>NNBT01003814.1_pt1 | contig 9934 bp, 10 predicted proteins | sample 1173831 | NCBI WGS metagenome assembly NNBT01 (sample SAMN07173936, study PRJNA388173) | plant metagenome | isolation source: symbiotic tissue sample KVJ10 | place: Norway: Troms, Kvaloya island | reverse complement strand
GTCCCGGCACCATTGTCGAGAACATGCTGTCGACCGCCACCTTCATCATCGCGCTCATCGTCTTCCTGCTGGTTCCGCCCTTCGGCACCCCGTCCTTCTTCCTCCTGATGCTCATGGCGCTGGTCGATGTCGTCGCGGGCTATACGGTCTCGATCTTCTCGGCCCGGCGCGATTATTCGGTGAACCGCGACGGGCTGTGAGGATGGCATTCAAGGCGAAGCTCGCGCGCGAGATCGGCCTGACGGCAAAGGAAACGGCGCTCTTCCGCAAGCTCTCAAGCCCGGAGAAGATCCAGGATTTCGTCACCGACATGCCGAGCAATGTGGAGCCCGACGGCGACACGTGTTATTCGGTCCGGGTTGCGCTGAAGAAGAACTGCTGCCATTGCATCGAAGGCGCCTTCATCGCCGCTTGCGCGCTGATGCTGCATGGCGCGCCGGCGCTGCTCATGGATTTTCAGGCCGAAGGTGATGACGATCACGTGCTGGCGCTGTTCCGGCGCGGTGGCCATTGGGGCGCCATCTCGAAAAGCAATTCCATCTGGCTCAGATGGCGCGATCCGATCTACCGGTCACCGCGTGAGCTGGCGATGTCCTATTTCCACGAATACATCCTCGGGCCCAAGAAGAGCCTGAGACGCGTGTCGCGGCCGTTCGATATCGGCGCCTATCGGGCGGAGGACTGGATCACGTCGGACGGCCATTGCTGGGACATGGCATCCGAGATCGACGATTCGCCCCATATCACGCTGATCACCGCCGACCAGGCCCGCCGCCTCAAATTGCGCGACCATTTCGAGACCTATGCCGACACGATCAAGGAATTCGCGGCGGACGGGAAGCGGAAGGTCGGCTGATTTGATGAGGCTTGATTTGGGGCATTCCGGATGATATCATTTTGATATCAATGGAGTGAGTTATGGGACAGATTCTTGTCCGCAAGATAGATGACGACGTGCTCGTACGTATCAAGGCCAGGGCTGAGGCGAATGGTCGTTCGACTGAAGCGGAGGTACGCGAGATACTGAATGAGGCTGTGGCCTCTCCGCAGGGGGCGCGAAGATCACTAAGCTCTTTCATCGGATCTGTGCGAAGCAATCGCTCGCAGGCTGACATCGATGCCTATGTCCGCAAGCTTCGCGATGAATGGGATGATTAGTCCTGCGCTTCTATCTCGACACCAATGTAATCATATCGGCAGCGGAGAAATCGAACTCCTTTGGGCCGGTGCAAGCTCAGTTCTTCGCGCATATCGATGAGCGGCGGATCGAAGTTGTGACGAGCGAGATTGCCTTGGCCGAATGTCTCGTGAAGCCATTTGCGGACAAGGATATCTTCGCCGTCGAAACCTATCTGACCTTGCTCGGTGAGCAGCCTAAACTGCCTGTCATTCCAATCTCACGGCCGATCCTGATATCGGCAGCTCAACTGCGGGCCGAGACGAAGTTGAAATTGCCCGACGCCATACATGTAGCCACGGCCAAGTGGGCGGAATGCTCGGCTTTCGTCACAAGCGACCGTGGGATCAAGCATGACGATGGCATACGCGCCATCATTTGGGATAAGTTGCGCGAGAGCGACTACGCCTGAACTGGCCAAGCCTGCTGCTCGTCAGGCCTTGATCCTCTCGCCCTTCGGGTCATAGAAGCTCTGCAACTGCACCTTGGCGGGGTAACGCTTCCAGGCGATCTCGACCTCCCATTTGCCGGCCTCGATCCATTCCTTGCTGACGCCGGCATCGTTCTTCACATACCCCATGCCGAGCGAGGCATTGATGCGGTGGCCCCAGGCGCCGGACGTCGTCGAGCCGACGATGACGCCGTCGCGATAGATGGGCTCCTCGTGATACATCATCGGCGCCTTGTCGCTGCCGTCATCGAGCGCCAGGCAAATCATACGTTTCGGCTGCAGTTTCCGCTCGCGCTGCTGGAGCAGGGCCTCCTTGCCGATGAAGCCCGATGGCTTGTCCCAGGCGACGACGAATCCCAGGCCCGCCTCGACCGGCGTGTCCTCGTCGGAGATGTCGTGGCCCCAATGGCGATAGGCCTTCTCGACGCGGCAATTGTTCATCGTGTGCATGCCGGCCAGCGTCAGGCCGAATTCGGCACCGGCCTCGAGGATGCGCTCGAAGACATGGGCCGCGAATTCGGTCGGGATATAAAGCTCCCAGCCGAGCTCGCCGACATAGGTGATGCGGCTGGCGCGCACGCGGGCATAGCCGATCTCCATTTCCTTCGATGTGCCGAACGGGAAGGCCGCATTGGAGAGATCCATGCCGGACAGTTTCTGGAGCAAAGGCCGGCTGTTGGGACCCATCAGCGCGAACATCGGCAGGCCCGATGTGATGTCGGTCGCGATGCAATGGGCATCGTCCGGCGTGTGTGCTTTCAGCCAGGCGAAGTCGCGCGTCTGCGGGGCGCAGCCGGTGACGACCATGAACTTGTCGGGGGCGAGGCGCGTGACGGTGAGATCGGCCTCGATGCCGCCGCGCTCATTGCACCATTGTGTATAGACGATGCGGCCCTCCGCGACATCGACGTCGTTGGCCGATACCCGGTTCAGCACTTTCGCCGCGTCCCGGCCCTGGACGAGGTACTTCGAGAAGCTCGACTGGTCGAACATCACGACCTTCGACTGCAGCGCCTTGGCCTCGGCGTCCGCATAGGGCCACCAGTTCTGCCGGCCATAAGAGTATTCGTACTTCGCCTCGACGCCGCGCGGCGCATACCAGTTGGGACGTTCCCAGCCATTGACCTCGCCCATGCAGGCGCCGAGCGATACGAGCTTGTCGTGAATGGCGGAGCGGCGCACACCGCGCGCCGTCTCGACCTGGCGATAGGGCCAATGCATCGCATAGAGAAGCCCCAGGCTCTCCACGGTGCGGTCATGCACATATTGGCGCACCGACTGGAAGGGATGGATGCGGCGGATATCGACGCCGCTCACATCCATCGGCGGATGGCCGTTCTTGATCCATTGCGACAGGACGAGGCCGGCGCCGCCCGACGACTGGATGCCGATCGAGTTGAAGCCGGTCGCGACATAGAGGTTCTTCAGCTCCGGCGCCTCGCCCAGATAATAGCGGTCGTCCGGCGTGAAGCTCTCGGGGCCGTTGAAGAAGAGGGCGATGCCGGCCTTCTCGAGCAGCGGCACGCGGACCACCGCGTCATTGAGGATGGGCTCGAAATGATCCATGTCCTCGGGCAGTGTCTCGAAAGAGTGATCCTCGGCGATGCCGTCGGTGCCCCAGGGCTTGGCGACCGGCTCGAAGGCGCCGATGAGCAGCTTGCCGGCGTCTTCCTTGTAATAGGTGCATTCATCGGGCACGCGCACCACCGGCATATTGCGCGGCAGCTCCTCGATGGGCTCGGTGACGATGTAGAAATGCTCGGCCGCGTGCAGCGGGATATTGACGCCGATCGAGCGGCCGATCTCGCGCGACCACATGCCGGCGGCGATGACGACCTTGTCGGCATGGATGGTGCCGTCGGTGGTTTCGACGCCGATCGCCTTGCCGTCCTTGGTGAGGATGCGGGTGACCTTGGTGTTCTCGAAGATCTTGGCGCCGTTCATGCGGGCGCCGGCGGCCAAGGCCTGGGTGACGTCGATCGGGTTGACCTGGCCGTCCTTGGGCAGGAAGACGCCGCCGACGGCGCCGTCGAGATTGTAATGCGGCAGGCGCTCCTTGATCTCACCGACCGAAACGACATTGACCTCGAGCCCGAAGCTTTTGGCCATGGAGGCGCCGCGCTTCAGTTCCTCGAAGCGGCCTTCCGTCAAGGCGACCGAGACCGAGCCATTCTGCTTGAAGCCGGTCGCCTGGCCGGTTTCCTTCTCCAGGCCCTCGAACAGGCCGGTCGTATATTTGGCGAGCTCGGTCAGGTTGCGCGAAGCGCGTAGTTGCCCCACCAGACCTGCCGCATGCCAGGTGGTGCCGCAGGTCAGCTGCTTGCGCTCGAGCAGGACGGTGTTCTTTATGCCGAGCTTGGCCAGGTGATAGGCGATGGACGCGCCGACGATACCGCCGCCGACGATGACGACATCGGCACGCGCGGGCAAAGACTTGGACATTGGGAGAACCCTCAAGGAACGTGAATTGCGGCGCACCCTAAAGGAACCGGCGGGGCAGGTGAAGGATCAGAATTTCTCGCCGCGACTGCTTGGAATTCACTGGCCGGCTGATTTATTCTCCCCGCGTCAGGCCGATGGAGGGCCGGGAGCGTCCATGGCCATGCTGGTCGACAATGCTGAGGGCATGCGGATAGCGATCAGCAATCCGATTTTGGGGTTCTTCGCCCACCTCACTTGGTACATCCCGATCCTGACCGTCAGCGCGCAGCGGAACATTCCCGTCGAAATCGCCAGCGTCAGTCCGCAATATGTTTCGCCCGAGCGGGGGCCAGATTTTGCCGGCTATTTCTTCGTCGACCGGCTTGCCGGAAAGCAGGCCATCGCGCCGGATCTGCCCTGGACGACCATCCGCACGATCGGTGATGTCGTGGCCGACGACGACGCGCTGCAGAGCGACTTCGAGAACGCGCATCGCGTGTTCTTCGATCGCTATGCTTTCCAGCCTTGGGTCACCGCGACGCTCGATACGCTGCTGCAAGGCCGGCCCCCCGGCGTCCGGCTGATCGGCATCCACTATCGCGGCACGGACAAGCAAAGCGAAGCGCCGCGCGTCGCCTATGAGGAGATGATCGCGATCATCGATCGTGAGCTCGGCCAGTCGCCCGATGCCCATATCTTCCTGGCCAGCGACGAGGCTCGTTTTGTTCATGCCTGCCTGCGCCGGTACGGCAACCGTCTCGTGTTCCTGCGCGATTTCGTACGTTCGATGGATGGAGAGGCGATTCATCTTGATCGGAAGCTCGACGGGTTTCGCCTGGGCCGGGACGCGGTGCTCAATTGCGCGATGCTGTCGCGCTGCGATGTCGTGATCAAGACGCCGTCCATCCTCTCCGGCTGGGCCAAGATCCTGAACCCCGATCTGGAGATGTATCTGGTGACGAGGCCCTTCAGCCATTGCACGTGGTTTCCCGACCGCGCCCTTCCGAGCTACCCCGGAACCATCGAGGCCGGAGGCAATGTCAGGTGACAAGATTCGAGCCCGAAGGGACTGGATTTTTCCGCTTTTCCGGCTTTGATATTTCCACTAGAAAGTGTTCGGAATTCAGAACAGATTGGTTTATTGCATGTACAAGGGCGATATCACCCCGGCCGAAGCCCATGACCGGTTGACCAAAAACCCCAACGCCGTGCTGATCGACGTGCGCACCGAGCCCGAATGGGCCTTTGTCGGCGTGCCGGCCGTCGACCGGCTGATCCGGCTGTCCTGGCAGTCCTATCCGCAGATGCAGGTCAATGGCGATTTCGCCAAGCAGATCGAGGCGAGCGGCATCGCGCCCGATACCGAAATCCTGTGTATCTGCCGCTCGGGCGCGCGCTCGGCCAATGCGGCCGCGGCGCTCACCAAGGCCGGTTTCACCAATTGCTGGAATGTCGCGCAAGGCTTCGAAGGCGACCGCGACGGCCACGGCCATCGCGGCTCGGTCGGCGGCTGGAAAGCCGCCGGACTTCCCTGGATCCAGAGCTGAGCCATGAAAAAAGACGTCAAATCCTCATCGCCAGCGCGCTGGGGGGAGAACACCAAGCTGGTGCGCGGCGGCCTCGACCGGTCGCCCCATGGCGAGACCTCGGAAGCGCTCTTCCTCAATTCGGGCTTCGTCTATGACGAGCCGGAAACCGCCGAGAAGCGTTTCGCCGGTGAGGATGACGGCTATGTCTATGGCCGGTACGGCAACCCGACCGTCACCATGTTCGAAGAGCGGCTGCGCCTCCTGGAAGGTGCCGAAGCCTGCTACGCGCTCGCTTCCGGCATGGCGTCGGTCTTCGGCGCGCTCGCCTGCCAGCTCAAGGCCGGCGACCATATCGTTTCCTCCAAGGCGCTGTTCGGCTCCTGCTATCAGATCATCACCAGCATCCTGCCGCGCTTCGGCATCCGCTATACGCTGGTCGACGGCTCCGATCTCGGCGCCTGGAAGGCGGCGATCACGCCGGACACCAAATGCGTGTTCCTCGAGACGCCGTCCAATCCGACCCTCGAAGTGATCGACCTCGCCGGGGTCTGCGAGATCGCCAAGGCGGCCGGCGCCTCGATCGTGGTCGACAATGTCTTCGCGACGCCCGTCCTCCAGAAGCCCTTGAGCTACGGCGCCGACGTCGTCGTCTATTCCGGTACCAAACATATGGACGGCCAGGGCAGGGTGCTGGGCGGCGCCATCCTGTCGACGCGCAAGTTCAAGGAAGAGCTGCTGAAGCCGTTCCTGCGCCATACCGGCCCGTCGATCTCGCCCTTCAATGCCTGGGTGCTGCTCAAGGGCCTCGAAACGCTCAAGCTGCGCGTGCTGCATCAGTCGCAATCGGCGCGCACAGTGGCCGAGGCGCTGGTCGGGCTCAAGGACGTCACCCGGGTGATCTATCCCTATCTCGACAGCCATCCGCAGGCGGATCTCTGCCAGCGCCAGATGGCGGCCGGCGGCACGATGGTGACCTTCGAAGTGGCGGGCGGCAAGGAAAAGGCCTTCGACCTCCTGCGCCATCTTGAGCTCGTCGACATCTCCAACAATCTGGGTGACGCCAAATCGCTGATCACCCATCCGGCGACCACCACGCACCGCAATATCGGGCCTGAGGCGCGCGCCGCCATGGGCATCACCGACGGCATGCTGCGCCTGTCGGTCGGCCTTGAAGATGCCGAGGACGTGATCGACGACGTCAGGCAGGCGATATCGGCTTAGATGCCGAGCGCGCCGGCGCTGCGCAGGAGATCGTAAGAAGATAGGGTGATGACGAGCAACGCCACGCTGATGGTGATCGGCCGGCGTGGTGCGTGTTTGACGAGGAAGCCCGCCACGGCGGCGGCGGGGAGTCCGCCGATGATCAGGCCCAGAACCGGCATGATGTGATCGAGCAGGCCTGAGCCTTCGCGCCACAGGCCCGTCAGCAAGGTGGTGACGAAGGCGGCGACCACGGCGCAGGTCACCACGAACTCCGCGGCATTGACGGTGCCGATGACGAGGCGCGGCTTGGCGCCGGCGCCGATCAGGCTGGAGGTCACGACCGGTCCCCAGCCGCCACCGCCCACCGCATCGAGAAAGCCGCCGAGACCGCCCAAAGGCCCGACGAAGCTGCCCGGCATGAACTGACGCTCCTTGCCCTCGCGCCAGCAGCGCCAGAGAATGAGGAGGCCCATGATCAGCAGATAGCCGAAGACATAAGGCCTGATCGTCTTGCCCGACACCTGGGTGAGGAGGAGGGCGCCGATGATGCCGCCGGCCGAGCCGGCGACCGCCAAGATCCAGAACAGCCGGCGGTCGACATTGCCGTGGAAGAGATGCGAGGTTCCCGACGCCGCCGTGGTGAAGAGCTTGGCCGCATGCACGCTCGCCGAGGTGTGGGCGGGCGGCACGCCGCTCGCCAGCAGCACGACGGACGAAATCACGCCATAACCCATGCCGAGCGCGCCATCGATCAATTGCGCGCCGAAACCGACCAGCAGAAAAATCCAGAACTCGCTGAGATCAGGCATCCGTCATCTCCCCAAAGACAGGTGTCTTGTCAGCTTTGCTTCACTTTGCGGCGAGCCGGACGGGCTGGCCGTTCAGCGTCCAGTGGATGCCGCATTCTTCTTTCGACTTGCCGGCCCAACGCCCGGCGCGCGGATTGTCGGAGCTGCCGCCCTTCACCGTGCAAGGTACGCAGCCGATCGAATGATAACCTTCCGCCACCAAAGGATGCGGCGGTAGGTCGTAATGCTCCATGTAAGCCTTGAGATCGGCGGCGGTGAAGCGCGCCAGAGGCTCGATCTTGAGGCGGCCATCGGCTTCCTCGAGCGCCGGGATATTGGTTCGGCCGCCGCCATGATACCGCTTGCGGCCCGAGATCCAGGCATCGAAGCCCGACAGCGCTTCCTGCAGAGGCTGCGTCTTGCGGATGTTGCAGCACATGTCCGGATCGGTCTTGTGCAACTCGCCGTCGGCATCGAGCAGGCGCACACTATCGGCATCGGGCTTCATGATGCGGATATTGGTCAGCCCGAGAAGATCGACCAGCTTGGAGCGATAGGCGATCGTTTCCCAGAAGAGCTTTTGGGTGTCGAGGAAGATCACCGGAATGTCGCGGTCGATCTGCGCCGCCATGTGCAGGAGCACGGCGGATTCGGCGCCGAACGACGAGACCAGCGCGATGCGGTTCTTGAAATGGCGCTTCATCAACGGCTCGAGAACGTCGATGCCGTCGAAGAAGCTCAGATGCTTGATCAGATGTTCGTACACGGATTACCTACCCGGCATGCGGCTGTTCGAGCCAGGGCTCGGCTTCACGGTGACGCTCGCTCCACACGTCGTGCTGGCCCGGGGTGCGGTAGAGGCCGCGCTGATAGGCGAGCGACATCTGGCGCGACGCCTTGAGCCAGACTTCCGCCGTGAAGCGGTCGCCGATCTCGAACGAGTCGAAGCCGACCTGCAGCATGAACTGCACCTGATCGGGCAGCACGTTGCCGGCCGCGCGCAGCTCGCGTCCATAACCCGTTTCACGGATCTGGCGCGCCAGCGAATAGGCGCGCCCGTCGGTGAAGGCCGGGAAGGGCAGCACGATCAGCGCGAGGCGCGGCAGAAACAGGGTCAGCGCTTCGACCCGGTCGATATTGGTGAAGATCACGCCGAGCCGGCCATCATGGTCGGTGAGGCTTTCCCACTCCTTCAGGAGGCGCGCATAGGGAACGACGATGTCGCCGCTTTCGGGCTTCGGGTCGTCGAGGTCGAGCGTGATCCAGTCGTCGATGATGATGGAACCGTTCTTAAGCAGCGGCATAGAGCGCCTCCTTGAAAGGTTGCGGGCCTAATCTGCGATAGGCGGCAAGAAACTCCTCACCCGGCTGGCGGTGGGCGAGATAGGTGTTGACGATCTTCTCGATGGCGTCCGGAACATCCTCGCCGGCGAAGCCGGGGCCGAGGATGGTGCCGATCGAGGCGCTGTCGGCGGAGGAGCCGCCGAGCGTGATCTGATAGTACTCCTCGCCCTTCTTATCGAGGCCGAGGATGCCGATATGGCCCACATGGTGATGGCCGCAGGCATTGATGCAGCCGGATATGTTGATGCGTAAGGGCCCGATCTCGTGCTGACGGTTGAGATCGGCAAATCTGCGCGAGATCGATTGGGCGATCGGGATCGAACGCGCCGTCGCCAGCGAGCAGTAATCCAGGCCGGGGCAGGCGATGATGTCGCCGGCGAGGCCGATATTTGAGGCGGCGAGACCGGAGGCCTGGAGCACCTTCCAGATGGCGAAGAGATCGTCGCGCTTCACATGCGGCAGCACCAGGTTCTGATGATGGCTGACGCGGATCTCGTCGAAGCTGTAACGCTGGCCCAGATCGGCGACGACCCGCATCTGATCGGCCGTCGCGTCGCCCGGAATACCACCTTCGGGCTTGAGGGAAATGTTGACGATCGAATAGCCGTCGACACGATGGGCGGCGATGTTGGTGCGCACCCAGTTGGCGAAGTCCTTGTTCTTGGCGCGCGCCTCCTCGAAGGTCGCCGACCAGCGCGGCAGCTTCTCGAATTGTGGGGCCGAGAAATAGGCGGAGATGCGCTGCAATTCGCGCTCCTCGACCTTGGTGTCGGCATGCGGGCGGCGGGCATATTCGGACTCGACCTCGGCGCGGAATTTTTCGGCGCCGATCTCATGGACGAGGATCTTGATGCGGGCTTTGTATTTGTTGTCGCGCCTTCCATAGAGATTGTAGACGCGCATGATGGCTTCGAGATAGCCGATCAGCTCATGCTCGGGCAGGAAATCGCGCACGGTGACGGCGATCACCGGGGTGCGGCCGAGGCCGCCGCCGACGAGAACTTCCCAGCCGCGTTCGCCC
>NNBT01002704.1_pt1 | contig 9943 bp, 8 predicted proteins | sample 1173831 | NCBI WGS metagenome assembly NNBT01 (sample SAMN07173936, study PRJNA388173) | plant metagenome | isolation source: symbiotic tissue sample KVJ10 | place: Norway: Troms, Kvaloya island | reverse complement strand
CAAGCTTTATCAGAAAATAAAATCGATCACAGGTCAATCTATCGGAGAGTTTGTACGCTCGGCGAGACTTAGAAAGGCAATTGAGATCATGAAAACGGAAGATGTGCTGATGACAGAAGTGATGTATCGGATCGGTATCCAAACACAATCATATTTTACAAAAGCTTTTAAGAAAGAATTTGGGGTAACACCAACAGGTTACATGCAGAATTTAAAATCTTGAGATAGTTTAGTATGCGAATATTAGGCTGAGAGAGATCGTCATTCCCAACCCGATTGGGAACCACGGAGTGCTCATGAATGCCTTTTAAACAAAGGAAACTTATGAATAATCGTAATGCAAGCGTTTTAAGATTCCCGCATGCGTGGGAATGACGACCGCACCAATGGATTCTGTCATTGATAGCGGAGTCGAATTGCCTTCCTATCTGTTCAGTACACTTAAAAGAAACTTTATAATATCTGAAACCTTATTTATAAGATTAAATAAAAGTAAAAAAGCCCTTCAATCCTGAGAGGGCTTTTTCATAGTCGTCTATCCCTATAAGTAGGAACCCAAAACTAAATAATGAGTTTAATATTTTTAGGGGTTGAATAAACTGAACAGAAAAAAATTTTGATCTAGTTCATCTTCGTTTTTCGGGCTTTAAATGCATTTAAACGACTAAAACAACCAGTTACTCTACTCCTTTTGCGTTTACCGGAATAACATAAAGTGATTTAGAAGCCGTAATAAAAAGCATATTTCTTCCTTTTCCACCGAAACATATATTGCCACACCACTCTTCAGGCACATCGATATGGCCTATTTTTCCACCGTTTGGTTTATAGATATTCACCCCTTTTCCGGTTACATAAATATTTCCCTTACTATCTAAAGTCATTCCATCAGAGTGTTGGTTAAGGATTAGCTGTTTATCCGATAATCTGGCATCTGCGCCAATGGCATAACGGTATGTTTTATTGGCGCCCATATCGGCAATGTAAATGAATTTACCATCAGGCGTACCTACAATACCATTTGGTTTAACTACATCATCAGCCACAACAATGGCTTCTTTTTTACCTTTTGGAAGATAATAAACTTTTTGTCCCTGAATTTCAGCAGATTTTCTGGTCCAGTAATCACGCTGATAATAAGGATCGGTAAAGTAGATACCACCTTTATTATCTAACCAGATGTCGTTTGGTCCGTTTACTTTTTTACCTTCATAATCGCTAAAAAGCACTTTTATCTTTTTGTTTTTATCGATAGACCAGATCTGGTTATTTTCATCAGCACAAACAATGAGGTTGCCTTTTTTATCAAAATAAGTGCCGTTTGCCCTTCCCGATTTGTCCATATACAGGCTCAGTTTGCCATCAATGCCATATTTCCAGATTTTATCATTAGGCTGATCAGTAAAAAAAACGTTTCCATTTTTATCAACCGATGCACCTTCTGTAAACTTAAACTGTGAAGAAATCAATTTTAAACTATCCTGAACAAAAAGATTTTGTTCTGCACTTTGTGCAAAAGAAGATAAGCTTAAGGCCGAAAGGGCCAGAGAGAAGAAATATTTTTTCATTTGTGTTTTTAATTTTTTGATCAGACCTCGCAGGTTTTTAAACGGTGAAGTTCTCAATGAGGCATATAAGGATCTGACTACTCCGAATTAAACCTGCGGGGTCTATGCCCGTAAATATATCAACTTACCCGTTTCCCTTTTAGTAACATATTCAGTGCATCGTTCAGTGTTCCCGCTTTTTGCACTTCGCCTTCATTTACAAAATAAATTTCGTCGGCGTTTTCGATGGTATTTAAACGATGAGCAATAATAACAAGCGTAGTTTCTTTCGAAAGTTTGTTTAAAATACTGCCCAAAAGCTGTTCAGTGATGGTATCAATGTTTGCGGTAGCTTCATCCAAAATCAATAGTTCCGGATTCCGTAAAACCGCACGCATAAAAGCAATCAACTGTTTCTGTCCTAAACTGATGCTATCAGAACCCGAGGTAACCGGTGTATTTAATCCTTCATCAAAAATGGCTAAAAGAGCATTCAAATTGGCTTCTTCGATTATTTTTTCAAGCTCCGCATCAGTAACCTCTTTATATTGACTGTTGCCATATAAAATATTCTCTTTTACGGTTCCGGTGAATAAAAATGGTTCCTGCAAAATGAAGCCTATTTTTTGTGTCCTTTCTTCAGCAGAAAATGAACGGATGTCTTTTCCATTTAATAAAACTGTTCCCTTGGTAGCATCGTACAAACGGGAAATTAACGAAGCTGTTGTGGTTTTTCCGCCACCTGTTGGGCCGATCAATGCATAAGTTTTACCTTTTTCGAACCTTAAATTGATATTATGCAGGATTTCCTTGTTATCATCATAAGAAAAGTGCACGTTTTTAAACTCCAGTAAAGCATCAGACGTAACGGTTTCATTTAACTCTATCTGTTTCAGATTGCTTTCTAAGGATAAGATCTGCGATATCCTGTCCCAACTCGCCATGGCCACCTGAAAACTGGTCCAAAGGGCAGCCAGTTGTCTTAGCGGATTATAAAAATTGGTGGTATAAGCAATATAACTCACCAGCAATCCCAGGGTAAAGTTACCTGTTGAAATTAAATGAATACCAAACAATAAGGTAATCAACTGTGCTACACTCGATAACAAACCATAAACAGGTACAAAAATATTGTTTGCCAAACCTGCCCCGATTGCCGTTTTATAGTTTTGATTATTTGCTTCGTCAAAACGTTTTCTAAAATAATCCCTACGGTTAAAGGCAATAATCACTTTAAAATTATTGAGGCTTTCCTGGATTTCAGCACTCATTCCGCCCACACTTTTTAAGTTTTTAGCATTTTTTCCTTTTACCCAGGGCGATAAAGCCACCGTAAAAAGTACAATCACCACGGCAGGCGCAAGTGTAGCAGCTCCTAATTCCAGGTTAATGGAAAGCAGGAAAATACCGGCACCGATCATGGTTACAATACTGCCGATAAACTGCATTAAGGATTGTGAAAAAAACTGGTTCAGTTTGTCTGTATCGTTATTTACCCTCGAAATCAGATCGCCTGCTTTATTCTGGTTAAAAAATGAAACCGGAAGTTCCTGTAATTTATTAAATATGGCGTTGCGTAAGGTATAAAGCATCCGCTGCCCCACTCCACCCATTAACCTGGTTTGCGTATAACCCGTAACCATGGCAACCATGTACATTACCAATAAGATGCCGCCAAAAATAAGCACACCATGAAACTGTTTGGTGCGGATATAGGTATCAACCGTATGACCGACCAATAAAGGGCCTAAAAGCAATAAACCAGAATTGACTAAAATGGCAATCAGTGCCAGCCAAAGGTTTTTTCGCTCAGCAGAAATCAGTTTTAGAAGGCTTTTAAGCGCTTTGTAAGTCGATTGCTTTTCCTGCTTGTTGCTAAGCTGGTTAAGATTGTAGTTCATAATTACTGGTGCTCTGTTGTGAATTGTAAATCTGAACATATTCAGGACTGCTTTTCAGCAATTCCTGATGGGTTCCTTCTGCAATAATCTCCCCCTGCATCAGCAAGATTACTTTATCGTAATGTTCAACAGAAGCTATTTTTTGGGTAATGGAAAGTAAAGTTAAACCCGGATAATTCTGCTGGATATTCTCCAGAATCCTTTTCTCGGTATTGGTGTCTACACGGGCGGTAAAATCATCCAGTAATAAGATCTTTGGATTTACAGCCAGTGCCCTCGCCAGCATAATCCGCTGTTTTTGTCCGCCAGATAAGCTATTTCCCCGTTCCGAAACAATCGTGTTCAATTGATCGGGCAAGGCATCTACAAAATCTTTCAGCTCGGCAGTGGCAATGGCTTTAGCTAAAGATTCATCCGTAACCGTATCGCTAAAGGCAATGTTCTCTCTGATGCTCATGTTAAACATAATGCTATCCTGAAAAACAAAACCCACCTGTTGATGGAAATCTTCCTGTTTATAATGTTTAATCTCCTGCCCATCGTACAATACCGAACCGGCATCAGCATCGATCAAACCTGTTAAAATATAAAGTAACTGTGTTTTACCAGCAGCAGTAGGACCAATAATGGCCGTTTTGGAGCCTGCTTTGGCAGAAAAAGAAACCGATTTCAAAACTGGTTTTTGTCCAAAACTTAAACTGATGTCTTTTGCTTCTACATCACCTTTTAAGGAAATGCCTAATGTCCCCGGATGATTAATTTCTTTAGCATTCAACACACTTTCAATCCTCTGATAAGATGCTGTAGCCTGTGCAATTACGTTGCTCATAAAACCAATTACCAAAATCGGGAATATAATCAGTGTGAGGTAACTGCTGAAAGCAGTAAATTCTCCCAGGGTCATCGAATTGGTAATCACAAAGTGACCACCCAATACCAGAATACATAATCCAGCTAAATTGGCTGTAAAAACTATAACCGGAATCAGCGCCGCAAACATGCGGAGGATGGATATACCCAAATCTCTGGCTTTGGCATTGGCATCTAAAAACTTATTATACTCCAGCATCTGCGAATTGATTACGCGGATCAAAGCCGATCCCATAATACTTTCGCTGATCACCTTGTTTAACCAATCGATTACTTCCCTGCTCTTTTTAAAAAGCACCCTCACCTTGCTCAATACATAAAAAAATGCACCGCCAATAATGGGTACGATCGCAATTACGCATAATGCCAGTTTCCAGTTAATCATGAGCAGCAGAATACTGGCGCCAACAATTAAAAAGATAGAAGAACATATAGAAACAATGGCCTGCGAAACAAACATTTTGATTGAATCGGCATCTGCAGTAAGATTGGTAAGCAATTTAGAAGGATTGGCCTGAATAATATAAGCGTGGCTTTGCCTCGAAATCTGATCAGAAAGTTTTGTCCTTAAATCTTTTGCCACACGCTCCGAAGCATAGGTTTGCACAATACTTTGTAAATAAGTAAAGATAAAAACCAGTACAATGGCCAGCGAAAACTGGAACAGGATGTGTTTTAAATCGAAGGTATTATTGGTGTAAGAATCGATACCGCTGGCAATAATCTTTGGTAAAAGCAAATTGATGCCATTACTGAGCAGGGCAAACAGGATCAGCAGAAAAATTAAGCCCCTATAATTTCCAAGTAAACTGAAAATACCTGGTTTTTTGGCTTCTTTGGTTTTTTTCATATCAATGAAGATACCTTTAATTGTAGATCCCAAATTTAGCCCAAAGAAATGATTAAACGAGAAAATAATTAATTAGAGAATGATTGAATTTTGAGTGAGTGAATGTTTTAGGGATTTTTATTAAATCATTCAATCATTTTATCACTCTCTCATTCAATCATTTTTATCACTCTGTCATTCACTCATTCAATCATTCACTAAATCTATTTACTCTCCTTCAAAACCATATCAATCGTAATCGCAGTAGCCACAATCGCAACTTTCTGATTGCTTTCGGCATAGCTGGGATCGATGGAAACATTGTATTTATCGGCAGTAGTAAAAATTTCTTTCATGGCACCTGCCCATTTTTTGCTGATCTTGCCCATTTCTGCACCTGCATTATTGGTGATGGTAAAATTCCAGGCTTTCCAATCGCCGGATATTTTTGCAATTTCTTCTCCGGTTGCCGGACTCGAAATGGTAAAAGTTGGCTTGAAAAATTTAAATTTTTGTTTGATAATGCCTACTTCAACCCCTTGCGGATCTGTAACCATAATTTTCGACATCCAGAAAGTCCAGCCCCTGGTAATGGTAGCCTGTAACTGGTCGTTGATATCGGTAATTTCCAGTTTAAAAGGCATCATACGTTTATCAACCAATAAGGTTAACGCCTTTTGCCAACCTGAAATACGCTGTTTAATAATCCCGATCTGGGCACCCTGATCGTTGTACACCTTGTACTCGTTTGCAAACTTTAAAAAATTTACTTTCTCATCAATAAAATATTCGTCGCTTAAAAAAAATGGAGGAATCTGCTTGTTCATTCTGTAGAATTTAATTTTCGGTAAGCCGCTAAAATATATATTTTTTTTCATGTGCTGTTATCCTGACGGCTTTAACCACAGATTTTAAGTTATTACTTTTTATGGACGGCCACGGATGAACAGATTAACACGGAGGCATTTCTGCAATATGCCAACCAATGAACAAAAGACCAGTGAACCAATGACCAATGAACCAATAAACATTGTTACCTTTGCAGCAAAAGCCATTGAAGAAAATGGTTAAACCCCAATAAAATGATTGAAATAGGAAAATACAACGAGTTAAGGATTTTAAGCAAAACAGAAGCTGGATTAAACTTAACCGATGGCGATAAACTGGTAATCCTCTCTTACCAATATGTTCCAAAAGGCGCCGAAATCGGCGATAACATTAGTGTTTTTGTTTTTATACAAAAAGATGGTCGCTTAACCGGAACTACCCAAAAAGCTTATGCCGAAGTGGGCGATTTTGCTTTTTTGAAAGTGGTATCTGATGGCGATGATGGTGTTTTTATGGATCTTGGTATTGATAAAGATGTTTATGTACCTACCCGCGAACAGAAAAGGCCAATGCAAAAAGGCTATAAATATGTAGTGTACCTGTATCTGGATGAAAATAGCGATCGCTTACTGGCATCTTCTAAATTGTACGATTTTGTGGAAGAAGATGGTTTTGATTTCGAAGAAGGCGATGAAGTAAGTTTATTGATTACTGAAGAAACAGACCTTGGCTATAATGCCATTATTAACAATACCTACATTGGTTTACTTTATAATAACGAGGTTTTCGACAACGTTCAACCTGGCGAAATGCGCAAAGGCTGGATCAAGAAAATTCGTGTGGAAGGCAAAATTGATTTAACCCTGCAACCAAGTGGTTACGGCCATATCCTCGATTCGAAAGAGATGATGTTAAGGGAGTTGAAAAAAAGTGGCGGTGTAATCGAATTGGGTGATAAAAGTTCTCCTGAAGATATTTACCACCGTTTCCAGATCAGCAAAAGTGCCTTTAAGAAAACAATTGGATCTTTGTATAAAGAGCGTTTAATTGTACTTTCTGATGATTCCATCAGATTGGTTACAGACGAGGATGCCGAGTAGTAAAAATTTTTAATACTCAAATCGTCATTGCGAGAAAGGCTTTTTCAGCCGACGAAGCAATCTCTCTGGCAAGGATCGCTAGCAGGAAAGATTGCTTCGTTGTTCCTCCTCGCAATGACGACCGTGCTAATGGATTCTGTCTATGATAGCGTAGTCGAAGGATCTCCGTGTTTTCAGTGCCTCCGTGGCTGATAAAATATTGAAAACCTTTCTTCATGCCTTTGTGTTAAAAACCTAATTCAAATTAAACTTCTCGTTCTGAACCTTAACCGCATTCGAAGCCGAAATAATCGCCACAATCATAATCCCGATCACTATAGCCAGAATAACCTGTAAGGTAGAATATACCTTTGTTCCGGATACAAATATTTTAGATCCTTTAATCAACTCGCTTCCAACATTAGATTGTATTTTAATAAGTGCCGAGAGTTTAGCTAAAGTTTGGTTTGCAGCATTTCGTCCAACCGATTCATAAACAGCCTTACTTTCTGATCCCACCATACTCAATATTTTCACCTCCAGACCCTGCTGAACAACCAATGCTTTTTTCAGCTCATTCAAAAAATTTTGCTCCTGTTTTACCAAAAAAGTAAGTTCGTATTTATTAATCACTGAATCTATTTTACGGTTATGCTTATCCATTTTCACAAGCGCCGTTGAACCCTGTAAAACATCGTTTCCGAGCAATACTTCCTGAAGAATCGCATTTTTATGGTATAAGTTTTCGCCAATGAAATATAAATCCGTAGCCGGAACAAGCCTGTCGTTATACATCGAAATAAAAGATTCGTTAATCTTCTCCACGCTTTTATCTTCCAGAAAACGGATCAATAAAGTGCAGCACATGATGCAGAAAAGTAAGAAAGCAATTTTAAGCTTGTTTTTAAGACTAAAGGCAAATTTCATATACAATTTGGTTAGTAAGTTTGACTACAAGGATGCAAAAAACACCAGGATAATTCAATCTGTGCAATCATTATGTTAAAAATAGTCTTCCAACGCCGTCTTGGCAAAAAGCTGTGGCGCAAAATTGACTAAATATAACTCTTTTTTCGCACGGGTTACGGCAGTATATAACCAGCGGAGAAAATCCAGATCGATCATTTCTTCTGTAAGATAACCCTGATCAGCAAAAACAGCATCCCACTGTCCACCCTGTGCCTTATGGCAGGTAACCGCATAAGCAAACTTAATCTGCAGCGCATTATAAAAAGGATCAGCTTTAATAGCCAACATCCTTTGCCGTTTATTGGCAATATGCTCATAATCTTCATTCAAGCCATCAAAAAGCTTCTTATTCTGCTCATAAGGCAAATTGGCACTTTCTAAATTCAATGTATCCAGCATCACCTTACAGCTGATCTGCCCGGCAGCCGGGAAATCCATAAACTCTAAAGTAGCATCGGCAAAGCGGAAACCATAACGCTCTTCCTCCCCCCTTACGCGGATCACTTTTGCCATATCGCCATTGGCAATAAAGGCCGTATCCTCATTATCAGGCAGCCAGAAATAGTTGTTACGCACCACCATAATCTGATCACCCCCTGTTAATTCCTCTTCTCGGTATAACAACCTCGCCCTGATTTGCTGGTTATACACATTGGCTGATTTATTGGAGCGGCACACCACCAGGGTATTTTCCATTCCGAATTTCCGGTAGGCATACTCTAATCCTTCTACTAAACGTGCACCAGGCATGTTGTAAATATCGGTGTAGTTTTTAGTCAGAAATTTAGGGAGAGGATTGTCTGGATTTTTGGCAATCTGGTTCCTCAGCATGGTTGCATTGGCCAGAATACCCGATTTCTTTCCTTGTCGCACCACTTCTTTCAACTCAACCGACGAAACTGTTAAAGCAAATTTATCTTTCAGGTACTGTTCGTTCAATGCAGGACTATCTAAACTCCCCACGGGAGGCAATTGCGCCGTATCACCCACAAAAAGCAGGAAACAGTTTTTAGTATTGTACACAAACTCGAGCAGATCCCGCAATATTGATGAACCCGTTTCATTAAACTCATCGGCAATCATCGAGGCCTCATCGATAATAAACAAGGTATTTTCGGAGAGGTTTGGAGCCAGTTGGAACTGCATTTCGGGCGATGCTGCTGAACGTTTCCGGTAAATACGTTTATGTATAGTTAAAGCTTTGCGGTACGAATACTGGCTCATCACTTTTGCCGCCCTTCCGGTCGGTGCCAGCAGTTCGCTACGCAGGTTAAATTTGGCCAGAACCTTAACCAGGGCAGCTACAGAAGTGGTTTTACCCGTACCTGCATAACCTTTCAGCACAAAACAGCGGTATTCATCCTCCTGTTGCAAAAACACCGACATGCGCTCGCAAAAAAGCAATTGTTCTTTGGTAGGTGTATGTTCGTATGCTGAGGCAATAAGCTGGCTTTTATCCTGGATCATTATTAAGGTTAATTGTATAAATTGGTTAATCGGTTAACTAACTTTGAACTATCGTATTTCGTTTGGTAACTGAAAACTGTCAACTGAAAAATGGGTTAATTGTATAAATTGGTTAATCGGTTAACTGTTTGCAGTTACCGTTCATAATAAAATCTTTTTTTGTAAGCTTCACAATGCGAGCATCGTCATTCCCAACTTGATTGGGAATCGTAATGCCAGCGCTTTAAGATCCCCCGCCTGCGCGGGATCCGATAGCTATCGGATGACGACCATTCTACTTGGTATATCAATGTTAGCTTACAGGTTTACCTCAACAACAAAACAATGTAACAATCAAACAGTTTTCGTTATAAGAGTAGTGTTTCAATACGATGTGCCATTACCATATTTTGTTTTTTGCTATAGCTGAAAATGGTAAAATGGCCATCCTGCGAGGCGACCAAACCAATAGAC
>NNBT01003114.1_pt1 | contig 9945 bp, 9 predicted proteins | sample 1173831 | NCBI WGS metagenome assembly NNBT01 (sample SAMN07173936, study PRJNA388173) | plant metagenome | isolation source: symbiotic tissue sample KVJ10 | place: Norway: Troms, Kvaloya island | reverse complement strand
GATGGCGGTCGTGGCGCGCGTCGCGGCCATCAGCGTCTGGCGCAAGCTGCCGAAGGGACTCGCTCTGCCGCCGATGTCGCTGACGACCTGGCGCGCGGTGTTCTTCGATCCGGTGCTTATCCTCATTCTGCTCGTCACGCTCGCTAGCGGTTCCGGACAGTTCACCCTCTCGGGTTATCTGGTGGTGATCTACAAGGAAGTGCTCGGCGCCTCGCCGGGCGTGATCGCGCTGCTCCTCGCGGGCTTCGGCCTCGCCGGCGTGACCGGCAATTTTCTCGCCGCGCGTTTCGTCGGCAGGCTCGGCGTCGAGACGCTGATCCTCGGCGCCCTCGGCACCATTCTTCTCGGTCTCATCGTCTTCTGGTCGAGCTTCGGCGTCATCGCCGGCGCCGCGATCAGCGTGGCGCTGTGGGGGCTCGGCACCTTCTCCTCCAACTCGCTGCAACAGAGCCGGCTCATCGTCCATGCGCCGGCGCTCGCCTCGGCCTCGGTGGCGCTCAACACCTCGACCATCTATCTGGGCCAGGCGATCGGCGCCGCCACCGGCGCGCGCCTCATCGCCAATCACGAGCTGACCCATCTGGCGCCGGTCGCCGCCGTCTTCCTCGTCCTCGCCATCGCGCTCACCTTGCTCGCCGGCCATTACGCGGCGCGGGCCCGAAAAACCTGATCGCGCTTTTGTGATGGGGGATCGGCGGCGAAGCGTGGGAAAATCGCGACATGGATTTCACCCCTCGCATAGAGCAGCTCGCGCCCGGTGTCCGGACCTGGGCCAATGCGGCGTCGGCGCATCATCGCTTCGCGGCCGGTGAAGGGTGCTTCCGCTTCGATGAGCTGACCGTCGGCCTGGTGCTCCTGGCGCAGCCCGGCCATTGGGGCGCCTATGACAGCGACCGGGCGCGTGAATTACCGTTGCGGCCGGGCTCCGGCTGGATCTTTCCCGCCGGCCTCGATGGGCGCTGCAGCTGGAAAGGGCCGCAGGCGATCATCAATGTGAGCCTGCCCCGTAAACTCTTCACCGAGATGGACGAGATCACCGATCATTCGGTCGGCCTGCTCGAGCCCTTGACCGCCGAGCTCATCTTCGCGCTGCACGCGGCGGAAGAAGACATGCCGGCGCTCTATCGCGAAAGCCTCACCATCACCTTGGCTGCGCAACTGGCGCATCAGAGATTTTTCGGCGACCGCACCGGGACGCAGGATGTCCGCATCTCCCGCGCGCGGGCTTTCATCGACGCGCATCTGGCGGAGGACCTCTCGCTCGATACGCTCGCGGGCGTCGCCGGCATGAGCCTCTATCACTTCCTGCGCCGCTTCAAGGCGGCGACGGGCGCGCCGCCTCATGCCTATCTAACCCATCGCCGTCTCGGCCTCGCCAAGGAGATGATCGAGACGACGCGCCGGCCCATCGCCGATATCGCCTGGTCGCTCGGCTACAAGGACGCCTCGCGTTTCACCCAGCAGTTCAAGCGCCGGTTCGGCGCCCCGCCCGGCGCCTTCAGAAGCGCAAGGATCACCTAGCCAAAAGCAAGATCGGCGCCTCCACCCGCGTCTCGGCCGGACCATCCTTCCGACAAGGAGTGAAGGAGGTTCGCATGAAAACAATTATTCTCGGCGCGCTGGCGGCCATCGTGTTTGCCGCGCAGGCCGTCGCGCAAGACATCGTAACCCGCAAGGTGAGCTTCACGAGCCAGGGTGAAACCATGGCGGGTGTGCTGCATCTGCCGGCCGATCATCAAGGCCGCAAGCTCGCCGGCATTCTGGTCACCGGCTCATGGACCACGGTCAAGGAGCAGATGCCGAAGACCTATGCCGAGGAGATGGCGCGGCAAGGTTATGCGGCGCTCACTTTCGACTTCCGCAATTTCGGCGAGTCGGATGGTGCGCCCCGATCGTATGAAAGCCCGGCGGCGAAGGTCGAAGATTTCAAGGCGGCGGCGCAGTTCCTCGGGACCTTGCCGGAAGTCGATCCTGCGCGCACCGGCGTGCTCGCGGTCTGCGCGTCGGCGGGTTATGCGGCGCAGGCGATCAATGACGGCGCGCCGCTCAAATCCTATACCGCGGTCGCCGGCTGGTTTCATGACAGAGCGAGCGTCGGTGCGATCTATGGCGGCGAAGAGGGCGTGGCGGCGCGGCTCAAAGCGGGGGCGGCCGCGCGCGAGGTTTACGAAAAGACTGGCGAGGTGCGGTATGTGAAGGCCTTCGACTATAAGGACCAGACGGCCGCGATGGTCGGGCCGTTCGATTATTACGGCTCGCCGAAGCGCGGCGGCATCGCGCAATGGGACAACCGCTTCGCGCTGATGGGCTGGACGGATTGGCTCACTTACGATTCGGTCGCCGCCGCCAAGGCGCTCAAAGTGCCGAGCCTCTTCGTCCATTCCGACAAGGCCGCGCTCGCCCTGAATGTGAAGGCGATCCATGCGGCGGTGACGGCGCGCAAGGAGCTCGTCTGGTCGGACGAAGATCATTTCGCCTTCTATGACGACCCTGAGGTCGTCAAACGTTCGGCCGAAGCGGCGGCGCGGCATTTCGCCAAGACTTTGCCGCGCGCGCTCGGACCGGTCGGCAGCGCGGAGGCGGCGCGCATCATCTCGATCGTTTCCTCGATCCCGCTTGCCGTCGATCTCGCCAATTACGATCTGGCGGAGCGCGCCTTCGCGGCCGACATCGTCGTCGACTACACGAGCCTGTGGGGCGGTGAGGCGCAGCGCATGACGCCGCCTGAGCTGATGGCCGCCTGGCGCGGCATCGTGCCGGGCTTCGATGCGACGCGTCATGAGATCGCCGATGTCGCGGTGACGATCACCGGCGATGAGTCGCACGCCTCCGCCTTTGTCGATGGACGACACTTCCTCGACGGTAAGGTGTGGCGGCCGGTCGGCTTCTATGACTGGCGGCTGCGGAAGTTCGATGGCGTGTGGAAGGTCACGCATATGACCTTCACCGTCACCCAGGAGATCGGCGCCCGGACGCTCGCAGAGCAGGCGATGGAGCGGGCGAAGAAAAAGACCAACTGAAAAGAAAAAGGCCCGGTGAAAACCGGGCCTTTTTGATTTGGTGGGTGTCTCGTTACTTGCCGAGCTTGCCGAGCTCGGCTTCGAGCTCCGGCACCGCCTGGAAGAGATCGGCGACGAGGCCGTAATCGGCAACCTGGAAGATCGGCGCTTCCTCGTCCTTGTTGATGGCGACGATCACCTTCGAGTCCTTCATGCCGGCGAGATGCTGGATGGCGCCGGAAATGCCGACCGCGATATAAAGATCGGGAGCGACGACCTTGCCGGTCTGGCCGACCTGGTAGTCGTTCGGCACGAAACCCGCATCGACGGCGGCGCGGGATGCGCCCACCGCGGCGCCGAGCTTGTCGGCGACCTTGTCGAGCATGTGGAAGTTCTCGCCGTTCTGCATGCCGCGGCCACCGGAGACGATGATCTTGGCCGAGGTGAGCTCGGGGCGGTCCGACTTCGAGAGATTTTCGCCCTGATAGGAGGAGAGGCCCGGATCGGCGGGGCCTTGCGTCTTCTCGACCGCGGCGGAGCCACCTTCGCCGGTCGCCTGGAAGGCGGCGGTGCGAACGGTGATGAGCTTCTTATTGTCGGTCGACTGCACCGTCTGCACGGCGTTGCCGGCATAGATGAGGCGCACGAAGGTGTCGGGCGACTTCACTTCCGAGATGTCGGAGATCTGCATGACATCGAGGAGAGCGGCGGCGCGCGGCGTGTAGTTCTTGCCGTTGGTGGTGGCGGGCGCGACGATGTGGTCATAGGGACCGGCGAGCGCCACGATGAGGGCGGCCATCGGCTCGGCGAGCGGGCGCTCATATTGCGGCGCGTCGACATGCAGAACCTTGGCGACGCCCTGGAGCTTGGCGGCCTGGGAAGCGGCGGCGTCGGCATTGTGGCCGGCGACGAGCACATGCACGTCACCGCCGAGCTGGGCGGCGGCGGTCAGCGCCTTGTGGGTCGCGTCCTTGAGATGAGCATTGTCGTGCTCGGCGATGAGAAGAACAGCCATCTCAGATCACTCCCGCTTCCTTGAGCTTCGATACGAGTTCGTTGACCGACTTCACCTTGACGCCGGCCTGGCGCTTCGGCGGCTCGGTCGTGTTGACGACCTTGAGGCGCGGCGCGACATCGGCGCCGTAATCGGCCGGCGTCTTCTCCTCGAGCGGCTTCTTCTTCGCCTTCATGATGTTGGGGAGCGAGGCGTAGCGCGGCTGGTTGAGGCGGAGGTCGGTGGTCATGATGAGCGGCATCTTGACCTTGAGGGTCTGGAGGCCGCCGTCGATCTCGCGGGTTACCGTCGCTTCCGCGCCATTGATCTCGAGCTTGGAGGCGAAGGTCGCCTGGGCCCAGCCGAGGAGGGCGGAGAGCATCTGGCCGGTCTGGTTGCAGTCGTCGTCGATCGCCTGCTTGCCGAGGATCACGAGATCGGGCTTTTCGGCCTCGATCACACCTTTGAGGATCTTGGCGATGCCGAGCGGCTCGACATAGTCGTCGCTCTTGACCAGGATGCCGCGGTCGGCGCCCATGGCGAGCGCGGTGCGGATGGTTTCCTGGGCCTGGGCCGGTCCGACCGAAATGGCGACGACCTCGGTCGCCTTGCCGGCTTCCTTGAGCCTGACCGCTTCCTCGACGCCAATTTCGTCGAAGGGGTTCATCGACATCTTCACATTGGCCAGCTCGACACCCGAGCCGTCCGCTTTGACGCGAATTTTGACGTTGTAATCAACGACGCGCTTGACCGCGACCAGGACCTTCATGGGCACTCCTCATGGGGTTGCCGCCTTTATGTGGCGGCGCACAAATCGGGCGCGAAACTAGAGATCACACCCCCGCGAGTCAACGCCGATACCGGCAAAACCATGCCGTCTGCGACGCTAGAGCAGGCGAATTCAGTGCATTTGGTCGCCTTCATGACAATTGGTCATAAGGGCGATGAGCTGGAGGGTTGGCTACTGCCAGATATTGATGGTGGCCAGGGTGCGCATCAGATGGTCGGAGACCAGCTCCTCGGCGCGCTTGCCGTCGCGTTTGGCGATGGCGTCGACGATGAGCGCCAGGTCCTTATGGGTCTGCCGCCGCACCGCATCGGGGGCGGGCTTATCGGTGTCGCGGCCGTCGAACTGCACGGCGCGGCGGTCGTCGAGGATGCTGTTCATCACCTGGATCATGAATTTGTTCTTGGTCGCGGCGAAGATCTGGCGGTGCAGCGCATAGATGCGCTCCTTGAACTCCTGCCAGACCGGCGCCTCCAATATGTCGACCAGGATGCTTCGCATTTCGGCGATCTCGGCGTCGTCGACGCGGCTCACCACCAGATGCATCATCGCCGGCTCGAAAAGGAGCCGGCCCTCGATGATCTCCGTGAAGGAGGGCACGTCCTGATGCTCGTCGGCGACCGCCGTCTGGTCCATGCGCTCGAACACGTCGTCGGCATCGTCGGTGAGATAGGTGCCGCTGCCGACCTGGCGGCGCACCAGGCCCTGGCGCTCCATCATGGCGAGCGCGCTTCTGACCGCGCTGCGGCTGGTGTTGAGCTGCTCGGCGAGCTCATATTGGTTGGGAAGCTTGGCGCCCGGCACCATGTGGCCGGATTTGATGCTGCGCAACAGCGCGCGATAGACCAGCGAGGGCGTGGCGCGCTCATTGGTGGCAATGGCGGCGGTCTTCATTTTTGTGTCTCCGCCGCTATCGGCCATTGGGCAAAATCCTCCATGAAGCGGACAAGCTCGGCCACCACCGCGGCGAAGAATTGCGCGCCTTTCTCCGGGCTCGCCAGAGACGGGTCGCCCAATGTTCCATGCGGGGAGAGGTCCTTGAAATCAAGATAGGTCTTCACCGGACCGGCGCGCAGCAGATCGGTGCTGAGATAGGCGGAGCCCGGATCGGGATAGATGGTCCGGGCCTTGTCGATGGCCACCAGATCGGGGCGGATATGCATGATCATGGCGGTCTCGAATTCGCAGGCATGGCCCATGCCGCCGGGCTCGGATTGGCGCAACTCCGCGATGGCCTTTGCGGCGAGGGCGAAATAAGTGAGGCCGGCGATACGCATTTTTCCATAGTGCTTATGGCCCAGCACGGAGGACAGCACGTCGACCACGCCGCCATTGCCGCCATGACCGTTGATGAGCAGGACGCGGGTGAAGCCGTGGTGACGAAGCGAGGCGACGATGTCCTCGACCATCGCCATCAAGGTGGTGTGGCTCAGCGTGATGCTGCCGGGGAACTTCATATGATGGGCCGAAAAGCCATACCATGGCGGCGGCAGGACGACGACCCTGCCACCCGACCGCTCGGCGGCGGCGAGCGACAGCGCATGCGCCAGCAGGGTGTCGGTGCCGAGCGGCATGTGATGGCCATGCTGCTCGACCGAGCCGAGCGGGATGACGAGAACGGTTTTCGCCCGGTCGAGGGCGTCGACCTCAAGCTGGCTCAGCTCTTCGTAGCGCATAGGGGCAGGCTTTACCTCAGGTTCCGGCCATCCGCACAGAGGGGTGCGGTGCCAGGATGGTCAAAAGTGGTTGCAAGTGATCACGATTGGTAATTATAGTTCCAGAGCAGGCCTCGCTCAATGACCAATAAAGGCCGCAACCCTCCTGCTCCCCGGCAGGAAGGCACAACCAGGAGAGGAAAGGGATTTGCCATGAACATCACCAGAAGGTTGTTTGCCGGCATGGCCGTCGCCGGCGCCGCGATGATCGCTGGGCCCGCTTGGGCCGAGGAGCTGACGCTCGAATTCGTCGTCTGGAATTATTCGCTGGATACGATCCAGGACAATGTCCGCCAGTTCGAAGCCGCCAATCCCGGCATCAAGGTGAAGGTGACGGACTATACCTGGCCTGACTATCAGGACAGCCTGATCCTGCGCTTCCGCGGCAACACGCAGACCGACGTCATCTATGGCGGCCAGGACTGGCTGCCGGCCTGGGCCGCGGCTGGCTTCGTCGCCCCGCTCGAGGATATTGCCCCGGCGGGCGCCGTCGATGATCTCAAGAAGGACATTGCCGGCTTCGCGCTCAGCGACATGACCTACAAGGGCAAGCTCTATGGACTGCCCTATTACGCCGACACGATCTCCTTCGTGTACAACAAGAAGATCCTCGCCGATGCCGGCATCGCCGTGCCGCAGACATGGGAAGAGGTGACGGCGGCGGCCGAGAAGCTCAAGGCCGGCGGCATGGCGCGCCCGATCGTCTACGAATACAATCAGGAGCTGCCGAATTTCTTCGACGCCTTTGTGGCGCAATCCTATGGCCGTGGCGCCGAACTCTTCGATGCCGAGCAGAAGGCGGTATTCAATGACCCCAAGAACGGCGCCTATCAGCAGCTCGAATGGCTGGCCGATGCCTTCAAGAAAGAGCTGGTGCAGCCGGAAACGCATGAATCGAAAATCATTCCGGCGATGAACACCGGCAAACACGCTTTCACCGTGGTCTACAACTATGTGCTGGCGGCGATGAACAACAAGGGCGATCAGCCGCGCGCCGGCGAGTTCGCGCTGGCGCCGATGCCGGGCTCCGCCCATGCGACGCTCGGCTTCTCCAAGTTCTACGCGGTCACCGCCAAGACGGCGGCCGATCCCAAACGCGCCGAAGCGGCCTGGAAGTTCATCAACTTCATGGCCGGCAAGCCTTACACGGTGGCGAAACGCTGGGCGGGTGAGAAAGGCCTCGGCTTCGGCCAGCTGCCGCTCTTCGACGACCCCGCCGTCATCGAGCCGTGGGCCAAGTGGATCGACGTGCCGACGCTCAGCAAGCAGGTGGCGACCGCCAAGGCCGGCACCTGGACGGAATGGGGCGCGGTGTGGTCGGCCTATTTCCGCCCGCTGCTCGCCAAGGCGATGGTCGGCGAGGCGAGTGTCGCCGACACGATGAAGGACGGCGCCGAGCGCTGGAATACGCTGCGCGAGCAATTCGCCAAGAAGTAGACTCATGCGTCGGGCGGCCGGTGCGTCCGGTCGCCCGATCCTGATCCGTGGGCGCCTCTGCATGTGGAGCATCAACCGCTTTCCGATCGCCTGGCTGCTGCCGGCGCTCCTGCCGGTCGCCTTCATCACGATCTATCCAATCGCCCATGCGCTGTGGACCAGCCTGCACCAGGTGATGATCCTGTTCCCGGTCGAGCCTTTCGTCGGCCTCGACAATTACCGCCGCGTGGTGACGAGCGACTATTTCATCGACGCGCTCAGGAACTCGCTGTTCTTCACCGCCATCGCCGCGCCGTCGGTCGTTTTTCTCGGCGTCGCCATCGCGCTCTTCCTGCAGCGCCGCTTCTTCGGCTCGCAAATCATCCGCTCGATCGTGCTGCTGCCCTGGGTGCTGCCGGGCGCCATCAGTGCGGTCCTGTGGGTCTGGGTGTTCCATCCGAGCTTCGGCGTGCTCAACGGCTTGCTCCTGAATCTCGGCCTCATCAACGAGTCCATTCCCTGGCTCACCTCGCCCAAGCTCGCGCTCTACACGGTGGCCGTCGCGCATATCTGGACGCAGATCCCCTTCGCGGTGGTGCTGGTCATGGCGGCGCTCGCGTCGATCAATTCGGAAGTCCTGGAAGCCGGCGAGATCGACTGCCGCAGCCCCTATAAGCGTTTCCGCCACATCGTGTTTCCGGAGATCAAGGCGATGGTGGTGGTGCTTCTCGTCTATAACGCGCTCACCGCCTTCACCAGCTACGATCTCGTCTACGCGATGACGGGCGGCGGCCCCGGCACGGCGACGACCTTGCTGTCGTTCCAGATCTGGCGCGAAAGCTTCTCGATGTATGATTTCGGCGCCGGCTCCGCGGTCGCCTTCATCGTCGTGCTCATCTCAGCCGTTCTCATCATCGCCATCACGCGTGCGCTGCCCTCCGATCTTTTCGCCAAGGAGGAAGCCTCGTGAAACGGCGGCACAATCCAATCCTCACCTTTCTCTTCGCTGGGCTCATCCTCTTGTTCACCGGCGGCCCCGTCATCCTGTCGCTGATCGGCAGCGTCGTGCCCGACCGCATCCTGCTCAATTCCGATGCCGGCCTTTTCGATGAAGGCATCACTTTCGAGACTTACCGTTATGTCTTTACCGGCGAGCTGCCGGCGGCCTATCTCACCGAAGGCGCCAACCGGGCGATGATCTCGGATGCAGCGCGGCAAGTGCCGCGCAGCCTGTGGAACAGCACGGTCGTCGCCTTCGCGGCGATGGTGCTCAATCTGGTCCTCGGCGCGCCCGCCGCGTTTCTCTTCGCGCGCTACGCCTTCCCCGGCAAGAAGATCAGCTTCCTCTTTCTCATCCTCAGTCCGCTGGTGCCGACGGTGGCGCTGGTCACGCCGATCTATATGAGCCTGCAGGCGGTGGGGCTCGTCGGCACGCAGCTCGGCATCATCCTGGTGCACACCGCCAAGGCGCTGCCCTTCACGGTGCTGATCCTTTCGGTGTTCTTCCGCAAGATGCCGGCCGAACTCTTCGAGGCGGCGATGCTCGATCATTGCTCACGCTTCCAGGCCTTCACCCGCATCGCCGTGCCGCTGGCGCTGCCCTCGATCGGCGCCACCGGCCTCTTCGCCTTCATGCTCTCCTATTCGGAATACATGTTTTCCATGGTGCTGTCGGGCGACGCCGAGACGCGTCCGGTCTCGGTGGTGATGGCGGCGCTGGCGCGCAATACCGACGTGTCGTGGAGCCTGCTCAATACCGGCATCTTCATCGCCATCGTACCCACCTTGCTGCTGGTGGCGCTGATCTGGCGCTTCGTGGTCGAGGACCTGCTCGGCGGGTCGGTCAAGGGATGAAAGGATGACGGATGCCCGATGACGTTCCAGTCCAGCCGTTGAAACGCCGCCCCGACGGGGCGCGCCAGCACCGCACCGCTGGTCCCTATTCGCCCGTGCTGGTGGTCGAGCCGCATCGTCTGGTCGTCATCTCGGGGCAAGTCGCCGTCGATCTCGAAGGCGAGGTGATCGGTGACCCGG
>NNBT01002442.1_pt1 | contig 9946 bp, 5 predicted proteins | sample 1173831 | NCBI WGS metagenome assembly NNBT01 (sample SAMN07173936, study PRJNA388173) | plant metagenome | isolation source: symbiotic tissue sample KVJ10 | place: Norway: Troms, Kvaloya island | reverse complement strand
AGCGCATCGCCGCGCGCGCGTTCGAGCTGCGGTTCCMGCTKGCKGATKACGKKCRGGTGACCKGCGCCAGCCYCGAGAACGGTCBGCTCYATAYCGRCCTGGKTCSCGAGMYCCCCGAGGCCAAGAASCCGCGCCASRTCGCGATCGGCGGCGGCTCGTCCAAGGTGCTCGAGGCCAAGGTCGAAACCGCCAAGGCCGCGTAACGCGCCAGGCGTCGACGTCTGAATGAGGAGGGCGCTTCCGGGAAACCGGAAGCGCCCTTTTTCGTTGCTCGCAATGACGGGTACACCTGCCTAGTCCAGCGGCGTCACAGGAACGGCGGGGGTCGGCGTTGGCGGCGTCGCGGGCGTGGCGTCCTGTGTCTGGACCGGCGGCAGTTGCGCGGGGATTCCGGGCTCGGACCGGGCCAGCGGCGGCTTGGGTTCGCTGGCTTCCGTGCCGCGGACATCGCTGGGGTTGACCAGCCTAGGCTTGTCGGTGCCCGTCGCCGGGGCGGACGATCCGGGCGTCGGCGCGACTGGCGCCGCAGGCGTGGCCGGAACCTCTGTGGCCGGTGCGCTGGCGGCGGCAGGCGGTTTTTCGGGCGCGGGAGCCGGTTCGGCGCGCGGCGGCACGGCCGGAGCGGGAGGGGTTTCCGTCGCCGGTGCGCTGGCCGAGGCCGGGGGCTTTTCCACCGGCGCAGCGGGCGCGGCGGGCGGCGGCGTGGCCGGGGAGGGCGGCACGACCGTGGCCGGTGCGGTCGCCTGTCCCGGCGGCTTCAGAACGGCGGGCCGCTCGGGCGGCTTCGGCGCCAGGCGGGGCTGCCGCGGCCTCACCTCTTCGCGCGGATCGACCCGGGCGACGCGGGGCGCGGTGCGGGGCGGGGCCTGCAGCACGATCTCGTCGAGCACCTGGCCGCTATAGGTATCGACGATCACCCTGAGCCGGGCTCCCGACCGGGTGCGGCCGTCGACGACATAGGCGGAGGCCGTCGTGACGGTGCGGTCGATCCGGACGAGGCCATAGTCGCGCGCGGCGATGCGGTTGGCGGTGCGCGGCGGGATCGGTACGGGCGGACGCGGCGCGACATAACGATAGCCGTAGCCGAAGCGCTGTTCGAGATAGGGCGCGTCGTCATACGTGTAATACTGGGCCGATGCGGCGCCGGCGGTTCCGGCGAGGGCGCCGGCGACAGCCAGGCCCATCAGCGCGGTCCGATGCGTCGAGGTCGAACGAATGGCCATGGGGTCATCCCTTTCAAGGACTGAAATCCAGCTTTCAGTCTTCGTTAGGGATTGCGGCGAGGGTGGGGCTGCAATCGGAAGGGAATTCAGCCGTTGTCGTCGTGGATCAGGGCGATCAGCCGCTCGACGTCTGTTTCGCGCGTCGCGAAGGACATGACGAAACGGCCGACGACCTCGCCCGCCCGAAGCGTCAGCCCGTCGGGTAGCGCCCGGTCCGACCATGGCAGATAGCCGACGCCCGCCGCCTTCAGCCGCTGCTGCAGCGCCGTAGACACAATTGGAAACACCTCATTGGCCTGGCAGGGCCAGGCGAGGCGGGCAGTGCCGCTGGCCTGGAGAGCGTTCGCCAGTTTTGCCGCCATCGCGTTGGCGTGGCGGGCGAGATCGAGCCAGTGGCCGTCCGCGAGCAGCCCTTCGAACTGCGCGCCGATGAGGCGGCCTTTCGACAGGGTCTGGCCGGCACGCTTGCGGCGCCATTTCATTTCGGACGCCCGGTCGGGGTCGAAGAAGATCACCGCCTCGGCCGCCCAGGCGCCGTTCTTGGTGCCCCCGAAGGAGAGGACGTCGACGCCGGCCTTCCACGTCATCTCGGCCGGGGTGCAGCCGAGCGTGACCAGCGCGTTGGCGAAGCGCGCGCCGTCCATGTGCACCGTGAGGCCGCGCGGTGCGGCGGCGTCCTTCAGGGCGCGGATCTCGTCGGGGGTGTAGATCGTGCCGCATTCGGTCGCCTGGGTGATCGACAGGGCCTGCGGCTGGACCTGATGCAGCGCGCCCTCGCGAAACCGCGTCAGCGTCTGGGTGACGAGATCGGGCGAGAGCTTGTTGCCGGCGCCGGGCAGGCCGATCAGCTTGGCGCCGTCGCTGAAGAATTCGGGCGCGCCGCATTCATCGTCGGCGACATGGCTTTCCTCATGGGTCAGCACTGCGCCCCAGGGCCGGGTGATGCTTGCCAGCGCCAGCGCGTTGGCCGCCGTGCCCGATGTCACCAGGAGGACCGCGACCTCGCGCTCGAAGAGGTCGGCGAAGCGGCGCTCGGCCTTGTGCGTCCAGATGTCGGTGCCGTAGGCGGAGGCTGCGCCGTCATTGGCCGCCGCGATGGCGGCCATGACGTTGGGGCTCGCGCCCGCGGTGTTGTCGCTGATGAAGTTCATGGCGTCTGCGATACTGCGCGGCGACGCCGCCGCCAAGGGCTGCGGCCAACGGGCCGCCCGACCGCCTAGCGCAGAACGGCCTGCGCGATCAGCGTCAGGGCCGTCACGATGATGGTCAGAAAAGTGGCGATCATGCCGGCGGTGCGGAAGCGGAAGTCCTCGTCGGCATGGGAGACCCCCCAGGCGTGGCTCGCGCGTCCGATCACCAGCGTCAGGCAGAGCAGGTGCAGCAGGAGAGCCGGCGCGCCGCGCCATTCCGCCATGGCCAGCAGCAGCAGGGCGAGCGGGGTATATTCGGCGAAATTGCCGTGGACGCGGACCCGGCGCTCCAGCTCACGGTCGCCTGAGACGCCGATGGCGACACGGCCCGCGCGGCGCTGGTTGACCACCGCCAGGGAGAGCACGACGAACAGCAGGCCCAGCAGGGCGGCGTAGACAGGGACGATCACGAGAGCCATGAGAAACGATCCGCCTGTGAATGTGAACACAGTTTAGATCGCCGGGCCGGTTCTGGCCAGAGGGGCTGTGTGGCAGGGCCGCCGACAGGAAGTATGCCGGCCCGCGCTGTCGCTATGCCGGAAATGTCGGGATGGGCCATCAATGCAAAACAAAATTTCAGCGGAGAGACAAATCGCCGCTTGTGCGCAGATTGGAATTCTGGCAAGTTCATCGGAATAGGACAGTGTTGCTGTCCCATTTTTCACCGCGCCGACCGAAGCCTTAAGGGGCCCTGGTCGCGCCATCGCAACGGAGCGGCACGATGACGAAGGGTACGGCCAAACACGCCAAAGCCATCCGTACGCGCGCCGCCCGCAAAGCGGCGGCCTGACAGGCGCGGCAGGGCGACAGCCCCGAGCGCCTGCGGAGGACGCGGGCGCCCCTCAAACAGCGCAAGCCCCCCTCCGAGAGACGAACGATCCGGCCCTGTTGGCCCCATCCTTGCTGCCGCCTTTCGGGGCCAGCGCGAGAGATGCGGTCCGGCGCGGCTGAAAGGATGATGTGGACTCAAGGGTGCCTCCCGGCGGAAGCTGGAACGGCATTGGCAAGCGGGGTTTGACGATGAGCGAAACCAGCCAGTCGAGCGGCGCCGGATTTCCGGCCGAAGCCAGGGCTTTGGGCGCGACGAAGCCTGTCGGGCGCTTCCCGGAGGTGCGCGATCCCGCGATGCCGCTGCGCCAGGGCCTCTACGACCCGTCGATGGAGAAGGATTCCTGCGGCGTCGGCTTCATCGCCGACATGAAGAACCGCAAGAGCCACGCCATTGTCGCGCAGGGCCTGCAGATCCTGCGCAATATCGACCATCGCGGCGCGGTCGGCGCCGACCCCAAGCTCGGCGACGGCTGCGGCATCCTGACCCAGATTCCCCATCGCTTCTTCGCCGAGGAATGCGCTGCGATCGGCATCGTGCTGCCCGAGGTCGGGCATTACGCGATCGGCCAGTTCTTCATGCCGCAGGACATCGGCGACCGGACGATCTGCGAGGACATCGTCGCGCAGACGGTGACCGAAGAGGGCCTGATCTTCCTGGGCTGGCGCGATGTGCCGGTCGACGGGTCGGATCTCGGCGAGGCGGTCAAGGAGAGCGAGCCGGTCCACCGCCAGCTTTTCGTCGGACGCCCCTCCGAGATCGCCAGCGAGGAGGATTTCGAGCGCAAGGTCTATGTCCTGCGCAAGGCCGTCTCCAACAAGGTGTACCGGCTGAAGGACCGCGCGACGGCGACCTATTACCCCGTCTCGATGTCGGCCCGCACCATCGTCTACAAGGGCATGGTGCTGGTCACGCAGCTCGGCAGCTATTTCAAGGATCTGCAGGACGAACGCTTCGAGAGCGCGCTGGCGCTTGTCCACCAGCGCTTCGCCACCAACACCTTCCCGTCCTGGCGGCTGGCCCATCCCTACCGGATGGTCGCCCATAACGGGGAGATCAACACGCTGCGCGGCAACGTCAACTGGATGGCGGCGCGCCAGGCGAGCGTCGATTCCGAGCTGTTCGGGCCCGATATCTCGAAGCTCTGGCCGATCTCCTATGAGGGCCAGTCCGACACCGCCTGCTTCGACAACGCGCTCGAATTCCTGGTGCAGGGCGGCTATTCGCTCGCCCATGCGATGATGATGCTCGTGCCGGAGGCGTGGAACGGCAACCCGCTGATGAACGAGGAGCGGCGCGCCTTCTACGAATACCATGCCGCGCTGATGGAGCCGTGGGACGGGCCGGCCGCCATCGCCTTCACCGACGGCAAGCAGATCGGCGCGACGCTCGACCGCAACGGCCTGCGGCCGGCGCGCTATCTCGTCACCGACGACGGCCTCGTGGTGCTGGCGTCGGAATTCGGCGTGCTGCCGATCCCGGAGGAGAAGATCGTCGAAAAGTGGCGTCTCCAGCCGGGCAAGATGCTGCTGATCGATCTCGAGGAAGGCCGGATCATCGGCGACGACGAGATCAAGACCAGCCTGTGCCTCGCTAACCCCTACAAGGACTGGCTGAAGCGCACCCAGATCGTGCTGGAGGATCTGCCGCCGGTCGAGGCGCGTGCGCAGCGCACGGATGTGGCCCTGCTCGATCGCCAACAGGCCTTCGGCTATACGCAGGAGGACACCAAGATCCTGATGGCGCCAATGGCGGTGACCGGTCAGGAAGCGGTCGGCTCGATGGGGACGGACACGCCGATCTCGGCGCTCTCCTCGAAGTCGAAGCTGCTCTACACCTATTTCAAGCAGAACTTCGCGCAGGTCACCAACCCGCCGATCGATCCGATCCGCGAGGAGCTGGTGATGAGCCTGCTCTCCTTCATCGGCCCGCGGCCCAACATCCTCGACCTCGAGGGTACCTCGCGCCGCAAGCGGCTGGAGGTGCGCCAGCCGATCCTGACGAACGACGATCTCGAGAAGATCCGCTGCATCGGCCATTACGAGGACCGCTTCGACACCAAGACCATCGACTTCACCTATCCGGCGCGCGACGGCGCCGCCGGCATGGAGGAGGCGATCGCGCGGCTCTGTGAGCGGGCGGAAGCGGCCGTCCATGGCGGCTACAACATCATCATCCTGTCGGACCGGCTGGTCGGGCCGGACCGGATTCCGATTCCGGCGCTGCTGGCGACGGCCGCCGTGCATCATCACCTGATCCGCCAGGGCCTGCGGACCTCGGTCGGCCTCGTCGTCGAAACCGGCGAGCCGCGCGAGATCCATCATTTCTGCTGCCTCGCCGGCTATGGCGCGGAGGCGATCAACCCCTATCTCGCCTTCGACACGCTGCTCGACATGCATGCGCAGGGCGCCTTCCCGACCGAGGTCGACGCCTATGAGGTGGTGAAGCGCTACATCAAGTCGGTCGGCAAGGGCGTGCTGAAGGTGATGTCCAAGATGGGCATCTCGACCTACCAGTCCTATTGCGGCGCGCAGATCTTCGACGCCGTCGGGCTGCGCAGCGACTTCGTCGAGCGCTACTTCTTCGGCACGGCGACCGCGATCGAGGGCGTCGGTCTGGCCGAGGTGGCGCAGGAGAGCGTCAGCCGCCACCGCGATGCCTTCGGCGACGCGCCGGTCTACCGCAACAGCCTCGATATCGGCGGCGAGTATGTCTACCGCATCCGCGGCGAGGAGCATGTCTGGACGCCCGACGTCGTCGCCTCGCTGCAGCATGCGGTGCGCCTCAATGCGCAGGACCGCTACGAGGATTTCGCCCGCCAAGTGAATGACGAGGCGCAGCGGATGACGACGATCCGCGGCCTGTTCAAGCTGAAGCAGGCGAACGAGGACGGGCGCCAGCCCGTGCCGCTGGAGAGCGTCGAGCCGGCGGCCGAGATCGTGAAGCGCTTCGCCACGGGGGCGATGTCCTTCGGCTCGATCTCGCGCGAGGCGCATGAGACGATCGCGATCGCGATGAACCAGATCGGCGGCAAGTCCAACACCGGCGAGGGCGGCGAGGAGCCGATCCGCTTCAAGCCGATGGCGGATGGGCGCTCCAAGCGCTCGGCGATCAAGCAGATTGCGTCGGGCCGCTTCGGCGTCACGGCGGAGTATCTCGCCAATGCCGACGTCATGCAGATCAAGGTCGCCCAGGGCGCCAAGCCCGGCGAGGGCGGCCAGCTTCCCGGTCACAAGGTCGATGCCAAGATCGCCAAGGTCCGGCATTCGACGCCCGGCGTCGGGCTGATTTCGCCGCCGCCGCATCACGACATCTATTCGATCGAGGATCTGGCGCAGCTGATCTTCGACCTGAAGAACGTCAACCCGGCGGCTGATGTCTCGGTCAAGCTCGTCTCCGAGATCGGGGTCGGCACGGTCGCGGCCGGCGTCGCCAAGTCGCGCGCCGACCACATCACCATCTCCGGCTTCGAGGGCGGCACGGGCGCGAGCCCGCTGACCTCGCTGAAGCATGCGGGCTCCCCCTGGGAGATCGGGCTCGCCGAGACGCAGCAGACACTCGTGCTCAACAAGCTGCGCGGCCGCGTCGCGCTGCAGGTCGATGGCGGCCTGCGCACAGGGCGCGACGTCGTGATCGGCGCGCTGCTGGGGGCCGACGAGTTCGGCTTCTCGACCGCGCCGCTGATCGCGGCCGGCTGCATCATGATGCGCAAGTGCCATCTCAACACCTGCCCGGTCGGCGTCGCCACGCAGGATCCGGTGCTGCGCAAGCGCTTCAAGGGCCTGCCCGAGCACGTGATCAACTACTTCTTCTTCGTCGCCGAAGACGTGCGCAAGATCATGGCCGAGATGGGCTTCACCAAGCTGGAAGAGATCGTCGGCCGCTCCGACCTGCTCGACAAGCGAGACCTGATCGACCACTGGAAGGCCAAGGGGCTCGACTTCACGCGGCTGTTCCACAAGGTCGACATGCCCGGCGTCGCCATCCGCCATGTCGAGCTGCAGAAGCACCCGATCGACGACGTGCTCGACCGCACGCTGATCGCGGGCGCCAGGGATGCTCTGGAAGGTGGCGCGCCGGTCGTGCTCGAACACCCGATCTGCAATGTCGACCGCAGCGTCGGCGCGATGCTGTCGGGCGCGGTCGCCAAGAAATACGGCCATGCCGGCCTGCCCGAGGACACCATCACGGTGAAGCTCAAGGGCACCTCGGGCCAGAGCTTCGCCGCCTTCCTGGCGGCCGGCGTCACCGTCGAGCTGACCGGCCAGGCCAACGACTATGTCGGCAAGGGCCTCTCGGGCGGCAAGCTGATCGTCAAGCCGGACCCGGCCTCGAAGGCGGTGCCGGAGCGTTCGATCATCGTCGGCAATACGGTGCTCTATGGCGCGATCGCGGGCGAGGCCTATTTCCGCGGCGTGGCGGGCGAGCGTTTCGCGGTGCGCAACTCGGGCGCCGTCGCGGTGGTAGAGGGCACCGGCGACCATGGCTGCGAGTATATGACCGGCGGCGTCGTGGCCGTGATCGGGCCGACGGGGCGCAATTTCGCGGCGGGGATGTCGGGCGGCATCGCCTATGTGCTCGACGAGGACAAGAGCTTCGCGGCGCGCTGCAACCTCTCCATGGTCGATCTCGAGCCGGTCGAGGAGGAAGAGGACCTGATGGAGCGCCTGCACCATCATGGCGGGGACCTCGAGCATAAGGGCCGCATCGACATGGCCAACATGTCGGGCCATGACGAAGAGCGCCTGATGCAGATGCTGACCAACCATGTCGACTACACCGGTTCCGAGACGGCGCGTCGCATCCTCGACAACTGGGCCGATTACCGGACCAAGTTCGTCAAGGTGATGCCGGTCGAATACCGCCGGGCGCTGCGCGAGATGGAACAGGCGCGCTCGCTGCAGGCGGCGGAATAACCGGCACGGCGATCCCGGGCGGCTGGCGACAGCGCGCCCGGGCGGCGACCATCAAGACAGGCTCCCATCGGTGAGGGATGCCGGCGCTCAGGCCCGGCACGACGGCAAGAGAAGCGATCATTATGGGCAAGGTCACGGGCTTTCTCGAATACGACCGGCAGGAGCAGAAGTATCAGCTCGCCGGCGACCGCATCCGCCATTTCCGGGAGTTCACGCTCCCGCTGGAGGAGCGCGACATCAAGAAGCAGGCGGCGCGCTGCATGGATTGCGGCATCCCGTTCTGCCATGGGCCGACCGGCTGCCCCGTCCACAACCAGATCCCGGACTGGAACGAGCTTGTCTATTCCGGCGGCTGGGAGGATGCGCTGCGCAACCTCCATTCCACCAACAATTTCCCGGAGTTCACCGGCCGCATCTGCCCGGCGCCCTGCGAGGAAGCCTGCACGCTCAACCTCGAGAACATGCCCGTCACGATCAAGACGATCGAGCAGGCGATCGCCGACAAGGGCTGGCAGGAAGGCTGGATCGTCCCCGAGGTCCCCGCCACCAAGACCGGCAAAAGGATCGCCGTGGTGGGCTCGGGCCCGGCCGGCATGGCAGCCGCCCAGCAGCTCGCCCGCGTCGGCCATGACGTCCATCTCTATGAGCGGGAAGCCCGGGCCGGCGGCCTGATGCGCTACGGCATCCCCGACTTCAAGATGGAAAAGAAGCATATCGACCGCCGCGTGACGCAGATGGAGGCCGAGGGCGTCACCTTCCACTACAACGTCAATGTCGGCGTGACCCTGCCCTTCTCGACGCTGACCGCCGAGCATGACGCGGTGCTGATGACGGGCGGGGCCGAGGCGCCGCGCGATCCCGGCCTGCCCGACACCAACCTGCAGGGTGTGCATTACGCGATGCCTTACCTGACCCAGCAGAACAAGCGGGTCGGCGGCGAGGACGTCTCGGGCATCACCCCGATCCTGGCCGGCGGCAAGCATGTCGTGGTCGTCGGCGGTGGCGATACGGCGTCGGACTGCGTCGGCACGGCTTTCCGCCAGGGGGCGCTCTCGGTGACGCAGCTCGACATCCGGCCGATGGCGCCGGAGATCGAGGACAAGCTCACCGTCTGGCCCTACTGGCCGACGAAGTTCCGGACCTCCTCCTCGCAGGCGGAAGGGGCCGAGCGCGAGTTCCAGGCGGCGACGCTCGGGCTCGAAGGCCGCAATGGCAGGCTGACCGGCGTGAAATGCGCCCGCGTCGACGAGAAGCGCCGGCCGATCCCGGGCACCGAATTCGTGCTGCAGGCCGATCTCTGCTTCCTCGCCATCGGTTTCGCGGGCTCGCTGATCGAGGGCATGATCGCGCAGTCGGGCGCGGCGGTCGACAAGCGCGCCAACGTCATCGCCAATGAGCGCGACTACCGCACCAGCGTCGAGAACGTCTTTGTCGCCGGCGACATGCGTCGCGGCCAGTCTCTGGTCGTCTGGGCGATCCGCGAGGGCCGCCAGGCGGCGCATGCGATCGACAAGCACCTGATGGGCGAGACGATCCTGCCGATGTGAGGGCAGGGCATCATGGTCGGGCTTGACCCGACCATCTCGAAAACCAGTGGCATCGCGTCATGAAATGCTCGGGTCGAGCCCGAAAATGACGCCGGCCCCGGGCCTCACCGCGGCCAGCGATGGTCGTCCATCCGCCCCGGCTTCGGCTCGGGCAGGATGCCCTCGCCGAAGATGCGGTCGAGCTGGCCGGCGAGTTCGCCGCGGCCCCGCGCCTCGGGGATCGAGACCAGCAGCGCCTGCT
>NNBT01002405.1_pt1 | contig 9947 bp, 13 predicted proteins | sample 1173831 | NCBI WGS metagenome assembly NNBT01 (sample SAMN07173936, study PRJNA388173) | plant metagenome | isolation source: symbiotic tissue sample KVJ10 | place: Norway: Troms, Kvaloya island | reverse complement strand
TCAGAACTCAAATTGGTGACTTTCTATTTGAAGCTTTTCAATAGTAATTATTAATTGAGTTAATATTGTAACTAAAAGCAACAGATAAATAAAATCAATGTTGAAAACAAATATTAATTTCGATGATCTAAATATATTTGTAAGGAGTAAAATCCCTACAAATTATTACTTAAAGATATTTTTGTTTGTTTTTAATGCTTTCGCGATAATTGGCTTATTCTGGTTTGCCATTAGTTTGCAAGATGAAAAACCTAATCTGTTTCCTTTTTTATTGCCAATTGCATATTTTTTCGCTTTAGGCAGATACCTGCTTTGGAATACATTTGGAGAAGAATTTTATGTCATAAGCACAACCCATATTTCGTATCAACATAATTATGGTTTTTGGAAAACTAAATTTAAAACGTCGAAATATTATTCCATTAATCAGGAGCAGGGAAAAACAAATGAAAGCATAAGATTGATTTTTATTGATTATACAGAAGAAAAATTACCAGTTGAAGTATTTAGTACAGCTATTGAAATTTCCATTCTGGATTCAGAAAGAATTTTTAACCGACTAAATGAAATAAAAATTGATGAATTTGGAGAAGAAATAAATTTCCCAAAGATTTTTGCAAATTAACCTAATTCTAATTTAGAAAAAGACACAAATGAGGTAGACGGCTGAAAGGTTGAGGATTTCAACATCCTTCCAACCTTCTAACCCTCCAACCTTCCAACCTTACCCACATGCTAAAACACCTACAAACCTTACCCGGACATCAAAACCCTGTTTATGCTTTAGCCAATGCTGATGAAGACGGCGTATTTTTTAGTGCCGGAAATGATAAGGGCGTGGTAGAATGGTCTTTACACAGCATGGCTTTTGTGAAGGTTAAAATGCCGTTACAAAGTTCGGTTTATTGCCTTCACTATTACAATGATCAATTGTTTGTGGGTGAGCGGAGCGGCGCCTTTAGTGTTTATGATCTGAAAGAACAAAAGGTAATTGTAAGAATTAATGCACATACCAAACCTATTTTCGATATTCAAACGGTAAAAAGTAAAAATGAGCTTTTAACAACAGGAGAAGATGGTACCGTTGCGGTTTGGTCGTTGAATGACTTTAAGGAAATTTACCGTTTTCAGGTAGCTTACGATACGGTGAGGGCCATTGCAATTTCTCTAAACGAAAATGAGGTAGCTTTTGGCTGTAAAGATCACCTGATCAGGATTTATAACCTGGCAGATTATAGTTTAAAACAATCGCTCGAAGGGCATTCATTACCCGTAACCTCATTGGCTTATCACCCAACAGGCAAATACCTGATTTCGGGGAGCAGGGATGCCCAGTTAAAAATATGGGATCTGCCGAATTATGAACTACGGGAAACCGTTCCGGCGCACATGTTTACGGTATACGATATTGCCTTTCATCCTACTCTTCCCTATTTTGCCACCAGCAGTCAGGATAAAAGCATTAAACTTTGGGATGCAGAAAACTTTAAACTTTATAAAATATTAAGTCTGGAAAAGGCCGGGGTTGGGCATACACACTCTATCAATAAAATTATCTGGAGCAATGATGGAAAGTACCTCATTTCTACAGGTGATGACAGGCAGGTAATGGTTTGGGAGTTGGAAAGCTAATTTTTTTTCATTTTTTTTTCGAGGTCAGAAACATCAGCTACATCAATCTTTCTGCCACTAGATTTTTTGTTTTTTATTAAATCATCTAAACCGATATAATTTACTTTAAAATCTTCCTCTAACTCAATTTCTAGCTTTTCTGAAAAAGCTTCTTCAAATAGAACACCATCAATACTGGTTAAAATATCTATTCTTAATGGAGGATAACCAATTTGATTAATTAAATTTGGCTTTGAAAAGTCGTCAATTCCAAATCCAACAGAAGCAAACCCAAAATCATTGATTACCATAACCATCTTGGATGCATTTTCCTCAGATATATCAATCCAGATATCTAAATCTCCTGTATATCTTGGTTTTCCATGAAAAGCCATTGCATATCCACCTACTATAAGATAGTTTACCCTATATTGATTTAGCAATTTTAAAAAATCCTCAAAATCCTCTGAAAGAATCATTTTCGAATGGTTGATTTTTTAAATTTTGTTTTATCCATTCTCTGTCCAGGTTTTAAATATTGTCTGACTAAAAACGTAACAGAAGATAATCTTTCTAATGGAGATTTAGTAAGCCAGTAATTTAAATCCTGAGATGCCTGGTCGTGCTCATTCATGTTATATTTATGCCCAACCATTGCCATTTTCCTAATTTTCGGCTCCATTTCGCTGTAGTTATCTATACAAATATAATCAAAAAACAAAGAATATAGGGTTTAAAAGGCCACTTAGAATAATGAAGCTAATTTTTTCTGGTATACAACGGGTTGATATCCCGTAGCTGATCCCTCGTTTTGTAATATACCCTCTTCCAAAACGGCGCTCTGGTAATAACAATATCTCCCATGATTTCGCTACTAATACATAATTCAAGGTTAAGTGTTTTATTAGTAGATAAATTTATAGTTGAATATAATGGCTTATAACCAATATAAGTGATGGTTAAAGTACAGTTTTTATCATCAAAATCTGAAGGCAATTTAATCTCAAAGTTTCCTTTTTCATCAGTAGAAGCAAAAGCTAACCGCTGGTTTACCATAACAGATACTGAAGGAAGTGGCTGTTTATCATCTTTATCTATTACCCTGCCTTTTATTGTTTTTAAGGTATCAGCTAGAATCTCTGTTTTCTTTTCAAAAGCAGTGCTACTGTGGTATCGTTCTGTTTGACTGAAAGGCGGTTTTATTACTTTGGCATCGCTCAACTTAGGAAAACTCAAAAAAGCCAATAAAGATGCGGCGATCAGGCTTGGTTTAAATCTACTGAGCGTATAATTATCTTTTGCACTGATTAAACGGTCAAGTTGCTCCGGTTTTAACCTTCCACAGCTCTTCCCTTTGTTTTCACTAAACCACAGTTTCAGCTCTGAGTCCGTAAAATTGGTAAAATCAATAACTGATTTTTGACATGAACCACAAAATTTACCATTTGCATGTGGCTGCATCAATTCCCATTGTTCTTGACAAGGATTAGAGATTTGAATTTTAAATTTAGATGGCATAAAAAAATGTATCTTTTATTATAGGATACATTTTTGGCTACTATTCCACAAAACGTTTAATAATTCTCAATTTATGTGAGTATTTCCCCAGTTCTTTATTAAAAATCCCCTGATCATCAATTGGATCGATTTTCACCTTGGCTGAAGAATGGATAATTTCATTCGGACTCAACATAATACCCACATGAGTAATTTTGCCTTCTTCATTATCAAAAAAAGCTACATCACCAGCTTTGCATTCGGCTAAAAAACCTACCAATTCACCTTGTTCGGCCTGTTGGGAAGCATCACGGTTTAATTTGATACCCAACATTTTAAATACGGTTTGCGTAAAGCCTGAGCAATCTAAACCAAATAAATGCCTCCCCCCCCATAGGTATGGGATGTTTTGAAAAAACTTTGCTGTATCGGTCACCTGATCTTTAAAATTGACGGCACTATTGTCATGCACTTCAAAATTAAGCTTGAATTTTTCTTCACCCGCATAACAATATCCATCTTTTAGAAAAGGAAGGTTACTAGCCGGGCTTAAATGATAGGCACTTCCATCAGCTGCAGTTAACACATTATTGAAACTTAAAGGGGCCAATAATTTACTATCGTGCATTTCTGCAAACTGGCTTTGACTGATAGGGGCCAACTGTCTGAAATCCATCCAGCCTTCGTAACCATCGTAGCCATTTTGGATGAGCCACCAACGTTCATCTTTCTGAATTATTTCGACATGATCGCCAAATAAAAGTTGCGAAACAATTTCTGCTTTATCTGATGCATCTGCTCTTAAAGGTGCTACAGCAACCCTACAAATACCGTATTGATTTTCCATTTAAATCTGCTCGTGAAACTATTGTAAAACTAATAAAATACATCCATTGCCTAACATTTTGCATGCAAATTTGTTATTTTTATGATGTTCACCTTTTAAATGTACCGCCATGAATTTTAAAAAAATATTAATTGCCGTTGATAACAGTACCTGCTCAGAAAAAGCGGCTAAAGCCGGTTACGACATGGCTGAAAAATTTGGAGCAGAAGTAGCATTGGTTAACATCATCGAACCTGTTCCCGCAAATGTAAATCCTGACTTAACCTTGGCTCCCGTATTTTTAGAAACTTACGACAACAGTGAGGAAAACAGCCATATTTTGTTGAAAGAAATGGAAACCAAATATGGTAAGGGGATTACAACAACTTATTTAAGCATAGTAGATACTGCAGCGCATGGCATTATTCAACAATCAGATGAGTGGGGATCTGATTTAATTGTTATCGGCACTTATGGCCGTACAGGTTTGTACCACTTTTTAATGGGTAGTGTGGCAGAACACGTTGCAAGTAAATCGGCCTGCCCTGTTTTAATTATCCCTAATAAGTGTGAGGTAGACTAGTTCACTGGTTCAATAGTCATTAGTTCATTGGTTCGTATGATGCAAAAAATACCTTCGTGTTAATCTGTGCATCTGTGGCGAAAAAACTGGTTAATCGGTTAACTGTTTAAATTGGTTAATTGCACAGAATTCGAATCTCCTCACGGTTGTCATCCTGAGGGTTAATTTATAGTATAAAATCAATTAATGACAGATGGATAAATAAGATAGTCTCTTAGAATCGTCATTTCGACCGCAGTGGAGAAATCTGCCTAGGTAGATTTTTCCATTCTGCTAAGTTACAATCGATATGACGAAACCTAGGATCCCATATAAATTCATTAATCATTGAATATTGTTTATTGGTAATTAAAAACAAAAATCCTTTTAAACAAAAAAGTCCCGCTTTATGCGAGACTTTTCATTCTAATATCAGATAAAACTATCCTTCCTGGTGCAACCAGGCTTTCTTAGCTAATAATTCTTCTTCCGTTTCGCGGATATCTTCATCATCCACGCAACAATCAACCGGACAAACTGCCGCACATTGAGGTTCATCGTGAAAACCTTTACACTCTGTACACTTATCGGATACAATGTAATAAACTTCATCCGAAACTGCCTCTTGAGCTGAGTCAGCTTCGATTTGTTGATTACCAAAATCAATGATACCATTTAAATTGGTACCATCAGAAAAACGCCATGCAGTACCGGCATCGTAAATTGCGTTGTTAGGACATTCCGGTTCGCAAGCCCCACAATTTATACACTCATCTGTTATTTTAATCGCCATGTTTTCGTCTAATTCTTTTGCTTAGTTTACCTTTGCACTGCAAATATAATACATAATCACTTAATAATAATTCTAAATATGTCAGCATTAACTCAAGAAAAAGTAATTACCGCGTTTAACAAACTGGGCACATTGCTTACAAACCCTACTGACATACTAGGAAATGCAATTTATAGTGCAGAAAATGCCAATGCCTGGTTCACCACAGAAAATGTAAAAAAATCTGTTTTATCCTTTGGCGAGATGTTAAATGAGGCAGATTTAACCGTTTGGTTTAAATCAATAGGCTTTAGCCAATCGCCTAAAAAGGTGGGACTGATCCTGGCAGGCAACATTCCGATGGTAGGTTTACACGATGTTTTATGTGTATTGGCCACTGGAAATATTGCATTAATTAAACTTTCTTCAGCTGACGACAAATTGATTAAAGCGGTGCTTGTCGAATTGATTAAAATAGAACCTGCATTTGAGGCTAAAATTGAATATGTAGAGCGATTGAAAGATTTTGATGCGGTTATTGCCACAGGAAGTAATAATTCGTCGCGTTATTTTGATTATTATTTTGGTAAAGTGCCAAACATTATCCGTAAAAACAGAAATAGTATCGCAGTTTTAAATGGATCTGAAAGTTTTGAAGACATTCAAAATCTGGGTAATGATATTTTCGATTACTTTGGCTTAGGCTGTAGAAATGTATCCAAAATCTATTTCCCTAAAGGTTACGACATTGCAAATTTTTATGAAGGGATTGAAAGTTTTCAGCCCATTATCAACCATTTTAAATACAATAACAACTACGATTACAATAAATCTATTTACCTGGTAAATGCTGCTAAACATTACGATAATGGCTTTTTATTATTAAAAGATGATGAAAATTTAACTTCGCCATTGGCCGTTCTTTTTTATGAAGAATATAACAGCCTAACGGAAGTAGAAGATCACTTAAATGCTAAATCAGAAAATATCCAATGCATTATTACCAAATCGCCTTTAAACGTTAACACTTTTGGTTTTGGCCAAAGCCAGCATCCAAAACTTTGGGATTATGCCGATAATGTGAATACAATTGAGTTTTTGAATGGGTTGAGTTAGTACGCTTTACTGAAAACACATTATTATTACAGTTAGTTATTCGTGTTTAAATTTTATTTAATATTGCATAAACCCTAAGCCAGTAAATGCACCGTTTAGTAAAATCACTATTCTTCCTTTATTTAGCAGTATTGGCTGGAACGGTAAAGGCTCAACTTTGTAAAGGTACTTTTGGAAAGCCTTTAATTAACCAAACATTTGGACAGGGCAACAATACAGAAAGCTGGTATGGGCCATTGGAGCAATATGCACCAGGAGCCTATACTTTTACTACTTTCATGGGTCCTCCGGGCCGAAGCCCATCAGCCTTAAGCCCTAATCAGTCTGGATTAGTAAAAACACCTGCAACCCCAGGAAATCCTTACCCTATTTACTGGCAGCCGCACGCAGATCATACCGGGGATGATAATGGATTAATGCTTTTAATTGATGGTATTGCTACACCAACTGTCTTTTTTGAACAAAAAATGGATAATCTTTGTCCAAATACCATTTTGCGGTTATCTATTTGGGTACTAAATGCGAACTCTCCGGCTGCAAATTCGCAGGATCCAAATATGATATTAAGGATTATCGATCCAGCTAACCGGGAATTAGGGAATAAGTCTACCGGAAATGTTCCTGCAGATCGAATTTGGCATCAATATTTTATAGATTTTAATAATGGGAACAGTTCAACAATCACGCTGCAACTGATCAACAATACCGCCACAAACAGTGGCAATGATTTTGCCTTGGATGATATTACTGTTCAGGCCTGCGGACCAAGTCTCAGCCCATATTTTAATGGAAATGATCAATCGCTGAGCATGTGCGAAGATAATACACAAAATTTCACGTTAAATGCCAACATTACTTCATCATACGCTGATCCGGTTTACCAATGGCAGGAAAATACCGGTAACGCCTGGACTGATATCGCAGGTAAGACCTCCAGACAGGTTTCTATAGATTTTTTAAACCGCACAAAAGGCACATATCAATATCGTTTAATTACGGCCACAAACGGGAATATTGATAAAATATATTGCAGAACTATATCAGATCCGGTAACCCTTACTGTTAATTCTCAATTAAATACTTCTGCAGGCAATAGTGGCCCTGCGTGCCCTGGTTCTAATGTACAACTTATGGCCGGTGATGGCAGTTCATTTAAATGGATAGGTCCGAATGGCTATACTTCTGATTCAAAAAATCCAATTATTAATAATGTACAGGCCAATATGTCTGGTTTATATACCGTTACGGCTAGCTTAAATGGCTGCACCAGTACTGCATCTACAACATTAACCATTTTAAGTCCTGCCGTAATTTCTACCAATATCAATGCTATTTCTATATGCGAAAATAGCCCGGTACAGCTAATGGCAACCGGAGCAAGCAGTTACATCTGGTCGCCCAGCGAAGGCTTATCAGATCCTAACATTGCAAATCCTATAGCACAGCCTAAGGTTACTACAGTATACCGTGTTGCCGCAAATGATGGAAGCTGTAGTACCACAGCCCAGATAACGGTTAATATTTTAAAACCTTCTTCAACAGATGCAGGAACAGATCAAAAGATCATAACTGGCCAAAGCATCACCTTAAATGGCAAAGTAAGTGGCGGTGAAATTACCTATTTCTGGACGCCATCCGATTATCTTGATGATCCGACAAAGCTAAACCCCGTTGCCACCCCACCACAAGATATCATTTATACCTTAACCGCTGTATCTAATTTAGGTTGCACAAGCAGCAGTGATGATGTTTTTGTAAAGGTTTACCCAGAATTAGTTATTCCCAATACCTTTAGCCCAAATGGCGATGGCATAAACGATACCTGGAATATTCCGGCTGCTTCCGCTTTTCAGAATCCGCTAATTAAAATCACCAATCGTTATGGCCAGTTGGTTTATCAAAGTACAGGTACTTTTAAACCCTGGGATGGCAAAATGAATGGCAAAGACCTCCCGCCGGCCGTGTATTATTACAGCATTTATTTAAACGGAGATTTTAAAAGCTACAGCGGCTGGGTAATGTTGATGAGATAAAAAGGGCTTCTTGCTTCCGCTTCTCATTTGGAAATGCTATTTTTGAACACAATGTATATCGTTAAAGTAAAAGGCATCGCCAAAATTCCAGATTACGTACAGTTAAGAGATGACAAGTTTACGCTTTTGGCTTATTTTAGGGTTGACAGACCTGATAAATCACTGGAAAAACTCGGACTTGGCGACAAGCAGGATTACATTATGGAAATGGTTAAAGGTTTGCCTTTTGGGCAGATTGCAAAATTGGAAATATAAAATATGGCAGGCAACTCAGTAATTCATTTAAGCAATGTTGATGTTTTTCAACAAAAACATTTAGTCCTCTCAAACGTAAATTTACATATCGAAAAAGACGAATTTGTGTTCCTGATCGGTCAAACAGGTTCGGGCAAGAGCAGTTTGCTTAAAATATTATACGGCGATCTCCATATTGGTAATGGTGAAGGTAATATTGCAGGTTTCGACCTTAAAAACCTTAAGGAAAGTCAGGTGCCGTTTTTACGCCGTAAATTAGGCGTGGTATTTCAGGATTTCCAATTGCTTACCGACCGTACCATCGAAAAAAACCTCGAGTTTGTATTAAAGGCTACGGGTTGGAAAGACGAAAAACTAATTAACGAACGCATTAAAGATGTTTTGGATAAAGTTGGTTTACGCTCTAAAATTAAAAAAATGCCACACGAAATTTCTGGTGGAGAGCAGCAGCGTATTGTAATTGCAAGGGCTTTATTAAACGACCCGGAGATTATCCTTGCTGATGAGCCTACAGGCAACTTAGATCCAGAAACATCAGAAGAAATTGTAACCCTTTTAAAACAGATCAGCCAGGCAGGAACCGCGGTTTTAATGGCTACACACGATTACCATATCATCCGTACTTTCCCTTCACGTATTATCAAATGTGAAAGCGGAGTGGTACACGAAGATGCCCAAATTGTATAAAAAATTCTGACATCCGTCAGCTAATCAGCCAATCTGTTCAGATAAATTCAAATAAATCTGACAGCTTGGCTGATTTCGGTTTATGGCAAAATAGTTGAGATTAACACAAAAAAAATTGAGCCTGGTATTATGTTTAATAAGAAGAAAAATAACGATAAAGAAGAAAATATAATGAATACTGAAAATACATCAGAAAATACTGCTGAGAATGTAGAGAATACTGATGCTTCTACAAATGAAACTGAGCAGGCTCCAGAATTATCTGCCGAAGAAAAATTACAGGCAGAAGTTCAACAGCTTAACGATAAATATTTGCGTTTATATGCTGAATTCGACAATTACAAACGCCGTACCCAAAAAGAACGCGTAGAATTATTGCAAACAGCAGGTAAAGATGTAATTGCATCGCTATTACCTGTTTTAGACGATTTCGACCGTGCATTAAAAGCAATGGAAACTGCTGCTGATGTAGCGCCTGTTAAAGAAGGTATTTTATTGGTAAGCACCAAGCTAAAAAACACTTTGGCACAAAAAGGACTGAAAGATGTAGAAAGCATCAACCAACCTTTTAATACCGATTTCCACGAA
>NNBT01000150.1_pt1 | contig 9978 bp, 2 predicted proteins | sample 1173831 | NCBI WGS metagenome assembly NNBT01 (sample SAMN07173936, study PRJNA388173) | plant metagenome | isolation source: symbiotic tissue sample KVJ10 | place: Norway: Troms, Kvaloya island | reverse complement strand
ATTACGACCAAATGTTCCTCAGTCCAGAAGCTGGTTCTTTAGTGGTCTTTGATGCAGGGAGAATTTTGCATCGTGTTTCTGCGGTTGAAGGTTCTCGCCGTCGGATTACCGTAGGCGGATTTCTTGCCTTCTCTAAGGAGCGTGAAAAACTTTTCTACTGGAGTTAGGAAATTGAGAGGGCAATAACGGCATGAAATTTTCTACCTTAGTAGATGCTTTGAGTGAAAGAGCGCGATCGCAGCCTGATAAAAAAGCTTACACTTTTCTTCAGGATGGAGAAATTGCAGCGCATACTCTAAGTTATCAAGAATTGCAGCGATTAGCACAGGCGATCGCCGCCAAACTTCAGAGTTTTAATGCCATAGGTCAACAAGCCTTACTACTGTATCCACCAGGTTTAGAATTCATTGCCGCTTTTTTTGGATGTTTATTGGCTGGAGTTGTAGCTATTCCCGCCTATCCCCTCCGTGCCAATCAGTCAAAGTCTAGGCTGTTGGCGATGGCCAAAGATGCAGAAGCAACCTTTGCCCTCACAACCACATCTGTCTTAGCCAATAGTCAGCATTGGTTGGTAGAATACCCAGAGTTAGCCCAGTTGTGTTGGTTAGCCACCGATGACATTGATGCAGATTTAGCAGATGCATGGCAAAAACCTATTGTCAATAGCCATACCCTAGCCCTTCTCCAGTACACCTCCGGCTCTACAGGCACTCCCAAGGGAGTGATGGTCAGCCACGGTAATCTCCTATCCAACTGTACCGACCTCGATCGGGGATGGAACCACACAGCAGATAGTATTATTGTCACTTGGCTACCCACCTTTCATGATATGGGGCTAATTTATGGAGTCATCGAACCCTTATATAAAGGTTGTTCTTGCTACATGATGCCTCCTGTGTCCTTTTTGCATAAACCCATGCGATGGCTACAGGCGATTTCGACTTACAAAGCTAGTCATAGCGGCGCACCGAATTTTGCCTACGATCTATGCGTGCGGAAAATCACCGCAGCACAAAAGGCTACCTTGGATTTGAGTAGCTGGCAAATGGCTTTAAATGGTGCTGAACCTGTGAGAGCAGATGTCTTACAACGGTTTGCCGAAACCTTTAAACCCTGTGGATTTGATTTAACAGCCTTCTGTCCCGGTTATGGTTTGGCGGAAGCCACCCTGAAAGTGGCGGCGGTGCGTCAACAAGATCCGCCTGTATTCTTGCAAGTTGATGCAGATGCACTAGCAGAAAATCGGGTGGTAGAGGCGAGATTAAATCAACAAAATGTGCAAACATTGGTGGGATGTGGACGTAGCGAGATTGATACACAAATTGCGATCGTTCATCCTGAATCCTTTACTCCATGCCAAGATTCACAAGTCGGGGAAATTTGGGTATCAGGTTCTACTATTGCTCAAGGCTACTGGAAAAACCCCCAAGAGACACAAAAAACCTTTCAAGCAACCCTAAAAGATAGTAATTCTAAGACGTTTCTCCGTACAGGCGACTTAGGATTTATCAAGGATGGCGAGTTATTCGTTACAGGGCGGCTGAAAGATATAATCGTTATTCAAGGACGTAACCATTATCCCCAAGATATTGAATTAACCATTGAAAATAGTCATCCCGCATTGCGGCCCAGTTGTGGAGCAGCCTTTGCAGTGGAATTTAAAGGTGAGGAACAGTTAGTTGTAGTTCAAGAAGTAGAGCGGAGTTATCTGCGACGGCTAGATGTTAATGAAGTAATCGGTAACATTCGTCAAGCAGTGGCAGCAGAACATGAGATCCGAACTCATACTGTTTTATTAGTAAAAACGGGAACCGTTCCTAAAACTTCTAGTGGTAAAATTCAACGTCAGGCTTGCCGCCAAAAATTTTTGAATAACACACTGGATTTATTAACATCAGAAAAATCTCCAGAATTAACAACAACCATCTAAAGATAGAGATAATATGTTAAATCAAGATCAAGTTAAACATTTTCAACAAAAAGGATGGGTCGGCCCAGTTGATATCTTTGCACCAGCAGAAATTGCCGCCGTTAAGGAATGTTTAGAAACTAATAGTCGCATTATCAAAGAAGCAGACGGACAAGAAATTATCACATTTTATAATAATGTTATTAATTTAGAAACACCCCGCGATCATTATCTATTTCATAAACCAATAGCAGAACTATTTAAACATCCACAACTAATTCAGCGCTTAAACCAAATCGCTGGAGAAAATTTATTGCTTTGGTATACCAATGTCTTTTGTAAAATGCCTGGACAAGGGGAAATTAAATGGCATCAAGCGAAAGAATTTTATACATCAAGTGACATCGATTTTACGAAAAAAACTTTAGTTTATTCTCAAGATGAAGACCCTTTAAATTTAACAGTATGGGTGGCGTTGGAAGATGCCGACCTGGAAAATGGTTGTATGCGTTTCGCCAATGGATCGCATCAGCGAATATTTAAAATATTAAAAGGGAGTGTCCCGGCATCTGAAGGTGTGTTTGCTGGCATTAGTGCCCATAAAACAGTTTGGCAAAAAGAGCAGCAATACTCCTTATCTTATGAATTTGATGAAAATGACTGGGAAGTAGAATCAGTGCCCGTCAAGGCAGGTCAAGCGATCGTCTTTACTGAAAGTACAATGCACTGTTCCCTACCCAATCACTCAAATCGCCGTCGCTTGGCGATTATTGGCCGTTATGTGCGTCCAAGTACCCAGGTTTATCCCTATCGCTGGCAAGGGGATTTTATTGATGAAAATGCCCACAACATCAAAAGGCATTTTTGTATTTTGGTTTCTGGACGTGATGATTACAGACATAACGTAGTTAGAGATGAGCATGATTTAGATGAGACGGAAGTAGAATTTCAACTCATGTCGAATTTGGTGCGGTTTGGTCATGTAAATATCCCAGAAGACAAACTACAGCTAGAAATTTACGGTTTAGAAAAACAGGTTTTAGAAGGAGATTGTCAAGAAGAAGAACCAAATCCAATTTTGCATCCGCGTAAATATATTCAATGGCAAGCGTGGAATCGATATCAAGGCATGAGTACTATAGAAGCAATGAAGCGGTATAGCCAATTAGTAAGGAGTTTGCCGCGAAAAAATACCAAAGATGCCAGCAGTAGAAGCAATACTAGTACAGTAAACAAGGGAGTATTAAAAGCAGCGGATATTGAAAGTTGGTTAATTTCTTATCTGTCTGAACTGTTGGACACGCAACCAGATGAAATAGAAGTAAATATTCCCTTCCAACGTTATGGTTTATCCTCAGCAGAAGGAACTGTTCTAATGGGCGATCTAGAAGCTGCGACAGGATATAAACTTGCTCCGACTCTAGTATATGAATATCCAACTATTGAGGCTTTAGCCCAGTACATAGCAGAGGAAATGCAAGTTTTGGCGTAAACTTCTGTAATACCAATTTTTTATGAAGCCGCATAGAATTCGATCCCCCCTAGCCCCCCTTAATAAAAGGGGGGAACCGGAAAAACATCTATCAAAGTCCCCCTTTTTAAGGGGGATTTAGGGGGATCAAGATATGTGCAACTTCACATTAAATTGGTATAAGTACCGGAAAAATGATGTTGTAATATACACAAAAAAGGTCAAAAGTGGAACCCATAGCGATTATAGGCATCGGTTGCCGTTTTCCTCATGCTAATAATCCCGAATCATTCTGGAAGCTTTTGCATAATGGCATCGATGCGATCGCTCAAGTGCCAAAAGACCGATGGGATGTTGAGGCTTTTTACGATCCAGATCCGGCGACTCCAGGGAAAATGAACACTCGCTGGGGCGGTTTCTTAGATCGGGTAGATCGATTTGACCCCAATTTTTTCGGGATTTCTCCCCGTGAAGCCGAACGCATAGACCCCCAGCACAGACTGGTTTTGGAGGTAGCTTGGGAGGCTTTAGAAGATGCCGCGATCGCACCAGAAAGTCTCGCGGGTAGCCAAACTGGTGTTTTTATTGGCATTGGTAACTACGACTACGGCAGATTTTTATGTCGCGATCTAGCCAACATCAATATTCATAATGGCACTGGTCTAACTCTGAGCATTGCCGCCAATCGCTTATCTTATCTGCTGGATTTGCATGGGCCAAGTATGGCTATCGAAACGGCTTGTTCCTCATCCTTGGTAGCAATTCACTCTGCTTGTCAAAGTTTGCGGAGTGGGGAGTCTAACTTAGCAATTACTGGCGGTGTCAGCCTGATGCTATCGCCAGACATGACAATTACCTTCTCCCAAGCCCGGATGATGGCTCCTGATGGTCGATGTAAAACCTTTGATGCTAGTGCCAATGGATACGTCCGGGGTGAGGGTTGCGGTATTACGATTCTCAAGCGCCTCAGTGATGCCATTCAGGATCGAGACCGCATCTTGGCAGTAATTAAAGGTTCGGCAGTTAATCACGATGGACTCAGTAACGGGATTACAGCACCGAATGGTTTGGCTCAACAGGCAGTGATTCGCCAAGCCTTAAAAAATGCTGGTGTCGCACCCGCAGAGATTAGCTATATAGAAGCCCACGGAACTGGTACTCCTCTGGGAGATCCAATTGAGATCAGAGCGTTAAAAGCAGTATTGATGTCGGGGCGTTCCCCTGAACAACGCTGTGGAATTGGCTCGGTGAAAACAAATATTGGTCATTTAGAACCAGCAGCTGGGGTAGCAGGTTTAATTAAGGTGGTGTTATCGCTACAACACAAGAAAATTCCCCCCCATCTCCACTTGCAACAGTTAAATCCCCATCTGGGTTTAGATGGAACACCGTTTTTTATTCCTGGGGAATGTCAACCTTGGCCTAGCGATCGCCTTTTGGCTGGTGTGAGTGGGTTTAGCTTTGGTGGTACTAATTCTCATCTGATTTTAGAAGCAGCACCTGAAGGGGGCAGGGGAGCAGGGGAGCAGGGGAGCAGGGGAGCGGGGGGAATTTTTCAAGTTGAGCGATCGCTGCATCTTCTGACTCTATCGGCTAAGAATGAGGCGGCTTTGCAGGAATTGGCGCAACGTTATGCTGATTTCTTCGTGGCTGATGCTGATGTATCTTTGGCAGATGTCTGCTTTAGTGCCAACACGGGGCGATCGCATTTTGCCCATCGATTGGCAATTGTCGCGCAATCAAGCAAACAGTTAGGCGATCGCCTCAGTAATTTAACTGGGAATCAGGCAATGGCTGGAATATTAGCTGGTAAGGTTGCCAGCCGCCAGTCCTTGAAAATAGCCTTTTTATTCACCGGACAGGGATCGCAATACGTAGGCATGGGTCGTCAACTTTACGAAACCCAGCCCACCTTCCGCAAAACTCTCGAACGTTGCGATGAAATTCTCCGTCCCTATTTGGACAAGCCGTTGCTGGAACTCCTCTATGCAACCGACGCTGAAAGTTTACTTTTAGATGAAACTGTCTATACCCAACCCGCTTTATTTGCTCTAGAATATGCCCTCGCTGAATTATGGCAGTCTTGGGGTGTTATCCCTCACGTCGTAATTGGTCATAGTTTGGGTGAATATGTCGCCGCTTGTGTGGCGGGGGTATTTAGCCTGGAAGAAGGTCTAAAGCTAGTGGCAAAAAGAGCTAGTTTGATGCAGTCATTGCCCCAAACTGGTGAAATGGTCGCTGTATTTGCCTCTGAAAGTCAGGTACAAGCGGCAATTCAACCATACTCCTCAGAAGTTGCCATTGCCGCGATTAATGGACTTGAGAGTATTGTCATTTCCGGTCTGCGATCGCCAGTCAGGGCACTGGTTGCCGCCTGGGAAGCCCAAGGAATCAAAACTCAACAGTTGCGAGTTTCTCACGCCTTTCATTCCCCACTGATTGCACCAATGCTGGATACCTTTGAAACCGAGGCCAGCCAAGTAAAGTTTCAAACTCCACGCCTACCCCTAATTTCTAACCTCACAGGCGAAATGCTGCCTTCTGAATATATTCCTGATGCCAATTATTGGCGACGGCATACCAGAGAGCCAGTCAAATTCATGGCGGGGATAAATAGTTTATTTGCTCAAGGCTATAACTTATTTTTAGAAATCGGTTCCAAGCCCATCCTCTCCAAAATGGGCCAAAAATGCCAGCAAAATCATGCAACCTGGCTTCCTTCCCTAGCCCCAAAACAAGAGGATTGGCAAGTGTTGCTTTCGAGCTTATCTGCTTTGTACGTGCAAGGGGTAAATATTAACTGGAGGGGATTCGATCGAGATTATTCCAGAAATAAGCGATCGCTTCCTACCTATCCCTTCCAACGTCAAAGTTACTGGATTCAAGATACAACTCAAGTCATGGATGAACAGAAATTAGATGCCAAGGTATCCCAGTTTCAGACAGATGCAATTTCTGACACCAAACCACCACAGCAAATTTTAGTCACATTGGGTTCTATTATCAGTAAATTACTGCAATTAGCTCCTAATGAAGTAGATATTCATACACCTTTTTTGGAAATGGGGGCTGATTCGCTGATCCTCATTGATGCGATCGCAGCAATTGAAAACACATATAACATTAAGATATCTATTAGTCAGTTATTTGAAGAATATAGAACCATTGAGGCGTTAGCAACTTACATTGCTCAGAATGTACCTTCCCCTGAATCAGAGTCTCAGCCTACACAGCCAGAGCAATTAACCCCACAAATTGCGAATCCAGTAATTCCCAATTCGCCAGAAACCTTGCATGAGTCAGCATTAGAGCGAATTATGTCACAGCAACTTCAAGTGATGTCTCAGCTAATGTCTCAGCAGCTAGAACTATTACAGGGTAAGGGAAGTAATCAAGCGCAGGTATCGTCATCCTCAAATGGAGGTTCTTTATCTCCACAGCCAGCAACTGCACCTACTGTTAATTCTTACCAGAATGGCAAACCAAATCAGCAGCTAGTTTCAGAAACTCAAATTAGGGAGCTTAACCCACAACAACAGCATCATTTACAAGCACTGATCGCCCGCTATACCAAACGGACGCAACAATCTAAGCAACGAGCCGAAATCAGCCGCTCTGTTCTGGCTGATAGTAGGGCTGTGGCTGGATTTCGCCCTTCCATCAAGGAAATGGTCTATCCAATTATTGGAGAACGAGCAAAAGGTGCAAAATTTTGGGATATTGATGGTAACGAGTATATCGACATCTCAATGGGGTTTGGGGTGTTGCTGTTTGGTCATGATGCACCATTTGTCACTCAAGCCTTGACAGAACAGATTCACCAAGGAATACAACTAGGGCCTCAATCCAATCTGGCAACAGAGGTAGCTAGGTTAATCTGTGAATTAACTAATATGGAGCGAGTCACTTTCTGTAACACAGGTACAGAAGCGGTGATGACGGCGCTGCGGTTAGCACGGACAACGACTGGCCGGAATAAGATTGCTCTATTTACTGGTTCTTATCATGGTCATTTCGATGGTGTGTTAGCTAGGGCAGTCCCAGGTGAGACAAATACTGTACCAATGACTGTAGGTATCTCACCTTATGCAGTTGCCGATGTGCTGGTACTGGATTATGGCAATCCCCAATCCCTGGATATTTTGCGGACTCATGCTGACGAATTGGCGGCTGTATTGGTTGAACCAGTGCAGAGTCGCCATCCTCATTTACAACCCCAAGGGTTTTTACAACAGTTGAGGCAATTGACACAAGCCGAGGGAATTGCCCTAATTTTCGATGAAGTAATTACAGGTTTCCGCATCCATCCAGGAGGCTTTCAGGCTTACTGTGGGATTGAAGCGGATCTGGTAATCTATGGCAAAATTATCGGCGGCGGACTACCGATGGGAGTCATAGCTGGTAAGAGGGATTACATGAATGGCATTGACGGCGGGATATGGAACTACGGTGATGCCTCCTATCCTCAAGCACAAAAGACTTTTTTCGCTGGAACCTTTAATAAAAATCATCTAGGAATGGCGGCAGCACGGGCAGTATTGCAACATCTCCAGAGGGAAGGTTTTGGCCTGCAACAGCAATTAAACCATAATACCTCTGAGTTAGCGGCAACTCTGAATGCTTACTTTCAAGGAGAGAATGTACCGATAGAGTTAGTCCATTTTGGCTCCCTATTTCGCTTCGCTTCCTCAGAAAATATAGACTTGCTGTTTTATCATTTACTAGAAAAAGGCATTTACATTTGGGAAGGGCGTAACTGCTTTCTGTCAACTGCACATACCAATGCGGATATCGATCGCATTATCCAGGCAGTCAAAGATAGTATCAAGGAACTGCGACAAGGAGGTTTTTTGCTCAAAGGTGGGAGTAAGCCGCCAGCAAATGAACTACCTGTCACACCCTCAAAGAAAGCACCACTTCACTTCCCAAGCCCAAGAGAAATTAGCGATCGCCTCACACCCCAATTCCAACAATTAATTGTGCAGGAGGACTTAGAAGCTTATCAACAAGGATTAACTAAACTAGAAGCTTTAAGCCTGACTTATATCCTCAAAGCCTTCCAGTCAATGGGTTGGGAGTTTCACCCAGGCAAGGAGTTTACATTGGTAGCGATCGCTCAACAGTTGGGTGTGGTTAACCAACACCAACGCTTACTAAGTCGCCTGCTAGAGATATTGGCAGAAGAAGGAATACTGCGTCAAGTTAGCGATGGCTGGGAAGTAATGCGAGTCCCGAAAATTCAACATTTTCAGGCCAGGGAAATTTTAAGTGAGTACCCAGCTTTAGAAGCAGAGTTATCTTTGCTACAGCGTTGCGGACAAGAATTAGCACAGGTGTTACAAGGAAAACGTCACCCGTTAGAGTTATTATTCCCCAATGGCGACTCAACAAGTTTAACCAAGCTGTATCAGGATTCACCCGTAGCACGAATCATGAACGCTATGGTACAAAAAACAATTGCGATCGCACTGGAAAATTTGCCCAAGGGTAGTAACGTAAAAATTCTCGAAATTGGCGCTGGGACTGGGGGAACAACAGCCCATATCCTGCCTCATCTGCCCGAACGACAGACAAAATATCTATTTACCGATTTGTCCCCCTTATTCCTTGCCAAAGCTAGGCAAAAATTTAGCGATTATCCATTTGTCGGTTATGAAATATTAGACATCGAACAAGAGCTTGAAGCTCAAGGTTTTGGTTCTCATCAATACGATATCATTGTGGCGGCTAATGTGTTGCACGCTACCGCAGATTTGCATAATTCCCTGAAGCAGGTGTTGCAGTTATTGGTTCCAGGGGGACTGCTAGTGCTGATGGAAGGGACAACTCGTCAGCGTTGGCTGGATTTAATATTTGGATTAACTCAGGGGTGGTGGAAATTTGGCGATTCCAATTTGCGACCATCTTACCCATTGCTTGATGCTTCCCAATGGCAAACCTTATTAAAGGAGAGCGGATTTAGAGAAGTAGTTACTATTCCTGCTGCCTCGCAGATGTTTGCAGTTTTACCCCAACAGTCCGTAATTGTCGCTGAAGCAGTACAAAAAATTCCCCTGACTGAGGCTCAAAAACAACTCTGGGTGTTGGCGCAGATGAGTGAAGAAGGTTCAATTGCCTACAACGAATCTGTAAGTCTGCAATTACAGGGGTTACTTGACTTAGAGGCAATGTATCAGGCGGTGCAAAAAGTTGTCAATCGCCATGAGGCTTTACGAACTATTATCAGCCCTCAAAGTAATTGTCAGCAGATATTACCCTCTGTGAAAATCGATATTCCGATAATTGATTTCTCAAATTGGGATAGTAGCACCTGCAAAGTTCAAGTCGCTAAGTGGCTAGAAAAAGAGGGACGCAAACCTTTCGACCTTAGTGTTGGGCCTCTGTTACGCGTCCATATCCTCAAACTAGAGTCACAACTACATTTATTGGTGCTGACAGTTCATCATATTATTATTGATGGCTGGTCAATTGATGTCATCTTCAAGGACTTGGGTGCGATATATTCAGCAGAATGTCAGAATATTCCAGATGAACTGGAAGAACCAATGCAATTCCGGCAATACATAAACTGGCAAGAACAGCAAAGCCAAACTGAGAA
>NNBT01003196.1_pt1 | contig 9992 bp, 12 predicted proteins | sample 1173831 | NCBI WGS metagenome assembly NNBT01 (sample SAMN07173936, study PRJNA388173) | plant metagenome | isolation source: symbiotic tissue sample KVJ10 | place: Norway: Troms, Kvaloya island | reverse complement strand
AGCATGATCCCGGCGGCGTGGACCGCCTCGCGCTCCTTGCGGATGTTCTTGCGCTTGCGCGAGGAGAGATCGGCGAGGAAGTCGTCGAAGCTGCCATAGGACTGGTTGAACCAGTGGAACTGAGTGTCGGTGCGCCTGAGCCACGGTGCGTCGCCGAACTGCCGCCAGTCGTCCTCCGGCATGAAGGTGATATGGACCGAGCTCGCCTCGGTCTGCGCCGCGAGCTGTCGGAGGCCGGCGAGGAGCGTGGCCTTGATCTCAGGGGTCGGCGCCAAGAGGCGCGGCCCGGTCGCCGGCGTGAACGGCACCGCGACCTGGAGCTTTGGATAATAGCTGCCGCCGGCGCGCTCGAAGGCATCGGCCCAGGCATGGTCGAAGACATATTCGCCATAGCTGTGCGTCTTGAGATAGACGGGCGCCACACCGAGGATGGTCTCCGCTTCGTCCTTCACCACCAGATGCCGGCCGAGCCATCCGGTCTTGCGCACGGCCGAATCCGATTTCTCAAGCGCGGAGAGAAAAGCGTGCGATATGAAGGGGTTGAATGGGCTTCCTGAAGGATTGGCGCAACTGTCCCAGGCGCTTGCCGGGACATTCTCGATGCTGGCGACGGCTTCGATCTTCATGCCGTCTCAGGCCAGAAAGCCCTCGAAGGTGATCTGGTCGCTGACGCGTTGCGCGGCGACCGCGTCGGCGGCGCTGCGCACTGTCCAGCAGATCACCTTGTGGCCCGCTTCGCGGAACAAAGTGACGGGCGGGAACGGCAGCTCCCGCCAGTAATAGGAGATGAAATCGGGCTGGGTCTGCCCCAGATGCGCCAGCTCACGCAGGCGAACGCGCTCCGCTTCCGGCAGATGATTGTACTCCTCATGGGTGAAGCTGTCGGCAACGACGCCGCGGATGATGTCGGACTTGAGCCGGCGTACCGCCGCGACGATTCCCGGATCGAAGGACATGAAGCAGAAGGGGCCGCCATAAGAGGCGATGGCGCTCACGGCGCGCCGGGCGAGCGTCTCGTCGCCATCCCAATGACTCTTGATCTCGATGACCAGGGGCACCTGGCCGCGCACCTGGTCGAGCAGCTCGGACAAGGTCTGGATGCGGTCGGCGCCGGATTTGAAGGCGAGCGCTTTGAGCGCCGTCGTCGAGTGCTCGCGGACGCGGCCCTTGCCCTCGATCAGCCGGTCGAGCGTCTCGTCGTGAAAGACGACGGCCTCACCATCGGCCGTCACCTGCAGGTCGCATTCGATCGCGTAGTTATGGGCGATGGCCCGGGCGAAGGCGCTGTGCGTATTCTCGACGACGCCATTCTGAACGTCATGCAGCCCGCGATGCGCGATCGGCCGGGCGGTGAGCCAGTCCAGTTGGCGCAAGGCGGGCGGCATGGGCATGGGTTATTCGACCTCTGCGATGGCCTCGACCTCGACGGCGACATTGAGCGGCAGCGAGCCCGCGCCGACCGCCGAGCGGGCATGTTTGCCCTTGTCGCCGAAGACTTCGACCATGAGATCGGAGGCGCCGTTGATGACCTTGGGCTGATCGGCGAAATCGGGCGTGCCGTTGACGAAGCCGACCAGCTTGACGATGCGCTTCACGCGGTCGAGATCGCCGCCGCAGGCATCCTTCAGCTGCGCGACGATATTGATGGCGCAGAGCCGGGCCGCTTTGGCGCCGTCCTCGACGGAGAAGTCCTTGCCGACCTTGCCCTGATATTCGAGTTTGCCGTCTTTCAGCGTGACCTGGCCCGCCGTGTAGACGAGATTGCCGGTGCGCACCCAGCCGACATAATTGGCGACGGGCTTCGCCGGCGTCGGCAAAGTGATCCCGAGTTCGGCGAGTTTCTTGTCGATCTGGCTCATTCTGGAGTCTCCGTTGTGGTTCAGGTCAGAAGGTCGGCGGGCTTGCGGCCGGCGAAGAAGGCGTCGAGATTATCGGCCGCCCGCATGCCCATCGCAATGCGCGTGTCGCGGGTGGCGCTGCCGAGATGCGGCAGCAGGAAGACATTGTCGAGCGTGCGGTAGCGCGGGTCGATCTTGGGCTCGTTGCGGAACACGTCGAGCCCGGCGGCGGCGAGCTTGCCGGATTTGAGATTGGCGATCAGCGCGTCGTCGTCGATGATGTCGCCGCGCGCCGAATTGACGATGATGGCACCGTCGGGAAGTTTCGCGATCAGCCTGTCATTGACGAGGCCGCGCGTCTCGGGCGTCGAGGCGCAGTTGATCGACAGGAAATCGCAAGAAGGCAGCATGTCGTCGAGCTTCTCGTGATAGCGCGCGCCATGCGTGAGGTCGGCCGCGACCGGGCGGCGGTTATGATAATGCAGCGCCATGTCGAAGGCTTTCGCCCGTTTGGCGACCGCCTGGCCGATGCGGCCCATGCCCAATATGCCGAGCCTGCGGCCGGTGACGTCGAAACCCAAAGGCGCGGTTGGCGACCATGAGGTCCAGCGGTCCTCGCGCACCATGCGCTCGCCCCAATAGGCGCCGCGCGCCGCGCCCAGAATCAGCAGGAGCGCGATGTCCGCGGTCGCATCGGTGAGCACGTCCGGCGTGTTGGTGACCGCGATGTTCCGGGCTTTCGCCGCCGCAATATCGACATGCTCGTAGCCCACCGAAAAGGTGGCGATCATCTTGATCGACGCGGGCAGTTTGGCGATGATTCCGGTGGCGAAGGACTTGTCCATCGGCGTAATCAGGAGGGCGTCCTTGCCCTCGGCGCCGGCCAGGATTTCCGCTTCGCTCATCGGATGGTCGTCGGCATTGAGCTGGGCCGCAAAGGCAGTTGCGAGGCGGGTTTCGACCTCCTTGGGAAGACGTCTGGTGACCAGGAGGCGCGGCAAAGCGGGGGCCATTGTTGAGTTCTACCGTTTGGCTTAAGAGGGCGGGGTTGAAGAGGATCGAATGACCGGGACTAGAAAACATCAGATCACACGCGGCGCAAGCCTTCTCTTGGGGGTCGCTGCCCTTGCGGCATTAGGCAGCAATGCCTGGGCCGGGGTAAATATCAGGGCGCATCGCGCCGTTTACGATCTGAAGCTGGAGCGATCCTCGGAAGGCTCCAATATTTCGGGCGCCGATGGCCGCATGGTGATGGAGATCACCGGTTCCGCCTGCGACGGCTGGTCGACGAGCTTCCGGCGCGTCATGGAGCTCAGGCCCAATGAAGGCGAGACCCAGCTTCTCGACAACCAGGTGGCGTCGTGGGAATCGGGCGACGGGCTCTCGCTCCAGCTCAACGACAAGCAGTTCGTCAATAACCGGCTCGAGACCGAGACCCGTCTCAAGGCCGATATGGACAGCGATCCGGCCAAGCCCGGGCGCGGCGAGATCAGCGAGCCGAAGCCCGAGCAGTTCGATCTTCCCGCCGGCGTGCTGTTCCCGATGGCGCATCAGAAGCGCCTGATGGACGCGGCCGAGCGCGGCGAGACGCGCGATGTCAGCATTCTCTATGACGGCGCTTCCGGATCGAAGGTGTTCAAGGTGATCTCCTTCATCGGCAAGCGCAAGGATCCGGGCAGCGATCCCACCATCGACAAGGCGCTGAAGGACATGCCGTCCTGGCCGCTGTCGATCACCTTCTATGAATATGACAAGGACACCAAGGTCAGCGAGGATCTGCCGAGCTACCAGGTCAATTTCCCGATCTACGAGAACGGCGTCGCCGGTCCCTTGTCCATCGATTACGGCGGCTATGTCATTTCCGGCACGCTGAGCAAGCTCGAGCTCCTCAACCAGCAGAAATGCGACTAGCGCGCGGTCGCGGGTGCAGACCATCCCAATATTCGTGGCCGCCGCAGCCGCCGAGATCGCCGGATGTTTTGCGTTCTGGATGTGGCTGCGGCTGGGGCATTCAATCCTCTGGCTGATACCAGGCAGCGCATGCCTGCTGCTGTTCGCATATTTACTCACCTTCGCGGAGACCGACTCCGCCGGCCGCGCCTACGCGGTCTATGGCGGGATCTACATCGTCATGTCGCTCGGCTGGTTGTGGGCCGTCGAGGATGTGCGGCCGGATCGCTGGGATGCGATCGGCTCGGCCATTTGCATCATCGGCGCGCTGATCATTCTCTACGGTCCGCGCGCTATCGCGGAGTGACGGTTACTCGTCGGGACCGGGCTTGCGCCGGGCGGAGGCGAGATGGGTCTGGCTCGCTTCCTCCTCGAAGACGAGGCCGCGATCGATGGCGTCCTTGCCGAATTTCTGACGCAGCCGGTCGATGGCATATTCGGCCTTGGCGCGGGTGGCGGCGCGCTCGTCGAGCGTCGCTTCGGTCTGCGCCGGATCGATCTCGACCAGATGTGATATGCCCACCCCCAGGAGCCTGAAGGCGGTCCCCGTCGCCTCGCGTTTGAGGAGCGGTTGGGCGGCGGTGAAGATGCGGTCGGCCAGCACCGTCGCATCCTGGAAGGACGCATTGCGCGTCCTGATCTTGAAATCCGCCGTCTTGAGCTTGAGGGTGACGGTGTGGCCTGCGAGGTGGTCCTGCTTGGCGCGCCGCGACACCTTATCGCTCATCTGCCAGAGGATGCGCTCGAGCGCCTTGTAGTCGCTGATATCCTCATCGAAGGTGGTTTCGGCGCTGATGCTCTTGGTCTCGTCCTCGGTCGAGACGCTGCGCGCATCCTCGCCGCGCGCCAGATGATAGAGCCTGGCGCCCAGCGTGCCATAGCGCCGCATGAGATCGTTTCTGTCGCGGGTCTGGAGCTGCGCGATCATGGTGATGCCGTCCTTCGCAAGCTCGGCCTGCATCGCCTTGCCGACGCCCCAGATGGCGCCGACGGGGCGCGCCGCCAGGAAGGAGAGCGTCTCGGCCTTGCCGATGACGGAGAGGCCGCGCGGCTTATCGAGATCGGAGGCCATCTTGGCCAGGAACTTGTTGTGCGACAGGCCGATCGACACGGTGATGCCGATCTCCGTCTCGATGCGCTGCGCCAGATGCGCGAGCGACAGCGCGGCGCTGCGGCCATGCAGGCGCTCGGTGCCTTTGAGATCGAGAAAGGCTTCATCGATCGAGAGCGGCTGGACGAGGGGCGTGAGATCGAGCATGAGGGCGCGCACCTCGCGCCCGACCGCCGCATATTTCGCCATATTGGGGCTGATCACCACGGCTTCCGGACAGAGCTTGCGGGCGGTGAACATCGGCATCGCCGAGCGCACGCCGCGGATGCGCGCTATGTAGCAGGCGGTGGACACGACGCCGCGATGCTGGCCGCCGACGATCACCGGCTTGTCGCGCAATTCCGGATTGTCGCGCTTCTCGATCGCGGCATAGAAGGCGTCGCAATCGAGATGCGCGGTGGTGAGCTGATGCAGCTCCGGATGACGGACGAGACGGGGCGAGCGGCAGGTGGCGCAGCGGCGGTCGTTGTCGCCCGCCGGCGCGAAGCAATCCCGGCAGAATCCCGAAGCGCCCTCATATTGTCCCATGCGGCCATTCTAGCCGTCATCATCACGTTGCGCAGCCGTCTTAAATAGGGTTCACTGGCCGTGGGACGGCCTGCGACACAGAAGCGAGGGGCTCATGTATAAACTCTACAATGTGAAAAGATGCGGCTCGCTCTCGGCCCATCTCGTCCTCGAAGAGCTCGGCGTTCCCTATCAGAATATCTGGCTGACCATGGAACAGGTGCGGGCCCCGGAATTCCGCGAGATCAGCCCGTTGAACATGGTGCCCGCTCTGGGGCTGCCCGATGGTCGAGCCATCACGGAATCGGCCGCCATCGTCGCCTTTCTCACCGACGCGCATCCCGAAGCCGGCCTGGCGCCGCCGGTCGGCAGCGACGACCACGCCGTCTATCTGTCGAGCCTCGTCTTCATGGCCAACAACATCTATCCGGCCATCGATCTCGCTTTCGACGCCAGGAGACTGGCCGACAGCGAAGAGCAGAACGCCGCCATCCGCCGCAAGTCGCTGCAGAAGAGCCTGGAGCTCTTCGCCCTGATGGAAGCACGCCTCGCCGACGATGGTCCCTTTGTCGTCGGCGAGCGCTACTCCGCCGCCGACATCTATCTGTTCATGCTGACGATCTGGGGGCACCCCTCGGAACAGGCAGTGCTCGAGCGCTTCCCTCATATCGCCCGGGTGGCAGCCCATGTCAGGGCACGGCCGCGCCTCAAGGCAGCGCTGGACACCCATGGCGCCCTTGAGATCCAGACCGCCGAGGCGGCCTGATCAGTTGGAGTTGAAGCCGCCGAGCGCCGCGGCCGCCAGCGCCGGGACGCGCGGGTCCATTTCCTGCTCGGCGGTGAAGGTCAGAAGCAGCGATTCGTCCTGCAGCAGGTGGTTGAGAAGGCCGGCCAGGAAATCCGGATTCTCGGCGACTTTCCCGATATCGGCGAGGTCGACGCCGGACAGCGCCAGGAAACGGCTGAGCCTTTCCGGCTCGCTCGCCAGAAAGCCCAATGCCTTCAGGGCGATGACCTCGGCTTCGTCACGATTTACCCGAGGCGTCTTCACGGCATCATATATCCGAAATTAATCAACGATTTACCATGATAATGAGTGTCATAGTGGTTAAGTTGTTAGTTACCGTGTTCGGTGAGAATTCCCTATAGAAGAAACGGCAATAATTCTCAAAACGAAACAGGGACATCGGGGGAGGCTGGAACTTTCCGGCTAAGCCATGCCAAGTCCGATGAGGCGCTAAGCCGTGCTAGAGATACCGGGAAAACGAGTAGGAACCGAGCAGATGCTCGCAACAAATCCGGCGCAGGCCAAGACTGTTTTGATCGTCGAGGACAATGAGCTCAATATGAAGCTCTTCAATGACCTCCTCGAAGCGCATGGCTATCGCGTGCTGCAGACGCGCGACGGCCTTTCGGCGCTGGAGATCGCGCGCCAGCACATGCCCGACCTGATCATCATGGATATCCAGCTGCCCGAGGTTTCCGGCATCGAAGTCACCAAATGGCTCAAGGAGGACGACGAGCTGCGCCGGATCCCGGTCATCGCCGTCACCGCCTTCGCCATGAAGGGCGATGAGGAAAAGATAAGGGAAGGGGGCTGCGAGGCCTATATCTCGAAACCTATTTCCGTTATGAGCTTCCTCAAAACGGTGGACAGCTTCCTCAAGGGACCGCAATGACCGCCAGGGTTCTGGTTGTCGACGACATTCTTGCCAATGTGCGCCTGCTGGAAGCCAAGCTCTCAGCGGAATATTTCGACGTCGTGACCGCCATGAACGGCGCCGACGCTCTCGATTCCGTGCAGCGGACCAAGCCCGACATCGTGCTGCTCGACGTGATGATGCCCGGCATCGACGGCATCGAAGTGTGCCGGCAGATCAAGAGCGACGCGCAGACGCATCATATCCCGGTGGTGATGGTCACCGCCCTCGACCAGCCGGAGGACCGTGTGAAGGGCCTCGAGGCCGGCGCCGACGACTTCCTGACCAAGCCGGTGAACGACCTGGCGCTGTTCTGCCGGGTGAAGAGCCTCGTCCGGCTCAAGATGCTCACCGATGAGCTGCGCGCCCGCTCGCCCAATGGCGAGACGGTGAAGATGCTCGGCCGCAGCGAGGGCATCGACAATAACAAACCGGGTAAGATCCTGGTCATCGACAACCGCGCCAACACCGCCGAGCGCACCCGCTCGGCCCTCGTGCCGCATCACGAGGTGACCATCATCGATGATCCCTTGACGGCGGTCATGCACGCCGCCGAGACCCGCTACGAGCTGATCATCATCAATCTCGACATGGACAGTGTCGACGGCCTGCGTTTGTGCTCGCAGCTCAAATCGCTGGAGCGCACGCGCCAGACTCCCATCCTCATTGTGGTGGCGCCCGACGATCATCAGCGCCTCCTGCGCGCCCTCGACATGGGGGTGAACGACTATCTGATCCGCCCGATCGACAAGCAGGAGCTCCTGGCGCGCGCCAACACGCAGATCCGGCGCTGCCGCTATACCGATCAATTGCGCTCGCATGTGCAGGCGACGATGGAGATGGCCGTCACCGACCCGCTGACCGGTCTCTATAACCGCCGCTACATGGAGAGCCAGACAGCCGCGCTGGTCGAGCACGCGATCAACCGCGGCAAGGCGCTGTCGATCCTGGCGCTCGACGTCGATCACTTCAAGGCGGTCAATGACGAGCATGGCCATGCGGTGGGCGATCGCGTGCTGCAGGAGCTCGCCTCGCGCCTCAAGCAGGCGATCCGCAATATCGACATGGTCTGCCGCATCGGCGGCGAGGAATTCGTGATCGTGCTGCCCAATACCAGCACCGATGTCGCCACCAAGATCGCCGACCGCATGCGCCGCAGCGTGTCGGGCACGCCGTTCAATGTCGGCTCTTCGGCCGGCCCCTTGACGGTGACGGTCTCGATCGGCGTCGCCGCCGTCGAAAGCGCGTCGGACACGATGGAGAATATCATGAAGCGCGCCGACGAGGCGCTCTACAGCGCCAAGCGCGCCGGCCGCAACCGGGTCAACTCGACCGCGGCTTAAGGCTTCAATTGAACTTGTAGCTGATGCCTATCCGGCCGACCCAGATATCCTGCTTGACCTCGAATTCGTCGGTCTCGTTCGCGTCCGAGACCGTGCGGTCCTTGGAGCCGAGATCGTAGTAGAAGCCCTCCAGGCGAACCAGCCAGTCGTCGGTCCAGGCATGTTCGATGCCGGCGCCGACCACCCAGCCGAAATTGAGCTTGACGGATTTCGAAGGCATATCATTGCCGCCGCCATCATCCCAGGTGTGCTCGGCATCGGCGAAAGCGGCACCGCCGGTCACGTAGAACAAGGTACGATCCTCGGCATAGCCGAGCCTGGCCCGCAGCGAGCCCAGGAGATTGATATCGGAGGTGATGTCGAGCCCTTCGGCGCCGTCGAGATTTTCATGCTCGCGCGAGTCGAACCAGGCGAGATCGGCCTCGGCGCCGAAGACGAGCTTGTCCTTCTGGAAGTTGACGCCGACAAGCCCACCCAGAAGAACGGTGGTCTCGCTCAAGGTTTCATCGACGTCTACCGGATCAAATTCAGGATCGCCGTCGGTACCCTCCCAATCGGAGGAGGTGTGTCCGATACCGGCAAACACGCCAGCATAGACGCCGTTCCAGTCATAGGTGGGTTCGACGAAATCGGCAGCTGATGCCGCCGGCGCGATCAAGGATAACGCCGTGCTGACTGTCGCCAGAATAGTGATCTTCCGCATCTCAACCCCAGATTCCCGTCCGTCCAAGGTCAGCCTAGTCGGTCAGGACCGCGTTGGGCAATAGGCAGTTGACGGGGACTCATGGACATTTTTGGGGGTTTTCTTCGTCAGGTCAGGTTGCGCCGCCGCTCGATTTCGGCCGCCGACGGTTCGGTGAGGACGAAGGTCCCGGTCCTGACGACGCCCGAGGGTTCATAGGTGGCGATGAAGATGCCGCTCGGCGAGACGGTCGAACCGGTCATCGTGAAGGCGCCGGGCAGCGTGCCGGTGCCGAACAGGCGCTTACCCTTGCCCAGGAGGACCGGATAGACAAGCAGTTGGAACCGGTCGATGAGTTCATGCGCGAGCAACGTCTGGATCAGGTTGCCACTGCCCTGGACGAGGAGATCCGGGCCGTCACCGGCCTTGAGCTCCCGTAGCCTGGCGACGACGTCGCCGCCAAGCGACCGGCTGTTCGCCCAGGTGAGCGGGCCAGGCTGGCGGGTGGCGACATGTTTGACGGCGCCATTGAACACGCGCGCGATCCCGGCCGGCATCTCGCCATAACCCGGCGCCTTCGGATCGGTCGGGATATAGGGCCAGTAGGCGGCGAAGATGTCATAGGTCTTGCGCCCGAGGACGAGGTCGAAGGGCCGGGAAAAGGTCGCATCGATGACAGCGGCGATGGCGGCGTCCCAATAGGGCTCCGTCCAGCCGCCGAATTTGAAGCCGCCGGTCGGATCCTCATCGGGTCCGCCGGGCGCCTGCATGACGCCGTCCAGACTGATGAAGGTCGAAACGATGAGATTACGCATGGTCTTCTCCATTGAAGGTTGCCCAGGCAGGGCGTTCACATGGAGA
>NNBT01004511.1_pt1 | contig 9995 bp, 8 predicted proteins | sample 1173831 | NCBI WGS metagenome assembly NNBT01 (sample SAMN07173936, study PRJNA388173) | plant metagenome | isolation source: symbiotic tissue sample KVJ10 | place: Norway: Troms, Kvaloya island | reverse complement strand
CTTCGCAGTCGGCGGGAACACGATTCTCCGCGGCCAGTTGCGCCAGCGCGTTGAGCGTCGCGATGCCCAGCGCCCGTTCGAGACCGGTCGCGTCGGCGGCGGCATCCAGCAGATGGTCGGCTTCGCGCCCTTGCGAACCGGTAGACAGATTTCCAGTATTCATATTGAGGCCATGCGAGGAGCACGCCCCCGCATGGCCCGATGACAGTTTGACACCGGCGAAGAACTTCCCCGTCGCGACACGTTCGATCGTGATGGAGTCGAGGATGGGGCCGAGCTCACGGCGCACGATATCGATTGTGGCCTTGAGAACAACCCGCTCCGCCATCCCTCACCTCAAAGACAGGTCACGCGGCGCCGTGACCGACGATGCCCTTCACCTCCAGGAAATCATGAATCGCCCAATCGGCATATTCACGCCCGTTGCCGGACTGCTTGTAGCCGCCGAACGGCGCATAGGTATCCCAGTCGGGATAGTTGATGCTGACCTGACCGGCGCGCAGCTGGCGGGCGACGCGACGCGCATTGTCGATGTTCTCCGACTGCACATAGGCGCCGAGACCATAAGGCGTGTCATTGGCGATCTCGATCGCCTGCTCCTCGGTGTCGTAGGAGATGATCGACAGAACCGGCCCGAAAATCTCCTCGCGCGCGATCGTCATGTCCGGCGTCACATTGCCGAACACCGTCGGCTTGACGTAATAGCCGCGATTGTAGCCATGCGGCCGGCCGAGACCGCCGGTCACCAATGTGGCGCCTTCGGCGATGCCGGACGAGATCAGCCGCTGGATCTTCTCATACTGGATCTCGCTGACCACTGGCCCGAGCACGGTTTCGGCCGCCTTGGGGTCGCCGACCTTGTGATCCTCAGCGGCCTTCTTGGCGATCGCCAGAGCCTGGTCATGTTGCTCGCGCGGCACCAGCATGCGCGTCGGCGCGTCGCAGGACTGGCCGCTATTGCCGAAGCAGCCCTGCACGCCCTTGACCACCGACGTCTCGAAATCGGCATCGCGCAGAATGATATTCGGCGACTTGCCGCCCAGCTCCTGCGCCACGCGCTTGACCGTCTCCGCCGCGGTCTTCGCCACGATGATGCCGGCGCGCGTCGATCCGGTGAAGGACACCATGTCGACATCGGGATGGCCGGCCATGACCTGCCCGACGCCCGGCCCATCGCCATTCACGAGGTTGAACACACCTTTCGGCGTGCCCGCCGCATGCATGATCTCGGCGAAGATGAGCCCTGAGACGGGGGCGATCTCGCTCGGCTTCAGCACCATCGTGCAGCCGGCCGCGATCGCCGGCGCCACTTTGCAGACGATCTGGTTCAATGGCCAGTTCCACGGCGTGATCAACGCGACGACGCCGATCGCCTCCTTGACGACACGCGTCGTGCCGCGCTGATGCTCGAATTCATAGTCCTTCAACGCCGCAATGGTCGATTCGAGATGGACCCGTCCGGCCCAGGTCTGCGCGTCGCGGGCGAAGCTCATCGGCGCGCCCATCTCATCGGAAACGGCACGCGCGATGTCCTCCGCGCGCTCGTTATAGAGCTCCAGAATCCGGATCAGCAGCGCCAGGCGCTCGGCTTTGCCCGTCTGCGAGAAAGCGGGGAACGCCGCTTTCGCCGCGGCGACGGCGCGATCGACATCCGCCGTCGCGCCCGCCGAGATGGTGATGAAGGTCTTTTCCGTGGCCGGATCGATGACGTCGATCGTCTTCGGAACGATCGGGTCGACCCAGGCGCCATCGATGTAGAATTTCAATGCGTTGGACAAGATGTTCTTCTCTCTTTGGTTGCGGGCACCATTGCCCGGAATCGATTCAGAAATGGACGGGCTGCAGGTGCGGCCCGGTATCCGTTTCCAGGCTGCGCAAGGCGGCGAGGAAGCTCGTCAACCCAGCGCTGCGCAAAGGCACATATCGTTTGCCGGCATGCCGGCTCAGCCGCTTCACCGAATGCATGGCGTCATGGCTCACGCAGTCGACCGGGAAGAACACCAGACGCGACTGGCTGACGAGGCCCGGCAGCTGCGCCATCTGATCGTCGATGCCGCCATCGTGATAGAGAAGCTCGGCGGAAAAGCCGTTGACGATATCGCGCAGCGACGCCGCATGCCCCGGATGCCCGCCGACATAAAGCACCGAAGCGCCGCGCAGGAGCGCGCTCACCCGGTCGTCGGCGGCGGTGTCGGATGTATTTCCATTAAGCGAGCCTTCCACGAGCTCCAGCTCGTGGCGCAGCGCCTTCTCGCGCTGCTCCGCCGCCTGGCGTTGCTTCCGTTCGGCGATCACGCGTTCTTCCGCCAGCGCCAATCGCTCGGTCGCCTTCTGGCGGCGCTGGGCCTCCAGGCCCAGTTGATCTTTCAGTCCTTCGATCAAGGCGGACATATCCCTCTCCTGGGGTGCCTCACACTGTGGCGCCTCCGACGGAGCGGCCGTCATCTCTGTCAGAATATGGGTCAGCTCGGCGATTTTCGTATCCCGTGCGACGATGGCGTCCTTCAGCTGCGCCTCTTGCCGTTCGATCTTGGCCTTGAGCGCGTTGGTCTCTTCCTCGAGTTGGGCCAGGCGGCGGATATCCGCCCGGTTTGCCGCGCCGACGAGATGCGACAACATATGCACGTCGCCGAAGACACGCTTCTTGAGCGCATCGCTGGCGAGCGGATGGGTGAGGATCGCCCAATAGCCGCCGGGAATGTCGCCGTTGCGGCACGCCTCTTCCCAGAAGCCGGCAAGCTCGCTCTCGCTCTTCGCCCGGTCGAAACGCGTGATGAAGAGCTGATGCTTGCGGTCGAGGGCCTTCTGCAGGAATTTCCCGCAGCCTTCGCGCTGCCCCGCCAGCGTCACGCCGTATTTGTGCAGATCGTGGTCGGAGAGGCTCCTGACCTCGGGAAGCTCGAGCTTCTTCAGCACCTGCCGCAGATCGGCGGTCGACAGGCAGGTGCCGATGATCGAGCAATAGTAGGTCCCGTTGAGTTCCCACAGCCGCGCGCGGCGCCGCGGCTCATCGGAATGCGCCAGCACCAGGCGCTGGGTACGCTCGTTCGCCCCGCTTGGCTCGAACAGCGAGCCCAGCAGCATGCGGGTCCGGTGCTTGCCGAAATCGCTCGCCACCGGGCCGGCCAATCCGATCGTCAGCTGCTTGGACAAATCGCATCCCCTCGAGGCTCGTCAACGCGGGATCAGGCTGACAGAGCGTAATAGTTAATTGGGTATAACGTGAACTATAACCGGAGGACATAAAAATAGGCAAGCCACCCGGCAGGGGCTGGGGCTCAGTCCGTGAGGGGATCGCTGGCGGCGTCATAGACGGCGGCCAGACGTTCGATGCCCGCCTGATCCTCCGCATCGAACCGCCCCGGCAGCGGGCTGTCGAGGTCGAGGACGCCGTAAATCTTCCCCGCGTGCAGCAAGGGGACCACCAGCTCTGAGCGCGAGGCGCTGTCACACGCTATGTGACCAGGGAATGCGTGAACATCTTCAACGCGCTGGGTGCTACGCTGCGCGACGGCGGCGCCGCATACGCCCTTGCCGACGGCAATGCGTACACAGGCCGGCTTGCCTTGGAACGGGCCGAGCACCAGCTCCTCAGGGGCCTTCAGGAAATAGAAGCCCGCCCAGTTGAGATCGGGCACCTGCCCGAAAATCAGCGCCGACATGTTGGCGGCATTGGCGATCGGGTCACGCTCGCCGGACAGGAGGCCTTCGAGCTGGCCGGCCAGCTCGCGATAGAAGCTCGTCTTGTCGGAGGTCCGAATGGCTGCCGCAGCGAACATCTGCTCATCCTTTCGCAATAGTCACTCTACTATAACGGATGCTACCAGAATACGCCTTCAGATCTGTCGCGTCAGCCCTTTGAGAAATGCAAAGCCGATGCGCGCTCAGTTTCCTTGACACATTGCGGGGGCTTGGTAGTGAGCCTGCCCCCGCTCTTTTCAGTGCCCGGACATGAAATTCCCCTGGTTCTCGCCCATTCTCCCGGGCGCCACATTGCGCGACCGGTTGCTCGCCTGCCTGGGCTCGCTCATCGGCATCGGCCTCACCGGCTTCGTCTGCGCGCTCAGCTTCGGGCCCGATCCGTTTCTGCCGCTCATCGTGGCGCCAATCGGCGCCTCCGCCGTCCTGCTCTTCGCCGTGCCGACGAGCCCCTTGGCGCAGCCCTGGCCAATCATCGGCGGCAATACGATCTCGGCGCTGGTCGGCGTGACGGTCGCACATTTTGTGCCTTATCCGCTGATGGCCACCGGCCTCGCGGTGGCGCTCGCCATCATCGTCATGTCGTTCACGCGGTGCCTCCATCCGCCCGGGGGTGCGGCGGCGCTGACCGCGGTCATCGGCGGGTCGGCCGTCACCGATGCCGGCTATCTCTTCCCTTTCACGCCGATCGCGCTCAATTCGGTGCTGCTGGTGCTGCTCGGCATCGTCTTCCATCGCCTCACAAGGCGGAGCTACCCGCATGTCGCGGCTCCGGCCGTGGTCAATGAGCATAAGACCAAGGACCAGCCGGCGCCGCTGCGCGTCGGCCTGCAGAGCACCGACATCGACGCGGCGCTGGCCAAGATGGGCGAAAGCTACGACATCGACCGCGGCGATCTCGACCGCCTGCTGCGCGAGGTCGAAGGCCAGATCCTGTCGCGCATGCACAGCATGATCGAAGCGCGCGAGATCATGTCGCGCGACCTGGTCACCGTCGATCGCACCGCCATGAGCGCCGAGGCGCGCCGCCTGCTGCTCGATCACGACATCAGGATGCTCCCGGTTCTGGGCGATGACGGCCGGCTCGCCGGCACCATCGGCCTGCGCGAGCTGGCGACGGCCGACGCGCGCATCACGGACAGAATCTCGCCGGCTGTCACCGCGCGCCCCGACGCGCCGATCACCGATCTCATCCCGCTCCTGAGCAATGGCCGCACCCATGCGGTGATCATCACGGGCGGCGACGGGAGGATCGCCGGGATCGTCACCCAGACCGATCTCCTGGTCGCGGTCTCGCGGGCGCTGCTCGCCAAGGATCTCGGCGACACGGCGAGGTGGAAGCCGCTGACGAGCGAATGGCCGGCCACGGCAAACGCCTGAACGCAGCACCCGCCATTTGATGTCAGCAGCCTGGCTGGCGGGCTTGCAGGGACTCAAGGGGGGCCCTATCTCCCTGTTCCATGGCCAAAGCACTCTCGCAATTCGTCTGCCAGTCCTGCGGCACCGTCTCGTCCAAATGGGCGGGACGCTGCGACAATTGCGGCGAATGGAACACCATCATCGAGGAATCGGCGCCCACCCCGTTGTCGGGCGCCAAGGGCGCCAGCCTGCCCAAGGGCCGGCCCTCCCGCCTCGTCGGGCTGAAAGGTGAAAGCGCCGCCCCGGCACGCATCGAAACCGGCATGGCCGAGCTCGACCGGGTGGCGGGCGGCGGCTTCGTGCCGGGCTCGGGCGTGCTGATCGGCGGCGATCCCGGCATCGGCAAGTCGACGCTGCTGCTGCAGGCCATGGCGGCGCTCGCCAATCGCGGCCGCCGGGTCATCTATGTCTCCGGCGAAGAGGCGATCGCGCAGGTCCGGCTCCGGGCCGAACGGCTCGGCATCGCCGAATCCTCGGTGCTGCTCGCCGCCGAGACCAACGCCGCCGATATCGTCGCGACGCTGTCCGAGGACGAAGCCCCGGCCATCGCCGTCATCGACTCGATCCAGACCGTCTGGTCGCCCAATATCGATGCCGCCCCCGGCACCGTCTCGCAGCTGAAAGCGGGTTCGGAAGCCCTGATCCGCTTCGCCAAGCAGAAGGGCACGACGATCCTGCTGGTCGGCCATGTCACCAAGGACGGCCAGATCGCCGGGCCCAAGGTCATTGAGCATATGGTCGACACGGTGCTCTATTTCGAGGGCGACCGCGGCCATCAATATCGCATCCTGCGGGCGGTGAAGAACCGCTTCGGGCCAACCGATGAGATCGGCGTCTTCGAGATGTCGGATGGCGGCCTCAAGGAAGTAGCCAATCCCTCGCGCCTGTTCATGGGGTCGGGCGAGCATCCGACGCCGGGCTCGGCGGTCTTCGCCGGCGTGGAAGGCACGCGGCCCCTCCTCATCGAGGTCCAGGCGCTCGTGTCGCCCTCTCCCTTCGGCACCCCCAGGCGCACCGTCGTCGGCTGGGATGCCAACCGGCTCGCCATGGTGCTGGCGGTGCTGGAAGCGCGCGCCGGCGTCACCATCGGCAATCACGATGTCTATCTCAATGTGGCGGGCGGCCTCAAAGTGAAGGAGACCGCCGCCGACCTCGCCGTCGCCGCGGCGCTTCTCTCCTCTCTCACCGGCACGATCGTGCCGCATGGAACGACGATTTTCGGCGAAATCGCGCTCTCCGGCGCCATCCGTCCGGTGAGCCTCGCGGAGGCGCGTGTCAAAGAGGCACAGAAGCTCGGCCTGAAGGAAGCCGTGACCGCCGCCCGGCCTGAGCTTTCAAGCCCAAAAGGCTTTAAAATCAAACCCTTGGAGACGATTGCCGACCTCGTCGCCTGGGCCGCCGCCCAGCCCAAGGGGCTCGCCCGAATCGCCTAGCCCATGCCACAAAAGCTCCCTATAAGATCGCGATCAACATCCATCGGACGGACTGGCTAATGCCGTTTCAACTGCTCGATCTCATTCTTGCCGGTATCATGATCATATCGGGCCTCCTGGCCCTGATGCGCGGCTTCACCCGCGAGGTGCTCTCGCTCATCGCCTGGGGTGCGGCGGCGGTCGGCGCTTATTTCGCCATCCGCTCACCGGAACTGCTCGGCTTCGCCAGCCAGTATCTGCAGCCCGAGATCGTCGCCAAGATCGCCGTCGGCGGCGGCATCTTTCTCGTCGTGCTGATCATCGTGTCGCTGATCAGCGTCAAGCTCTCGGATGTCGTGGTCGATTCCGCCGCCGGCGCCTTCGACCGCACGCTCGGCTTCTTCTACGGCCTGGCGCGCGGCCTGGTCCTCGTCGTCATCGCCTATCTCTTCTATGGCTGGCTCATTCCCATCGAGCGCCAGGAAGACTGGGTGAAGAACGCCCGCACCCTGCCGGTCATCCAGTCGGTGGGTGAAGTCATCCTCTCGCTGGTGCCGCCCGATATCGCCGAGACGCTCACCAATTCCTCCATCCTCTCCAATCAGAATCCGCCCGCCAGCCAGCAGCCGCCCGCGGCGCAGAGCGGCGGCGGCGAGACCACGGCGCCGACGGATGAAGAAGGCTACAAGAAGAATGAATCGCAGGGCCTCGATCAATTGATCCAGGGAACGCAGGGCGGCCAGCAGCAGCAGAACTCGCCGCCTCCCGACAATCAGGAGCAGCCGGATTTCGGCGGCCAGAGCAACCCCAATTGAGGACAGAAGCGATGGCGGCGTCCAATCCCGAATTCAATTTCGATCTCGATGGCGACACGCTGCGTGAGGAATGCGGCGTGTTCGGCATTTTCGGCCATGACGACGCGGCGGCCCTCACCGCGCTGGGGCTGCATGCGCTCCAGCATCGCGGCCAGGAAGCCGCCGGCATCGTCGCCTTCAATGGCGAGCGCTTCAATTCGGAGCGCCGGCTCGGCCTCGTCGGCGATCATTTCTCGAACGAGAACACCATCAAGCGGCTGCAGGGCCGCGTCGCCCTTGGTCACGTGCGCTATTCGACCACCGGCGAAACCATCCTGCGCAATGTGCAGCCGCTGTTCGCCGAGCTCGCCACCGGCGGACTCGCGGTCGCGCATAACGGCAATCTCACCAACGGCCTGACGCTCCGGCGTGAGCTCGTTGCACAAGGCGCCATCTGCCAGTCGACCTCCGACACCGAGGTGATCCTCCATCTGGTGGCGCGTTCGCAGAAGCCGCGCCTCGTCGAGCGTTACATCGACGCGCTGCGCGCTCTTGAAGGCGCCTATTCGCTGGTCGCCATGACCAACAAGAAGCTCATCGGCGCCCGCGATCCGCTCGGCATCCGCCCCTTGATCCTTGGCGAGCTGAACGGCGCCTATATTCTCTGCTCGGAGACCTGCGCCCTCGACATCATCGGCGCCCGCTTCGTGCGCGAGGTCGAGAATGGCGAAGTGATCGTCATTTCCGAAGAGGGCGTCGAGTCGCTGCGGCCCTTCCCGCGCATGCAGGCGCGGCCTTGCGTCTTCGAATATGTCTATTTCTCGCGCCCCGACAGCATTCTCGGCGGCCGCTCGGTCTATGAAGTGCGCAAGCAGTTCGGCCGCCAGCTCGCCCAGGAAGCGCCCGCCGATGTCGATGTCATCATCCCGGTGCCGGATTCGGGCGTGCCCGCCGCACTCGGCTATTCGCAGGCGGCCGGCATTCCCTTCGAGCTCGGCATCATCCGCAACCACTATGTCGGCCGCACCTTCATCGAGCCGACCCAGACCATTCGCGCTTTGGGCGTCAAGCTCAAGCACAATGCCAATCGCTCGGTGATCAGCGGCAAGCGCGTGTTGCTCGTCGACGACTCGATCGTGCGCGGCACCACATCGGTCAAGATCGTGCGCATGATGTATGAGGCGGGAGCGCGCGAGGTGCATATGCGTATCGCCTGCCCGCCGATCCGCCATCCCGACTTCTACGGCATCGACACGCCGGAGCAGAAGGCCCTCCTCGCCGCCACCCATACGCTGGAGGAGATGCGCGACTATATCGGCGTCACCTCCCTCGCCTTCCTGTCGGTCGACGGGCTTTATCGCGCCGTCGGTTATGACGGACGCGACGAGATCCGGCCGCAATTCACCGACCATTGCTTTACCGGCGACTATCCCACCCACCTCACCGACATCATCGGTGAATCGGCCAAGCAGCAGCTGTCGCTCCTCGCCGAAGCCGGCTGAGACACATAGAGACAAGATCAATGAGCAAAGAACTCGAGAACCGCATCGCGGTCGTCACCGGTGCGTCGCGCGGCATTGGCAAGGCCACAGCGCTGGCGCTTGCCAAACGCGGCGCCCATGTCATCGCGATCGCCCGCACCCAGGGCGGGCTCGAGGAGCTCGACGACGAGATCAAGGCCTTGGGCGGCAGCGCCACGCTGGTGCCGGCCGACGTCAAGGACTATCCGGCGCTCGACCGGCTGGGCGCCGCCATTCATGAACGTTGGGGCAAGCTCGACATCCTGGTCGGCAATGCCGGCGTGCTCGGCAAGCTGTCGCCGCTCGGCCATATCGAGCCCAAGACCTGGGACGAGGTCATGGCGGTCAATGTCACCGCCAATTGGCGCCTCATCCGCTCACTCGATCCCTTGCTCAAGCGCTCGGAAGACGGCCGCGCCATTTTCGTGACGTCAGGCGCCGCGCATAAGGCCTTCGCCTATTGGGGGACCTATTCGATCTCCAAGGCGGCGCTCGAAACCCTCGTCCGCACCTATGCGGCCGAAATTTCCACCACCAAGGTCACCGCCAACATGTTCAGCCCTGGCCCGACCCGCACCCGCATGCGGGCGCTGGCCATGCCGGGCGAGGATCCCGAGACCTTGCCGACGGCCGATGAAGTCGCGGCCCAGCTCGTCGAGATGTGCCGCCCGTCCTTCAAGGACAATGGCGCCACTTACAAATACGCGCCGACCGGCCTGTTCAAGTTCGAGCGCTGACGCCGGCCATCGCCCTCTCCATCATTTCCCCTTCTCCCGCGCGCAGCGTAGGAGAAGGTGCCCGATAGGGCGGATGAGGGCTCTTCTGAAGATACGACGCACCAACAGCGGAGAGCCCTCACCCGGCCTTCGGCCACCCTCTCCCATTGCTTCGCAACGGGAGAGGGGGAAAATGCGATAGTCCGAAGCTCTTCATCGACAGGAGCTTCATTGTTCGATTGAGCGAATAAGCTCTGACCGATTTCCATCAGCATGCAATGAAGCGGGCTTGTGTGATCAACGCACAGCACCGGCACGCGATTCTTCGTTTCCCTGATCAAGCCCTACTTTCTACCAGTGTTGACGCTTCSCGATTTCTCGCCTAGCTTTTTGTCATACAAATAAGAAAAGGCGGTTCAACCACTTTGCCGCTCG
>NNBT01004397.1_pt1 | contig 10016 bp, 10 predicted proteins | sample 1173831 | NCBI WGS metagenome assembly NNBT01 (sample SAMN07173936, study PRJNA388173) | plant metagenome | isolation source: symbiotic tissue sample KVJ10 | place: Norway: Troms, Kvaloya island | reverse complement strand
TTGCGCTGCACCTGCCCGTGGCCAACAACGCAGGCCGTCAACATGCGGATGTACGCTCCCCCCATCCCGGAAAGGTGCAGTCGCGGCCACTGCCGCCAGCGGCGACGCGCGGCGGTTCTGCCAACAACCGTTGCCGAGAACGACATCTCTCCGCGAATGAACAAATGATAGTCGTGCTCCCAGCGCATCGCGGCAAGAATTGTTGCAGAAATGAACAAGATCGAGAGCAGCCAAAAATAAAGCGATCCCATTCGGGAATGTCGGCGGCTTCCTTTGCGACTAAGCATTGTTACCGCGCCTACGATGACGCAGGGCAAGCCAATAAGAATATGAAGGACGACAATGCCCAGAAATAGTGGATCAACAGACGGAATTGAAATTCCGAACAAGACTGTCATGTGTCCACCGGGTTTCGAGTTTCGAAGCGAAAATCCAATTGCGACGCTACCCAATTTCCCTGACATTGCTGATCACCACCCGGCTACGCGGCAACGCGGGCAGCCGCGCCCAGTCGATCCGCAGATCCTGTTCCGGCAAATCGTAGGTCATGCGCCGGGTGAAAAAATCTGCCGCAAGCTTCATGAGCTCAATCGCGATCCATTCGCCAGGACAGCGATGACCAACATTGTGGTCCCCGCCACCCTGCGGGATGAAAGTAAAGGAGCTCCCGTCCCACTGGCGGAATCGCTCGGGCTCGAACTCCTCCGGTCTCTCCCAGGTCCGAGGGTCCTGGTTTGTCCCGTATAGATCGAGGATCACGCGGCGACCTTCCGGGAATCGGTATCCGTCCCATTCGAAGGCCTGCCGCGTCCGTGCAGCGACTGCTGGGAAGAAAGGGTAATACCGGCGAATTTCCTGGACGAAGCAACCGGCATAGCCGTCTTCGTCGGCTTGAAGCTTCTCTCGAACCTTGGGATGCGCGTGCAACGCATGGGCGACAAAGATCAGATAGACCGAGACAGCAACTGTCGGCCTGATCACATTGATCAGCTCGACGGCAGCGATATTTGGCGTCAGCAGCTCACCATTCAGGTCCCGATGCCACGCGATGACGCAGGCGGCCGATTGCTCCGGTGGATGGATACGTCCGCCGCGAATCTGTCCGACGATGTCTGTTGCCCAGCGGTCGGCCCGTTTTCGTGCCCACCGCGACCACAAATGCCTGAGTCCCACCGAACCCGCATCGTCAAACAACGCAGCGATCTCCCGGGTCCGCGCATCAACCTCTGAATCCGCCAGTGGCACGCCGGCCCATGCACAGGTCGCGCGCGTCAGAAGCATATGAAGTTCCGGATAGAGCACTACCTCGTCCATCGATGCCCAATTGCGCAGGCGGGTTTGCCACTCGGCCGCCGTCAGCTGCGCGAGCTGCTCGATCCGCTCGGGCGTCATCAGCGACATGAACATTTGCTTGCGGTGGTGGTGGGCTCCGCCGTCGAGGCCCTGTACGCCACCCACTCCAAGCAACGTCTTCTGAATCGCCTTCGGCATTGCGCCGCGGCGCTCGAAGCGGCTTGGATCGTAAAACAGCCGCGCCGCTTCCGGGCCCGTCATACAAATAGTTTTCCTCAGCAGAAGCCGCGTTTCAAACAGGTCCGATCGGTAGCGCCGACACCGGTTCGAGATAAAGCGATACGGATCGCGGATAAGGGCGAGCGTCGAATCCAGGCCCTTGTCACGTGGAACTTGGAGCACTTATCTGTCCTTCTTGATCTCCTGTCTCGCACTTCCTCCTTGACGGAGGCCTACGAGCGGGCGCCGTCCACGAGTGGAAGAACTTGTCTGAACTTGCCGCCCTTCGATTGCTCCGGCGGTTCTTCAGCGCGCTCCAAAGCCACATGATCAAGGCCATGATCGGCGAGCAAACGTCTTATGCCGGCCTGCACCGCTACCCATACGCGATCCGAATCAGCGCCACTCGTCTGCAACCGCACGCGCAGGCTCGCAGGCGAAGTCTGCACGATCTGAAACATCTGCAGTCCGGGTGTACGATCGGCCAAAGTGGCAAAGGCCAACGGTGCGACCGTCACGCGATCGCCGCCATCGGTGCCGAAGGTGAGAACCTCGGCAGATCGCCCCTGCACACGGATCGATGGAAATGGATTGCCGCACCGGCAAGGCCCGGACTGCTGCAAAACGCTGTCGCCCAGATCGTAGCGCAGAATGGGCTGCACTCGATTGGCGAGATTGCTGATGAGCACCGTGTGGGACGGCGCGCCTGGCGGCACCGGCCGACGATCCGCATCTACGGGCTCAAACACCACCCAATCGCTGTTGACGTGCAACCATCCATGTTCGCAGCTGTAGCTGAAGAATGGACACTCGGTAGCGGCGTAGCTGTTGCCCACCTTTGCCTTAAATGCTCGAGCGATTCGATCGTATTCGCCTTCCGGCAGCCCTTCGGCGGATAGCGCCAGTAACACCGGATCGATGTGCAGACGGCCGCCTTCCTGTTCGCTTGCAAGCAGCGCAGCCATACTCGCGTAAGGCGCGAGGAGCACCGGCCGAAACTCGTTGAGCCGGGTCACGAGCTCCCGCAAAGGCATGTGCACCGACAGCACTTCGAGGCGTCGGCCTCGGCTCTTCTTCAGGCGTGCCGCAGCCACCGCCGAGGCGAAGTGGCCGCCCGTCGCCATGACCATCGCCAGGCGCCCTCCGCCCGCGACGATTCGAATGAAATCCCCCGCACCGAGCCAGGCCGTCAGCATGCGAAAGGCCATCGCGCTGGTAACGGCCATGCTGCGGTCATCGACCACGAAGACGCCGCGCGTACCCGTCGTGCCCGAGGTCGACAGCAGCGTGTACTTTTCGAGGAAGCGCCCACCGATGAGGTTCTGGTCTTCGACAAACGACTTCGCTTTTTCCAAGGTTATCTCTCGATCGGCGCACCAGTCATCGAACCGAGCCATCAACGTCTTCTTGTCGGTAACAGGAAGCTGCTCGGCGCTTTCGACCCTATCCGGCAAACCACGATACAACTCTCGGTAGTATGGCGAGTTGGCGCGGGCATAGGCGACCATGTCGGCGAGACGGGCGCGCTGGCGTTGCGCGATTGCGCTGACGCCCTTCCTTCGTGCGCGCCAGGCGTCCCAGATCAGGCCTATGACATGCTCGGTCAACGATCGTCCCCAGGTTCACATAGCTCCAACCACTTGCTATACGTACATCCTGTAGCCACTACAGGAGCAACACCCGATGATTGCTATCGGCGCCTTGTCTCGACGCACGGGGGTCAATATCGAGACGATCCGCTATTACGAGCGGATCGGGCTAATGCCGAAGCCTGGCAGAACAGAGAGTGGACGGCGTCGATACGGGACACCGGACGTTCAGCAGCTCGCCTTCATCCGTCACGCGCGCGAGCTTGGATTCGAGATCGCGACAATACGCACGATGCTCGGACTGCGGGAGATGCCCGATGCCTCCTGTGAAGAAGTCAGCCGGATCGCGCAAGATCAACTCGCGGCGGTCGATGATCGCATCGCACGGCTGCTGGGCTTGAAGGACGAGCTAACGCGCATGATCAGATCCTGCGCGAACGGAAAGGTCGCCGATTGCCGGATCATCGAAGTGATGGCCGATCACGTTTCGCTGGCCGCGCGTCCCGACCAAAACTCATGACGAGCAGCGCCTACCACAATCGCGGCGTCGGCAATATTGAACCCAGCCCAATGGACGGCCAGAGCGTAAAAGTCGAGGATCGCCGTTCGATAGTGTGCAGAGCGCCAGGGAACTTTGTCGTTTAGATAAAGCAAGTGGTGCTGGTCAACCCAGCCGCCAAGCCCACTGGCCGGCCGCACGCGCGCGAAATCACAGACGCGAAGCTCGAATCAAGGAAATCGATCCAGTCGAGGTTGAGACTACCTCGACCTCGACGACCTCTGAAAAACCGGCCGAGCGGATCAGTTCCGGCAAGACGCCCCGCGCCTGCGGCTCCGTATTTTCCATCCCGTCGAGATTTTGCACGGTGGCGCGGAAAAGCCCTCGCATCAACTTGGTGCGTTGGAGGCCATAATCGGCGATATGGAGCTCGCCGCCCAGAGATAAAGCCTCATACGCAGCGCCGAGGGCCGCCGACTTTTCCGACAACGGCACTTGGTGGAACACGAGGCTGGATACGATCTTCGTCACCGCCCGACCACGCAGCAATGAACTGGCGTCCCGCGCGAATCCCTGAACCAAGTCTACCGCAACTCCCGCACGCCGTGTCTTCGCACGCGCCCGACCCAGCACCGTCGAATCGGGATCGATGCCTACCAGCTTCACCCCACGGGCCGCCCTCCCTAGCTTCACGAGCAGCGATCCCGTGCCGCATCCAAGATCGGCGATCACATCCTCCGGCGACGGTCGCACCTGAGCCACCAAGCGGTTCCGCCAGTAGCTCTCTCGAGTCAGGACCGCAATGCCGAAATCATAGAATGGCGTCAGCCAATGGAAGCCCGCCGCAGGCGTAAACGGCGCAACATCGCTTTCAGAACGGCTCGACGTCATTGCATCTCTCCTCAGCGTCAGGGTTCTACTTCCTGTAGTCGCTAAAGAATCAAGCGATTTGTTGCGGGATCGAGCGCGTGATTTAAGGTGGCCAAGCGATAGAAAGACACTGCCCTTCGGCCGCGCCGATCACCCGCTCGCGATAAGGCCGCAGACGCATGTAATGCATTGCGAGAGCACAAAGCCTTGGCAGGCTGACGTCGTTGTAACGCCTCCCTAAGCCGTGCTGATGCTCGTAGCCGCCTCCAACCAGCTCCGATCAGTGATTTTGCCCAGAGCTATTCATTGCAACCTTGCGCCCGTGGGCATCAAAACAGTCCTTTGAGTTTGTCCCAGAAGCCCGGACTCGAATGTCCGTGAGGTTTTTGTGAACGGTTGGTGAGCGCGTTGACGAAAATCACCAGATTGACCGGCTCAAACTTCAGGCCATGGAAGCGAGCGCGCAGCCGCCCATCCTGGTCGATCACATGTGTGACGACGCCGTGCATCTGCACGCCGTCATCGCCTTGCGTGAATTTCAGCCCGTAGGCCTCGGCGACCTTGCGCGTGCTGTCTTCCGGCTGATCAGGAGCTGCTGTCAGGAAAACCCAGTTCACCGGATCGAGGCCGTGGGTTTTGCCGTATTCATGCAGGACCTCGTCATTGTCACGCTTCGGATCCGTCGTGATGGTGACAAACTCAACCATCGCCTTCATCGGTGTCTGGTTGATCATCATCTGGAGTTCGGCGATCCGTTCGGCGTGCAGTGGACATACATCTGGGCAATTCGTGTAGATGAAATTCAGCACGACGACCTTGCTTCGCAGGCTGGCGAGGCTAACGACACGGCCGTTGGCATCCTGCAATGTGAATGCGGGCGCCTCGCTGTCGACAGGCTGGAAATACTTGTCCTTGTCGCGCAGGTCCTTATCGACCTCTTCAAGGGAGTGCGCCAGAGCCGGCGCGACGATTGCAACGATGAGCGCGAAAGCCAGCGCCACGGGTTTCAGGATTCCCATCGACGTCACCTTGAGGAGCAGCCACCGGCCGCCAGAAAGCACCAAGAACCCGTTGGTCTCATATGGGCTATCAGCCACAGCCGCATCGCGGATCTCCATCGGGCGATCCTCGCTACGGGATGGACCACTCATCCGGCTCACGCAGAGGCCGAGCGCACACATGCCGACACAGGCGAGCGCGCTCAGCAGCAGCGGGGCGGCGCCAATCGCGACTGGCCAGCTCCAATGAAATGCCGCGCCGACACCGAGTGCCAGGACACCGAGCAGAACAAGCTGACGCCGACCCCGCGGCATGCGTCCCAACCTAGCTGGACTTGGCTGGCGCTCAGGATGGATCGGAGTGTTGGCGAAATTGATGCTGGTCATTAGCGATTGGTCCTTCCGTCATGGGGCGGCCAAGTTTCCTTTTCGAACGATGATCGATCTGAGGAATCCAACCATGTCCGGCGCATCCCATTCGGCGGGCCCGATCAGCCGGCCGAGTTCTTGGCCTTGAGCGTCGATCAAAAGCGTCGTCGGCAGACCGGCGGCGGCGAGGATAAAACCGGCCTTGCTGGAGGTGTCGATGTGGATGGCAATGCGCTGGATGCCGATCTCAGCATAGAACTTCTTCACAACCTCGGCCCCGCCCCGATCGATCGAAAGGGCGACGACCTCGAAATCCGACCCGCCAAGCGCCGTCTGCAGCCGATCGAGCGTCGGCATTTCCTTGCGGCAGGGCGAACACCAAGTCGCCCAGAGGTTGAGAAGAACGACCTTGCCGCGGAAATCGGCAAGAGTCCGGAGTGTCCCATCACCATCGGTGAACTGAAGCTCCGGTATGGGGCTCGGTGCACCGCGTAACACGAAATTCTGCGGCGGATCGGCGAGCACCGGTCCGATCGCGGCGATAAGTATGGTGACAGTGAGAGCGAGCCATCTCATGTTGTGCCGCCTCTCGGCTGCCGGCGCAGCCGCTCAACAAGGGGCAGGATCGTCTCGTCAAGTGCCTGCTCGGTGACTGCGCCGATGTGCTTGTGCGCGATGCGCCCGTCGGCACCGATCACGAAGGTCTCGGGAACGCCATAGACGCCCCAATCGATTGCGACGCGGCCGTTGCGATCGGCCCCTGTGCGTGCATAGGGGTCGCCGAGGCTGTCGAGCCATCGAGCCGCAGCCTCGGGCCGATCCTTGTAGTTCAACCCGTGAATCGCCACCGTCTTCTCCCTGGCGAGCCGCAGAAAAAATGGGTGCTCCGCCCGGCAGGCGACGCACCAGGACGCGAAGACATTGACGAGCGAAACCTCGCCATGGAGGTCGCCGCTCGAAAGGCCAAGTGTGCGGCCCTGAACGGGCGACAGGCTAAAGATCGGGACGGGCTTGCCGATCAAGGCTGACGGGATCTGGCTGGGATCGCTCCCGAGCCGCGCGGCGAACACCGCCGCGAGCCCACCGAAGCCGACGACCGGCGCGGCCAAAAGCAAGCGTCGTCGCGTAATAATGCCTACTGGGCGCTGAAGCGTCTCAGGCGGATGATGCGTGGTTGAGATTTCGGTCATCGCGTTGACCTCCTTAGAACCGGTCATTCCGTCGCGTAGACGGTTGGAGCCTCGCCATCCTTCGCGAGGGCGTAGATGACGAACTTCTCGGTTTTGACGCCAACCATGCCAGGCGAGCCCATCGGCATGCCCGGCAGCGTGATACCGGCGATCGGAGGCTTCTCGTTGAGCAGCTTGCGCACGATGCTCACCGGCACGTGTCCATCGATCACGTAGCCGTCGATAAACATCGTATGGCAGCCTTGCAGCTCCACCGGCACGCCTGCGTTGCGGCTGATTTCGGCCAGGTCATTTGTCGGCTTGACGTCAACCTGGAAGCTGTTCTGGCGCAAATAGTCGGCGTATCCTTCGCAGCAGCTACATTGAGGGTTCTTGTAGAGCGTCGCGCCAATTCCCGTGTTCGCGAAAGCCGACACCGGCACGAGCAGGATGGCGGCGCTTCCAAGCAGAAATGTTCGTCTTTGCATGGGAAAGTTCCTTTAGTCAGGTTCGAATTCAGGTCACGCGCAGCACGGTCATCATGCCGGCCATCTGGTGGTCTATGACGTGGCAATGCAGCATCCAGTCGCCGGGATTGTCGGCGATGAACGCAACTTCGACGGCGTCCTTCGGCGCCATCAGGACCGTGTCCTGCCACTGCCGGTAGGGAACCGGGGCATCATTGCGGCTCAGCACCAACATGCTGTGACCGTGAAAATGCATTGGGTGCCACCAGGCGGTCTGATTGCGCAGCGTCAACACGACGCTCCGTCCACGCTGGAATGTCAGAGCGGGCTTCATGCCGGCGTGCCCGTCGCCTGTCATCGACATGCCGTTAATGGCCCAGGCGGCACGGCTGCCCATGCCTATCATCCCACCGCCCATCATCCCGCCCACGCCGGCCATGCCACCACCCATCATGCCGCCCTGGAGCGTCAACTCATGACGCTCGGCATCGGCGAGAGCAGGCTCCGGCAGGGGATTCCTTAAAAGCCTGAGCGGCGCGTCGGGAGGATGCGCGCGCATGGGGGCCTTTTCGTCATAGGCAAGTTGCGTCACCCAGTAGGACAAGCCGTCGTAGAAATCATCGATGACGCGGTAGCGGCGTCCCGGTTCGCCCTGCAGGTCGATCACGATGTCGATGCGCATGGCAGGTCCGAGCAAGACTCGGCCGCCCTTCGGCTCATGCGGGTCGCAGGGCTGGCCATCGACCGCCACGATTACCGGTCGGTGTCCTTCGAAGCGAAGGGCCATGACGCGAGCGAGCGAACCATTGACGAGGCGGAGGCGGATGCGCTCGCCCGCTCGGGCCGGCTCCTGCTCCGAAACCCGGCCGTTCAGCGTGACCGTATTGCCGACGCGGCCAGACATCGCCGCTTCCATCCGGTTGCCGAAGCCGGCGGCGATTTCGCCCTCGGAGGTCAACCGCCAGTCGGCCAGAAGCCAGAGAAGGTCACGATCAACGGTGACTGGCTCGCGCTCTTCGACGATAACGGCGCCTGCCAGCCCGCGGCCGAGTTGCTCAAGACTGTTGGCATGTGGGTGATACCAGAACGTTCCGGCATCTGGCGGCGTGAACTCGTAGGTGAAGGTCTCGCTCGGCTTGATCGGTGGCTGGGTTAGGCCGGGGACACCGTCCATGGCGTTCGGCAGCCTTATGCCGTGCCAGTGGACCGTGGTGTCCTGCTCGAGCTGATTCTCGACGATGATCCGGGCCGGTTCTCCTTGCCGCAGGCGGACAGTTGGGCCCGGAATGGTCCTGTTGTAGGCCCAAACATCAGTTTCCGGGTGGCCTTCGCCGGCGAGTCGCGCACGGGTTGGCGCCGCTACGATGCGTCGGTCGACCGGCGCTGTAGCGCGCGCCGGCAACGGCCGTAACGTTGTGGTCAGGAGAAGACTGGCGCCGGCCCCGAGCAAGCCGCGGCGCGACATGGGGCAACTGAATTCGATACTCACGTTCGACCCTTCCGTTCATCGTGGATGACGGAACGCGTCGGCCTTCGATTGCTGATGACATCCGACAGGCACAGTGCGCGCGACAGAGCACGCACGGACGCGTTCGTCCACTCGGCTCACCGCGTTGGAGCGAGAGCCGAAGCGTCAAGCGATGTCGATAGGTCTCGGAGGGTAAGGTTCGGGCGGCGATGTTTTGCCGTGAAGCAGCGGGTATCGCGTCATGAATGACACAGTCTTGTGAACCAGGATCACTGACTCAGCTTCCGGGAGCACCGCCAGGACGGGTGCTACGCAGATGGCGGTGCAGGAGATGGCCTTCGTGCCATCGTCAGACGGACAGCCCTGACAGCCGTCGTGTCCGGAACTCCCCATGTCAGATGCCATCGCCATTTTCACGGTCATGCCGCTGGCCTGAACGGCGGACAGGCTCATCCCCAGGGTGACGAAGACCGCAAGGAAAAGGGTAACGAGCTGTCGGGTCGACCAAAGTTTCATAGCAATCTTAAGCATCGTCTCAAACTGTGCCGAAAACAAGCCAACTCAAAACATGCGACGAGGGACGCCGGGCGGATTCCAGCCCCCTTGCGGTGGAGCCGTAAGAATACGTCTAGCGAGCGACCAACACTGCGATGGATGATGCACAATGGGGCTCATGCTCAACATCATCCTCCGCCCATCATCGTCGAGCTATCGCCAAGGAAATTCGTTGCGTGCGCCCTGTATCATCCCATGGCCCCCAAACTTCGGTAGATTACGTAGACCGCGACGACGAAAATCAGCCCCGCGAAAATTCGATTGAGCAGACTCTCGCGAGACGCGAGATGCGTCGAGGCAAGTGTTCCGAGCGCACCGCCGGCAATCCCGCCCACGATGAAACTGGTCGCGATCGTCCAATCCACTAGGCCGGTCGTCGCATAGTTAATCGCCGTCACCAGGCCGAAAGTGCCGACTGCCAACAGAGAGGAGCTCACTGCCGAAATCGTCGACATTCCAGTAGCAAGTATCAGTCCCGGGACGATCAGGAAGCCCCCGCCAATACCGAAGAAGCCGGAAA
>NNBT01003160.1_pt1 | contig 10017 bp, 7 predicted proteins | sample 1173831 | NCBI WGS metagenome assembly NNBT01 (sample SAMN07173936, study PRJNA388173) | plant metagenome | isolation source: symbiotic tissue sample KVJ10 | place: Norway: Troms, Kvaloya island | reverse complement strand
AAACGCCAAGCTGAAGCTGCTCGAGGACTACTTCAAACAGGTCCCCGATCCCGATCGCGGCTGGGCGCTCGCGGCGCTGACCGACGGCCTGCCCTTGCGCCTGGCCCTGCGCAAGACGCTCGCGACCATTCTCGAGCCACATGTCGATCCGCTGCTCTATCGCCTGTCGCGCGATTATGTCGGCGACACCGCCGAGACCGTGTCGCTGCTGTGGCCCGAAACCCGCGCCAATGCGCCGCCGCCGTCGATCAGCGAGGTCGTCGCCGAGGTGAGCGCTGCCTCATCGCGTGAATTTCCACGCGTGCTCGAACGCCTGCTCGACCGGCTCGATGTCAAAGGCCGCTTCGCGCTTTTGAAGCTGCTCTCGGGCGCCTTGCGGGTGGGCGTTTCGGCGCGCCTCGCCAAGACCGCCATCGCCCAGAGCTTCGGGCGCGAGGTCGAGGAGATCGAAGAGGTCTGGCATGCGGTGACACCGCCTTTCGGCGACATGTTCGCCTGGCTCGAAGGCAAAGGCGAGCGGCCCGATCCCGGCCGCAAGGCGACGTTCCGGCCGGTGATGCTGGCGCATCCGATCGAAGAGGGGGACTGGCAGGGGCTGGCGCCCGACGACATCGCCGCCGAATGGAAGTGGGACGGCATCAGGGTGCAGCTCTCGGCGCGCCCTGGCGACGTCAGGCTGTTCTCGCGCGCCGGCGATGACATATCGGGTGCTTTTCCCGACATCGTCCAGGCCTTCGCGCATACGGAAGGTGTGGTCGACGGCGAGCTTCTCGTGCTGCGCGATGGCGCGGTCGCTTCCTTCAACGATTTGCAGCAGCGCCTCAACCGCAAGAGTGTGACGGGCAAGATGCTGCAGGACTTTCCCGCCCATATCCGGCTCTATGACATTCTCTTCGATGCAGAGGAGGATGTGCGCGGCTTGAGCTATGTCGAACGCCGCGTCCGGCTCGAGGCCTGGTATGAGCGTTTCATCCCGAGCCTCGCCGATGTGAGTGCGCTGGTGCCTTTCTCAGCCTTCAGCGAGCTGGAGGAGAAATGGCGGCAGGCGCGCGAGAACGGCATCGAGGGGCTGATGCTGAAGCGCAAGGACAGTCCCTATCTGGCCGGCCGGCCGAAAGGCCATTGGTACAAATGGAAGCGCGCCGCGCTGACCCTCGATTGCGTGCTGATGTATGCCCAGCGCGGCTCGGGCAAACGGTCGTCCTATTATTCCGACTACACCTTCGGCGTCTGGAAGACGCCTCAAGAGCTGGTGCCGGTCGGCAAGGCCTATTCGGGCTTCACCGATGAGGAGCTGTTGCGTCTCGACCGCTGGATCAGGACCAACACGGTCGAGCGTTTCGGCCCGGTGCGCCAGGTGGCGCCCGGTCTGGTGCTCGAAATCGCCTTCGACGCGGTCCAGCCTTCGTCGCGGCACAAATCCGGCGTCGCCTTGCGCTTCCCGCGCGTGCACCGCATCCGCTGGGACAAACCGGCGGCCGAGGCCGAGACGCTGGCGGCGGTAACGGCGCTTATCGCGTCGTAGGTGGAAGCCAGGGCTTCGGGCGGTGTGATATTTCCGGCTTCTACCTCCCATTGCCTCCGCTTTGCCGCGCGGGCATAGTGAGGGAACTGCAACCTTCATCGAAGTGTCTTAGAGCGTCGATAGCAACAACAAGGGTGCCGGAATGGCGCCAAATCACAGGGGAGACAATATGGTTAAATTCACAGGCAAGTTTCTGTCATTCACCGCCGCGGCGCTTATGGTGACCACGACCATCAGCTCGGCCCAGACGATGGACGAACTCATTGCCGCCGCGAAGGCGGAAGGCCAGCTCACCACCATCGCGCTGCCGCATGACTGGTGCGGCTATGGCGACGTCATCGCCGGCTTCAAGGCCAAGTACCCGGAAATCACCGTCAATGAGCTCAATCCGGATGCGGGCTCCAGCGACGAGATCGAAGCCATCAAGGCCAACAAGGACAATAAGGGTCCGCAGGCGCCGGATGTCATCGACGTGGGCCTGTCCTATGGTCCGCAGGCCAAGGCCGATGGCCTGATCCAGCCCTATAAAGTGTCGACCTGGGACACCATTCCCGACAGCGCCAAGGACGCCGACGGTTACTGGTATGGCGACTATTATGGCGTGTTGTCCTTCGAGGTGAACAAGGACCTGGTGAAGAACACGCCGGCCGACTGGGCCGATCTCCTGAAGGACGAATACAAGAATTCGGTGGCCCTTGCCGGCGACCCGCGCGCCTCGAACCAGGCGATCCAGGGCGTCTATGCCGCCGGCCTCTCGAAGGGCGCCGCGGCCGGCGCCGCCGCCGGTGAGGCCGGGCTTGGCTTCTTCAAGGAGCTGAACGCCAAGGGCAATTTCGTGCCGGTGATCGGCAAGGCGGCGACGCTCGCGCAGGGCCAGACGCCGATCCTGATCACCTGGGACTATAATGCCCTGGCGGGCCGCGACACATTGAACGGCAATCCGCCGGTCGACGTCGTCGTGCCGAAGTCGGGCGTCGTGGCCGGCGTCTATGTGCAGGCGATCAGCGCTTATGCGCCGCACCCGAACGCGGCCAAGCTGTGGATGGAATATCTCTATTCCGACGAAGGTCAGCTCGGCTGGCTCAAGGGCTACTGCCACCCGATCCGCTTCAACGATCTGGCCAAGAACGGCAAGATTCCGAAGGAGCTGCTCGACAAGCTGCCGCCCGCCGCCGCCTATGAGGCCGCGGTCTTCCCGAGCCTCGATGAACAATCGAAGGCCAAGGAAGCCATCACCAAGCAGTGGGACTCGGTCGTCGGCGCCAACGTCCAGTAATCGGCGAGGGCCGGGCGGCGTCGCGCCGCCCGGTCATTCGGCGGAACGCTTAAGCTCCAATGACCGATATCAGCCTGTCCGGCTCGACGACGCCGTCCGCTCCGCGGGCGGAAGCGCGCCGCGCGCGCCTGCCGACGCAGTGGCTCGGCGTCGCGCCGTTCTTCGTCTTCGCCTTGATGTTCCTTATCCTGCCGACGACCTATCTGATCCTCGGCGCCTTCCAGAACGATCAGGGCGCGTTCACCTTTGAAAATATCCTGGCGCTGTCGCAGCCCTCGATCGTCGCCGCCTATTGGATATCGATCAAGGTCAGCCTCGCTTCCGCCATTCTCGGCGCTCTGATCGGTCTCGCCATCGCCATCGCCATCGTGCGCGGCGGGCTGCCCGGCTGGGTCCGCTCGGCCACCATGACCTTCTCCGGCGTCGCGTCGAATTTCGCCGGCGTTCCCCTGGCCTTCGCCTTCCTGGCGACGCTCGGCCGGCTCGGTCTGGTGACCGTGCTGCTCAATTCGCTCTTCGGCTTCAATCTCTACTCGACCGGCTTCAACATCCTGTCCTTCTGGGGCCTGACCCTCACCTATCTCTATTTCCAGATCCCCCTGATGGTCGTCATCATCACGCCGGCGATCGACGGCATCAAACGCGAATGGGGCGAAGCGGCCGCGACACTGGGCGCCACCCAAGCGCAATATTGGCGCATGGTGGTGATCCCGGTGATCTGGCCGAGTTTCCTCGGCACGGTCATCCTGTTGTTCGCCAACGCCTTCGGCGCCATCGCCACCGCCTATGCGCTGACCGGCTCGTCGCTCAATATCGTGCCGATCCTGCTTTATGCGCAGATCCGCGGCGACGTGCTGCACAACCCGCATCTCGGCTACGCCCTCGCTTTCGGCATGATCTTCATCACCGGCCTCGCCAATATCTTCTACATCTGGTTCAGGACGCGCAGCGAAAGGTGGCTGAAATGAAAGCCGGGCGCTTCTGGGCATGGCTGACTTTCGCGGTCGGCGCCGCTTATTTCTTCGTGCCGCTGATCGCCACGCTCGAATTCTCGATGCGCATGCGCCGCGGCACCTATTCCTTCGACGCCTATCAGGTGGTGCTGGGCGATGCGCGTTTTCAGCAGACCTTCGGCTATTCGGTGGTGATCGCCATTTTCACCATCCTGCTCGGCATCTTCGTCGTCGTGCCGGCCTGTTACTGGATCAGGCTCAGAATGCCCTATCTGCGGCCGATCGTCGAATTCATCACGCTCCTGCCGCTGATCATCCCGGCGATCGTCATCGTCTTCGGTTATATCCGCATGTATGGCTCGAACTCGCCCTTGCCGTTCCTGGCGACGGCGCGCGGCACCGACCTTCTGCTGATCATCGGCTATTCGACGCTGGCGCTGCCTTACATGTACCGGGCGGTGGATACGGGCCTGCGGACGATCGATGTCCGCACCCTGACCGAGGCGGCACAGAGTCTCGGCGCCGGCTGGATGACGATCATCGCCCGCATCATCCTGCCCAATGTGCTGATCGCCGTCCTCTCCGGCGCGTTTCTCACCTTCGCCATCGTGATCGGCGAGTTCACCATGGCGAGCCTGCTCAACCGGCCGGCTTTCGGCCCCTATCTGCAGAATATCGGCGCCAACCGTGCCTATGAGCCGGCGGCGCTGGCGGTCATCGCCTTCGCCATCACCTGGGGCTGCATGTCGGTCATCCAGGTTCTCTCCCGCTTCGCGCCGAAATCGGCGAGCCAACCGAAATGATCTGAGGAATAGCCAAATGGCGGATGCCTTTCTCAGGATAAAAAGCGTCAACAAGTCCTTTGCCGCGACCAGCGTCGTCGAGGACTTCAATCTCGACGTGGCGGCGGGCGAGTTCGTGTCCTTCCTGGGGCCGTCGGGCTGCGGCAAGACGACGGTGCTGCGCATGGTCGCCGGCTTCGAGGAGCCGAGCGCCGGCGCGATCCTGGTCGGTGGCAAGGACGTCACCAGCCTCAAGCCGAACCAGCGCAATATCGGCATGGTGTTCCAGGCCTATGCGCTGTTCCCCAATCTGACCGTGGCGCAGAATATCGGTTTCGGGCTGAAGGTCGCGGGCGTGCCCAAGCCTGAGGCCGACGCCCGCGTCGCCGAGATGCTCGACCTCATCAAGCTGCCGGAATTCGGCGCGCGTTATCCCTACCAGCTCTCCGGCGGTCAGCAGCAGCGGGTGGCGCTCGCCCGGGCGCTGGCGCCCAGGCCCAAGCTCCTGCTGCTCGACGAGCCTCTCTCGGCCCTCGACGCCAAGGTCCGCGTGTCGCTGCGCGATGAGATCCGCTCGATCCAGAAGAAACTCGGCATCACCACCGTCTTCGTCACCCACGACCAGGAAGAGGCGCTGTCCATCTCGGACCGCATCGTCGTCATGTATCGCGGCCGGGCTGAGCAGGTCGGTACCCCGTTCGAGATCTACAATCGGCCGGCGACCCGTTTCGTCGCCAATTTCGTCGGCACGCTCAATGTGCTGGACGGCACGGTCATCGATGCCGCGGCCGGCAAGGTCCGCCTCGGCGGCGGCGATGTCGCGCTGAAGCGATCGCTCGGCAGCGCCAAGGCGGGCGATGCCGTGTCGCTCGCCTTGCGTCCCGAGGTGATATCGCTCGGCCCCCAGCCGGGCCGCGACAGCAGCCTCAGCGGACAGATCGCCGATGTCAGCTTCCTGGGCTCGGTAATCCGCGTCCGCGTCAATCTCGGCAAGGAGGTCGTCGCGCTCGACACGTTCAACAGCCCGGCGACGCCACCGCCGGTGGTGGGCGACAAGGCGGTGGTGAGCTTCGCCGCCACCGATCTGCTGGTGCTGGAGGCGTGATTCAGGGCTCCGCTGCTGCTGGAGCCTGCATGATCAGAGACGGTTTTTGCATTAAGATGTCGTAATTGGCCCTGGGCGCAAAACTTGTCGCAGGACAAGCGCCTCGACACGTCAGAACCATTGACGAGGTGCTGCCATCATGACAGTTTTGCTCAACCAAAATAATAAAAACGACACAGGGCTTACTGGACGGTATCGGGGAGGAGACGGTTACTGCGTGCCGGCTAGGCAGTGAGCGCAGGGGCCGTTGTAAGGCGCACGACCTGCGGCCGCTCCTCTCGATTTGGAAATGCACCTATCGAAGGAGACATTCGCCATGAGCGAACTCGAACAAAAACTCAATATGGCTACCCGCCTTGCCGGCAAGGGCAAGGTTTCCCGTCGCGACTTCATCCAGCTCGCCATGCTGGCGGGCTTCACGGCCGCGGCCGGCAACGCGATGTTCGTCAAGGCGGTGCGCGCCGAGCCGAAGAAAGGCGGCTCCGCCCGTTTCGGCCTCGCCCACGGCGCCACGACCGACACGCTCGATCCCGTCGGTTATCCCGACACCTTCACTCAATGCGCCTTCTGGGGCGCGCTCTCGAACAGCCTCACCGAGATCGACGCCAAGGGCAATGTGGTGCCCGATCTCGCCGAATCCTATGAGCCCTCCGACGGCGCCAAGAAATGGGCGTTCAAGCTGCGCAAGGGCGCCACGTTCCATGACGGCAAGACGGTGACCGCCGACGATGTCGTCGCCTCCTTCCGTCACCATATGGGACCCGACTCCAAATCGGCGGCGAAATCGCTGCTCGACCCGATCGCCGACATCAAGTCGGACGGGCCGGAGACGGTCATCTTCATGCTGAAGGACGGCAGCGCCGACTTCCCCTATCTGGTCAGCGATTATCACATCCCGATCATGCCGGTGAAGGACGGCAAGTCGGACTGGCAGTCGGGCGTGCGCACCGGCCCCTTCGTGCTCGAGAAATTCGAGCCGGGCGTGTCGGCCAAGTTCAAGCGCAATCCGAACTACTTCAAGTCGAACCAGCCTTATCTCGATGAATGCGAGTTCATCGCCATCACCGATGTCGCGGCGCGCACCAACGCGCTGACCACCGGCGATGTCGACTGGATCGGCCGCGCCGACCTGAAGACGCTCGCACTTCTCCAGCGCAATCCCAATGTCGAGATCCTCGAGCTCGCGGGCTACGGCCACTACGTGCTGCCGATGAACACGACCATGGCGCCCTTCGACAATAACGACGTGCGCACCGCCCTCAAATATTCGATCGACCGCGACGAGATCCAGAAGAAGATCTTCCTCGACCACGCGACGGTCGCCAATGACAACCCGATCGCCAAAGCGGTGAAATATTCGATCGATCCGGAACCCAAATACAAATACGATCCGGACAAGGCGAAGTTCCACCTGAAGAAGGCGGGCTACGAGACGCTGAAGGTCGATCTGTCGGTCGCCGATGCCGCCTTCGCCGGCGCCGTCGATGCCGGTGTGCTCATCAAGGAAACGGCGGCCAAATGCGGCATCGACATCAATGTCGTGCGCGAGGCCGAGGACGCCTATTGGGACAATGTCTGGCTCAAGAAGGGCTGGTGCGCCTCCTATTGGAGCGGCCGGCCGACGTGTGACTGGGCCTTCTCCATCGCTTATGCGAAGGACGCCGCCTGGAACGAGACTTACTGGAAGAATCCGCGTTTCAACGAACTTCTCGTGCAGGGCCGCGCCGAGCTCGACGACGCCAAGCGCGCCGCGATCTATGCCGAGATGCAGCAGCTGGTGCATGATGACGGCGGCACGATCGTGCTCGTCTTCAACAACTTCGTGACCGCGAATTCCAAGAAGCTCGCGCATGGCGAGGTCGCTCCCAACTGGGAGAATGACGGCCTGAAGATCGCCGAGCGCTGGTGGCTCGCATAAAAGTGGCAGCCCGGGCCGTCCCTTCACGGGCGGCCCGGCCTTTTGGATTGTGTCGATGCATCCACTTCTGAGAACGGTCTTGCAGCGCCTGGGTCTGGGCCTCATCACGCTCTTTGTCGTGTCTCTCATCATCTTCTCGGCGATCGAGTTCCTGCCCGGCGACTTCGCCAAGGCCATCTTGGGCCAGTCGGCGACACCGGAGACGGTCGAGGCGTTCCAGAAGGAGATCGGCCTCGATAAGCCGCCCCATGAGCGCTATCTCAACTGGATCGGCGGCGTGCTGCAGGGCGACTTCGGCTCGTCCTTCTCGTCCCGTGTCGGCTTCCGCCGCTCCGTCATGGAGATCATCGGGCCCAGGCTCCTCAACACGCTGTTCCTTGCCGGCATCACCGCACTCATCGCCATTCCGCTGGCTCTCGGGCTCGGTCTTCTCGCCGCACTCTACCGCAACAGCTTCTTCGACCGCGCCGTCAACGCGGTGACGCTCACCACCATCTCCTTCCCGGAGTTCTTCGTCGCCTACATATTGATGCTGTTCCTGGCGGTGAAGTTCCCGATCTTTCATTCGCTGTCCAATGTGTCGCCCGATATGGGCTTCCTCGAGAGGCTGCAGCGTTCGGCGCTGCCGGTCTTGACGCTCACCCTCGTCATCGTCGCCCATATGATGCGCATGACGCGCGCCGCCATCATCAGCCTCTTGGCCAGCCCCTATATCGAGATGGCGCGGCTCAAGGGTGTATCGCCCGGCCAGATCATCCTGCGTCACGCGCTGCCCAATGCCTGGGCGCCGATCGCCAATGTCATCGCCTTCAACCTGGCCTATCTCGTCGTCGGCGCCGTGGTGGTGGAGGTCGTCTTCGTCTATCCGGGCGTCGGCCAGGCGATGGTCGATGCGGTGCGCTCGCGCGACATCCCGGTGGTGCAGGCCTGCGCGCTGATCTTCGCCGTCACCTATATCCTGCTCAACCTGCTGGCCGATGTCATATCCATCGCCACCAATCCGAGGCTTCTGCATCCGAGATGAGCATGGAACAGGCAGCCCAGTCAGCGCCGCAACGCACCGTCAAGGCACGGCGCACCATGGCGCAGAATGTCTGGCGCACGCTGAAAAAGGCGCCCTATAGCGCCTGGTTCGGTATGATCGTCATTGCCATCTACATCTTCGTGGCGCTCTTCGCGCCGCTGATCGCGCCCTATGGCGAGGCCCAGGTGGTGAGCCAGCAGCCTTTCGATGTGTGGAGCTCGACCCATTGGCTGGGCACCGATCAGCTCGGCCGCGATATGCTTACCCGCATTCTCTATGGCGCCCGCAACACGCTCGGCATCGCCCTCGCCACCACACTTCTCGCTTTCGCCATCGGCGGCGGCTTGGGCATCATCGCCTCGATCTTCCGCGGCTGGATCGACCAGCTGCTGTCACGCGCCGTCGACACGCTGATGGCCATTCCGCAGCTGATCTTCGCCCTCATTCTGCTGTCGATCTTCGGCTCCTCGGTCCAGAACCTGATCATCATCATCGCGGTGCTCGACTCGACCCGCGTCTACCGCCTCGCCCGTTCGGTCGCCATGAATGTGGTGGTCATGGATTATGTCGAGGCGGCCAAATTGCGCGGCGAGAAGCTGGGCTGGATCCTGTTCAAGGAAGTCCTGCCCAACATCATGCCGACCATGATCGCCGAATTCGGCCTGCGCTTCTGCTTCGTCTTCCTCACCATCAGCGCGCTGTCTTTTCTGGGCCTCGGCATCCAGCCGCCGACCGCCGACTGGGGCTCGATGGTGCGCGAGAATGCGACGCTCATCACCTATAACGATATCACGCCGCTGATACCGGCGGGCGCCATCGCGCTCCTCACCGTGGCGGTCAATTTCGTCGTCGACTGGTTCCTGCACAAGACAAGCGGATTGCGTGATGAAAAGTGAACGCACCAAGGGCGAGGTCCTGCTCGAGATCAGGGACCTGAAAATCGAAGGCCAGAGCGACGATGTCTGGCATGAGATCGTCAAGGGCGTCGGCCTCACCTTGCGGCGCGGCGAGGTGCTGGGCCTCATCGGTGAATCGGGCGCCGGCAAATCGACCATCGGTCTCGCCGCCATGGGTTTCGCGCGGCCCGGCTGCCGCATCACCGCCGGCAGCATCAATTTCGACGGCATGGACCTGCGCAAGGCGAGCGAGGAGGAGCGGCGCGCCTTGCGCGGCTCGCGCATTGCCTATGTGGCGCAAAGCGCGGCGGCGTCCTTCAATCCGGCCCACCGCATCATCGACCAGACGGTCGAGACGGCAGTCGGCCATGACGTGCGGCCGCGCAACGAGGCGGAAGCCGACGCCAAGGATCTCTATACGAGACTCAAGTTGCCCAATCCGACGACGATCGGCAACCGTTACCCGCATCAGGTCTCGGGCGGCCAGCTGCAGCGCGCCATGACCGCCATGGCCATGTCCTGCCGCCCCGACCTCATC
>NNBT01000549.1_pt1 | contig 10024 bp, 7 predicted proteins | sample 1173831 | NCBI WGS metagenome assembly NNBT01 (sample SAMN07173936, study PRJNA388173) | plant metagenome | isolation source: symbiotic tissue sample KVJ10 | place: Norway: Troms, Kvaloya island | reverse complement strand
GTACTGGAAGCAAAAGACGGTGTGGAAGGACTAAATTTCATCCTTCAGGAAAAACTCAGCCTGATTATGCTGGATTTCCTGTTGCCTAAAATGAGTGGCTGGGAGGTTTTCCAGAAAGTTCAAGCCGATCCAGAGTTAAGGAAAATTCCTTTAGTGATCATGTCTGGTCGCAAGGAAGAGGTGACTGAGAAAATCACAGAACCATTTGAATATTTTGAATTTCTGGGTAAACCTTTCGATCAGAAACAATTAATTGGCGCTATTAAGTTAGCTATGGCTAAGGCCAAACAGCCACGCCCAGAACTAGTCGCAGTAGGAGCAGGAGTTTCCGTAAAAAACAGCACGTTATCAACCTCTGCTGTCGCCAATGGTACGGTAGTAGCCCCTAGCGTTGCAACCTCTAGCGTCGCAACCCCCACAACCCCCAGTACTGGAGGAGTCTCCGAGGCAGATATTAATGCATTGAATGAGAAAATTGTCAAAATGCAAGCAGAAATTGATGGTTTGAAGAAACAGCTAACTCAGGTGGTGACTTTTATTAAACAAAAAATCAAGTAGTATTTGTGCTCGTTATTATTATCGCAGCCAAAAATACACCATATATCCTGGTGTCCGATTAAAAGCGGATAAAAATAGTTAGTTCAAAAACACTTATGTTGATAAATCATCATTATTTAGTGAGGTACAGCTTGACTAAGCCCGGTAAAGCTGTACTTTATCTTCCCTCTTAGTAAGTTCGGAGAGGGGCTATGGTTGAGGTTTTAAGCTAATCGTCATTCATTTTTCCTTCCAAAATGATTCGCTTGTAGTAAGGGCTTTAGCCCTGCTTTTATGCAACTTAGATGCCGATTAGCTTAATATATACTTAACTTGATGAGGAAACCCTACAATTCAAGATTTACATATTTAGTAAAAAAATATATTAAAAGTCATATTTTATAATACAAATTCAACAAAAAAATCCTATTTCATAATGAGGATAGTCTTGGTACGGGAATAAGAAGCCATAGAAACAATAATTATAAGCATAATCCGCAATGTTAATAGTATTGGATACATTATATTCGTTTCCTGGCTATCACATTACTGAACAAATCTAAAACCCTAGTTTATCGGGGTATTAGAGAAAAAGATCAAAAATCAGTGAGCATGATTTTCGTATATTTAAAAATAGTAAACTTAGGTTGAGAGAAGACATAGAGTGTTTAGGAGATAAAGGTTATCAAGGTATACAGAAACTGCATAACAATAGTTGGATTCCTAAAAAAAAGCCCAGAGGAGGTAAGTTAAGTTATGAAGATAAAAAGAAGAATCAAGAATTAGCGAAAATCAGAGTTTTAGGTGAGCATATAAATCGGAAACTCAAGGTTTTTAAAATTTTGTCCCTTACTTATAGAAATCGTCGAAAAAGATTTAGTTTAAGGTTTAATCTGATTGCTGCTCTCTACAATTACGAGCTTTGTCTCCCCAAAATCAAATCTTCTTGAGTGACTTTTGCAAGAGGTCTATTGCATAATAGCCGGAAGCGCTGTATCTACCCTAAGTAATCAACAAACTGTTATTGGCTCGAAGACAAGTATTTCTGATTCTCTGGATTTAGCCGCATTCATCAAAGCATCTCACGCACTCTCTGGAGAAATCGAGCTTGAGCGACTACTTTCTACTTTAATGGAAGTTGTTATGGAGAATGCAGGAGCTTCTAAATGCGCTTTAATTTTGAGTGAAGGTGATAACTTAGCATTAACTGTCACAGCAGTTTGTTCAAGTTCAAATTTTGAGCATACCTACACTGAATTTCTATCAACTTGCCTTGAATCAAGCTACGATGTTCCCATTACCATACGTTGTCGTAGGTCACTTAAAGCATAGCTAAGTTGTATATCATTGCTTGTAAGTTCTGCTCCATTTAGTACTTCAATAAATCTTTGGTGAAAAAGCTTGAGTGCTTCAGGTTGTTGTCCTAAGTCTGACATATCGCATTGGTCATTCCAAATAAACATTTTCAAACTTAACCAATATTGTTCAATGTTTTTTTAATAACCGTAATTATCTGTAATTATATTTTTTTACAAAAATTTTATATAAAAAAATTACGTTTAGTAATACTCATTAAAAATACTGTTGACTAACTGAAAAAATTAACTTAAGTCTCAAGTATATTGTTATTAGCTAGCGCTAATTATCTAATAAAACAAGGGTAAAAATAACTAATTTACGAGCGATCGCCTTTATAAAAGAGGATTTTAAACTTTGGTGATCGATGTCCATTAGCGATCGCCCCAACGCAAAGCTATAGGCAATTTAGCCTGAAAATGTTGCTGTTATCAGAGTTTTTGGGAACTATAGGGTTGTCAGACTATAAATTTGCAGTCTGTCTACCAATAAAATAGAGGAAACTTAGCTGCGATCGCAGGGCAAATAGGGAATAATTAACAATAAATAAAACTAATTTAAATATATGAATGAAAAACCAGATATGAAAATTATTTATACTCCAGAAGATAGTTTAATCTTAGTGGTAGATGATACTACTACTAATTTAGAAATTGTCTTTGATACATTAACTAATGTAGGCTTTAAAGTTATCACAGAAAATGATGGAGAAAGAGCACTGAAGCAGGTTGAGTTCCAACTTCCTGATTTAATTTTATTAGATGTAATGATGCCAGGAATAGATGGATTTGAAACTTGTAAAAGACTGAAAGAAAATTCAGTTACTTGTGATATACCTGTAATTTTTATGACAGCCAACTCTGATACTCATAGTAAGGTAAAGGGTCTAAATATAGGAGCAGTTGATTACATCACAAAACCCTTTCATGAAGAAGAATTATTAGCTAGAATTAAAACCCATCTTCAATTACGAAATCTCACAAAAACTTTAGAAAAACGAGTTTTAGAAAGGACATCAGCATTATCTAGGGCATTAAAAGACCTACAAGAGTCTCAACTTCAGCTTGTACAGACAGAAAAAATGTCTGCCCTTGGTCAATTAGTAGCAGGAGTTGCTCATGAAATTAATAATCCAGTTGGTTTCATTCATGGCAATCTTGGACACGCTTCAGTATATTTCCAAGACATGATTAATATTATTGACCTCTATCAGCAGCACTATCCTAATCCAGTTCCAGAAATTCAAGAGGAAATTGCAGCGATAGATTTGAAGTATATACTTGCCGATCTACCTAATTTAATTTCCTCAATGAAAGAGGGAGTTCAGCGCATTCGCAACATTAGCACCAGCTTGAGAACCTTTTCTCGAGCAGATAGCGATCGCAAAGTTTATTGCAATATTCATGATGGCATAGACAGTACAATTATGATTCTCAAACACCGTTTAAAAGCATCCGAACATCGACCAGATATTCAAGTACTTAGAGATTACGATATATTGCCAGAATTAGAATGTTTTATCGGACAACTCAATCAAGTATTTATGAATTTGTTAGCTAATGCTATTGATGCTTTAGAGGAATCTAATGTAGGACTTACCTATATGGAAATTGAAGCCAATCCTAATCAAATTTTGATTCAAACTACTCTCACTGAAGATAAAAACTATATCTTGATTAGGATTAAAGATAATGGCGTAGGAATGTCGGCTGATGTCCAACAAAAAATCTTTGACTATTTATTCACCACCAAGCCTGTGGGTCAAGGTACAGGATTAGGGTTATCAATTGCTCGTCAAATTGTTGTCGAAAAACATGGAGGAACTCTAGAAGTAAGTTCATCAATAGGGCAAGGTTCAGAGTTTATCATTAAGCTTCCCATTCAATAATCATAGTAAGTTCCGTTTATAAACATAATAGATAAATTTATGTTCAAAGCAGTAGTAGGTCACAGTAACGATCCAGATTCTTTATCAGCAATTGAAGAAGTTCTTCAGCAATGTGCCAGTTCTCTTGCAGGAGATATACCAAAAGCTGGAATTTTTTTTGCTGCAATTGACTTCGATCATTCTCTCATTTTGCAGCAAATCGATCGGGTTTTTCCGGGAATTCAGTTGATTGGTGGAACAACAGATGGAGAAATTTCTTCAGTCTTAGAGTTTCAGCAAGACTCAATCACTTTGATGTTGTTTTGCTCAGATGAAATTGAAATTTATGCAGGAGTTGGACGAAAAGTTTCAGACGATCCAATTACTGCAACTAAACAAGCTGTGGAGCAAGCTAAAGCAAAAAGTACCGCAGATCCAAAGCTATGCTTAACTCATCCAGAGAGCCTCACAACTAGTGGTGTCTCTATATTAAATGGCTTAAAGCTAGCTCTTGGTCAATATGTGCCAATATTCGGTGGTTTGGCAGGCGATCAATCAAGATATCAAAGTACGTATCAATTTTTTCAAACAGAAGTATTAAGTGATTCTGTACCAATTCTACTTTTTTCCGGCACAATATTGTTTTCTAACGCTGTTGCAAGTGGTTGGCATCCCATTGGTCAAACAAGCAAAGTGACTAAGGTAGATAAAAACATAGTCTATGAAATAGATGGTAAACCAGCTTTAGATTTTTATCATCATTATCTAGGTTTGCTTCCACCTTCAATGGAATATCCACTAGCAGTATTTGATGAGAATGAAAACAATTTTTATATCAGAGCACCTATTGCTTACAATCAAGAATCTAGTAGCATAACCTTTTTTGGAGATATTCCCGATCGAGCAATTATTCAAATTTCCGAAGCAGATTATGAAGATATTTTGGCAGCTTCTAAGGCATCATTTATGAATGCCTTAAATAATTATCCTGGTACAGAACCAAGTGCTGTTTTATTTTTTTCATGTGTCGCTCGTCGGCAAATACTTGGTACTAGGGCACAAGAAGAGTATCAAAATACAAAACTTTGTCTGACTGACTATTTACCTGCCTGTGGATTTTATTCTTATGGAGAAATTGCTCCTATAGATGGAATTAGCCAGACGCAATTTCACAATGAAACTTTTGTAACTTTAATTTTGGGAAATCAGTAAAGATTAATGGAAATATTAGATTATCAACAAGAAATTAAAGAATTAAAAAAAGCCAATCGAATTATCCAAAAGAAATTAGAGCGTTCTGAATCAGACCGAAGAAAACTTGAAGAAACAAATCAAAAAAAAGAATCTTTGCTCAGGAGAGTAATTGATGAATTAAAGGAATATCAAAATAAATTAGAAGAAAGAAGCCATGAGTTAGAAATGATGCTTCTTAATCTTCAGATAATGGAGAACAAGATGTCTACTTTGGGAAGTATGGTAGCGGATGTAGCTCATGAGATTAATAACCCAGTTGGGTTTATTGTAGGTAATCTGACTCCAGCTAAAGAGTATATTGAGAATTTATTACATCTAATTGACCTCTATCAGCAGACCTATCCCAAAACATCTCAGCAAATTCAAGAAACAATCAAAATGATTGACCTAGAATATGTACGTGAGGATCTACCTAAACTCATTTCCTCAATGAGAGAAGGTACAGATCGTATTTCCAAGATTAGCGACAGCCTGCGAACTTTCTCTAGAGCAGATATAGAACAAAAAACTCTGTTTAATATTCATGAAGGCATTAACAGTACTCTCCTCATTCTCAAGCATCGTTTACAAGCTAATAAAACTCGCCCTGCTATTCAAGTAGTTCAATATTACGAAGAATTTCCCTTAGTAGAATGCTTTCCAGGACAATTAAATCAGGTATTTATGAATCTATTGGCAAATGCCATTGATGCTTTAGATGAATCTAATGCTGGACTGAGTTTTAATGATATTAAACTAAATCCTAATCAAATTACAATTCATACTGCCCTCACTGAAGATAAGAATTATGTCTCGATTCGGATTCAAGATAATGGAGTGGGAATATCGGCTGATGTTCAGCAAAAAATATTCGATCATTTATTCACAACAAAACCTGTGGGAAAAGGAACAGGATTAGGGTTATCAATTGCTTATCAAATAATTGTCCAAAAACATAAAGGAACTCTAGAAGTAAATTCTGTGTTAGGAAAAGGTTCTGAATTTATCATCAATATACCCATTTATTAAATTATCAAATATATAAGTTGTTTAAAGTATTTAAAAAATATCCAAGATAATAGCAAGTTACAGTGATAGAATTTTTGGAATTACTCACTCATACTTAATTACATTTGTAAAGCAAAATTTTATTTATAGAAAACAAAAAATTTGTATCCTGGTTGCAAACAAGTAGATTTTTGCGCGGGTTGATAATAAAATATTTTTAGTGTTAACAATATTTTGCCTCAAAAGATTCTCCCAACCCAAGCCCACTACTCATGGGGAAAACACTTAATATTTTGCTGGCTAAGTTTTTAAGAATCGATCTAATTCCCCCCTTTTTAAGGAGGGTTAGAAAGGATAATGGAGATTTCATCTAGAAGAGACTATGCAAAACCGTAAACTGTCACAACGATAAGGCTCAGAATTTGTTATGCAGATTATTTTTCATTAGAACCAAAAGCAAACATTCAATTCTCAGAATAAAAATATTAAGTAGTTACTTTAGAGACATTTTGGGGAACTCTATAACTGTACTTCCTAGATTGTATCCTCAAAATTTATGATCAATGTACCCAAGCACTCAATAGCTACGCTTAATCTTTCTTTAGAACGCGACATATTTTTACGTACACTAATCAGAGAATTATCTGGTACTTTGCAGGATGTAGTTGGTTTAGAAGAAGCTTCGGGATTTATTAGCGTTGTTGGTGAAAGGATGGGAAGGCAGATTAACCAAGATTATAAATCTGCCTTGGAAATCTCTAACCTTTCTCGTAAGCAGGTTGCTGATGTCTTGATTGATTTAAAAAAACGAATCCAGGGCGATTTTTATGTTATTGAGCAGAATGATGAAAAAATTGTCTTTGGCAACCGTGTTTGTCCATTTGGCGACAAAGTACTTAATCGCCCTGCCATGTGCATGATGACTTCAAACGTTTTTGGAACGATCGCAGCTAATAATCTAGGATATGCGAAAGTAGAATTGCAAGAGACGATAGCACAAGGTTATTCTGGATGTAAAGTTATTGTTTACTTAAAACTTACAGAAGAAGCAGAAGATGCAGAAGGTCGAGAATACTTTAGGGGACTAGAATCTGTGTAAATCCTTCAGCATCAAACAAAATAACTCCAGGATTAAGTTTAGTGCAGATATGTAAAGTAGAGTCAAACCGTGAAAGTTGAAGCCCCATGACTCCTGAACAATTTCTTGAATTTGCCAGAGTTTTACCAGAACCTTTACTTCTGGTGAGTGGAGAGGGTCAGCTGTTAGCTACCAATCAACCACTAGCAGATATGTTGGGGTTACGCCGTCAGGAACTGCAAGGAAAAATACTTTTTGAAATTGTAACTGAGTCTGCCAACGATATTGTAAAGTATCTGCAAGCTTGTTCAAGTAGCAGGGCAATGGTGATTGGCTCTTTGACTTTACGAAAGAATGATGGACAAACCTTAATATGTCGTAGCCAAGGAGCCGTTATTCAACCTTGGTCTCCTGAATCTTCAGCTTTAATTCTCTTACGCCTGGAAAATAGAACTCTTACCAGCAGTAATTTCGTTCTCTTGAACGAAAAAATCGATGAGTTAGCCAAAGAAGTTCAGAGACGAAAACAAGCAGAGGAAGCGCTTAAGAAAGCGAATCAAGAGCTAGAAATTCGGGTCGAGGAACGTACAACTGCTTTACAAGACACACTAAATGAACTACAGCTTACCCAAACTCAGCTTATCCAAGCTGAGAAAATGTCTAGTTTAGGTCAGATGGTCGCTGGTATTGCTCATGAAATTAATAACCCCGTGAGTTTTATTTATGGGAACCTTCACCACGCTCATAAATACACTCAAGATTTACTGAAATTGGTGGAAGTTTATCAACAAGCTTTTCCAAATACTCTTCCAGAAATCCAACAGCAAGTAGAAGAAATAGATTTAGATTTTTTGATTCAAGATATAACTAAACTCTTCCAGTCCATGAAAGTGGGAACAGAACGCATTCAGGAAATTGTTAAATCACTACGTAATTTTTCCAGGCTGGATGAAGCAGAACTTAAGCAAGTCAATATTCATGAAGGAATTGATAGTACTTTAATGATTTTGGAGCATCGCCTGCAAGCTAGGCATGAGTACCCAGAAATCAAAGTCATCAAAAAATATAGTCAACTACCGAATGTAACTTGCTATCCTGGTCAACTCAATCAAGTGTTTATGAATATTCTGGCTAATGCGATTGATGCACTGGAAGCATCGGCACTCAAGAGTCAGTATTCAGAAGTAAATACACCAAAAACTGAAAGTCAAAAACTGATAAATAATAATCCCCAAATTCAAATTAAAACTGAGCTACTCGATGAAAAATGGATAGCCATTAATATTGCTGATAATGGTTTGGGGATAAATGAACAAGTTCGCTCAAAGCTATTCGATCCGTTTTTTACCACTAAAACTGTGGGCAAAGGTACTGGATTAGGGCTATATATAAGCTATCAAATTATAGTTGAAAAACATAACGGGCAACTTAATTGTTTTTCTGTTCCAGGAAAAGGTGCAGAATTTGTAATTAAGATACCTATTCAATCAGCCTCATAAAATTTCAGTTAAAAGATATGACAACGCCTGTCTGCTAATTAGCAAACAGGCGTGTCTTTGAAGACAAAGTTTAGTTGAGACTCAGTTAAATCTTAGCAGTAGAGTCAACTGAGGATTGAGACTGACTAACCGAATTTGATTTTGGTAAAAGCAGGAGATTTTGTGCTTTTACATTACTGTTGATTGTTGCTTGCAAAAATGGAGTATGGGAGATGGAATTGTTAGCCAATGTAAACAGTGGATTTGACAAAATCCCTGCTATGGAAGTGGCAATTAATGTTACCACCAAGCCGACCTGTAAAGGTCTTAGCCCAGGTAAATCCCAACGCACTTGTGGATAATTCTTCACTGCGTCGGACATTTCATGGGGTTCTTTGACTACCATCATCTTAACTACGCGAATGTAGTAGTAGATAGAGACGACGCTGGTAACTAAGCCCAACAAAACTAACCAATAAAGTCCTGCTTGCCAACCAGCCCAGAATAAGTAAATCTTGCCGAAAAACCCAGCTAATGGTGGAATACCACCCAAGGAAAGCAGGGAGATACTCAACGCCAGTGTTAGAAGTGGGTCTTTTTGATATAAGCCAGAGTATTCGGCAATCTGGTCGGTTCCCGTGCGTAGTGAGAATAGGATAATGCAGGTAAAGCCGCACAGGTTCATGAACAGGTAAACCAGTAGATAAAATATCATACTGGCATAGCCCGCCTGTGTACCAGCAATCAAGCCAATCATCACAAACCCAGCTTGGGCAATGGATGAATAAGCTAGCATCCGTTTCATGCTGGTTTGGGCTAGAGCGACTACGTTACCCAAAATCATGCTGAGAACGGCTAGAGCTGTGAAGACAAACCTCCACTCGTCAGCAACAAGGGGGAAGGCTGTTGTCAGCAAGCGGATGGCTAGGGCAAATCCAGCTGCTTTGGAACCGACAGATAAAAAGGCGATGACTGGGGTGGGAGCGCCTTCGTAAACGTCTGGTGTCCACTGGTGGAAGGGTGCAGCGGAGATTTTGAACCCAATACCCGCGATCGCAAAAACCAGGGCAATCACTAAACCTAAAGATTGTCCCACTTTCGCTGTGGCAATGCCATTTGCGATCGCACTAAGTTCAGTTTGTCCTCCAGATAGTCCATACAGCAGTGATACACCGTACAAAAATATTGCTGTACTGGAAGCTCCAATTAACAAGTATTTCAGCGCTGCTTCATTGGAGCGGGGGTCACGCTTGGTATAACCTGTCAACAAGTAAGAGGAGATACTCAGGGTTTCTAGGGAGATGAAAATCATCACCAACTCACTAGCCCCGGATAAAAACATCCCTCCTAATGTAGCACTCAGCAAAATAGCGATGAATTCGGCTAAAGCGGTGCCGCTCTGCTCAACGTAGCGAATTGACATCAGTATAGTGGCGATCGCAGACAAGGCAATAATACCGCGAAAGA
>NNBT01004167.1_pt1 | contig 10026 bp, 10 predicted proteins | sample 1173831 | NCBI WGS metagenome assembly NNBT01 (sample SAMN07173936, study PRJNA388173) | plant metagenome | isolation source: symbiotic tissue sample KVJ10 | place: Norway: Troms, Kvaloya island | reverse complement strand
GCGCTGGCCGTTCCAGCCGCGGTCGGTTCCTTCCGTTTCGCKGCGGGCTTCCTGGACGCGGCAGAMCGACCACGTGCCTTCCGCCAGCCGTCGGTTGGCCCAGTCGAGCAAAGGTGAACAGCGTTCCGGCAGGTTGGGGCCATGGGCCAGCGCAAAACGCGCGAAGGAATCGCCTCGCATTCAATTCTCGTGAGATTAGAGCGCTTCCCGCCAAAGTTGCTCGACTTTGGCGATAAGGAAGCGCTCCAGATTATATGTTCTTAGAGCCCTTTTTCCCGATCTGATCGAATCGGAACGATTCGATCAGAACGGGAAGGGCTCTAGTGGCGGCGGGAATGATTGCCTCGCTTGGCGAAGGCGCGCACCACCCATTTGGGAGTGGTCGCGACTGTCAGCGCCGGGCTGGGACGAGCTGGGTCAACAGCCGCCCGAGATCGACCTGCCGGCGGCAGCCTGTCTTGTCGAGCACGCGTTTCAATTGATTGCGCACCGTCGCGATGCTCTTGCCGTCCGCCCGTGCGATCTCCTCGGGTGTCTGGCCGGCGGCGATACGTGCGGCGATCGTCGCTTCGGTCGGCGAGAGATCGAACAGCGCCTGCAGCAAAGGTGTGGATTGGGCCGGCGTATCGGAAGCTTTGGTCAAAACCAGGATCGCCGCGGCTTGGCCGAAGAGGTCATGCGCGGCGCGGCGGATCGGCACGACATGTATGACCGCGGGCGGCGTGCCGTCCTGTCCGCTGATCGGCAGTGACCTGACGCTCTGGCCTGTCTCGATCACATTTAAGGCATCCTGGAGTTGCCGGTCGGCCCGCTTGTCGATGAGACCGATGCGGTTGCCGCCGCGCGTCGTCCACAACAGCGCTTCGGTGTCGAATTCCGGGTTGGCGACGAGCACGGCCCCGGCCCGGGTGACGGCGCAGGCGGCAAGGCCCAGCGCGGACAGGGTTTCGACCGCGGTCCTGGCGCGCTCGAAAGCGAGACGCGCCGAGACGAGGGAGGAACGCGCCAGATGCGGGCGGAAACCATTGAGCCGTTGCATGACGGTGACGCCAATCGGCCCGAGACCATGATCGCCTTCCGCATGCACGACGATCGAATCGCCGGTCGGCACGTTAATGAAGGTGGCGATGCCGCGACCGAGTCCCTTCGGAATGAGATATTCTGTGTAGAGGGGCTCATTCAGGATTTCGCTCTCGCTGTAGACATCGAGATCGGTTATGAAGCCACCCGGCGGCGCGGCGAGCAGGCGGCGGGTGCGCTCCTGGCCGCCCGGATAGTGATAGACCTCCTGGGTCATCGCTTCCATGGTCGGCGACGATCCGACCCATTTGTAGCTCTGGTTGCGTACCGCAATGAGAACCGCGTGCCGGCTCTCCGCCAGCCTTGCGAAGTCCCGCAGCACGTCCGGCCAGAATTCCGGCAAAACCGCTGCTTCATATATGCGATCGACGAAGCTTGTCTGCTCCTCGAGGATATCGCGCGTCATGTTATATCCTGGGATGCCCTTGCGGTACGTTAGGCTGGATATGTCGTCAGCGCAAATCGGAAGCACAAGAGGCTCGACTTCACGAGAGTTCCCGGGCAACAGCTTCCTTATCATGTCAGTCGCCATTCGCCTCACCAACGCCGCCGATGCGGCTCTCCTGCCGGATGTCGAGCGTTCCGCGGCCAGCGCTTTCCTGACACAGCCCGGACTTGCCTGGATCGCCGCGGATCGTGTGCTGGACGAAGCGCAGCATCAAGGCTTCATCGCGGCAGGATTGCATTGGGTGGCGGTGGATGCCGGGGACAGGCCCGTCGGTTTTCTAGCCGCCGAGCGCTTCGACCCCGAGTTGCATATCTGGGAGTTGTCGGTGCGCGAAGAATGGCAGGGGCACGGTATTGGCCGCCGCTTGATTGCCGAGGCCTGCGCAGCCGCCGAAACGTTGAATCTGACGGCCGTCACGCTCACCACATTCCGCGCCGTACCGTGGAATGCGCCTTTCTATGCGAAGGTCGGCTTCGCCATCCTGGAAGGGGATGAGATCGGTGATCGGCTGAGGAAGGTTCTCGCATATGAAACAGAGATCGGCTTGCCCGGTGAGGGCCGCTGCGCGATGCGCCGGTCGGTCGTCCTCTGATGTGCAACGAAAAGGCGATGACCTAATGCAGTGCGGCCGTTGAAATTCAGGGGCGGGCCTGCCTCTCCCATTTGTAAAGAACATCCGGCTCACGCTCTTCATTGTCGTGGCCGTCGGTTTCCTGGGTCGCGACGAAGCCCTTGGCTTCGTAGAAGCGCCGGGCGCGGTCGTTGCGCTGAAACGTCCAGAGCTCCAGCACATCCGCCTGCGACATGGCCGCCGCGAGCAGGGCGCTGCCGACGCCCTGTCCCTGATGGCCGGGCAGCACGTAGAGCTGCTCGATCCGGCCCGGCCGGAAGGCGATGATGCCGATGAGCTCTTCGGCAACGGCGCCCCAGACCTCACAGCTTGGATAAAGAATGTCACGAAAGAAAGAGCGGTCTTCCTCGGGCGTATGGAGGCCGGTCAGCCAGGGATATTGATCGTCAAAGGACAGCCGTAGGACCCGCGCGGCCGCGTCCATCTCCGCCTCGTCGAGGCGCCGTATGGTGAATGCCGGCATGTTGTCCATGGCGGCGATTGGATCGGATTTGTCGCGCCGAGTCTAGGCCAGCCGGCAGAGATCGAAGAGAACATCACAGAGCACCTGTGCGCCCGCCGCGACATGTTGTGGCTCCGCCCACTCGCCTTCGTCATGACTGACGCCGCCGCGGCAGGGAATGAAGATCATGGCGCTCGGGCAGAGCGGTGCCATCTGGCGCGCATCATGCCCGGCATAAGAGAGGAGCGGCATCGCCGGGAAGCCGCGCTGCCTCGCGCTGCCGGCGATCAGCTCGCGCAGGCCCGTATCGAATTCATTGGAGGCCGCCGAGACCAGCGGCGTCACGCTGGCAGTGCAGGGTTTGGCCGCGGCGACCGAGATGCGCTCGACCAGCTCGCCGCATTTTTCCAGTACCCCATTATCGGGATGGCGCAGGTCGATGCGGAAGCGCACACGTTCCGGCACGATCGACGGTGCATTGGGCTCGACCAGCACCTGGCCGACCGTGAACTTGATGCGATCGAGGCGGCCAATTTGGGCCTGGAGCCGTGACATGACCTCGGCGAAAGCGACGACCGCATCGCGCCGGTCGCGCATGGCGAGCGTGCCGGCATGGCCTTTGGTGCCTTCGATCGTCACCTCATAGGTCTTCTTGCCTTGGATGCCGGTGACGATGCCGATCACTCTCTCCGCTTGTTCGAGCAGCGTATGCTGCTCAATATGCGGCTCGACATAGGCGAAGAGCGGAAAGCCGAGCGGGCGCCTGGGAAGGCCGGTAAAAGCGGCCAGCTGCCGGTCGATTTCGGCGCCGGCGCTGATGCCCTTCGCATCCTTGGCCGCGCGGATCGCCGCCATCGGCCGCAGGCCGGCGAAAGCCTCCGATCCCATCATGCCGGGCGCGAAACGCGAGCCTTCCTCATTCATCCAGGCGACGACGATGACATCCCGTTCCGGCGCGCTGCCTGTGGCGGCAAGCGTCGTCACCGCTTCGAGCGCCGCCATAACGCCGAAGGCGCCGTCGAACTTGCCGCCCGTCGGCTGGCTGTCGAGATGGCTGCCCGCCATCACGGGCGGCAAAGACGGGTCGCGGCCCTTCCAGACGAGGAACAGATTGGCGGCCGCGTCGGTTTCGGCGGCGAGGCCGGCTTGTATCGCCCAGTCGATGACGAGACGCCAGGCTTCCGTTTCTCCTTCGCTCAAGGCCTGCCGGTCGACGCCGCCTTTCGGCGTGGCGCCGATCTCGGCCAGGCGCATCAGCCTGTGCCAGAGACGATCGGCATCGATCGACGGCGCTGGCATGTCAGTCGGTCCGCATGATCTGGCCGGGCATGGCGCGTGGATCGCGCTTCTGCCACTTGCCGGCTTCCACTTGCGCGAAGAATTCGGCGAGAAGTGCGTTGAACCAGGCCGGCTCCTCGAGATTGAGCGTATGCCCGGTCTTGGGAAACACGGACAGGCCGCAGGCCGGAATGGTCTTCTTGAGGAAAATTCCGGGCTGCAGGCAATGATCGTCCTCATCGCCCGAGATCACCAGCGTCGGCACGTCCATGACCTTGAGCTGGTCTTCGAGATCATAGAAGGAGGGCCGGCGCGCCTGGACGCCGCGCATCGTCATCGCAGCACCGATATCCGAATGGGTGGCGAGACGGTCGGCGAACTCCTGCCAGCCGCGCGGGTCCTTGTTCTGATACTGCACCCGGCTGGCGCCGAGCGCATAGATCCTGGAGAACTCCTTGGCGCCTTTGGTCTCGAAATTGCGGGCCACTTCGAGCGAGACGGCGCGGAAATAGTCCTCGAATTCCTTCTCGCAGCCATAACCGGCGCCGGCCACGGTGAGCGACAGCGCGCGCTCCGGCGCCGTCAGGCCGAAATGCACGGTGGCGAAGCCGCCCATCGACAGGCCGACGATATGGGCCTTGTCGATACCGAGCCCGTCGAGCACTGCGATGGCGTCGTCGACGGCGATCTTCTGCGAATAGGCATCGACCGAGGACGGGATGTCGGACGGTGCATAACCGCGCGCTGCATAGGTGATGCAGCGATAGCGGCGGGCGAAGAACCGCATCTGCGGCTCCCAGCTCTGATGATTGCCGCCGAATTCATGGATGAACAGGACCGGCCTGCCGTCACCGGCTTCCTCGACATGGAGGTTCAGGCCGTCTTTCGTCTTGATCAGCATGGAACCTCCTCAGAATTGCGCGTCGACATCGTTGAGCGTGCGGGCGGTGGCGACGAGCGCCGGCAGCTTGGCGCACAGAGTGTCGACCCATTCGGCCGGCACCGTGGTGCTGACCTTGATGAACCGGTCGCCGAAACGCTCGGTGTGATAGGTGCCCTGGCGGATCATGATGCCTTCACGTTTGGCGGCGGCGACCAGTGCCTCCGGCCTGACCCCGGCGGCGAGCGTCTCGATCACCAGGAAATTGCCATGCGAGGGATAGATCGGGACCGTGAAGCCCTGGGCCTCCACGGCGCCTTTGAGCTTGTCCTGGTTCGCCTTGTTGAGGCGGCGCACCTCGGCCATCCATTCTTTCTTGACCTTCAGGCCGGCGATGGCGGCGCGCTGCGCGATCACGCTGCCGCCCAGCACCCCGGTCGAGAAGGAGGCGATCTCGGCCGCGAGCTCGGGCTTGGCGACGAAAGCGCCGATGCGCAGGCCCGCGAGTCCCAGCCATTTGGAGAAGCTCATCGACAGGACGACATTGTCGGTCGAGACATTGAGCGCCGGATAATGACCATCGGCGAAGTCGCGATAGGTGCAGTCATGGACGAGGAGGGCGCCATGGCGCTGGGCGATCTTCACGAAAGCCTCGATTTCCGCCTTGGAATAGCAGATGCCGAGGGGGTTGTTCGGATCGACGATATAGATGATCGCGGTGCGCGTATCGACGGCCTTCTCCAAGGCCTCCGGCGTCAGCCTGTATTGCGTCGCCGGGTCATAGATCGGCAGCTCGATGACCTCAGCGCCTTGCTGGCGGGCAAAGAGGCCTGGCCATTTCCAGGTCGGGTCGGTGGTGACGAGCGTCTTGCCGGGTTTGCAGCGGGCGCGGCAGATCGTGGCGAGCGCATTGACGCCGCCCTCGGTGACGACCGCTTCGACACCGGTGAGACCCAGATCGGCGACGATCGCCTGGCGCAGGCTCTCGAAGCCGAGCGGCGGCGCATAGGCATTGAATTCGAGGGCGCTGATCGACTCGATCATCGCCTGCTTCACTGCCGGATGAGCCGGGATGTGGTTGGTGTTCTGCCCCATCCACAGCAGCCCTTCGGTCGCGAAGAGCTCATCGAAATATTTGTTGCGGCTGTTGAGGCTGCTCATCTCAGATGACCGAACCGCGCGAGGCGATGCCGCCGTCGATGGTGACGATGGCGCCGGTGATATAGCCGGCGCGCGGCGAAGAGAGGAAGGCGCAGAGATCGGCCACTTCCTCGGCGGTCGCCGGGCGTTTGCCCGGATATTTGTCGAACAGCTCTTCCCAGCGGCCTTCATCGCCCAGCATGTCGGTCGCCTTGCGCTTCATGATCTTGAGCATGCGGTCGGTGGCGACCGGGCCCGGATTGACGCCGACGACACGGATGCCGTCATTGAGGCTGGCGCCGCCGAGCGCCTTGGTGAAGGACATCAGCGCTGCATTGCCGGTGCTGCCGGCGATATAGCTTGCATCCCAGTTTTCGCCGGAGTTGCCGATGACGTTAAGGATGACGCCGTCCTTGCCCTTCATTTTCTTGTAGAAGGCGCGGGCGAGGGTGATGTAGCCGAACACCTTGAGGTCGAAGCCCTTGCGCCACGACTCGTCATCGACGATCTCGAGCGAGCCCGCCGGAATGTCGCCGGCATTGTTGATGAGAATGTCGATCTCGCCGGCGTCGCGGGCGAGCTTCTCCATCGCCTCGGTGCTCGACAGATCGAGCGCATGCACCGTGACTGACACCTTATGCGCCGCCTCGATCTCTTTCTTCGCCGCCAGCATCGCTTCGCCGTTGCGGGCGGCGAGATGCAGGTGGCAGCCTTCCTTGGCCATGACATGCGCGAGCGCCAGGCCGATGCCCTTTGATGCGCCGGTGATGAGGGCGGTTTTGCCGGTGAGGTCGAGATTCATATGTGTACTCCAATAGGCAGTTGCTCTGCCCTGTTAACGTTCGATGGTCAGGCGCCGAGCACGGCAATGAGTTTTTCGGCGAAGCGCTGCGTGTCTGCCTTCTTGATGACGCGGCAGTTGGGCTTGCCCGCCGGCCATAATTTGTCGATCTTGGCCTGCTCCTCATCGAGCGGCACGCAGATGCTCGAATAAGCGCGGGTCAGTTCGCTGCCTGTTTCGACATCGACCAGGCAGTCGGCGGCTTCGAGGATCAGGCTCTCGTCGATGGCGCAGCCGCAGGTGAGTGAATCGGGGTGCGTGCTGAGCGGCGAGCCGTAGCGCACCTTGGTGCGCTTGAACGGTGCCTGGCTCACCGTCATGAAGAAACGCGACAGCGGCGTGTTCATCGCTTCGATGCGGGCCAGCGCCTCCGGTGGCAGGATTCCGGAATTCATCGTCAGTGTCCAGGTCGACAAGGTCTGGCGGAAGCCGGCATTGATCACCATCTTCGCCGCTTCCGGATCGACATAGAAATTGAACTCGGAGGCGGGCGTGGTGTTGCCGAGAGAATTGTCGGTGCCGCCCATGATCCACAGATGCCGCAACGCCTTCACGATGCGCGGTTCCTTGGCATAGGCGGTTGCGATATTGGTGAGGGGGGCCTGCGCCAATATGTCGATCTCGCCCGGATTGGACATCACCAGATCGATGATGGCGTCGACCGCATGTTTCGCTTCCGGCCGCTGTTTCGCCTTCGGGAAATGCGCATCGCTCATGCCGTCGACGCCGAAGAACTCGGTGGCGTCGACCTGCTTGCGCAAAAGCGGCAGCGGGCAGCCTTGATAGACCGGCACTTTGCCCGAGAAACCGGCGACTTCGAGCGTATAGAGCGCGTTTTCGGTCTGCTGGTTGAAATCCACATTGCCGTTGCAGATGGTGATCGCTTCGAGCGTGACGCCCGGTGTCTTGAGCGCCAGCAGGATCGAGAAGGCGTCGTCGCCTGCGGTATCGGTATCGATGATCAGTCTCATGTCAGCCTCAGTTGTGTCGCGCCAGCCAGTGGCCGGCGAAGGAAGAAGGGGTAAGACTTGCGGGCAGGCCGAGCGCCGCCGAAAGCCGGAGCGTATCGGGCGGCTCGACGCTGGCGTCCGCCATTGCCGCGGCATCGCTGAAGAAGTCGACCGGCGTCATGTCGGCCGACAGCCGGCCGTCCGACAGCGCGATGATGCGGGTGGCGAGGCGAGCGGTGAACTCCATGTCATGGCAGACGATGATGATGCAGCGCCCCGCCGCCTGTTCCTCGCGGATGATTTCTTCCAGCAGCTTCTTGCCGCGCTGATCGAGGCCACGCTGCGGCTCATCGAGAAGCAGGGCCGGCGGCTGCGAGGCGAGCACCGAGGCGAGCGCCACGAAACGGCGCTGCGCCTGGTCGAGATCGAGCGGATGTTTGCCGGCGAAATCGGTGAGGTGTGTGCGGGCCAGGGCACGGGACACACGTTCTTGGCGCTGCTCAGGCGTCAGCGGCAGGTTGTTGGGACCGAAGGCCACCTCATCGCGCACCGTGGCGTTGAAGATTTGCTGTTCCGGCGTCTGGAACACCGTGCCGATCGAATGCGAGATGACATGCGGAGGCGTGTCGTGGGTGTTCTTGCCGGCTATGACGACCGATCCATGGGTAGGCTTGCGCAGGCCGTTGAGCAGCCGGAGCAGGGTGCTTTTGCCGGCGCCATTGCGCCCGACCAGCGCCAGGATCTCACCAGCTTCGGCCGTGAAGCTCACGTCGTGCAGCACCGGCGTCGCCGCCGTATAGTGGAACGCCACCTTGTCAACCGTGAGCATGGCTGACCTCCTTGAACAGGGTTTCCGCTTGCCCATAAGTGAGCGGCAAGGGCTTGCCGTCGGGCCAGCGCCCGGCGGCGCGGATCGCCAGCGCCGCTTCCGTCACCGCCGGCGCGCCGAAGATTTCGAGTGTGCGCGGATGCCTGAGGATCGCTTGCGCATCGCCGTCGGCGACGATGCGGCCTTCATCGAGAAGCACGAAGCGGCGGGCGATGGCGAGCGCCGGCTTGAGCGCCATGTCGCACAGGATGACGGTCAGGTCTTCCGGCAGCTGGTTGATCTGGCTCAGGAGCTTGTCGCGCGATTCGGGATCGAAATTGCCGGTCGGCTCGTCGAGCACGATGGCTTTTGGATGCATGACGAGGGCCGCCGCGATCGACAGGCGCTGCTGTTCGCCGCCCGACAATGTGAAGGGATCGCGATCCACGAGATGATGTAGATTGCAGGTACCGAGCGCCCAGTCGGCCCGCTTGCGGATCTCTGCCTCATCGAGGCCGAGATTGCCGGGGCCGAAGACCAGCTCGTCATAGACGGTGAAGGCGAAGCCGGAAATCTGCTGCGAGGGGATCTGGCCGACGAACTGGATCGTCTCGGCGCGTTTCAGCGCGTCCCAATCGGACCATGGCTTGCCTTCGGCATGGAGCGTGCCGCTCCTCGCCGTCATGCCGGGCCGCGGCAGGCCGCCGGCGATCCATTGCGCCAGGGTCGTCTTGCCGGAGCCGTTGCCGCCGAGAATGGCGATGCGCTCGCCATGTGCGATGGAAAGGCTGACACCGTCGAGGACGGGCGCCGCTTTGCCGAAGCCAAAGACGAGATTGTCGATATCGATCAGAGCCACAGCAGCACTCCGATCTGCACAGGAAGCGCGATGAGAAGGGCGCGGCGCAGCCAGCGTTCATAGGGCTTGTCGACCGGTGCATCGAGTACGACGCGGAACGGACGGGCCCGGAAGGCGCGGCCGTCGAGCACCGAGGCGCGGTGATCGAGATCGGATAAAGCGAGCGTCACCAGCGGAATGAGAAGCGCCGGGAAAGCTTTGACCCGGGCTTTCCAGCTGCCGGTGAGGTCGAGGCCGCGCGCCTGCTGCGCATCACGGATGGCGCGGGCGCGGGCCGAAAAGGGTTCGAGCAGAAGCAAGGGACTGGCGATCAGATAGGCGATGCCCGGCGGAACGCCGTGGCTGTCGAGAGCTTTGAGCAGGGTGGCGGGATGTGTGGTGGTGACGAACAGCATGGAGGCGGCAAGCAGGGCGGCGACCCGGACGAGGATCTTCAGCATGTACTGAGCACCCTCCGGGCTGAATGAGATCCATTCATGCTGGATCGTGTCGTGGCGCTCGATGAGGACGCCATGGATGACGAACAGGAAGATCGCGAAAGGCCCGAGCGTCCGGATCAGTCTTTTGATGAAGGCCTTTCCGGCGCCCGCGAGGACGCCGAAAAGGAAGGTGGCGGCGAAGATCACGGCCATGCCGCCGGGGGGGGGCAAGAACGTCGTCGCCGCGAGC
>NNBT01003777.1_pt1 | contig 10038 bp, 12 predicted proteins | sample 1173831 | NCBI WGS metagenome assembly NNBT01 (sample SAMN07173936, study PRJNA388173) | plant metagenome | isolation source: symbiotic tissue sample KVJ10 | place: Norway: Troms, Kvaloya island | reverse complement strand
CTACAAGGCGATCAACACCGCCGATTCCATGATCGGACACAAGTCGCCGCGCCATCTCTCCTTCGGCTGGGCCGCGGCGCGGCTCGACGATCTCGTCAATATTCCAGGCGCCCGCATCACCGGCCTGCTCTTCGCGCTCGCCGCCGGTTCCGGCCGGAAAGATGCCTTCACCGCCATGTATCGCGACGCCGACCGCCATGTCTCGCCCAATGCCGGCTGGCCGGAAGCAGCGCTTGCGGGCGCGCTCGCCATAAGGCTCGGCGGCCGGCGATCCTATGGCGGCCGCGAGGTCGACCTCGCCACCATGGGCGACGGCAAGGAGGAGCTCGATCAAGTCGATATCGCGCGCGGCCTCAGCCTTTACGGGCGCGCTTTGACGATTTTGACAGTGTGCGTCGTGCTGTTGGCCTTGCTGACTTGAGCACCATCGGCAGCCCGGCGGCGACGAAGAGCACCTCATCCGCCGCCTGAGCCAAGGCCTGATTGGCGCGCCCCGCCTCGTCGCGGAAACGCCGCGCCAGCGCATTGTCGGGCACGATACCCAAGCCCACTTCGTTGCTGACCAGCACGATACGGCCTTTGAGCTTCGGCAAGGCGTCGCACAGACGCTTCACTTCAGCCGCGACATCCTTGTCGTGATAGATCAGGTTGTTGATCCAGATCGTCACGCATTCGACGAGGATGAAGCCGCCCGGGCGATCGGCATCGCGCAGCGCAGCCACGAGATCCAGCGGCACTTCCAGCGTCTGCCAGCCCTTGCCGCGCTGGGCGCGATGCAGCTCGACGCGCTCACGCATCTCGGCATCGATGATCTCGGCGGTCGCCACATAGACACGTTGCTTGAAGGGTTCGGCCAGTGTTTCGGCATGACGGCTCTTGCCGGAGCGCGCCCCGCCCAGAACCAGGGTGATCCACCTCATGGCTTCACCGGCGGCAGCCGGCTGATGAAATGACCGCGCATCGCCTGCGGCCAGCTCTTGAACGGCACCTCGCCGGTGGCGCTTTGGCCATGCAGGTCGAACCAGGCGAGGATCGCCTCGGCTTCGGCGCGCTCGGGCCGGAAGCCGCCGGCGAGATAACTGTAGCGCTCGGTGTCCTGCAGGAACACATTGCAATGGCGCAGGCACGACCACAGGCAGCTCTGGCGCGCCACCGTGACATCGTCGCGCCCGCTCTCGGCCAGGACGTTTTCCATCTGCCGCGCCAAGGCCTCACCACCCGTCAGCCCGTCGGGGCCTTCGCGCTCCTCGACGGAATGGCGGCATGTGGTACAGAAGACGATGCGGCGCATGATGCTGGAACTATATTCGGGACTTGCCAATCTTGCCGCTTCAATGATTGAGTTGCGCCACCCTGTCAACGTCACGGAGCCTACATGGAATTTCGCCGCCTCGCTTTTGTCGCAGCCGAGGCTCCCCAGGCACGCCGCGCCTATGGCCGCCTGGTCAAGATTTATGGCCAGGCCACGCCCGAGACCGCCGATGTCATCGTGGCGCTCGGCGGCGACGGCCTGATGCTGCAGACGATGCATCGCTTCATGTCCTCCGGCAAGGCGATCTACGGCATGAATCGCGGCTCGGTCGGTTTCCTGATGAACGACTACAGCGAGAAAGGCCTGCATGAGCGCCTGAAGGCCGCCGAGCCGACCTCTGTCCATCCGCTCAAGATGAAGGCGATCGACCAGGCGGGAACCCTGCACAAGGCGATGGCCTTCAATGAAGTGTCGTTCCTACGCCAACGGCATCAGACGGCGAAGCTCAAGATCTCGATCGACGGCCATGTGCGGATCGAGGAGCTGACCTGCGACGGCATCCTGCTCGCCACGCCGGCCGGCAGCACCGCCTACAACCTGTCGGCCTATGGGCCGATCCTGCCGATCAACTCCCCACTCCTCGCGCTGACGCCGATCAGCCCGTTCCGGCCAAGGCGCTGGCGCGGCGCCATCATCCCGCACCAGGCGCGTGTCACGATCGAAAGCCTCGAATCCGAGAAGCGACCGGTTGCGGCGGTCGCCGATCATGTCGAGGTGCGCAACATCCGCAAAGTCGAGATCGCCCAGGACCGCAAACGTTCGGCGCGCCTCCTGTTCGATCCCGGCCACAGCCTCGCCGAACGTGTTCTCGCCGAACAGTTCCGATTTTAGCGAACCCTTAAGGATGCCGCGGCTACACTCACTTCCGTTGTGAGTTGCGTAGCAGAGTTAGAGAATGCCGGAGCAAAAACTCCGGCATTTTCATTTTTGAGCGTCGACGAGGGCCTTAGAAAACTTTCCCTTCTCCCGCAAGCGGGAGAAGGGAAATGTATGGGAAATCACTTCGACGGCGTCAGGCGGCGCTGACCAGGCCTTCGCGCAGGCGGTTGGCGATGAGGCGCACGCGTTCGCCCGAATAGCGGCCGATGAAGTCGAGATATTTGGCGCGTTCCGCCGCCGGCATGGCGCCGTCGCCGGTCATGATCTGCTCGATCAGGCGGCGAGCGAAATTTTCTTCGCTGAGCATGCGCTTGGCGTCGCGCAATTCGCGCTCCACCTGCCCGGCGGCGCGGATGAGACCGATGCAGGTCGACGGCAGGCCTGAGCCGCGATAGAGCGAATTGAACGCCGACGCGCTGCCATAAAGCGCGTCCTGCGTCCTGGCGACTGTCGCATTGGCGAGATGCGCCATCGCGTTCTCGACGATGCGCATATTGCCGACGCAGGCCGAGCGCATCACCATCGAGGCGGTGAGCATGCTGCGGCCGGTCATGAAACGGATGAGCGAGGGCAACTCGACGTCATTGGCGCCGTCGAGGATCTGCAGGATGGCGCGCTCCTCGGCATCGGCCACCATGTCGGCCGCGTCATTGGCCGGCACCCAGCCACGCTCGGCCATGAGCTGATGCACCTGGTTGGAGGCGCGCCTGGCCTGCAGGATGCGGATGTCGAGCGGCAGCGTGTCGAGCGACAGGAGCCGGTCGATGATCTCCTGGACCCGGCCGAAGCGGGCATAGAGGATGCGGCAATTGCGGTCGGAGAGGACGCATTGCTCGTTGTCGAAAAGCGTCAGGCAGGCGGCGAGATCGGCCTGGGTGGCGATCTCCTTGACGACGTCGTCGTCGAGATCGGGCCGTWGCGCCAGCGTGACCTGGCGGGCGGTGTCGCCGACGCGCGCGATGCTGCGCATCTTCCAGTGATCGAGCGCCGGCGTTTCGGCGAGGAACGGCAAGGCGATGTCGTCCTCGTCGGCAATGATGCTGAACAGGATGTCGCTGTGGAGGTCCTTGGCGGCGACGATCGTCTCGGCGAGGGCGCGGCGCACTTCCTTGACCGGATCGGTGGTGAGCTTCAGCATCACCGGCACGACGCAGTCGCGCTCGTTCTCCGGCGCCTCGGGGTCGCTGAGCAGGCCGGCGAGCTCGACGGCGAGCTGCGTGCGCGCCGCAGCGTCTCCCGTTTCGATGATCATGTCGAAGATGCCGACATCAAGCCCAGGCTGGCCAGTCATGAAAGAACCCACTCACCCACTTTCCGAAGCCTAAAATTGTCAGCTAACCACTAAGAAACGGTTTACCATGACAATCGTGGATTCAGAGGGGCTTAGCGGCTGTGCCCCGGCTGCGGCCGATATTCGGGACAGTTCAGCTCTGCGGGGCCTGGGCAGCGGCTTGCTTGCCGGCGCCCTCCTCCGCCTGGGCCTGAGCGGCGACCGGGGTGGTCATCGGTCCGGCCTTCATGATGTCGCTCGCCGTCGCCTTGACGCTGGTCGGCCGCTGCTTGCGCCGCCACAAAGCGTGGACCGCCATGACCACATAGATCACCGCCATGAAGGTCATGAAGCCCGACGAGCCCAGATACTGCATGAAGAAGCCGGCGATCGACGGTCCGGCCATGGCGCCGGTGCCATAGAGCAGGACGAGCTTGCTCGAGGCGCCGAGCATCTGCTCCTTCGTCATGTGGTCATTGGCATGCGCGATGACGAGCGAATAGATCGGCAGCGCGATGGCGCCGAAGACGGTGAACAGCGCAATGAGCACGGTGGACGAGATGCCGGCGGCCGGAATGGAGACGATCGCGATCACCGCGGCGATGGCGCTCAGGATCATGATGATGCTGCGCCGGTCATAACGGTCGGAGAGCAGTCCGGCCGGATATTGCGACACGATGAGCGCCAGAGGCGGCAGCGCCAGCATCACCGACACGAGCGCCAGCGGCAGCCCCTGCATCAGCGCATAGACGGAGCCCATGCTGAAGAAGGCGCTTTGCGCCAGCCCCGAGGCGAGCGTCGCGACGATGGCGAGCGGCGATGAGCGGTAGATCTCGGCGATGGTCACCGAGCGCGTGCCGGCGAGGCTCGGCGTTTCGGTGCGCATCAGGGTCAAGGGCAGCATCGCCATCGACAGCAGCGCCGACACGATTATGAAGCGCGAGAAGCCCGAGCTGTCGGCGACGTTGAGAAGCAGCTGGCCAAGACCCATCGCGGCATAGGTGACGATCATGTAGATCGACAGCAGCTGGCCGCGGTTCTTGTTGGTCGAGGCCGAATTGAGCCAGCTTTCGCAGACGATGAAGAGGCCCGAGGTGCACAGGCCGGCCACGAAGCGCATCAGGAACCACCAGACCGGATCGATCCACAAGGGGATCAGCAGTACCGCGGTCGAGACGACCGAGGCGAAGGCGGCGAAGACGCGGATATGGCCGACGCTCTGCACGATGCGCGGCGTCACGGTTGAGCTGAGCAGAAGTCCGGCGAAATAACCCGACATGATGAGGCCGGTGGTCGCCGCGTCGAAATTCTCGGCACTCGCCCGGACGCCGACGAGCGAGCCGTGGAGGCCGTGGCCCAGCGACAGGATGGTGACCCCGAGGAGCAGCACCCAGACCGAGCGCAAACCGGCMAACATCAATCCCCTCCGCTGTACCGCGTGCCTACTGCCTGGAGATTGTGAAGGGATTGTGCCCGCGGGTCGAGAAAATCAGAGCAGGCCCACCTGCTTGAGCTTGAATTCGAGGAGGTCGCGGTCGAAGGGCTTCAGCAGAAACTCGGCCGCCCCCTCGATGATGGCGCTGCCGATCTCGTCGGTATTGGCCTTTTCGGTATAGACGAGAACCACGGGCTTGCGGCCATTGGCGGCGCGGCGCACCCGCTTGACGAATTCGCCGGCGCTCATGCTGCCGATCCGGTCGGCCGTCACGACGATATCCGGCGAATTGGCGCGGCAGAGCTTCAAGGCGGCGTCGGCCGAAGCCGTCTCCGACATGTCGAAACCGTACTGACCGAGCAGCTGGCTCAGGACCTGCCGCTCTTCTTGATCCTCATCGACAAGCAGACATTTCGTCATGTCGATTATTCCTTCCAAACGCATCGGTAACCAGCCGCTCTATTGCCTTGGAGCGAGTCCTGCGACTCTGGTGGTTAATGCGTCGTTAACAAGCTATCCACAGGCCTAGAGCCTACAAAAACATAAATCTTTTCAATAAATTAGATCGTCATATGGGGAAGTTATCCACATAGCCCGATTATGGCGGTTCAACGCCTTTCAGGAGACTCGCACAACGACTCACTTGCGGATCAATACACGCATGGATTGCGGCTACACAACCCTCCCCCTGACCGAAAGCAGGAGGCCCGGGCGATTCACTTCGCCGCACCAATGTTCTAAGCAGAGGGGCAAAGGGAGGGCCGCCATGCCAGGATTGTGGTTCGAGGAATTCGAGATCGGGAAAGTCTACAGCCATCCCATCACCCGGACGGTGACGGAAATGGACAATATGATGTTCTCCTGCCTCACCATGAATCCGCAGCCGCTCCATATCGACCGGCATTTCGCGGCGCAGACCGAGTGGGGCCAGCCGTTGATGAATTCGCTGTTCACGCTCGGCCTGATGATCGGCATCTCGGTGAACGACCTGACGCTCGGGACCACCATCGCCAATCTCGGCATGACGGACGTGAAGTTCCCCGCTCCCCTCTTCCAGGGCGACACGGTCAATGTCACCACCGAGGTGATGGCCAAGCGCGAGAGCAAGTCCAGGCCGGGCGCCGGCATCGTCGACTTCCAGCACAAGGCCTTCAAGCAGGATGGCACCCTCGTCGCCGAATGCCGCCGCCAGGCCTTCATGCGCAAACGCCCGGCCTGAGGCTCACGCCATGCGCTCCCTCCTCTTCGTCCCCGCCGACAGCGAGAAGAAGCTGCCCAAGGCGCTCGGTAGCGCCGCCGATGTGGTGATCCTCGATCTGGAAGACTCGGTGGCGCTCGCCGACAAGCCCAAGGCCCGCGGCCTCGCCCGCGAAGTACTGTCATCGCCGCGTGGCGGGGCCAAGCTCTTCGTGCGCGTCAATGCGCTGTCGAGCGGCCTCACCGGCGCCGACCTCGACGCCGTCGCCGCGGCAAGGCCCGACGGCCTCCTGCTGCCCAAATCGGAATCGGGCGCCGATGTGAAGCGCCTGATCGCCATGGCGAAGCTGCCCGTCCTGGCGATCGCCACCGAAACGGCCGCCTCGATGTTCAACCTCGGCACCTATGGCGATTGCGGGCCGGAGCTCTTAGGCCTCACCTGGGGCATGGAGGATCTGGCGGCGGCGCTCGGCGCGCAATCGAACCGCGACGCGCAAGGCCGCCCCACCGCGCCCTACGACCTCGCCCGCACTTTGTGCCTCATCGGTGCGCGCGCCGCCGGCGTCGAGCCGGTCGACGGCGTCTATGCCAATTTCCGCGACCTCGCCGGCCTCGAAGCGCAATGCCGCGACGCGGTGCGCGACGGCTTCACCGCCAAGATGTGCATCCATCCCGACCAGGTCGAGGCGATCAACCGCCTCTTCACGCCGGCGCCCGAAGCCATCGCCAAAGCCCGGCGCATCGTCGAGGCCTTCGCGCAAGCGGGCGATGCCGGTGTCATCGGTCTCGACGGCGAGATGCTGGATGTGCCGCATCTGAAGGCGGCGCAGGCACTGTTGGCGCGCGTGACGGGTTAGTCCGGCCGGCGCATGCGCCAGGCCTGCTCCACCGTCGCATATTCGCTGTAGCCCATGCGCGCGATCGGGCGCATCGCGGCGGTGTCGACACGGCCGTCCTGGATGAAGCGGTCGTCGATATAGACGCCGACCACCCGCCCGATGATCGCATATTGATGCGCATCGCCCTGATCGTCCGGCAACGGAATGATCTGGAACAGGCGGCATTCGAGCGCCGCCGGGCTCTCCTTGACGCGCGGCGGCTTGACGAAACGCGACGGCTCCGGCGTGAGGCCCGCCAGCTTGAACTCGTCGACATCGGGCGCGACCCGCGCCGAGGACATGTTCATCGGCTCGCGCAGGTCATAGGTCGCCAGATTGACGACGAATTCCGACATCGCCTCGATATTGGTGAGCGAGTCCTTCATGCCGCCCGAGCCGATCACGACATAATGCGGCTGCTCGGAGATGGCGTTGAAGAAGCTGTAGGGCGCCAGATTGGGAATGCCGGTCTTGGCGACGCTCGACACCCAGCCGATCGGCCGCGGCGCGACGATGGCCTTGAACGGATCGTTGGGCAGGCCGTGTTTGTTGTCGATCGCGTCGTAATGCATCAGCCGAGCTTTCTGAGCAATGCCGGCAGATCGGCGATGCTGGCGATCACGTGATCGGCGAGCGGCGCCAGATGATCGGTGGCGGAATTGCCGGTGAGCACGCCGATGGCGAGCCCGGCGCCGGCATCATGCGCGGTTTCCATGTCGTGCGGATTGTCGCCGACCATCGCCACCTCGCTGGCCTTGATGCCGATCGCATCGGCGAAGGCGTGGATCATGTCGCCATGGGGCTTTGGCCTGGCGACGCTGTCGGCGCCCAGAATGACGTCGAAGAGATCGGCGGCATCGAGAGCGCGCATATGGAGCGTCGCCGAGGCCGCCGTGTCGTTGGTGCCGACCCCGAGCCTGAGCTTCATCGCATGGAGCTCGTTCAGGACCGGCTTCAGCGGCATCAGCGACTTCAGATGCTTCACGCCGAGATGGGCGTAATCGACATTGAGCAGCCGCATCTTCTCCGTGACGCCCGCCTCATCGAGATCAGGCCACCAGATCTCGACGATGTCGCGCGTCGTGCCCTGCGCCAGGACCGAGCCGGCGCGGAAGGCGCCGAGGTCGGGATCGTAGCCCGCGGCGATGAATTTCGCTTCGATGGCCTGGGGATCGAGATCGGCGAAGATCTCCGCGAGAAGCTCGCGATAGACCGGCACCCAGGTGCCGGTCACATCGATCAGCGTGCCGTCCTTGTCGAAGAGAACACCTTTGATCGCCATGGCTCAGCCGTTCCAGCGCGTCAGCAGCGCTTGCGGGTCGGGGCGCGGCCGGTCTTCGAGGGGCGCGGTGGGCGTGCCGAAATAGACGACGCCGACGATCTTCTCCGCTTCGCCGAGGCCCATCGCCTTGCCGATCTCGGCGTCATAAGCGATCCAGTCGGTGTTCCACTGGGCGCCGAGCCCTTGCGCCGCCGCGGCGAGCAGCATGTTCTGGGTGACCGCGCCGGCCGAGAGCAGCTGCTCCCATTCCGGAATCTTCACATGCGGGCCCGCCTTGGAGACGACCACGATGACGGTCGGCGCGCGCAGGAACAGGTTGCGCTGGAACTCGAGCGAGTCCGCCCCGTGCTCGGGATGGAGCTTCTGCCAGCGGGCTTTCAGGAGATCGCCGAATTTGCCGCGCGCCGCGCCCTCGAACAGGACGAAACGCCAGGGGGCGAGCTTGCCGTGATCGGGCACGCGGACCGCGATGTCGAGAATGGTCTTGAGCTGCTCAGGCGTGGGGCCCGGCTCCCCCATCGTTTTGACGGAGGCCGATTTGCGGGTTTTGAGGAGGGAAAGGGCGGAGGACGTGTCGTTGAGGCTGGTCATGGCCGCCTAACAAGGGAACCCGCCGTCTAAAGTCAAGTTCGGAAACAACAAAGCTCAAATGCGCCGCTTGGTGTTAACCAAATATTAAGCATAAGATTGAGCCCGGGGTCCAAGTGGTGTTGGCTTATTCCGCTGACCGAGCTGGTCGGGGGATCAAGGGGAGAGTTCGAGAATGCATCAGGGCCGCCTACTGCTTGCTGTTCTGGCGGCCCTGCTTCTCCCTGCCCCGGCGCTCGCCGCCTCCTCCACCGCCGCCATCGACCGCACGCCCGAAGTCGAGGACGTCCGCAACGACGTCGCCTCCGAAATCCGCATCGAGCTGACCAAGCCCGGCCAGGAAGGCCTCTTCCTCAATGCCAGGCTGAGCGAGGACGGCGGCCTCATCAACTTGCCGATCTCCTGGCAGATCAAGGCTTTCGGCGGCGAGACCCTCCTCACCCGCGATGCCGATTTCGCCGAATTGCCGGCCGAGCCCGGCGACTATATCGTCGAAGCGCGCTACGGCATGGTCCAGGTCGAGCGCAAGGTGACGCTGCTCGAAGGCCAGCGCCTCGGCGTCACCTTCGTGCTGAATGCCGGGGGCCTGCGCATCCTGCCCAAGCTGCAGCAGATCGGCCTGCCTGCCGCCCGCCCCTTCACCAGCATCTACAAGGCGTCGGGCATCGACGGCGGCACCCTGGTGGCGATCACCGACGAGCCGGGCGAGATCCTGCGCGTCGGCGCCGGCGCCTATCGCATCGAGAGCCGCTTCCAGCCCGGCAACGCCTCGGCGATGACCGAGGTCACGGTCAAGCCGGGCCTCCTCTCGGCGGTCGAGATCGACATGAGCGCCGGCATCGCCCGCCTCGCCGCTCCCGGCCGCGAGGACAGCGAAGTGATCTGGTTCATCACCGACGCCAAGGGCGAGGCGCTGCCGGGTGTCCCCGGCCCCGCCGCCGACGTCGTGCTGAAGCCCGGCCGCTACAAGCTCCGCACACGGATCGATGGCAGCGAGAAAAGCTCGGCCTTCACTATCGAGCCCGGCAAGGTCAGCGCCATCATCCAGGCGAATTAGAGTTTATTGCGCATCGGATTATCCGAAAACCGCTTCGCACTTTTCGGTCCGATGCTGTGATCAGAACGCGGCTATCGCGTCGTCGAGCACTTTCGTCGCGCGGACGAAATTGAGCTTGCGGCCGAAAGCGGCGACACGAC
>NNBT01000364.1_pt1 | contig 10038 bp, 6 predicted proteins | sample 1173831 | NCBI WGS metagenome assembly NNBT01 (sample SAMN07173936, study PRJNA388173) | plant metagenome | isolation source: symbiotic tissue sample KVJ10 | place: Norway: Troms, Kvaloya island | reverse complement strand
AATTTTATGGAACGATCAGCGCACAGGTAAAGCTGTTGCTGAGATTGAAGCGGCTATTCCCCGACAGGAGTTGATCCAGCGCACTGGAAATCCGGCAATTACAGGGTTTCAACTGCCGAAGCTCTTATGGTTGCGGACTGAAGAACCACAAGCATATACTCGGTTATGGCAAATTCTTTTGCCCAAAGATTATCTGGGATATGTGCTAACGGGCGAAGCAGTAACGGAACCATCTGATGCCTCTGGTGTCGGCTGTCTGAACTTAGCAAATCGGCAATGGGATACAGATATTCTCCATACTCTTAATATTAATCCAGCGTTGTTCCCTCCGGTAATCGAATCTACCGCGATCGCTGGACAGCTAAAATCAGAAATAGCCGCCCGCGTAGGATTACCTGTAGGATTACCTGTAATCGCAGGTGGAGGTGATAATGCCGCAGCAGCAATCGGTTTGGGCATCTCATCAAGCAACCTGAGCCGGGGTAGTTTGAGTATTGGCACATCAGGAGTGATATTTGCACCGTGCGATCGCCCAATTCCCGATCCCGAAGGTCGGGTACATTTGTTCTGCCATGTGGATGGTGGCTATCATCTGCTGGGAGTGACGCTAGCAGCAGGTGGTTCTCTGCGTTGGTATCGAGATACATTTGCCCCGCAGATATCCTACACCGAGTTGATGGATATGGCAGAGCGATCGCAGCCTGGGGCGCGTGGTGTTCTATTTCTACCCCACCTCGCCGGAGAACGCAGTCCCCACCTCGATCCAGATACTCGCGGTGCTTTGGTGAATTTATCATTAGCTCATACGCAAGCAGATATAACTCGTGCAGTGCTGGAGGGGGTTGCATTTAGCTTGCGAGAAGCATTGGAGGTAATTAGTGCGATCGCTCCTGTTCATCAACTCTTGGCAACTGGTGGAGGCACACGCTCTCACATCTGGTTACGAATTTTGGCAGATGTTTTGCAAACAGAACTCATTGCGCCCAAAGCTGAAGAAGGAGCTGCTTACGGAGCAGCTATTTTGGCAATGGTGGGAATTGGTGTTTATCCCAATTTAGAAGCTGCACTCAATATTTTACCGCAGGCTAGTAATGTAGTACAGCCGCAGCCAAATCCTTTATATGAAGAAGGTTTTAAGCGCTATAAGTTACTTTACGATACCTTGAAAGCTGTGCGTTGATAATTAAATTATCTTAAAGTGAGAGTGAATTACCGAAGATTTACGCAAACAAGTGTTGGCAAAACAACAAGCGCTTTTAGTTAGTGGCGATCGCTCTACTTTTATCTTTGGCGTTGCTGAATCAAGGGATAATTCTTGTAGGGTGGGCGACACGAGATCCCTAAAATACAAGGGACGGGCAAGATGCCCATCCCACAAAACTAGCAAAATCATCCCGCAAATATGCAACGCCTTATCTTTATGTATATAAATAAATAAGCTGGTATTTATATTGGTTGAACTTAAAGAAGAATTCAGAAACGATAATTTGTCTCTAACTCTTTCTCCCTTCTCCCTTGCTGCCTATTTGTATCAACATTAAAGGGGAGTAGTACTGATACCACGCACAAAAATATCTACACAGGTTTCGATATAGTCCTCACAGCTATAGCTGCTGGAATTGAATTTTGCACTGCGGCATAGCATTCCAGCTAACAGCATTCCTGTAAACATATCGACAGCCGGAAATGGATCGAGGTCTGCTCTGACAGTGCCTCGTTTCTGACTCGATTGCAGGTAAGCTACCAGTTTTTCCCCTAAGGGCTTGGCAGCTTCTTGAATCACTTGTTTAGCTGCCTCTGGATGACGTTTGGCTTCTCCAATGAAGGTACGAATTAAGTCCTCCTGTGTCTCTAGCATAGTATTGTAAAGATGGGCATACTGTTTTAAATCAATTTTGAGATCCTGTGTCCACGCTTCGGGGTGTGCAAGGGCTTCTGTCTGGAGTGCCAAGGCATTTTTCATTACTTCTCCCAGAAGTTGTTCTTTGCTAGCAAAGTGGCGAAATAAAGTCACCTCATTCACACCAGCAACACGAGCTATTTCACGGGTAGTTGCTCCTTGAACACCTAAACTGGCAAATACCTGCAAGGCGGCTTCTATCAAACGTGTACGAGTGAGAGTTGATGAACGGATAGTTTTATGCATTTATGCTGGCAAGTACTTACTTTCATCATAGATTATGTAGAAAAAGTGGTCGTAATTTAGGAAAATAGTGTTGATGCTAACATTTTTAAAATTATTGAAAATATTTACCTTCTCAAATTGATTTCGGTGCAGTAGCTAATGTTTTACTCATTTTAGTAACTGGAACAAATATCCCACTTCTTAAATAATGAGGTGCTTTTTGAATGGCAGTAAATCCTAGTCGTAAATAAAACCCTTCAGCATAAAGGCTAGCGGTTGTCATTACCTTATCTATACCTTGCTCAGTTGCTTCGTCGCAAAAATGTTGAACTAAAGCACGGCCAATCCCTTTTCCTTGATATTTAGGATGGACATACAACCCGATTAGTTCATCAACAATGAAACTAGCAAAACCTATAACAAAATCTCCCTCGATCGCAACCCAAAAAGATTCTCTTTTCATACTCTTCAAGATATTTGAACCATCAGGTTTGTCGCGGTAATTGCGCCAAGCTAAAAGTTCTTTTTGGGTGTAGAAAGTTGCAGGTAGAGCTTTGATAGCAGCAATATGAATTGCACTCAGCACCCACGCATCTGTTTCTTGGGCAGGTCGAAGAGATATTTTGTTAGCACTCATAGGTTCAGGGCTGGCATTCAGATTACAAGAGGAGGCAGGGGGCACGAATAAAGAAGTATAAATGAAAACTTTAGTTCTGGGTCATCTACCCAGTTTAAAAAGAAGAATTGTTCTATTTATACCCTTGTTCGCGAAAATCTCGATCCAATTGCTCTCCCAACTTGCCCAATAGTATAACTCTTGAAATATAATCTACGGTAATTCTATCGGTCAAAAGTATAATAAGCTTTAATCACCACTAATACTATCGATAAACCGTATATTATGGATAAAGCAATAAAATAACCAACTTCAAAAGACAAATTTTGAAGTAATCAAGCAATATCTTGTGATATTTCGCTACTTTTGTTGTGTTTATTTTGAATATCTTCTCAAAGCTTGTTCCCTTAGAGTATTTAGCAAGCTGGAAGACATCTAGAAAGTTAGAAGGAGTGAATGTGATCAACGCCATACAAATTAATGAAAACTTGACAACAACAGGACAAGTCATACCAAAACAGCTTGAGCAAGCTATTCAAGAGGGTTTTAAGTCCGTTCTCAATCTGCGATCGCCTGATGAACTAGGATTTTCTAAGGATGAGCAAAAAGTCGCGGAAGCATTAGGGCTGTATTATCAAAATGTTCCACTCAAGGTGGATCTCAAAAATTTGAATGAAGAGGTGATTACCAAAATTCTCACGACACTCGAACAAATCCCGAAACCAGCAGTTGTGCATTGTGCCGCCGGAATGCGATCGACTGGAATTGCGCTGTTGAGTATCGCTATCCAGGAAGGATTAACGCCAGAGGAAACCTTAGCAAAAGCAAGACATCTCGGCTTTGGATTCTTTGAACACGCTGGTGTTAGTCCTCGATTGAAGCAATTATTTGTGGACTACGTTAACAAACACGCGAAGGTAGCTTTACCTGCTAGCTGCTCTTAGATGGATGTTAGTTATTTCTAATTGTTATGTCCTAATAGACTAGAAGGCTGCTATACAAATCATTGAAGAAGAATTCAGAATTCAGAATTCGAGATCCTCTCTATCTTTGCGCTGCGCGTAGCTTGTTTCTTTGCAGGGGTAGCGGGGCGTTTAGCCCATTCTGAATCCTGACTTCTGACTCCTGAATTCTCTCTTCTTAAAAATTAAAAACTGCTCTTGCTGAAAGTAGACAAGAGCAGTTTTTAATAGCAAAGCCCAACATAAAAATTTAGGCATCTTCAAGTTCAAATTGAGCCACCGTAACAGCATTAAAAGCGAAAGCTAAAACTAATGGCATCGGCGACTGAAACCAAAAGGTAAAAAGAACAGCTAAGATTGTGCCAGTTACTGCGGACATTGACCACAATCGCTCTTCAAAAGTCAGTCCTTTTTCGGCTTTAATCAATCTGAGAACATGAACTGGAATTGGCTCTGGCATTACCCCACCCGGAGGGAAAGCCCAGAAGTTGTTACGTCGCTCAACAAATAAATCTGTCCAGCCATTTTCTTGGCACCATGCCTCAATCCATTGAAGTGAGTAATGATTCATCATCGGGTTTCGGAGTTCGGTTTGTGGAAGTTGTGTGCTTGGTGAATGTAAACTCTTGGAGATTCCTGAAGAACTAACTAATCGTTATAAAATTAACGCTAATTATCGAGTTTTAAGCTTTGTTAAGCAATTGAGACGCATATAATTACGCTCAAACCTTGCTTTCATTAATTAAAAGACTAACAGTTCATGGGGGCTGTTGAATTTAAAATACAACAAACTTTACTTGAAAAATGGGAAGTCAAGAATTGTAAATAACTCCGTGAGTATTACTGCTCAAAAAAACTTTTTATATCTTGAAAATTTAAATCTCAAAATGAAGAATTGTAAATAAGTCAACAAGCATAGTCCCTTACTTTTCACGGTATCTGAAAAACCTCTCTCAAAATCTCTCTCCTAAAAGGAGAGAGATTTTGAATTTTCCCCCTTCCCGACACGGGAAGGGGGTTAGGTTTTTGTGGACTTTTCCACATAACGTGAAAAGTCAGGCATAGGCCATAGTAAACATTGCTTGATTCAGCTAAATTATTCCTTTCGAGTTAGGAATTTCAAGTTTTATCTTTATCAAGAGCGATAGATTATATTCCCCGTCTCTGTTTTGCTAAAGCTTGCTTGATGTGAGAAATAATTTATACTCAGTCATTGCGATCGCAATTGTATTTAATAAATATTGTTCTGAATATCTAATTTTAGTGCGATCGCCGATTGCCACTCTCTACCTCAAGTAGCAGGGATAATTTTGCTAAAATAAGAACTTTATGCTCTTTTTGCGTTACAAAATATTAAGCAACGGAAATACACGTTTTCCAAGTCAAGTAGTAAGGCTGCGAGTCTTAATTTAGTACGATGCAGTCTTGCTAATATTCAAATGCGGTAATTAAATGCGGCAATTTTACACTAAATTGGCTCTCAATATCTTTTGGCGGCAAACACTAGCATTCCTTCTCGGAATTATTATCTGGTGTGTGGCCGATCCAGCAGTGGCAGTAGACTGGACTCATCCACTGTCATTTAGCAATGCAGAGTTATCAAGACGTGATTTTTCTGGTGAAAGCTTGCAAGCTGCGGAGTTTTCTAACGCCAATATGGAACTGGCTAACTTTTCAAACGCTGACTTACGGGGAGCAGTCATGAGCGCTTCGGTGATGACAAAAGCAAATCTCCACGGAGCGGATTTAACGAATGCAATGGTCGATCAGGTAAACTTGACTAAGGCAGATTTGAGCGATGCAGTTTTCAAAGAAGCTCTTTTGCTCCGCGCCATATTTAATGATGTAAATATAGACGGTGCAGATTTTACAGATGCAATTTTGGATAGAGCGCAAATCAAAGAACTGTGCGCGAAAGCCAGTGGTGTGAATTCCAAAACAGGCGTGCAAACTCGTGATTCTCTAGGATGTCAATGAAACGTGTTGGTGTAATTGGTGGCGGACAACTAGCCTGGATGATGGCGGATGCAGCACAGAAGCTAGGAGTAGAATTAATAGTACAAACTCCAAGCGTTCACGACCCGGCCGTGTCAATCGCTCAGGAAACTGTTTTCGCGCCCGTTGATGATGCAAATGCTACAGAAATATTAGCTCAAAAATGCGATGTCATCACCTTTGAAAACGAATTTGTTAACCTGCAAGCTTTATCTGGTTTAGCACAGCAAGGCGTTTATTTCCGTCCCAGACTAGAAGCTTTAGCTCCTCTTTTAGATAAATATCATCAGCGTTGCTATTTACGCGACTTGGGATTACCAGTTCCTCAATTTTTCGCCCTTGACGAGGTGGAAAATCTCAAATCCAAAATCGAATATCTAGGTTTTCCAGCAGTCCTCAAATCCCGCCGTCATGGTTATGACGGTCAAGGTACTTTCATAATTCAGGATTTTGCTAGTTTAGAGCAAAAGCTAAGTGATGAAACCACAACACAAACTTTAAATCAATCACTATTTTTGTTAGAAGAATTTGTCCCCTTTGAAAGAGAACTAGCAATAATTGCAGCTCGTTCTGTGGAGGGAGAAATTGTCACTTACCCAGTAGTGGAAACTCAACAAGAACAACAAGTTTGTCGGCGGGTGATTGCGCCAGCCGAGATTACGCCTAATCAAGTAGCAGAAATAGAAGCGATCGCACATACTCTATTAAATAGCCTAGAAGTAGTGGGAATTTTTGGAATTGAGCTATTTCTCAGGGCTGATGGCAAAGTTTTGGTAAATGAAATTGCACCGCGTACCCACAATTCTGGGCATTTTTCTCTTGACGCTTGCGAAACTTCTCAGTTTGAGCAGCATCTTCGAGCCGTTTGTGGTTTACCTTTGGGAAATCCGGCTTTGCAGTGCGCCAGCGCTGTGATGGTCAACCTACTGGGGTATGAAAATTCTCACAGCGACTACCAAAACCAGCGTCAAAAAATAGCAGAAATTCCCCAAGCGCATATTCACTGGTATGGGAAGACAGAATCACGTCCTGGGCGAAAGTTGGGACATGTCACTGTTTTGCTGGATAATCAAAATCAAGAATCGGCGACTGCATACGCCAACGGCATCGCCCACACCATAGAATCTATCTGGTATCCCAGGTAAATAGCTCAGAAAGTTTCGATATTGAACACACAACATCTTTTGAAAAGCTATAATGGGTGAGTTGCACTACGACGTTGGTGACTGCCATCAAGTTTTTTGATCTATGCCTTTAATGACAAGGGAGTCAACTGTTCTCGTGGCAGTATACCGGGCATGTACCCGGAAACTTTAAACGAGGAATTTAGGTTCCCACCTGGATAAACCCAGGTCATAAACTTAGGTAAAACGGCGTCGCGGTGAACTTAAAAATTATTAGCTCCCAAAGTCAGTTAGAACTTGGGAGCTTTAATTATTTAAATCAGTTTAAAGTAAGTGAACTGACAGTAAAGATTGCGATGTTTTTGGGAACCCTATATACTGAGGTCTCAAAAATTAAGCCCTATGGTCAGCATTTCCGGATATCAGGTTAGCAAAGAACTCTACAACGGTTCTCGAACCTTGGTTTATCGTGCTAATCGAGAAACTGACCAAAAATCTGTGGTGATTAAGCTGATGAAAACTGCTTATCCCAGTTTCAGCGAATTGGTACAGTTTCGCAACCAGTTCACCATCGCCAAAAATTTGAATCTACCTGGAATCATCCAAACCTACAGCCTGGAATCCTATCAGAATGGCTATATGTTAGTGATGGAAGACTTTGGGGGAATTTCTCTAAACCAATGGCAAGGGAGAGGAGAGAATAGGAAAATAGGTGAAACACCACAAGCTCTGATTGAGTTTTTACAAATTGCGATCGCACTGTGTAATGCATTAGATATTCTAATTCGTTATCGGATCGTTCACAAAGATATTAAACCTGCCAATATTTTAATTCATCCAGAAACTAAAGAAGTTAAATTAATTGACTTTAGTATTGCATCTTTATTGCCACGAGAAACTCAAAGCCTCATGAGTCCTAATGTATTAGAAGGAACACTTGGCTATTTGTCTCCAGAGCAAACTGGACGAATGAATCGGGGGATTGATTACCGTACTGATTTTTATTCACTGGGTGTAACTTTTTACGAATTACTAACAGGGGAATTACCCTTTCAATCGCACGAGCCGATGGAATTGGTACATTGTCATATTGCCAAACTTCCGCCTTTAGTGCATGAGATTAATCCACAAATTGCGCCTGTACTCTCATTTATTGTTAGCAAACTGATGGCGAAAAATGCCGAAGACCGCTATCAGAGTGCATTTGGGCTGAAATATGATTTAGAAAATTGTTTACACCAGCTAAAAGAAACGGGGGAAATTGCAAGTTTCTCAATTGCTCAACGGGATGTGTGCGATCGCTTTATTATCCCAGAAAAACTCTATGGGCGCGAGCATGAAGTTGAAACTCTGCTGAAAGCATTTGAACGCGTTACCAACAATCAGACGGAACTAATGCTGGTAGCTGGTTTTTCTGGTATTGGTAAAACAGCAATTGTTAACGAGGTTCACAAACCTATTGTCCGGCAAAGGGGCTACTTCATTAAAGGCAAATTTGACCAATTTAATCGGAATATTCCCTTTTCCGCTTTTGTGCAGGCATTTCGAGACTTAATGGGACAATTACTGAGTGAAAGTGATGTCCAATTGTCAACTTGGAAAAATAAAATTTTACAAGTGCTGGGGGATGAGGGGCAAGTCATTCTTGAGGTCATTCCCGAACTAGAACAAATTATTGGTCAACAACCACCTGCAACGGAACTTTCACAGAGTGCAGCCCAGAATCGCTTCAATTTACTCTTCCAAAAGTTCATTCAGATATTCACTACCAAAGAACATCCATTAGTAATTTTCCTTGATGATTTGCAGTGGGCTGATTCTGCATCACTCAAATTGATGCAATTGTTGATGAGCGAATCAGGAAGTGGATCTTTACTTTTAATTGGGGCTTATCGAGACAATGAAGTATCTACCGCGCATCAGTTGATGTTGACTTTAGCGGAGATTCGTAAAGCCAATGCGACAATTAACAGTATTACTTTAGCTCCGTTAAGTAAAGCTAGTTTAAATCAATTGGTGGTTGATACCTTGAGTTGTTCGAGTAAAACTGCCCAACCACTAACAGAACTCGTCTATCAAAAAACTCAAGGAAATCCATTTTTTGCAACGCAATTTCTCAAAGCATTATATGAAGATGGACTGATTACTTTTAATTTTGCTCAAGGTTACTGGCAATGCGATATTGCTGCTGTGAAGGCACTTGCCCTTACGGATGATGTGGTAGAATTCGTAGCGCTACAGTTGCAGAAGTTGCCAGATATAACGCAAAATGTGTTGAAATTAGCCGCGTGTATTGGCAACCAGTTTGATTTGCTAACCTTAGCAATTGTTTCTGAACAATCGGAAACCGAAACGGCAGCATCTTTATGGAAAGCTTTGCAAGAAGGGTTAGTTTTACCTACTAGTGAAGTTTATAAATTTTTTCAAGATAATGAGTATAATGCTGACTCAAACCCCTTCAATTATAATTTTCAAATCCCTATCTATAAATTTTTACATGACCGGGTGCAGCAAGCGGCTTACTCTCTAATTCCAGATGAAGAGAAACAATTTACTCATCTTAAAATTGGTCAATTACTCTTGCAAAATACCTCTGAGTCTCAGCAAGAGGAACGAATTTTTGAGATTGTCAGTCAGTTAAATCGAGGAATACAGCTAATTACCCAACCGACTGAACGTCAACAATTAGCTCAGTTAAATCTGAATGCTGGTCGAAAAGCGAAAGAATCTACCGCTTATGGTGCAGCAATTCATTACTTCTATTCTGGAATGCAGCTGCTACCGATTAATAGTTGGGAAATCGCCTACGAACTGACTCGAAATTTATATGAAGAAGCCGCCGAAGCGGCCTTTCTCAACAATGAATTTGAGCAGATGGAATCTCTTATCCAGGTTGTCATCGAACAAACAACCACCTTACTGGATAGAGTGAAAGTTTATGAAGTGCAACTCCAAGCTTATCAGGTGCGGAATCAATCATTCAAAGCGATCGCAACTGGACGCGAACTTCTGGCTCAACTTGGGGTAACATTACCTGAATCAGTAACACCTCCAGATATTCAGCAATATGTAGTCAACACGCTCTCCACCTTGGCAGCCAGAAGTATTGAGGGCTTAGTTGATTTGCCATTGATGGATGATATCAAAGCTTTGCTTGCTTTGCGGATTATGGCTAGCATTGCTCCCGCCATCCACCAAACTGCCCCTTATCTGTTC
>NNBT01002746.1_pt1 | contig 10042 bp, 7 predicted proteins | sample 1173831 | NCBI WGS metagenome assembly NNBT01 (sample SAMN07173936, study PRJNA388173) | plant metagenome | isolation source: symbiotic tissue sample KVJ10 | place: Norway: Troms, Kvaloya island | reverse complement strand
GCTATAAACCTTAAGCGGTCTTCAAGTTCGGCTGCTACTTTACCTACTATATGCACCTCACGCATTTTATGTTTTTCAACCGTTGGTAAAATATAGGTTTCGAAGTATTTTTCAAAACCCTCATCAATCAGCTTACAGATATATTCGTGTTTGCTGTTCTGGGTGATGAAATCGAAAAATGAGGTTAAAAATATATTCGCCTGTGGCTTATTATAAATACGTTCTAATATCTGAGGGCGGTCCAGGTTGTGTGTTAACGTAAATTTGGCTTCAATATCCTTTGGCATTTTATGGCTTAAAAATTCTTTCAGGAGTATTTTCCCAAAATAATTCGAAGAGCCTTCATCGCCAAGGATGTAACCTAATCCAAAGTTGTTGTTCACCGGTTTTTTCCCGTCGAAGTAAGCGCAATGTGCACCACTGCCCAACATGCCTACAATACCTGGCTGATTGTAACAAGCGGCTTTGGCTGCCCCGAAAAGATCATTTTCTACAACAATTTTGCTGTATTTGAAAAATGAAGAAAGGGTTTTAGCCAATTCCTCTTTTCTGTCTGCTGATGAAGCCCCGGCCGCAAAGAAATAAATCTTTTTAATGTTTTCGGCATTGTTAACCAGGGCGACTTTTTTATTTAAAATCTGTAAAATAGTTTTCGGATCAACAAAGCAAGGGTTTAAGCCGGTAGTATTGCAATGTGCCACTACCTGTCCATTTTGGGTTATTTTCCAGAATGCTGTTTTTGATCCGCTATAAACAACTGCTATCATATTATATTGAAAGTACCTCTGTCATTTCCATTAAATCGGGTTCGAGTTTAAAGGAGTGAGCTGTTAAAGCCTCTCTTATACTGGTTAATTTTATTTCGTTTCCTTTTAAACCCACCATTTGTTCCGTTTTGCCTGCAATTAACGCATTTACTGCCGCAAAACCTAAACGACTGCCTAAAATTCTGTCGAAACTGCTTGGGCTACCGCCACGTTGCAGGTGGCCAAGTATGGTTACTTTAGTATCGTAATGATCAAAAGTTTCTTTTACCTTTTTGGCAATATCATAAGCGCCGCCCTGTTTATGTCCTTCGGCTACGATAACAATACTCGAAGATTTTTTTGTCGCCGCGCCCAAGGCCAGTTTATTGATTAATTCGGTTACGCTGGTTTCCCTTTCAGGCAAAAGCACCGCTTCGGCACCACTGGCAATCGAACTTCTTAAAGCGATACATCCTGAGTCACGGCCCATTACTTCAATAAAGAATAAACGGTCATGCGCATCAGCAGTATCCCTGATCTTATCAATTGCTTCGATTACGGTATTAATTGCGGTATCGTAACCCAAAGTAAAATCAGATCCAACCAAATCGTTATCAATCGTTCCTGGTATGCCGATCACTTTAACGCCGAAAGTTTCAGAAAATCGTTTGGCACCGGTAAAGGTTCCGTCACCGCCAATCACCACTAAACCGTCGATATCGTTTTTCTTTAAATTATTATAAGCAATCTGCTGACCTTCGTCTGTTTTAAATTCTAAACAGCGTGCAGTTTTTAATATGGTACCACCCAGGTGTAAAATATTACTTACAGAACGGGCGTCCATTGGTTTTATGTTGTCGGTTATTAAACCCTGGTAACCCTGCATTACCCCGAACATATTAATGCCATGGTAAATTCCGGTACGAACAACAGCTCTAATTGCAGCATTCATTCCTGGGGCATCGCCTCCAGAAGTTAGTACAGCTATATTTTTTATATTTGGCTCCATCTTTATAATACGAATATAGTGTGTATTTTTTACACTAAGTAATTTATTTTATTTTTTTTACTTAATATTGAAAGTCATACCTTTATCTGCTTAAAATAACTAAATTTTACTTTGGAACAAATTTTACCACATTTAGATTCTGTATTCTCGATAGATTGCGTTTTGTTTGGATTTGATGGTAAGGAACTAAAAATCTTACTTATTGAAAGGAATGAAGAACCGTTTAAAGATTGGTGGGCACTGCCCGGTAACATTGTTGGTCCTGATGAAAGTTTAGATCAATCAGCCTCACGGATTTTGTACGAACTTACCGGTTTGCGCGGTATTTTTATGGAGCAGTATTATGCTTTTGGCGATCCGAACAGGCACCCGCAGGGTCGGGTTATCACCCTGGCGTATTATGCGTTGATCCGTTTGGGTGGCGATAAAGAGTTGCGCCCGATCAGTACCTACGCCAAACGCGCCAACTGGTTGCCGATTACCGATCTGCCTAAACTGGCTTTCGATCATCAAAAAATTTACGACAAAGGTTTAGAAAAAATAAAACGCCGGATTAAACACCAGCCGATTGCTTTCGAACTCCTGCCTGAAAAATTTACCTTAACCCAGCTTCAACATGTTTATGAACTGGTTTTGGGCAAAAAACTGGATAAGCGGAACTTCAGAAAAAAGATTGTAAGTTTTGGGGTATTAAAAGAGCTCGACGAAAAACAAAAAGGTGTATCGTACCGCGCGGCTACTTTGTACCGCTTTGATAAACGTAAATATGCGAAGCTTTTTGGTAAGGAGATTTCTTTTTAGCAGGTTGAGATTTGAGATGTTAGATTTGAGAGATAAGATAGCGGAGCGCTGAAAGACTCAAGACCAAAGCAATATGGCCTTTTATAAATAGAAAAATCCCGGTTTGATTTCAAACCGGGATTTTTTGCTTGTATATTATATTTTATACGATTCTGGACTAAAGACTCCAGACTTAGGACTGAAAGACTATGCTTTGGGCGCTAACTCTAAGTGATAATGTACCAGGTCATCTATAGGTGAGCGGATAATTTTACCCACGCCCATTTCATAACGGTCGGCTACTATACTTAAAATATCGCGGAAACTATAACCTACAGAGCCCACACAGTTTAATTTGTGGTCTTTGTAGTTAGGGTAGTGGATTACCAAAGCTTCGAAAAATGCAGTAAAAGCATAATCGATGGTTGCGAAAGCGTAATCCTCGTAATTATCTTTAAAATCGTATAAAAATTTACTGAAGCTTGCGCAGAAACGGTTTGGCAATGGCTTATTGTAAATGTTATCGAAAATATCTTCGTTGGTTAAAGCATAGTTGTCGTAAAAAGCTTCACGTAAACCTTTTGGCATGTAACCTTTCATGTAATCGCTCAAAATACGTTTACCGATGTACGAACCACTGCCTTCATCACCTAAGAAATATCCCAATGAATCGATGTTCATGGTAATTTCTGTACCATCATATAAACATGAATTTGTACCTGTACCTAAGATAGCGGCAAATCCTGGCTCGTTTCCAAGAAGCGCCCTCGAAGAGGCAAGTAAATCATGACCTACAAAAATGGTTGCATTGGTAAAAATCTGTTGCATGGCATCAGCCACAATCTTTACATTTGCTGGCGTAGAACAACCTGCACCGTAGTAATAAACTGCTGTTAATTTTTCTCTTTCCAAGTGGTCTGGAAGAGTCTCATTCAAAGACTTTACAATGTACTCTCCTTTGGAAAAATATGGATTGTAACCTTCGGTGTTAAAGTAAATTTTTCTGCCGGCCTCGTTAATCAAGCACCAATTTGTTTTGGTAGATCCGCCGTCTGCAATTACTATCATTTTATTTATTTTTGGTTTTAGCACGATAAAAGTATAAAAACTCTTATATTTTGTATCCTTTTTTTTAATAATTTTTTAACAATTTGTTGTTGTCGGAAATTAAGTGTGTAAAAAATACACTATATACGGCGTTTAATCGACGAAAAACCTTAAAATTATACCAGAAAAGGCATTGGTCTTTTTTTTTAACATCAAGAATATTTTACAATCCGATAGCGAAATGAATAACAGATTTTTAGATTTCAGGAGTGATACCGTAACCAAACCAACAGCCGGAATGTTGGATGCCATGATGACTGCAAAAGTGGGCGATGATGTTTTTGGGGAAGATGAAACGGTGCATGCATTGGAGACAAAACTGGCCTCAACTTTTAATATGGAAGCCGGATTATTTTGTCCGTCGGGAACGATGACCAACCAGATTGCAATCAAGTGTTTTACACAGCCCATGGACGAGGTGATTTGCGATCAGACTGCGCATGTTTACCGTTACGAAATTGGTGGCATTGCCTATCATTCGGCAGCATCGGTAAGGTTGTTGCATGGCGACAGGGGAATATTAACCCCAGAGTTGATCGAGCCTGAAATCAATGAAGATAATATACATTATCCGAACTCCAGTTTGGTGGTTTTAGAAAATACAGTAAACAAAGGCGGCGGAAGCTGTTATACCTTATCGCAGATTGCACCAATCCATCACCTATGTAATATAAAAGGATTGAAATTGCATTTAGACGGTGCGCGTATTTTTAATGCGCTTGTGGCTACAGGTGATGAGGCGAACGAGTACGGTAAATATTTTGATGGGATTTCAATTTGCCTGTCTAAAGGACTCGGTGCACCAGTTGGGTCCGTACTGTTGGGCAGCAAGCAAATGATCCACAAAGCCCGAAAAATCAGAAAAGCTTTTGGCGGCGGAATGCGTCAGGCAGGTTTTTTAGCGGCTGCAGGCATTTATGCACTCGATCATCATGTAACACGCTTAAAAGACGATCACGCCCATGCGCAGGCTTTAGCCAATGCACTGGCTAGGGCAAAATATGTAAAATCGGTTATGCCGGTAGAAACCAACATTGTAATCTTCGAAGTAGAAAAAGGATCAGCAGAGAAAATTGTAAACCAGTTAAAGGAAAAAGGATTGCATTGCAATACCACCAGCGCGAGTACCGTCCGTTTGGTTACCCATCTGGATTTAAGCGCTGAAATGATCGATCAGGCTATTGAAATAATATTACATTTGTCTTAGACAGAGTCCTAAGTCGTGAGCCTATAGTTCTGAGTCAATATGTCTAATGAAATTCTAACCGAAATGTCCGAAAACTCTACACCCCAAGTTCCGATCTCCAAACTTTTAATCGCTAACCGCGGCGAAATTGCTTTACGTATTATGCGTTCTGCGAAAGAGATGGGAATAAAAACGGTTGCCGTTTTTTCTGAAGCCGACCGCAATGCATTACATGTGCGTTATGCCGATGAGGCCATTTTTATCGGGCCTGCACCTTCAAACCAGAGTTATCTTGTGGGGGAGAAAATTATCGATGCCTGTAAATTAACAGGTGCCGAAGCCATTCATCCTGGTTATGGTTTCTTGTCCGAAAATGCAGGATTTGCGCAAAAAGTTGCCGATGCAGGGCTGATTTTAGTAGGCCCTTCGCCGCAGGCAATGGAAACGATGGGTAATAAACTCTCGGCAAAGGCAGCGGCATTAAAATATAATATCCCCATGGTGCCTGGAACGGAAGAAGCCATTCAGGATGTAAACGAGGCAAAACAGCGTGCTATCGAAGTTGGCTTTCCCATTTTAATCAAAGCTGCTGCTGGCGGTGGTGGCAAGGGGATGCGTATAGTAGAGCGGGCAGAAGATTTTGAAGAGCAGATGCAGCTTGCCGTTAGTGAGGCTACTTCAGCCTTTGGCGATGGCGCGGTTTTTATCGAACGTTACGTTACTTCGCCAAGGCACATCGAAATACAGGTTTTGGGCGATACCCATGGCAATATCGTTCACCTTTTTGAACGTGAATGCTCTGTGCAGCGCCGTCACCAAAAAGTAGTTGAAGAAGCACCTTCTTCGGTTTTAACGGAAGAAATCAGAGAGCAGATGGGTAAATGTGCGATAGATGTGGCCCGTTCGGTAAACTACACCGGAGCCGGTACCGTTGAGTTTATCCTTGATGAAAGCCTTGATTTCTTTTTCCTTGAAATGAATACCCGTTTGCAGGTAGAACATCCGGTAAGCGAACTCATTACAGGGATCGACCTGGTAAAGGAGCAGATTAAAATTGCTTCCGGCGAAAAATTGAGTTTTAGCCAGGAAGATTTAAAAATCAACGGGCATGCCATCGAACTCAGGGTTTATGCCGAAGATCCGGCCAATAATTTCCTGCCTGATATCGGTACTTTACAGACATACAATACCCCTAAAGGGAATGGCGTAAGGGTTGATGACGGCTTTGAACAGGGCATGGAAATCCCGATTTATTATGATCCGATGATTGCCAAACTCATTACCTATGGTAAGGACAGGGAAGAAGCCATTGAACGGATGGTGAGGGCTATTGAAGAATATGATATTACAGGGATAGAAACTACACTGGGTTTTGGTAAATTTGTCATGCAGCACGAAGCCTTTAAAAGCGGGAATTTTGATACCCATTTTGTAGGAAAATATTTTAAACCCGAAAATTTAAAAGTTCGGGATAAAACAGAAGCGTTGATTGCCGCACTGATTGCTGCAAAACTTTTTCAAAAGAATGAACAGGTAAAACCGGGCGGTGCTGAGGTTAAAAAGGCTTCGGATTGGAGAAAGAATAGATTGAAATACTAGAGAATAGTTTTAAAACGATCGTCATTCCCAACTTGATTGGGAATCGTAATGCTTTAGCAGGATTTGTATGTGGCATTAAGGTTCCTGCCTACGCGGGAATGAGGTTGTAGAAAAAAGAGAAATATAAAATGTTCACAGGAATTATAGAAACACTTGGCGAGGTTACCGCCATCAAAAACGACCATACCAATATCCACTTTACCATTTCATCGGCCATCAGTCATGAGCTTAAAATAGACCAAAGTGTAGCCCATAATGGGGTTTGCTTAACGGTTGTAGCTTTAAGTGATGGAACACATACGGTTACCGCCATTGATGAAACGCTAAATAAAACCAATCTTGATGATTTAAAAGTAGGCAGTAAAATCAATCTGGAACGCTGCATGCAGATGAATGCCCGTTTAGATGGTCATATTGTACAAGGCCACGTAGACCAGACTGCGGTTTGCGTTAAACGCGAAGAACTGGATGGCAGCTGGGAATACCGTTTTAAATATGATGCTTCTGCCGGAAATGTAACCGTAGAAAAAGGTTCGGCATGTGTAAACGGCATTAGCCTAACGGTTGTAAATTCCCAGGTGGACGAATTTTCGGTATTTATTATTCCTTATACCTTTGAGCACACCAATTTACAGGAGGTTGAGGTTGGAGATACCGTAAATTTAGAATTCGATATTATTGGCAAATACGTAGCCCGTTTAATGAACAGGTAATTTTACTCTCTTTTTTTATGTGTAATTAATTGATTTTTAGTATTTTGATTGATAATAGGCGTTGTTTTAACGCTTAATTTTTCATGACAGTGCAGGATGGTTGGTTGAATTATATTGCTGAATATAGTAGTGTTGAAACTAAAAATTTAACGCTAACCATTTATGAACAGAATCTCCCGCATGTTAAGCGCAATGTTTACCATTGCCTTGCTATTTTTATTTACAGTAAATGCTTCAGCCCAAAAAATCTCTTTAAAAGATTTGACTGTTGAGCATTTAGTAAATCCTTTTAGTATTGATAATCCTAAACCCAGGTTTAGCTGGAAAATTATATCTACTGCAAAAAACACCAAACAGAGCAATTACGAAATCAGATTAGGTACCTCGCCAAAAATTGACAAAGTTTTATGGAAAACAGCTGTAAACAATGATCAATCGGTTCTGGTAGCTTACGATGGTCCTCAATTATCATCCAAAACAAAATATTACTGGCAGGTTAGGGTAAAAGATAATCATGGAAATACTTCTGCATGGTCGCCGGTGCAACATTTTCAAACGGGTTTAAAACCTGAAGACTGGAAAGCAAAATGGATCGCAGTAGAAGGAAAAGATACTTCATTGGCAAGCCCACTATTTAGAAAAGAATTTAACCTAAAAAAAGAAGTCCGCTCTGCAACTGCCTATATTACCGCAAAAGGTTTATACGAGGCCAGTATCAACGGCGGGCGTGTGGGCGATGCCTATTTCGCACCGGGCTGGACCAGCTATAAAAACCACATTCAATATCAGGTTTACGAGCTTAAAAATACTTTAAAAAAAGGTGTCAATGTAATCGGTGTTTCATTGGGTGATGGCTGGTACAAAGGACGGATCGGTTTTGGCTCACAAAAAGAGTTTTATGGCAATACAAGAGCTTTATTATTGCAACTTGAAGTGGAATATACCGATGGAAGCAAGGAAACCGTTATATCGGATAACAGTTGGAAAACCAGTTACGGAGCGATAAGATCGTCTAATATATACGATGGGGATACTTATGATGCGAGGTTAGAACAGAACGGTTGGAACAACATCAACTTTAAAGAAAATACCAATTGGAAACCTGTGCAGGAACTGGCCAACGGACCAGAAAAACTGGTAGGCATGAGCGGTCCGCAGGTGAGTAAACATGAAGAATTTAAAGCTTTAAAAATATTTAAAACACCATTGGGCGAAACTGTTGTCGATTTCGGGCAGAACCTGGTCGGCTGGGTAATGTTGAAAGCAAAAGGCGCGGCTGGTACAAAAATTACCATCAGCCATGCTGAAGTATTAACCAAAGAAGGGAATTTTTACACCACCAATCTTCGTACGGCCAAACAACAGAACAACTATATCCTAAAGGGAGAAACCGAGCAGGTATTCGAACCACATTTTTCTTTTCAGGGTTTCAGGTATGTAAAAATAGATGGTTATCCAGGGGAACTTAGACTGGAAAACCTGACCGCTGTAGCTGTTTATTCGGATATGAAAACAAGTGGGAAATTTAGCACTTCAAATCCTTTATTAAATCAATTGCAGCATAACATTTCCTGGGGGCAGAAAGGAAATTTTGTTGATGTACCTACAGATTGTCCGCAAAGGGACGAACGTTTGGGCTGGACAGGTGATGCACAGGCATTTGCCTCAACAGCGGCCTACAATATGGATGTTGCTGGCTTTTTTACCAAATGGTTAAAAGATGTTTCTGCAGATCAGCTTCCTAGTGGTAGTGTGCCTTTTGTAGTTCCCAATGTGTTAAACCAAAACGATGCAGGTTCGGCAGGCTGGGCAGATGTAGCCACGATTATTCCATGGGATATGTATGTGATATATGGGGATAAAGGCCTGTTGGAAACCCAGTACGGCAGCATGAAAAAGTGGGTGGATTACATGTCTTCAAAATCAAAAAACAACCTTTGGAATACCGGTTTCCACTTTGGCGACTGGTTATTTTACCGCCCAAACGATGATAACGATGGCCGTGCCGCGGTTACGGATAAATACATGATTGCACAAACGTTTTATGCGCACTCTACACAATTGCTTTTAAATGCAGCAAAAGTGTTGGGCAAAACCGAAGATATAGCGAAGTACAGCGATCTGTTAGCAAAAATAAAAGAAGCATACATTAAAGAAAACATGACACCTAGCGGTAAATTAATTTCGAATACACAAACTGCTTATGTTCTGGCTTTACAATTTGATATGCTGCCCGAAAATTTACGTGCGCAGGCTGCACAAAGATTGGTTGATAACGTAAGGGACTACGGAAACCACCTTACTACAGGATTTTTAGGTACACCGTATCTTTGCCATGTATTAAGCCGCTTCGGGCATGAAGATGTAGCTTACGACCTGTTGATGCAAGAAAGTTACCCTTCATGGCTTTATCCGGTAAAAATGGGTGCTACCACTATCTGGGAGCGTTGGGATGGTATTAAACAGGATGGATCTTTCCAAACGGCAGATATGAATTCTTTTAACCACTATGCTTATGGGGCCATTGGCGATTGGATGTATAAAAATATTGCAGGAATCAATCCTGTAGCAACACAACCGGGTTATAAAGCCATTTTAATTGCACCAAGACCAGGCGGAAAACTGACCAATGCCTCGGCAGAACTGGAAACAGTTTATGGTACTGTTAAATCATCATGGACAATTGCTGATGGTATATTTAAGCTCGACGTAACCGTTCCGGCAAATGCTACCGCTACCGTAATTTTGCCAAAAACTGATAAAAAAGAAGAAATAGGCTCTGGTAGCTATCATTTTGAATATAAATATTAATCGCTAATATTGCAGCGTTGTAAAAAGGACGCGAAGGGTCGTCATTGCGAGAAGGCTTTTTCAGCCGACGAAGCAATCTTTCTTGCACGAA
>NNBT01002098.1_pt1 | contig 10048 bp, 7 predicted proteins | sample 1173831 | NCBI WGS metagenome assembly NNBT01 (sample SAMN07173936, study PRJNA388173) | plant metagenome | isolation source: symbiotic tissue sample KVJ10 | place: Norway: Troms, Kvaloya island | reverse complement strand
GGCCGAGCGCGCCGTGCCCGAGGGCTTTGGGGGCCCAGCCGGGGCGGTTGGCGCGGGGGCGGGACGAGAAATGCGGCACGCGCGGCAGCGCGGCCGGAGCCGTGTTCGTCATCGATGTCTCCATCCTTACAGATGGGCGCGCCACGGTGGGGTGGCGTGTCCCGTCGATGGGGGTAAGGGGGGAGGGGGCGGGGTGTCAAGATGGGCTGCTTCGGTTCGCTCTGCCCGCTCTCGCACCCTCTCCGTCATTCCGGGGCTTCGCGCAGCGAAGAGCCCGGAATCCATCATCGGACTCGACGGTGCCCTATGATGGATTCCGGCGCTGCGCTGCTTGGCAGCTTGGCCGGAATGACGGCGAGGGGCGGGACGCCCGACGCACCGAAACCCCCGGCCGGCTGATCGCCGCGGGGTTTCGGGTCTTGAAGCGTATCCAAGGGGATGCGCGGGACGAGATGGCGTCGCAGTCGACGGCTGCGTGCCGATGTCGATGTCGAATGTCGTGTCGAAGCAGCGCCAACAGCCGCTACCCCGTCCCGCACGCGGGTGTTTTGTGCCGACCAGATCGCCTTCTGGTTATCCGTGTCACAGGTCGCGCGGCCTGACTCACCCGCGCGATGGCGATCCGCGCCTCCGCCGCCCTCAGCCCGCAACGGCCTCGAACGACGAAATCCGCAAACCCCGCCCGGCCGCACGATGCCTCGCGACAGCCCCCTTGGTCGGGCGGAGCGAGGGAAGAATAGGCACGGGTTTCGGGGGCGGGGATAAGATTTGTCGAAGAGCGCGACGCCGTCTTGCCTTCTCCCGGATGGGAGAAGGTGGCGCGGAGCGCCGGATGAGGGCCTGCCGTTTCAATGGAAGGCGCAACGGCGCCGTGCCGTCTCAATATGCAGCGGCGGTCCCTCATCCCTGCCCTTCTCCCATCCGGGAGAAGGGTTCCCCGCGCCCCATCATCACGGGGCCGGAGCCGACGACCCTCAACTCCGCCCGGGAATCATCCGGATGGCGTTGCCGAGATGGGTGGCGCAGGCGTTCATGTCCTTCTTGGCCATCATGTCGCTGGCCAGGGTCATTTCCTTCATGGCGGCCGCCTTCTTGTCCGGGGCCGTCATCTTGGAGGTTTCGACGTTCATCTTGGCGAGCTCGGCATCGCTGCAGGTGGTCGGCGGCAGCGGCGTGGTGTTCGGCGCCGCCGGGGCGGTCTGCGCCCCGGCCGGCGACAGCGCCAGCGCGAGCCCGAGCGCGGCGAGGGTCATGGTGGTCCTGAACATTGTTTTATCTCCCTGTAGGGGCCGGAAGGGCCCTTTTCCGGGAAACAGAGGGTGGAGAGGATTGTTCCGGGCGGGCTCGCGGGCCGGAGATGGGCTGTTGAACCGCGACGCGTTATCTCTACCCTTGGGGGAAAAGTGCCCCGGCAGCGGCGGATGAGGGCGGCTCGACTGGGTCAGCCCTTCCTTCCCTCATTCGTTTGAGCTTTGCGCTTGCACAGCAACTCGCTTAATCGTGACCTTTGAAAGTGTGCTCCGCATACAACGCCTGAAGCTCCAACCTCAAATCACCAATAGGTACATACTTCAACAATCTGAATTCGGATATTAGTTCAGCAAAATCTTTGGCAATTGGAAGAATGCCGTTAAATCCTATCAAGAATAATTCACTACTGCTAATCTGTCCGCGCAGCAATTTTGCGTAAGATAGTTTTTAATCTCTAGATAGTATCTTATCTTCCCTAAGTCTATGTAGTATTCTATAGATAACACGAAAATACGGACTGATACTAGATTCACAGTGTCTATGTATGTTATTGGCATAAAAATCGACTGAATTCATAAATTTATTGTTTGGATGCATTCTTGTATTAATTATGTTTTGCTTAAGTTGATTAGACGCGTAATCGAAAGCGTCATTCCCTCTTCGACTTTCAAGCGACACCTCTTCCCGGCATTCGCGTAATAGGCGAAGAAGTTCGAAAAAGGAGCTCTCAAAACGCTGTCGGTGGAGGTCATCCTGTTGCTGCCTTAGTGCCTCTTGCTGCAATTTCAATGCGTCCGATTGGGAGCGAAGAGTAAGAACCACCGCCACGAAACCGACGCCACTGATGAGAGCATTGAATCCTCCAAAAGAGTCTCCCCACTGACCTGCTTTATCAAGGCTACTCTCACCAGTCACCCACGCGGCGACCCGATAACCGAAAAAAGCCCATAAAAGCCATACTGCCAAAATAGCGGCGCCCAAGAAAATTCCAAGCTTTGAAAAAGATCGAATGCCCATAATTGATTTCCGTTAGATTGCTATGATAGCTAATCCGAGGACAAATATAGTAATTTTAATAATAGCATTTAATCTCCGATAGCCCCTACCCCCGCCGCCGCCCGCCGCGTTGCTCCCCAGCCCCCTTGGGCCGCTGCTCCGTCCGTGGCCCCATCTCGTCCAGCGTCGGCTTGCGCGGGCGGGGGGCAGGCTTCGACACCGGTTTGCCCTCGCCACCACCGAAATTATGCGGGCCCATGTCGGCGTCGGTGGGTTTGCGGGCGCGGGTCGGCAGGTTGGCGCTGTCGCCGTAAGAGCGCTCGCCCTTGTAGCGGCCGGCCGAAGCCTCGACATCGCTCTGGCGGGCCAGCGGGTCGTCGGAGATGGCGAGTTCGGTGGCCTGGAGGCGCTTGATCTCGTCGCGCAGCCGGGCGGCGGTTTCGAATTCGAGGTCGGCGGCGGCCTCGCGCATGCGCTTTTCGAGATCGGCCAGCGCCGCCTTGAAATTGTGCCCTGCTGCCGGCGTGGCGAGCCCGGTGTCGACGGTGACGTGGTCGCGCTCATAGACCGAGCCGAGGATGTCGCCGATGGCGCGCTTGATCGTCTGCGGCGTGATGCCGTGCTCGAGGTTGTAGGCGACCTGCTTCTCGCGGCGGCGCGCGGTCTCGGCCAGCGCGCGCTCCATCGAGCCGGTGATGTGGTCGGCATAGAGGATGACGCGGCCGTCGACATTGCGCGCGGCGCGGCCGATGGTCTGGATCAGCGAGGTCTCGGAGCGCAGGAAGCCCTCCTTGTCGGCGTCGAGAATGGCCACAAACCCGCATTCGGGAATGTCGAGCCCCTCGCGCAGCAGGTTGATGCCGACCAGCACGTCGAAGGCGCCCAGGCGCAGATCGCGCAGGATCTCGATGCGCTCGATCGTGTCGATGTCGGAGTGCATGTAGCGGACGCGCACGCCGTTCTCGTGGAGATATTCGGTGAGATCCTCGGCCATGCGCTTGGTCAGCACGGTGACGAGCGTGCGGTAGCCCTGCGCCGTGACCTCCTTGATCTCGTCGAGCAGGTCCGCGACCTGGTGCTTGGCGGGGCGGATTTCGACGGGCGGGTCGATCAGCCCGGTGGGGCGGATGACCTGCTCGGTGAAGACGCCGCCGGTCTGCTCCATCTCCCAGGTGCCGGGCGTCGCCGAGACATGCACCGATTGCGGGCGCATCGCGTCCCATTCCTCGAAGCGCAGCGGCCGGTTGTCCATGCAGGAGGGCAGGCGGAAGCCGTATTCCGCCAGCGTCGCCTTGCGCCGAAAGTCGCCGCGATACATGCCGCCGATCTGCGGCACGGTGACATGGCTCTCGTCGGTGAAGACCAGCGCGTTGTCGGGCAGGTATTCGAACAGCGTCGGCGGCGGCTCGCCCGGCTTGCGGCCGGTGAGATAGCGCGAATAGTTCTCGATGCCGTTGCAGGAGCCGGTGGCCTCGATCATCTCGATGTCGAAGGTGCAGCGCTGGTCGAGCCGCTGCGCCTCGAGATAGCGGCCCATGCCGTTGAGCTCGTCGAGCCGGGCCTTGAGCTCCTGCTTGATCGACTTGACAGCCTGGGTCAGCGTCGGCCGCGGCGTGGTGTAGTGCGAATTGCCGTAGACCTTGACGAATTCGAGGTCGGCCGTCTTCTGACCCGTCAGCGGATCGAACTCCGAGATCTGCTCGATCTCGTCGCCGAACAGGCCGATGCGCCAGGCGCGGTCCTCATAGTGGGCCGGAAACAGCTCGATCACGTCGCCGCGCACGCGGAAGCTGCCGCGGGTGAACTCGTGCTGGGTGCGCTTGTATTGCAGCGCGACGAGATCGGCGATGAGCTGGCGCTGCTCGACGCGCTCGCCCAGCTTGATGCCGAAGGTCATCGCCGTATAGGTCTCGACCGAGCCGATGCCGTAGATGCAGGAGACGGAGGCGACGATGATGACGTCGTCGCGCTCGATCAGCGAGCGCGTCGCGGAATGGCGCATCCGGTCGATCTGCTCGTTGATGCTGGACTCTTTCTCGATGAAGGTGTCCGAGCGCGGCACATAGGCCTCGGGCTGGTAGTAATCGTAATAGGAGACGAAATACTCGACCGCGTTGTCGGGGAAGAAGCTCTTGAACTCGCCATAGAGCTGCGCGGCCAGCGTCTTGTTCGGCGCCAGGATCAGCGCCGGGCGCTGCGTCTTCTCGATGATCTGCGCCATGGTGAAGGTCTTGCCCGAGCCGGTAACGCCGAGCAGCACCTGGTCGCGCTCCTGCCGACCAATGCCCTCGACCAGCTCGGCGATCGCGGCCGGCTGGTCGCCCGCCGGCTCGTATTCCGAATTCATCCGGAAGCGGATGCCGCCCTCGGATTTGTCCGGCCGCGGCGGGCGATGCGGCGTCCAGGCCCGGCCCGGCTCGATGAAGGGGTTGCCGCTCTCCAGCAGCGTCTGCAGCGAGGTCGCTGTCGCGGCGGCCGCGCCCTCGGCCCCGATAAAGGCGCCATCGGCCTTCTTCGAGAGCTTGCGCTTGGGCCTCTCCTCGCCGCCGGGCCGTTCCGTGGCGTAGCTCGGCTTCGCCTCATAGCCGGCCTGCGGCTTGTCGGAAAACCCGGCCGCGCCGCCGGGCACGGCGTTGCCGCGGTTGATCGCCGGGTTGAGCAGATCGGCGAGATAGCCCTCCAGCGGCTTCAGCTCCTGGCGCGACGCCTTGGAATTGGGCGTGCGCGCGCTGGACGGCTTCTTGGCGGGCTTGGTCTTGGCAGGAGTCTCGGACATCGCAGCAATATGGGGCGCATCCCCGCCGCGCGCGAGGGGGGGAGGGCGCATGGCCGGGTGGACTGGTGACAGGAGATGGCAGGAGAGGCGCCATTTTGGGGGAGGCGCGGGCGCCGCGGGGAACCCCTCTCCTGTAAGGAGAGGGGTAGGGGTGAGGTGTAGGCCCCTGGACCAGATAACTCCGCCCTGACCGCTGCGCCGGTGAGGTCTCACGCCACCTTCAAGACGGCCGACCCCTCACCCTACCCTCTCCCTACGGGAGAGGGTTCCCGCGCTGTCCTCGCGTCGTCGACCGGGACGGCGGCGCCCTGTCGCAATGGACTTGTCATGCGATCTCTCCATGATCGCGGACCGACGCCGGGGGCGACGTACGCCCGGCCGGGTTCACTGCGGGAGGACACGCCATGCGCCGACGCCTGATCGCGATCGTCACGGGGGCCGCCGCGCTCCTCGCCTGCACGGGCGCGCAGGCCGTCGGGCCGGACTGGACCTGGCTCGACGAGGACCCGGAATACCGCCAGGCGCGGCGCTGGATCGAGGAAAAAAACTTCCCGCCGGCCATCGAGAAGCTGGAGGTTCTGCTCAAGCGCGCGCCGCATGCCCCGGAGCTGCTGAACTGGCTCGCCTTCTCGCACCGCAAGCTGAAGAACTACCCGCTCTCGAAGCAGTATTACGACGCCGCGCTGATGCGCGACCCGACCTTCCTGCCCGCGCTCGAATATCAGGGCGAATGGTTCATCGAGACCGGCGACATGGCCAGCGCCAAGGCCAATCTGGCCAAACTCGCCAGCCTCTGCGGCCGCTGCCATGAATGGCAGGATCTGAATGCTGCGATCGAGAAGGCGGAGGGGCGGTAGGCGCTGGAGCGAATTCCCACCCTCCACGTCATCCCGGACGCAGCGAAGCGGAGATCCGGGATCCATCGTAGAGCGGCGGCTTCTCCGCAAAGCCTGCGCCCTCCGATGGATTCCTGGTCTGCGCTACGCTTGCCCGGAATGACGGAGGTTCATGAGACTGCCCACGGCCCGTCGGCGGATGGCTTCTGCGTCGGCACTCACGCACTTATCCAGCGTCCCGCCTCAACCACCCCACCATCCCCGCCGCCGCCGCGACGCCGGTCGCGAAGCAGCCCTGCAGGAGATAGCCGCCGGTGGGGGCCTCCCAGTCCAGCATCTCGCCGGCGACGAAGACGCCCGGCAGGCGGCGCAGCATGAAGCAGTCGTCGATTTCGGAGGCCACGATGCCGCCGGCGCTCGAGATCGCGCGGTCGATCGGCATGGTCCCGGTGAGGCGCAGGGGCGCGGATTTGATCGCCGCCGCCAGCGCGGCCGGCGTTTCGTCGAGCCTGCTACCGACGCTGTCGCGCAGCACGGCCACCGCCGCAGGTGACAGCCCCGCCGCCTTGCGCAGATGGTTGCTCAGCGTTTCGCCCGGGCGGCGCTTGCCGAGCTTCTCGGTCAGACGGGCGAGGTCGAGATCGGGCCGCAGGTCGATGTGGAGGGTCGCGGACCCGTCGCGCGCGATCGCCTCGCGCAGGGGACCCGACAGCGCATAGATCGCGCCGCCCTCGAGGCCATGGGCATCGATCATCGCCTCGCCGACCACCTGTTTGCCGGCAAATCGCAGCGCGATGCGCTTCAGCGGCGCGCCCGCGAAGCGCTCGCGCAGCGTGTCGGACCAGGCGACCGCGAAGCCGCCATTGGCCGGACGCAGCGGCGCAACGGCGACGCCCTTCTCCGCCAGCAGCGGCACCCAGCCGCCATCGGAGCCGAGCCGCGGCCAGCTCGCCCCGCCCAGCGCCAGCAGCGTCGCATCGGGGGTGAGCGTCACGGTCTCGCCCGAGGCCGTGGCGAAGGTGAGCGCGCCGGCTTCGTCCCAGCCGGTCCAGCGCCGGCCGGTTTCGAGCCTGACACCGAGCCCGTCGAGCCGGCGCAGCCAGGCGCGCAGCAGCGGCGAGGCCTTCATCGCCTTCGGGAAGACGCGCCCGGTCGACCCGACGAAGCTCTCCGCGCCGAGCCCGTCGGCCCAGTCCCGCAGCGCCTGGGGCGGGAAGGCCATGATCGCCGGTTCGAGCGCGTCCCGCGCCGCGCCGTAATGCGGCAGGAAGGTTTCCAGCGGCTCGGAATGGGTGAGGTTCAACCCGCCGCGCCCGGCGAGCAGGAATTTCCGCGCCGGCGAGGCCATGCGGTCATGAATCGTGACGCGGTGACCGGCCTGCGCCAGCCGCTCGGCGGCGATCAGCCCGGCGGGGCCGGCGCCGATGATGGCGATGTCTTTGCTGTGCATTGGGCCGGCTTGCGCCGTCAGGCGTCGCGGGTCAAGCGAGGTGGGCAGATGCCGCCGTCATTCTCGGGCGGAGCGAAGCGCAGACCCGAGAATCTCCATCAGGACGGGCATGGGAGACGCAACGTCACGAGATGCTCGGGGTTGCGCCCGAGCATGACGGTTTCCTTCAAACCCGGGCAAACGTCTCGTCGAAGGCGTAGCCCGCGCCGCGCACGGTGCGTAGGGGGTCCTTGGCGTCGCCGGGCGTGATCGCCTTGCGCAGGCGGCCGACATGAACGTCCACCGTGCGCTCGTCGATATAGACGTCGCGGCCCCAGACGGCGTCGAGCAGCTGGGCGCGGGAATAGACGCGGCCGGGGGCCTGCATCAGGAATTCGAGCAGGCGGAATTCGGTGGGGCCGAGATGCAGCTCCTCGCCGGAGCGGCGCACGCGCCGCGTCGTGCGGTCGAGCTCGAGATCGCCCGCCGTCAGCAGGCCGGCGACATGACCCGGCTTGGCCCGGCGCAGCAGCGCCTGGATGCGCGCGATCAGCTCGGGCAGCGAGAACGGCTTGACGACATAGTCGTCGGCGCCGGTGGCGAGCCCGCGCACACGCTCGGTCTCCTCGCCGCGCGCGGTCAGCATGATGATCGGCACCCGCTCGGTGTCGCGCCGCGCCCGCAGGCGGCGGCAGAGCTCGATGCCCGACAGCCCGGGCAGCATCCAGTCGAGCAGGACGAGATCGGGCGTGTTGTCGCGCAGGTGAAGCTCGGCATCGTCGCCGCGCGCGACGCTATCGACCACGAAGCCCTCGGCCTCGAGATTGTAGCGCAGCAGCAGGGTGAGGGGTTCCTCGTCCTCGACGATCAGGATGCGGGCGGCCATGGCGTCGTCCAAAATTGATGAGCTTCGGTAGGAAGCGCGGGGAACCCCTCCCCCTTGTGGGGAGGGGTAGGGGTGGGGTCGGCCCACTCGGTGAGCGATCACCAGGCGGAACCACCCCCATTCCCCCTACCCTTCCCCACAAGGGGGAAGGGTGGTGCGTCGTCTGGCACGCCGCTGCGCTTTGAAAGCACAGGTGGCGTGACGTTCCTCAGCTTCCCGTCACCGCCTCGACGGAGATGTCGGTGGTGTCGAGCTTGGGGCGGTTGATGTCGAGCGATTCACCGGTGACGAGGTAATGGATCGTCTCGGCGATGTTGGTGGTGTGGTCGCCGATGCGCTCGACGTTCTTGGCGCAGAACAGGAGATGCGTGCAGAAGGTGATGTTGCGCGGATCTTCCATCATGTAGGTCAGCAACTCGCGGAACAGCGAGGTGTAGAGCGCGTCGATCTCGCCGTCGCGGTGCCAGACCTCGAGCGCCTTCTGCTCGTTGCCAGCGGCATAGGCGTCGAGCACGTCCTTGAGCTGGGCCTGGACGAGGCGGCTCATATGCTCCAGCCCGACCACGGCGCGGTGCGGCGGCGAGAACTGGCCGGAAATCGCGACCGCGCGCTTGGCGATGTTCTTGGCGAGATCGCCGACGCGCTCGATGTCCGAGGCGATGCGGATCGCCGAGATCAGCTCGCGCAGATCATGGGCGAGCGGCTGGCGGCGCGCGATCGTCAGAACCGCGCGCTCCTCGACGTCGCGCTGCAGGTTGTCAAGGCGCTGGTCGGCGGAGATCACCTTCTGGGCCAGCGTGGTGTCGCGGCGCACCAGCGCCACCGTGGAATCGCCGAGCATGCGCTCGGACATGCCACCCATCTCGGCGAGGCCGCGGCGCAGCGCCTCGAGATCGGCATCGAAGGAGCGAACGATATGGTCGGTCATCGGCGTTTATCCTTGGTGCAGCGCGTGCGGTTCAGCCGAAGCGGCCGGTGACGTAGTCCTGCGTCTGCTTCTTGTTCGGGTTCATGAAGATCGTGTTGGTCGGCGCGAACTCGATGACCTCGCCGAGATACATGAAGGCGGTGTACTGCGAGATGCGGGCCGCCTGCTGCATGTTGTGGGTGACGATGACGATGGTGAAGTCGGCCTTGAGCTGCTCCAGCAGATCCTCGATCTTGCCGGTCGAGATCGGGTCGAGGGCCGAGGTCGGCTCGTCGAACAGGATGACCTCCGGCTTTTGCGCGATGGTGCGCGCGATGCACAGGCGCTGCTGCTGGCCGCCCGACAGGCCCATGCCCGAGGTCTTGAGCTTGTCCTTGACCTCGTCCCAGAGCGCGGCGCGGCGCAGCGCGCCCTCGACGCGGTCGTCGAGCTCCGACTTCGGCGGCTTCTCATAGAGGCGGATGCCGAAGGCGACGTTGTCGTAGATCGACATCGGGAACGGCGTCGGCTTCTGGAAGACCATGCCGATGCGCGAGCGCAGCTCGTTGACGTCGACATCGTTGGAGATGACGTTGCGGCCGTCGAGCATGACCTCGCCGGTCGCCTTCTGCTCGGGATAGAGCGAGTAGATGCGGTTGAAGATGCGCAGCAGGGTCGACTTGCCGCAGCCCGAGGGGCCGATCAGCGCCGTGACGTGGCGGTCGCGGAAATCGAGATTGATGTTCTTCAGCGCCTTGTGCTCGCCGTAGTAGAAATCGAGGTTCTTGACCGCGATCCGGACGGGAGCGTCGGCATCGAGCGTCTGCGGGCTGAGTTCGAGGGTCGAAAGCATCGAAGGGTTCCTTCGGGTCGGACGCGTCAGCGTTATCGGTTGATGGCGATTTACTTGGCGCCGCGCACGATGCGCCGCGCAACGATCGAGAGCAGCAGGATCGACATGGTGATG
>NNBT01000114.1_pt1 | contig 10072 bp, 11 predicted proteins | sample 1173831 | NCBI WGS metagenome assembly NNBT01 (sample SAMN07173936, study PRJNA388173) | plant metagenome | isolation source: symbiotic tissue sample KVJ10 | place: Norway: Troms, Kvaloya island | reverse complement strand
TCGTATCTTCGACAAATCCGGCTTCGTTCAGGGTATCAGTATGAATCGCTACTTGCACATCATATTCATCGGCAACACTGAGGCAAGTATCAATTGCTGCGGGTGTGGTTCCCCAATCTTCATGAAGTTTTAACCCCATTGCACCAGCATTTACTTGTTCTACAAGTCCTTGGGGTTTGCTGGCATTACCTTTGCCCATAAACCCTAAGTTGACGGGAAAAGCATCAGCAGCTTGCAGCATTCGGTAAATATTCCAAGTCCCGGGGGTGCAGGTAGTGGCATTTGTACCTGTGGCGGGGCCAGTACCGCCGCCGATCATGGTGGTAATACCGGAAGCGATCGCAACTTCAATCTGCTGAGGACAAATAAAATGAATATGGGCATCAATACCGCCAGCAGTGAGAATCATTCCTTCACCAGCTAAGGCTTCGGTTCCGGGGCCGATAATAATATCTACATTATTTTGAATATAAGGATTTCCGGCTTTACCAATTTTGAAAATCTTGCCATCTTTAATGCCAATATCTGCTTTGACAATACCCCACCAATCGAGAATTAAGGCATTAGTAATTACTAAATCTACAGCACCATCGGCGTTAGAAATGGGGGATTGTCCCATTCCGTCTCGGATGACTTTACCGCCGCCGAATTTAACTTCGTCGCCGTAGGTGGTGAAATCTTGTTCAACTTCTATAAATAATTCTGTGTCTGCAAGTCGGATGCGATCGCCTACTGTTGGCCCGTAAGTTTCGGCATAGGCGCGGCGATCCATTCTGTAACTCATAACTGTTCCTCACAAACTGCGAATTTGGAATTTTTCAAACCTCGTCTGGAAACCATTCCCTTCAGGTGAGGCACACATTACACCTACACTTACTGTTTCTACTGGAGTCAAATAAGCGAGCCGCAGCATTGTATACTCAGTTCCATTCAAAGAGTATTCCACCTCTATTGCTGTGCTGCGTCGAGTTACACGTACCCAAATTGCAGACGGATTTTGCGGCATTGGAATAACAGACCAATCCGAGTAATTGCGTGTTACTACTGCGCTAACTTGTTGTACGCCATTGACAAATTCAATGCCACATTTCAACCAATTCAACTCATCTAAACGTACCATCAGGCCCGCTTGATCGTATAAATCCTGATATTGTCCGCTGATTTTCACTTCAGCAATAAAGTCACCTTGAATCTTTTGATAAAAAAAGTGACCATTATCTCTAATAAAACCGTAGTGAGTTTCCCGCCAGAAATCTGTTTTTGCGCCGGAAGTGATAGCGATCGCTTTATCTTTAACTTCCCAAACAGGCGGTTCATTGTACCATTCCATTTTCATAGCTACAGAGAACCGTTAATTTTGGCGTTGAAGCCGTAGACTTGGCGAGTACCAACTAGGGGGATTAGAGTTATTTGTTTTTCGTCGCCTGGTTCAAAGCGGACTGCGGTTCCTGCGGGGATATCGAGGCGCATTCCTCGCGCTTGTTCTCTGTCAAAGTTTAAGGCGGTGTTGACTTCATAAAAGTGATAGTGGGAACCGACTTGTATAGGGCGATCGCCTGTATTTGAAACTTGTAATTTTATAGTTGGACGACCAACATTTAGTTCAATTTCACCTGCTGGTGTGATAATTTCCCCAGGAATCATAATAAATTTAAAAATTAACGAATTGGATTATGTACTGTCACTAACTTTGTACCATCAAGAAAAGTTGCTTCTACCTGTACTTCATGCACCATTTCTGGTATCCCTTCCATCACATCATCCCGCCTTAAGAGAGTTGTACCATAACTCATCAATTCAGCTACAGTTTGCCCATCTCTTGCACCTTCTAAAATGGCAGCAGAAATATAAGCGATCGCTTCGGGATAATTCAGTTTTAAACCCCTTTCTTTCCGTTTTTCTGCTAATAAAGCAGCAGTAAAAATTAATAGCTTATCTTTTTCCTGCGGCGTAAGTTGCATTCTTATCTCCTCTGTGTTCTCTGCGCCTCTGCGGTTCGTTTAAACCTGCCACACTCTTGGTATACAATTACCACGATTCAAAAAAGAAATTCGCAGCAGATGCCAAACATCAATAAACCAGTTTCTCACCTCAGATGTAGAAGCACCGCGATATCGACACAATAATCCATGTTGCAATCGACTAACACCCGCTTCTCCTTCCCCATTCCATAAATTTCGCGTTTTTTCGACAATCTCTCTTGAAACTGCACCACCAACCCAAACTAGACTACCTACTATTGGTTTTCCAGCCAAACCGTGGGGACTGTGGAAAATTTCTTCGCTACCCCGTAACCATTGCCGATCAATCCATAAAGGAATACCTTCTTGCCAAATTTCGGTGTGCGATCGCCATTCCCCTTGCAAGAATTTTTCTCCTCTAGCACTGCGACCAAATCGGGTAATTTCCCAGCCTAACCAACTGCCCCCGGTTGCTAATTCTACCCGTAAATCTTGCCGATAAATCGCGTCGTTAAATAAAATTGTCTCTTGCGGCAACCACTCCAAACAAGCGCCAGCATCAACTTGTATCTCGATGTTTTGTCTAGCTTGTAAGCCATTACTGCGGTATATCTTGCTTGCAGCAGCTGTAGTGATTAAGGCTTGGGCTTGGGGTTGGAGGTGGATGTTAGAGGATAAGCGATCGCCTCCCACCATTCCCCCAGCTGTGTGTAAAATGACGCTATGACAAACTTTTTCCCCTTCTGGATAAAATGGGCGTTGTACCTTCAGGGGCGCTTGTTGGCGATTGTAAATTAATTGGGTTTTACCCTGGCGATCGGCATAGACTAAATTAAGTTTGCCATGCCAACCTTCTGCTATTTGCGGATTGCAGGTCATTTATAAATTCAAGATTAAAGTTCAGATACTTTATATTTATTTAATGCATTATTTACTACTTTACCTGCAATTTATCATAAATTTTTCGCCAATATTACATAATCATCTAATGCATAGTTTGACTGATGGTTCTGACCAAAATACTGTTGCAGTATTGGACTCATATACAGCTTTTTTGGTAATTTATCTTGAGCAAACTTAGCAAAATCAGCACCGGGCAAAGATGTTCTTGAACCTGTTGAGGTTAGATACCTATACCAGACTAACTCTAATCCCAGTTCTGCTATAAATTTATCCACTACATTTTTTTCCTGTTCTTGGTTTTCAACTTGGTGAATATCGTAAATTTTGAATAACTTTTTATTTTGCACAATGAGCAGGATATAACCTGAATTTTTTAAGCTAGTGGCAAATATTTGCTTGTAAGTATTATTAGCTTCAACCCTCTTCGCTTTATCTATAAAGAAGCAGTGGGAAATTACGATAAAGTCGAAAAAGTCTTTGGGTAGATTATTCGATTGGCTTTTCCAAGTAAAAATATCAGTAGTAACAAAGCGGAAGAAAGCATTTACTGGGGTTAGACGCGATTCTATATATCGTCGCCAAAACTGAAGCCCACGAAACTGGAAGGCATCTTGTTTCTCTAAAGAGTAGTAAGATATGTGCATTTGCGGGATATGAAAAAAACCGCTACTACTTTGGAGAAATAAAGCTAAACCATAAGCAACTGTTCCTGGCCCTGCTGCAATATCAAGGATATTAACCTTACTTGGTAGTAAAGCATCCTGGTAAATGAGAAACCAAGCTAAATATATGCAATATACATTGTCTAAAAAATACTTCATAAAGTAGACATGAGGAGTTAGACTAAAACGGTAGTCTGGGTCTTGTCCAATTTTTAAGTTATTAATATCCTCCAGAGCATCTTCTAGCTTAATAAATAATTGTTTTTCAGGAATTTTACTAAATTCCTCTTTGAGATATTCAACTAGTTTTGATTCAAAATCATCAAATATACGTTCATCAATACCAGTAGGTTGCAGTTTATATTCATCATGCTGTATTAAATTAAAAGTTTTATAGATATATTTAACAAATTCCTCATCTGGGATTAATATAAAATCATCTTTTTGGTGAGATGCTTCTGTTAATTGTTTACTTAAAGTTTCTGTTTGTCGTTTGTATTCTTGGGAAGAACGTTCAAGTTGAAGTTTATCCCTAAATAGTTTTTCTAACCATGAGAATCTTGCACCTGACTTTTGAATCTCTTGCAATAATTGCGTTGAACGTCGGATATCTCCGCGTCTCAAAGATAATTTAAACTGCTGACTTAGCCACCAATTTTTGATAGGATTATTCATAACCAAATCCTTCTTTACCTTCCATAATTTCTACACCTGGAAGCCGAGAAACTAACTTTTCCTTAAATTTAATATAGTTTAATTTCTCATCCTCATACCACCAAGAGTATTTTTGCTTAATTTCTTCAGCTTCTTGGCGAGTTGATGCTATAAGAGAACGACTGTGACTAGCATGAAAAGCTTGAATTACAACCCTATCGGCGATGGCTAATTTGTTAATAAAAGCAGCTTCATCAGTTGGTAAAGTAGGCAGAAGAGGGGTAATAGTGATAGATATTTTAGGAACAAAACCTTTGAAATAATCAATACTTTGTTTAATTTTAGTGATAGCATTTAGTCTAGCTTTAATACTGGGCGATCGCGGTTCAAAATCCTTTCTCACTAATTCGCTCCCAGTGGGAATGCTCATATTAATTCGCAATCGTTTAAATCGTTGTAAATAATCAATATCTCTAACAATAATTGGGCTACGAGTTTGAATTACCAAAGTTGGAGTTGGATAAAAATCATCTCTCACATCAAGCATTACCTGCAATAACCGATGAGTCAGCTGATATTTAGACTCAAGTGGTTGATAAGGATCGGTAACACTACTCATGTATATTCTAGGAGGAGTGTGAGGATTTTTTTCATACCATCTTTTTAATTCTTTCGCTAAAATCTCAGCAGCATTTTCCTTAAAAATTACCCATTTTCCCCAATCTTGGCGCATTTGAGCATTAGGACTAAATGCAGCAGCATAGCAATAACTACAACCGTATTGACATCCCCTGTAAGGATTGAGAGTAAAATCATAATCACCAATAAAACCAGTAGCTTTTGTTAAAAGTGATTTAGCATTTTGTGCATAAACATTAACATCTCCAAACTTTTCTTTGATTAATTTGGTAGGAGTGTATTCGCAATAACCTTCATATTTTGGTTGTGCCATGTGAATCCTGATATTTATTGAGAGTGAATTAACGCACTCTACTTTTTATGATTCCCATTTTTATTTTTAAATTACTTCCCCAAGGTGTACGCTAGTGCGATAGACCATATAGACAAAACCACTCTCATCACGAAAGCGCTGATATAATTCTTGAAACCTATCAATAAGCTGTTCATATCCCAAGCCTTCACGCGGAAGGTAAGAAACACTCATTGCTCGTCCAATAAGTCCAGTTAAATCTAACTGTTGCCTAAAAGTAAAATTATATTCACGGATGTTAAGAAAATGGGGAGTTACTAACAGTGGCTCTACCGACTGCATTCGAGATTCTGCTGGGTGATTATTAGATGCTTCGCGGACTATTCGGCTATATTCTGTAGTTAACGCATCTTCTCGATCGCGGTTATTCCACACCACAGCCAAGCGTCCTGATGGTTTTAAAATGCGCTGAAATTCCAATAAAGTTGGTTCGGGATTGAACCAGTGGAAAGCTTGAAAACAAGTAACTAAATCAACTGAATTATCAGGTAGTTGAGTAAATTCTGCTGTTCCATCACGAAACTCTATCAAAGGATGTGGTTTAGCAGCTTCTCGCATCGCCGCATTTGGTTCTATGGCTATGACATTAACTCGCCGTTCAGCTAACAATCTTGAAGAAATTCCTGTACCTGCACCAATATCTGCTGCTATAAGTTGTGAATTTTCACCTAATCCTTCCAAGATAATATCAATTGTATCTGCGGGATAGCTTGGTCGATATTTTACATAATCCGCTGCTCTGTCAGAAAATCGATTGAGTGGGTTTAAGGTATGTAAGGGCGTTGTTTCAGGATTAATTTGGCTCATAAGTTTTTATGTAAAAGTAGAAGTGCGTAGGCGTAGCCTGTTGTAGACATCGCTGTACTTCAGAAAAGCGATATCATAACAATTAAACCGCTCTAAACAGTAACATTTACATACAATAATGGAAAGATTGCTAAACATCCACATTGAAAAATTACCTGAAGGTGTTTATTTAGCAACATCTGATGATCTTCAAGGTTTAGTAGCTGAAGGACGGACTGTTGCTGAAACTTTAGAAATTGCCCGTGATCTAGCGATTAAATTAATGGAAGCACAGTATAGTGATTGTAAATTACCTGGGTGAAATTTTGGCTATCAGCAGATACTAAGTTAAGTTTGCCATCTCAACTAGTAGAATTTTCTGATTCTAGCTGAACGCTCATGCTTGTTTAACTGTAAAATTCCCACTGCACTGCAATTGTTGAAGTAACTTGGAGTTTCCAGAACCAAAAATACATAGTACATCTTGGGCACGAGTCATAGCAACATAGAGTCTTCTACAAGTCAAAATATCACTTTCTGAATGTGGAGGTATACTAAAATCCCAGTCTTGAACCCAGAGTATTAAAACGACTTTAAATTCTAAACCCAACGCACCAAGCGTATTAATAATTTTAATCCCAGAATTTTTAATATTATATTTTTTCTCAGACTCCCTATTTTCACTAACCCAATCTGTTTCAATTCCTAAATTTTGCAATTTTTTAATTAGAGATTTTAATAATATCTTTTTTTGATCATCTGCCATTCTATATAAAATAGCAATATCATTTAGTGGATAACCTAGTCTTGCTAAATCTTTAACTTCATTAATGACAGATTCTACTTCATACATCTCTGATGCTTTAATATGTAAAATTGGATTTGCACCACGACGTACAGCGTCTGTAGGCTTAACAATATCGAATGTTAAATTTTCTTCATCAATAACGTTACTAAATAAACTCCAGCCTGCTGCTAATATTTCCTGAGTATTTCTATAGTTTTTGTCAAGTTTTAATTTTTTGTTACTTGTCCGTCCAACTGCTTTGACTCCCACAGAATTCCAAGTAAAATTATTACGTTTATAAACGGATTGACGACCATCTGCCACAATCATGAGATTGCCATGTTCTGAGTCTTTTAACGCAGCCACACAACATTTAAACCACATAGGATCAAATGTTTGTCCTTCATCAACTAAAACTGCATCATATTTATGTTTTATCGGAGTATTTTCAAGTTGCTTTAGTAGTATTTCCCCTAAAATCCCATCATAATATTCTGTAGTAAAACCTAAAGGTGCTGGGATTTTTTTTATAAGCGAACTTACCCAAGCATAGAATGTCAAAACCTCTATTTTGCTAGTGGAATTGTAATGATTTGAGTATTCATACATTAAAGACTTGAGACAAGCAGCAAGACTTCTGTTAAAACAAAGAATTAAGATTTTTTGATGAGGATTTTGTTTAAGTAGCAATTTCGCATGAGATAGAAGTATTAAAGTTTTTCCTGATCCAGCTACACCATAAATTATTCTATGTCCATCACCAATGGCTCTAACTATACATTCTTGACGATGATCTAACGTTTTAAATACATAACTTTTATTTTTTAATTCAATGCCATTAGAAACATTTTCGAGAGATGCTGGTACAAGTTTAATAGCTATTTCTGGAAAAATAATAGCTTTTATAGTATCAATCTGTTCATAAGTAAGATGAGGAAAAGTAAAAGTATTGGTGAATGTTTTTATTAATCTATTTACTAATTCATTACTCCTAATAGTCTGACTATAAAATAATTCATTACGGTATATTATTTGTGATGGAGATAATAATTTATCAATGTTTTTCGCCTGTGCTTGCTCTGCGGTAATATTAGAAAAAAATAGCCCATAGTTACAAGGGAATGCTAATTTCTGTTGATTATCTCCATTAAGGTGAGTGAGTATGTGATATTTTTGTAATTTTACTAATAATTTATCTATCAACTCTTGATATGGATTTGTCCATACTGAGAAAGTATCCTGTTCCTCGTTTATCTCTATAGAACGCTTACGGGTTCGTCTTCCTGGAATATCTAAATATGACGGAGAATTTTTTAATTCTATTTTTTTATTTTTTTCTGTAGAATTAAGTAATTTAATTTTGTTAATATCAGTAGCGTTAATTTGCGATGGATACCAAGTAATAACTTGAATTATCAATAGTCCAAAATTAGGTGCAATAATCAGGAAATCAATATAATTACTTTCAACGACTTGCTTATACCAAACCAAAAAGTCATCTGGCAATTTTTCACGAAGTATTTTATATAAAATTTGTTCGCCTTGACTAGCAGATGATGATATAGATTCGGGAACCATTAAAGCCATAGTTTAATACCTATCTTATTTTTCTTCTTTCTGCTGCTCTACCCAAGCTACCAAATCAGCCACTTCCAAAAAATCTAACAACGCCTCTCCCAAATTTTCTAACTGTTCAGTAGATAAATTCCGAACCTGCTCAACTAATGAGCCATCAATATAACCAAAACGCCGTTTAAGTAGGCGAATAATCAATTTAAATGCTTCTTTTTGAACGATATCTTGATAAATTACAGACTCTTTCATAGCATCCTTCTGCAAAAAGTTTAGTCCCTCTCCTACTGCTCTAACCAAGCTACTAAATCAGCCACTTCCGAAAAATCCAACAAAGCCTCTCCCAAATTTTCTAACTGTTCAGCAGATAAATTCCGAACCTGCTCAACTAACGAGCCATCAAGATCGCCAAAGCGCCGTTTAAGCTGACGACTAATCAATTTAAATGCTTCCTTTTGAACGATATCTTGATAAATTACAGACTCTTTCATAATATCCTCCCGTAAAAATTGCCGAACCAAATCCTTTTCAAACCGCAAACCCGCCAGAATTTCTACACAACCCGCAATATTTTGTCGCTCCTCCCTATCTGGAATTGTAGCGACTTGTTCAGCCACTTGTGCCAGTAAACTTTGTGGCGAGTCAGTTTGCGTCAAACTTGCTAAAGGTAACAGCGCCGGATTAACTAAAAATAGTGTTGAATCTTGCTCCCAAAGACGAACAACCTGATATTGGTGAATCGTCGTATTGTCCCGATATTCTTCAGTAAAAGCAATTTCGTTAGTAGTTTCTTGCAAAAAGATTAGCACTTGCACTACAGGACAACGATATTGGCGCTTCAACCTCACAGAATAATCGAGCATTCGGAAATTAAGCGCTGGATTAGATTTCGCCAAAGTTTGAAATTCAATGTGCAAAATTTGGTTAGCTGCTTGCAAAAATGTCACAGAATCCGCGCTAATTGGTTCAAGCGTGAGTTCCGTTTTTAAGACTTCAATTTGTTGCACCTCTATCCCAAGTAACCAACGCACAAACTCGGCTGGTACTGTTCAGCTAAATATTTACAAGCGTTGTCGTAACTCACCGTCTTCTTCTTCTACTGACACAAAAAAACAGCCGCCTCCACAAGGGAAGCAGCTGTTTTACAAATTATGTAACTACAAAGTATTTAGTAATCGAAGTCACCGCCGCCAGCACCAGCGCCAGCAGGAGCGCCATCTTTAGGCTCAGGCTTGTCAACTATAATACATTCGGTTGTCAACACCATACCAGCGATGGAAGCAGCGTTTTGCAGAGCAGAACGAGTCACTTTCGCAGGGTCAACAATACCAGCAGCCAACAAATCGACGAATTCGTTTGTTGCAGCGTTGTAGCCAACGTTGAATTCTTTCTCTTTCACGCGTTCAGCGATCACAGCACCATTCTGACCGGCGTTTTCAGCAATCCGCTTCAGAGGTGCAGGTAAGGCACGAACGACAATCAACGCACCAATCAACTCTTCATCCTTAAGATTGCTCTTTGCCCAAACTTCCAATTCAGGAGCAAGGTGAGCCAGAGTTGTACCACCGCCAGGAACGATACCTTCTTCCACAGCAGCTTTGGTAGCGTTGATAGCGTCTTCTAGGCGCAACTTCTTGTCTTTCATTTCGGTTTCGGTTGCTGCACCAACTTTCACTACAGCAACACCACCAGAGAGTTTAGCAAGACGCTCTTGTAATTTCTCTTTGTCGTAAGAAGATTCGGTTTCATCGATTTG
>NNBT01004098.1_pt1 | contig 10127 bp, 9 predicted proteins | sample 1173831 | NCBI WGS metagenome assembly NNBT01 (sample SAMN07173936, study PRJNA388173) | plant metagenome | isolation source: symbiotic tissue sample KVJ10 | place: Norway: Troms, Kvaloya island | reverse complement strand
CGGGCTTGCCCGAACAAGGGCGGGGGTCGAGCGGTCAACCCAACAAGCGAAATATCATGACAACATCCCTCACCCGCCTGCTCTCGCCCGCATCCATCGCCTTCATCGGCGGTCATGAATGTGATGTCGCCATCAAACGCACGCTGGCGCTCGGCTTCACCGGCAAGATCTGGGCCGTCCACCCCAAGCGCGAGCAGCTGGGCGGTGTCCCCTGCATCCGTTCAGTCGAGGAGATCGACGGTGTGCCGGACGCGGCCTTCGTCGCCGTCAAACGTGAGCCCACCATCGAGATCGTCCGTCATCTGAGCAGGATCGGCGGCGGCGGCGCGGTGATCTACGCGTCGGGCTTTTCGGAGACGGGAGAGACCGGCAAGGAATTGCAGCGCCAGCTCCTCGAAGCGGCGGACGGCATGCCCCTGATGGGTCCCAATTGCTACGGCTTCGTCAATGCCCTGGCCAATGCCGCTTTGTGGCCGGACGAGCACGGCCTGGCGCATCTCGAGCGCGGTGTCGCCATCATCACCCAGTCGGGCAACATCGCCTGCAACTTCACCATGACGCGCCGCGCGCTCCCCGTCGCCGCCGTCTTCGCCATCGGCAACCAGGCCGATGTCGATATCGCCCGCATGCTCGAAGCCCTGGCCGAGGATGAGCGCATCACGGCCATCGGCCTTCACATCGAAGGGCTGAAGGACATTCCCGCTTTCGCGAGAGCCGCCGAGGTCGCGCGCAAGAACCGCAAGCCCGTGGTGGCGCTGAAAACCGGCCGCTCCGAGCAAGGCGCCAAGGTGGCGATGAGCCATACCTCTTCGCTGGCCGGCGCCGATACGCTGTATGACGCGCTTTTCGAGCGGTATGGCGTCGCCCGCATGACGTCGGTCACCGCTTTCGTCGAGACGCTCAAATTCCTGCACAATGGCGGCCCCCTCAAGGACAACCGTCTCGTTTCGATGAGCTGCTCGGGCGGCGAGGCCGCCCTCATCGCCGATATGGCGATGGGCAAGAAGGTGAGCTTCCCGGAATTCGACTCCTGCACCAAGCCAAGGGTGGCGGCGACGCTCAATGAATATGTGTCGATCGACAACCCGCTCGACTACCACACTTTCATCTGGAACCAGGAAGACAAGCTGACCGCGACCTTCTCGGCGGTGCTCGCCGGCGGCTTCGACGTGTCGATGCTCATCCTCGACGTGCCGACCAATCCGGCGATGAAGCCTGACGGCTGGCTCACGACGGCGCGGGCGCTGCGGACCGCAGCACAGGCGACCAAGGCCCGTGCCGCGATGGTGGCGAGCCTCCCCGAATGCCTGCCTTTGCCGCTCGCTGAAGAAATGTCGGCCGCCGGCGTCGCGCCGATGATGGGTCTCGATGACGCGCTGACCGCTTTCGAGGCGGCGGCTTTCATCGGCCGCAACTGGGCGCGCCGCGACAAGGTGCCGGCGCCCGTCGCCACAACAGAGCGCGGCGGTGAGCTGGCGACGCTCACCGAATATGATGCCAAGCAGCTTCTCAAGAGCTTTGGCCTCGGCGTCCCGGACGGCATCGTGTGCAAGACCACTGACGCGGCGAAGGCGGCGGAGAAGCTCGGCTTTCCCGTCACGCTCAAGGTCTCCTCCGCCGCGATCGCGCATAAGACGGAAGCCGGCGGTGTCGCGCTCAATCTCAAGAGCGCGGATGAGGTCGCCGCGGCGGCGCAGCGTATGGCGAAGCTTGGTCCCGATGTCATCGTCGAGCGCATGGTGACCGGCGCGGTCGCCGAGCTGATCGTCGGCCTCAAATCCGATCCGCAATTTGGCCTGGCGCTGGTGCTCGGCGCCGGCGGTATCCTCACCGAGCTGCTCAAAGATTCGGCAACGCTCATTCTGCCGGCGTCGCGCGCCGAAATCGAAGGCGCGCTCAAGTCGTTGAAAGTATGGAAGCTCGTCGAAGGCTTTCGCAACAAGTCGGGTGATCAGCAGGGTGTAATCAAAGCGGTCGAGGCAATTGCAGGCTTTGCCGAGGCGCATCGGGGCCTTATAGAGGAACTCGATGTCAATCCCCTGCTCGTCCTGCCTCCAGGTCAAGGTGCCGTGGCGGTCGATGCCCTCATCGCAATGCGCAAAGGTTAGCTCATGTCGTCACCTCTCATTGTCGAACGCCGCGGCAAGGTCCTCGAAGTCACCATCAACCGGCCCAAGGCCAACGCCATCGACGCGCCGACGAGCCGCATCATGGGCGAGACCTTCGCCAAATTCCGCGACGACCCCGAATTGCGCGTGGCGATCCTCACCGGCTCGGGCGAAAAATTCTTCTGTCCCGGCTGGGATCTGAAAGCGGCGGCCGAAGGCGAGGCGCCCGATTCCGATTACGGCGTCGGCGGCTTCGGCGGCCTGCAGGAACTGCCGGGCCTCAACAAGCCGGTGATCGCCGCGGTCAACGGCATCGCCTTTGGCGGCGGCTTCGAGATCATGATCTCGGCCGATATCATTATCGCCGCCGACCACGCCACCTTCGCATTGCCGGAAATCAACTCCGGCACGCTGGCCGATGCCGCCACCATAAAATTGCCACGTCGCATTCCCTACCATGTGGCGATGGAGCTTCTTTTCACCGGACGGCGCATGGATGCCCACGAAGCCAAGCAATGGGGCATCGTGAACGAGATCGTGACGCAGCCCAATCTGATGATCCGCGCCCGCGAAGTCGCAGCCATGCTGGCTGAAGGCCCGCCGCTGGTCTTCGCCGCCATCAAGGAAACGGTGCGCGAGACCGAGCGCCTCACCGTCCAGGAAGCCTTCGACCTCGTCACCAAGCGCAAGCTCAAGACGGTCGACACGCTCTATGCGAGCGACGACCAGAAGGAAGGTGCCCGCGCCTTCGCCGAGAAGCGCAAGCCGGTGTGGAAAGGCCGCTAGCTCAAAAAAGATGAATCGCCGGACGTTCTTCAAATGGCTGGGTGGCCTTGCTTTGTCGGGCGCGGCGATGACCGGCTACGCCTTCGGCATCGAGCCGGGCTTCATGCTGCGCGTGCAGAACTACAAGCTGACACCGCCCGGCTGGCCCGCCGACTTCAAGCTGCGCATCGCGGTGCTCACGGATATCCATGCCGGCGAACCCTATATGAGCGCCGGTCGCATCGAGCGCATCGTCGAGACAACCAATGCGCTCAAGCCCGACCTTGCACTCCTGCTCGGTGATTTTTCCACCGGCCATCGGATGGTGAGCAAGCAGGTTCCGATCAAGGACACCGCCGCGGCCTGCGCCGGCCTTGTGGCCCCTCTCGGCCGGCATGCCATTCTCGGCAATCATGACTGGTGGGACGACCGGGCGGCCCAGAAGCGGCAATCCGGTCCGAGCCTCTATGGCGACACGCTGAAAGCTGCCGGTATTCCCGTCTATGAGAATGACGGCGTGCGCCTCGAGCATAATGGCCGCCCCTTCTGGCTCCTGGGTCTCGGCGACCAGCTTGCCTTCGTCCGCGGCCGCGGCCGTTTCAAAGGCGTCGATGATCTCGACGGCACGCTCGCCAAAGTGACCGACGACGCGCCGATCATACTCATGATCCACGAGCCCGACGCTTTCACTAAAGTGCCGAAGCGTGTTTCACTCACCCTGGCCGGCCACACCCATGGCGGCCAGGTGCGCCTCTTCGGGTATTCGCCGGTGGTGCCCTCCGCCTATGGCAACCGCTTCGCCTATGGCCATGTCGTCGAGGACGACCGCCATCTGATCGTGTCGGGCGGCCTCGGCTGCAGCATCCTGCCGGTGCGTTTCGGCGTGCCACCCGAGATCGTGCTCATCGAGCTGGGCGGCTAGCATCGGACCGAAAAGTGCGAAGCGGTTTTCGGATAATCCGATGCGCAAGCTAATAACCTCTACTCCACCTTGAAATAGGCCTCCGCCTGGACGGCGTAGTGATCGTCCTTCAGCAGGCGCAGCTCATATTCACCGGGCGCCAAGGGCTCGCTCAGCGCGTTTTCGTCCAGCGTCACCGTGCCGTTGAAGCGGGCATTGGTATAGACATAGGCTAGATAGTTAAAGGCATTCGCATCGCCTTGCCCCCGCGCATAAAGCGCGATCCAGTCGAATTTGTAGCCCGGCGCATCGCTGAAGCTGATCTTGATCGGCTCGCCCGGCTTGTAGACTTCCTTGTCTGTCGCCAGCCCCGTCTGGGCCTCTTTGCTGCGCAGGCTGAACAGTGAGCGCGCCAGCTCCTTGCCCTCAGCATCGAGCAGCACGGCGGTGAGCTCGCTGCTGTCCGTCCAGCCGGGCAGCGTCAGCTTGATCGAGGGACGGTCCCAGAAGCCGACATTGGCGACGCCGGTCAGGGCATCGGTGGCGGGATCGCCCTCGCGCGCCATGACGATGGCGCTCCATTCCGCCTGGCCCGGCATGTTGACGCGCAGCCGGAAATTCTCACCCGCGATCACCGGCCGGGGTTCGACGGTGATCAGCGCCGGCGCGTCGACCGGCGTCGCCTCGAAGGTCGAGATCACGGCGCGATGATCGGACGGCCACGGATCGATCACGACACCGACATCCGGATTGCCTTTCTCGCCGCCGAGCGTGCTCGCCACCGGCTTGGCATTGGCCGACCAGATCATGTCGATGCGGTCGAGCGTTTCGGTCGGGCGCACATAAGGCTGCGGATAGCCGGGCGTCCAGGTGAGGCCGGGATTCTTGACCGGATCGGGATTCACCGCCCGATAGGAATCGGTGAGCCCCGCATCGGCGAAGACCTTAGAGGCCGGCCATTCGACCGGGAATTTCACTTGAGCGCGCGCCTTGACCACTTCCGCCGTCCAGTCGAGATGCGACGGCGAGTTGAAATCACCGGTCAGGAACACCGGCACCCCCATTTTGGCGAGCTTGTCGAGCGCGTCGGCGATCGGCTGCGCCTCCGGCACCCGCGTCTCGGTCTCGATCTTCAGCACCTCTTCGAGCGTCTTGCCGTCGCGCACCGCCTCGGGTCCGTAAGGGTCGCTGGTCAGATGCAGATTGGCGACCGCCACCGCCTTGCCGGGCCTCACCATGACCCAGGCATGCACCGTATCGGGCCCGACGCCGTTGAGCGAATAAACGAGGCCTGACGACTCGGGCGCCGCGCCGTTGCCGGAATCGAACAGCGGATAGCGGCTGATGATGTGGCGGCGTGTATCGACATAGGAATAGCCGGCGAGCTCGGCGATCTTCTCGATATTGCCGTCCGGCTCCTGGATGCCGATGATGTCGGGATCGGCCGCCTTGATGGCGCGGATCACGGCGCCGAAATCCGACTGCTCGCCGCCATACCAGATGTTGAAGCTCATGACCTTGAGCGTCACGCTGTCCTGCGCCGCCGCCAAACCCGGCAGCAATAACCCTAGGCAGCACAGAAAAATCCTGATCAAGCCCTTCGCCATCCCCATCCCTCCCCTTGCGTGCAGACGTTCAGTACACTTCCAGACGTGACCGGCTCATGACGAAGCCGTTCTTGCCACGCTGGCATTTCAAACCTTTGCTCGAGGCCTGGCAGGTGAACGGTCCCGCCTTCCATGTCTTGCCATAGCCGAGCACCGGCCCCGCTGAGCAGCAGGAGGCGTCACCCACTTGCGTGTAGACTTTGCCGCGCCCATGGGGGCCCAGGATGATGCGCGCATAGTTGGGTTCGACCCGGTCGCAGGAAAGCTCGGGCCCGCCATCCACCGGCTGATAGACATCGGTGCCGCCTTTGGGCGTGTAAATGCAGCCGATATTGCCGGAAGGCAGCACGAATTCGATCTGCTTCTCGGCAAGGACCGGCGTGGCGAGGCCGGCCAATACGATACCCGCGCTCAAGAACCGAAAGATCGCCATCCTCGACTCCCCGCCCTAATTGAACGAACGTTCAGCATACTGCCATGGATACGACGAGGTCGTCAGCAGGAATCCGGCACAGTGATGTCGGATTCGGCAGTCGCCCCCTCAGCTTCAGATTGCAGCGGCTGATGATGATGCGACGCATGGTGCTTCAAGCTATAATGAGTGAGCTCGAACGACCATTCGCCGAACACATGAGATCGCTATCAGCCGCGCTTACCCTAATTGCCCTGTGCGTTTGCACAGGCGAGTTCAAGCGCGGCCAGGCGGCGGAGACGGGGTCGGAGGTGGAAGCTCCAGGTGCATCGCCGCTCGGCGCCCCGATGTCGGGCAAGTCGGCGCGCGGCGCTCTCCTGTGCACCTACGAAGCCCAAGGCAACGCGGACGTCCATGTTCTCCTGTGCCGCGCGGAGAATTCCGAAGGATGCGCGCTGACCAATCCAGCGCCGTTGCGCGTCTTGATGGACCGATTTGACGGCGTGAGGATCATCGCAATCGGCGCCAGTGCCGAAGGCTGTTCGCGCGTGACCTTTACCGGGTCGCGGAAGCCGGACTGACCGTTTTCGGCAGGAACAGCAGCACCAGCGCCGCCCCCACCCACAGGCTCGCCGTCGCCGCGAGGCTGGTGGCGAAGAAGCCATAGGCCGCATAGACGCTGCCATAGACGGCGCCGCCAATGCCCACCGCGACATAGGTGATGAAGGAGAACAGCCCCATGGCGGTCGAGCGTTCCGCTGCCGGCGTCGCGCCGATATAGGAGACGAGCACATTCATGCCGACATGCTGCACCAGGCCCCAGACCAGCGGATAGGCAATGGCCGTCCACAGATTGAGCGTCGCGAAAGGCAGGAGGATGTAGTTGATGCCGACGACGAACAGCGCCGCCGCCATCAGCCGCGCCGGCCCCATCCGGTCGATGAAGCCGTCGAAGAAGACCGCGAGCCCGAAGCCGATGCCATAGGAGCAGGCGATGATCCCGCCGAGCCACGCCCCTGCCTGATGCAGATGGCGCGCATGATCGCCGAGGAACGTATAGGTCTGATAGAAGCCGATCATGAAGACGAAGGTGGCGATGAGGGCCAGCGGAATGCCCTTCACCGCCAGCGCCCGGCGATAAGGCACTGGCCGCGCCGCGGCAGTCGCTTCCGCTCTTGGCAAGAACCCGATGCCGAAGATCATCGCCGCCGAGATCAGGGCGACTGCAATGAAGGTGCCGCGCCAGTCGACGAGGTCCGACAGGATGGCGGCGAGCGGCACGCCCGCCACCATCGCCACCGACCAGCCGAAGATCACCCGTCCCATGGCGCGTGAGCGCATATGATCGGGAGTCAGATCGGCGGTCAGCGCGTAGGTGCCCGGGATGATCACTCCGGCGGCGAGGCCGGTGATGAACTGCCCGGCCACGAGCACCCGCCAGTCGAAGGCCGCCGCGCACAGCGCCAGCCCCGCCGCGATGACGGCGAAGGCAATCTGCATGGCCTGGCGCTTCGGCCACTGGCCGAGCCGAGGCGCCGCCAGCAGCGCCGCCAGCGCCACGCCGACGCCATAGGCGCCCGACGCGATGCCGATCTCCACGGGGCCGGCGACAAGCGCCCGGGCGATGTCGGGCAGCATCGGCGACAGCATCAGCGCCTGGATGCCGACGGCGGCGATGCCGCACATCAGGATCAGGAGATGATTCTGCGAGGACGGGGCGCTGGTGACGGCGGTCATTTCATCTAACTTTGATAGAGAGATTACGATTTTTTCCATATCATGTTATGGATATGGTCAGGAAAGGCTATTTTATGCCATCCAAACCTCGTTAAGGGATAACCCGCTATGGATGCCACCGACCGAAAGCTGTTAGCCATCATGGCCGAGGATGCCTCGATCGCCTATCGCGACCTGGGCGAGAAGCTCGGCCTGTCCGCCCCTTCCGTCTATGAGCGGGTGAAGAAGCTCAAGAAGGAAGGCGCCATCCGCCGCACCACCATCGAGATCGACGGCGAGGCCATCGGCTGCCCCCTTCTCGCTTTCGTCCATGTCACCACCGAGGGCTGGGGCAAGACGCCGCAAATGCTGGCCATGGGCGAGGATCCCCGCGTCGAGGAGCTCCACTCGGTGGCCGGCGACAGCTGCATGATCCTGAAAGTGCGCTGCGAGGGCACCCAAGCCCTCGAGCAGCTCCTGAAGCGCGTCTACGACATTCCGGGCGTCCGCAGCACGCGGTCCTATATCGCGCTCAACACCTTCCTGGAGCGCGGTCCGCGGACGGAGCTTTTCCCTAAAAATTAGATCAAAGCCAATTCTTAACGGGCCCTTTCGCCGACCTCTGAGTTTTCAGAGTTGGTATTGAAACTCTTTACACGCCTCTCCCGTACTCAGGGAGATAACTGCAAGGCGACAGGAGGCGCGGTCCGATCCAGAGGGCGATCGGGCCGCGTTTTATTTCTCCGCCAGCGCCTTCAGTCTGGCGAGCCCCTTTTCATTGTCGGGCCCGAAAGTGCGATCATAGAGCAGCCCCATCCAGCGCTCGAGCGGGTTGCGCAGAAGCGTCTTGAAGCCCCAGGTGACCCGCGTCTCATTCGCCATGGCCGAGAAATCCAGATAGGCGACCGCATCGCCCATGCCGCCGAAATCGAGCGTCGTGGCGAAGCGTTGGTTCGGCTGGTAATCGACCACCGTCTGCGACCCTGAGCCGATTTGCGGATTGTCGGAAGTCCAGGACATCTTCTGGCCGATGCCGATCTCCGGCCCTTCAAAGGTGTAATGCAGCCCGGGATCGATTTCCGCCCAGGGCGAGAATTCCCTGAACCGCTTGAGATCGCTGGCAATGGCGAAGACCTTGTCCGCCGGCGCGGCGATGGTGATCCGGCGTTCGACCACCGCCTCGCCCGGCAGCACATAGGCACCGCCCATGAAAACGACGACGAACGCGATCAGCGCATAGACGACGCCCAGCACGACTTTCTTCATGACTTCCTTCTGGTCCAAAGTGACGGGCGCTTCTATAGCTTAGGCCATGCGCCCTGCCCAACTGTTCCGTATCAGGCCTTATGAGCCGCGCGATCTTGACGCGGCCGCCGAGGCGGCCAATGCCGCCTGCCGCCGGGCCTATGCTTTCTTCGGCTACAACCTGCCGGTCTCGACGTCGCGCCAGCGCCTCGGCGAGGCCGTCAGCGAGGGGCAGCGCTGCTTCGTGCCGGAAGTCTCAGGCGTCGTCGCCGGCATCCTCACCTTGAAGCCCGCTTTCATCGACAAGCTCTTCATCGCGCCCCATTGGCAGGGCCTCGGCATGGGCTCCGCCTGCCTCGCTTTCGCCAAGGCGCTTTATCCGCATGGCATCGAGCTGCATTGCGCCCAGCAGAATTTCGGCGCCTGCCGCCTCTATGAGCGGCACGGCTTCATCGCCGTGACCCATGAGATCTACCAGCCGATCGGCATTGGCGACGTCATCTATCGCTGGCCGGGGAACTGATGCGGCGTCGGTCTGAGAAACCTGCCCATCTGCTTTTGACAAAAATTCAGATAGGCCCGCACGATGCTGGAAGGATTGCGATGCGAGGGATAGACGAGATTGATCTGTTGCTCCGGCAGCGGATGCCCGGCGAGCACGGTGCAGAGATGACCGCTGCGCAAACCTTGCGTCGCGAGAAAAGGTGGCAGCTCGGTCACCGCCTCCCCGGCCAGTGCCCGGCTGCGCAGATGCTCGTAATTGTTCGTGGTCAGCATTGCCTTCGGCTCGAAGACAAAGTCGCCGAGACGCCACACCGGCGGCGCGCTCGCATCGCGCGACCATCCCGCGCAAGGATAATGATGGAGATCTTCCGGCACAGCGGGCTCACCGAGGCGGCGCAGCAATCTGGGGCTGGCGACCAGCACATGGCGATAGGCCAGCAATAGCCGCGCGACCATCGCCTCATGCATGATGGCGCCGACGCGCAACGCGACATCGATACCGTCCTGAACGAGATCGACGCGTCGTTCCGTTTCATAGACGCTGACCTGAACACCCGGATATTCGCGCTGAAAGGCGCTCAGCAGTTCCCACCACGGCTCGAAGGCCGGCGGCAGGGACAATCTGAGTCGTCCCCGCAGACAGTCCTGGTCGCTCCTCACTGTTCGCTCCGCTTCGAGAAGCGCCTCGATCCCCCTGAGCGCATGTTCATAGAGCCGCGTACCCGCGTCGGTCAGTTTTATTCCGCGTGCTGATCTTTCCAGGAGCTGAACCTTGAGATCCTGCTCGAGCTCGCGCATCCGACGGCTGAGCGTCGGCAGCGGCGTATTCAAACGTGATGCGGCCGCCGACAGGCTGCCGGCCTGCACCA
>NNBT01000202.1_pt1 | contig 10144 bp, 7 predicted proteins | sample 1173831 | NCBI WGS metagenome assembly NNBT01 (sample SAMN07173936, study PRJNA388173) | plant metagenome | isolation source: symbiotic tissue sample KVJ10 | place: Norway: Troms, Kvaloya island | reverse complement strand
TCCGCCTATTGAAATAGATTTGAATACGGTACAGTTGTTTGATTTAGTAGAAGCAGTGGATCAGTTTTTTGCTGATACTCAGACTTTACCGGAATTATCCCTAGAACTACAACCAGTTACTAGACGCTATGGCGGTGCTAGTCAAGCTGTAATTAGGCAAGCTGTTCCTGCGGCTGTAGGAATATCGAGTTTAGCAGTAGCAGCAATCGCCTTTAACTTGATTCCACCTCCTCAAATTCGTCCACCGCAGCCGAAGCCAGATGAGCAAACTAGCTCTACAACAAAGAGCCTTAATCCTCCAGCATCAGCAGCTGCAACACCCATCGAGGCTGCTGCAACACCTACAGCAATACCAACAGCTAATGAAAAGCCAGTAGTCAAAGATTTAGAAGCACTTTTAAATACAGTTCCAGAAATTACCGATCCATCCCAGCTGCGTGCATTGAATCGTCAAGTGTATAACCAAGTTCATCCAGCTTGGACTAAACGCTCAGGATTGCAACAAGATTTGATCTATCGTTTGGGTGTAGCTGCGGATGGGGCGATCGTTGGTTATAAAGCGGTGAATAAAGAGGCCAATCAAGGAGTCGGGCAAACTCCTCTACCTAACCTACTTTACAATCCTGCTAATCGCGCTCCCATTTCTAATGAACCGATAGCCCAATTCCGAATAGTGTTTACTACAAATGGTGTGTTGCAAGTTAGCCCTTGGCGAGGATATGCTAAGACACCAGAGGTAGTCGGTGCAAAAATTACTGACTCTAATATCACTAAAGGTTTAAATAAAAAGCTTTATAATACAGTTCGTCAAACCTGGAGTGGCACTCCCACCTTTACGCGAGATTTGAAATATCGGGTAGCAGTCAACAAAGATGGTGTAATTGCTGACTATGAACCACTTAATCAAGTCGCCTTTGATTATTTCCGAGAAACACCTCTTCCTAAGATGTTTAACGCCATCTATGGTTCTAATGTAGCTGCTCCCAATGACAAAGAACCTTTAGCCCACTTCCAAGTTATATTCAAGCCTAACGGCAAGCTGGAAGTCACTCCTTGGAAGGGATATCAGTAATTAAGCATGGGGCAAGAGAATTAAGTTGCTATTCTCTGTGCCCTACTCTGAGCAATAACATACCTGAGAATTTAATTTTCTACCTATCTGTGTAAGTTTGCGATAATATGGCGCTAACCTGAGAAATTTAGATTTATGACCCAGGATTTTGCCTTTTTAAAGCGGATATATCAATGCTTTTGACCCATTTCCGCCCCTTACCCGCAAGAGATCCCGCTTATGTTGATTTTACAGAAGTGCGGGGAGATGGCGACATATTAGTAAGCTGTTCCGCATTTAAATTGCATAATTACGGCGGGCAAGATGCCCACCCCACAAGAGTTATATAAATTTTAGATATGCAAACTAGATGTGGTTTAGCTTATCTAAAAGTCAGAGTAGCTCAATGAAGTTTAAATTTCCAAAGTAATGAATGCAGAGGAAATAAAGGTATTAAATATAGATACACACCCTCATTCCTAACGTATTAAATCAGCGCGGGGTTTAAAGGTTTCAATTTGCCGTAACTTTTCATAAAGTTCCCGTTCTTCTTGACTAATATTTTTCGGTGTAACTATTTGAATTTCTACTAATTGATCGCCACGTTTACCGTCATCGTTAGGATAACCTTTATTACCTAGTCGAAATTTTTGGCCAGACCTAACGCCGGGAGGGGTGGTCATTTTCACAGGGCCATCAAGAGTAGGTGCTTCTACCTGTCCTCCTAAAACTGCCTCGCTGGGAGTAACAGGTACTTGGCAGACGATATTTAAACCTTCTAATTTAAATAATGGATGAGGTTCAACGGTAATTTTTAAGTATAGATCGCCACCACCAACGCCTTGGTTGCGCAAACGGATAGTTTGACCTGTTACCATCCCTGGTGGCATGTTAACTTCTAGCGATCGCCCATCTTCCAAACGAATCCGTTCATTACCACCTTGATAAGCTTTTTCTAGTGGTAGCGTTAATCTGGCTTCTATATCCCGACGGGTAGTCCGAGGTGGGGGATTAACTGTATAGGCAACTTTTGTTCTGGGGGAACGATACGGATCGCTAGTATTGCCATTACTGGAGTTATTTGCCGCACTCTTATTTTTGACACCAATAACTTGATTAATAAAACTTTCAAAGTCGGAGAATTGGCTGGGATCTACATCTTGATTGCCGTTGCGATCGCTAGCACTACTCTGCCAAGTTTTAGCCTTTGGCGTTTGTTTGTTGCCTGCAAAGCCTTTTTGCTTCCAGTAGCGGCTAAACTGGTCGTACTGCGATCGCTTGGCTGGATCGGAAAGAACTTCATAAGCCTCGCCAATATCCTTAAATTTTTCCTCAGATTCTTTGTTACCCGGATTCAGATCGGGGTGATATTGCCTTGCTAACCGCCGATAAACCTTTTTAATTTCCTCACCAGAGGCATCTTTAGATACTCCTAAAATTTCGTAGTAATCGCGAAAGTTCGGCAAATTTTGCATAGTTCAGTTATTTAAATTTTAGATTTTAGATCCATTAAGAGTTAGGAGTTATGAGTTAGGAGTGATGAGTTGAAAGATTTATTTTTAACTCCTAACTTCTAACTCCTAACTTTTCTTATAACCAATCATTGTCTTCTTCATCATCCCAGTTATCTTGGTAGCTGGGGCGGGATTTGCGTGGAGGACGGCTTTCATAAGAGGAAGAACGATTATCGCGGCTAGAATCTCTGTCATAGTCTCTACCGTAATCTTTGCCATAGTCTTTACTGTATGAGTCGCGTTCTCGATATGTATCTCTGGGAGATTCGCGATCGCGTTCTTTATCACCGCCAGTAAAAATGTCACGGATAGTCCCAAACAAGTCGTCATCTTCATCTTCAGCATAAGTCTGGCGGACTTCCCGATTTAGCTCATAGAGAGCATCTTGCAAGTCAGCGTAGGCTTGATCGATACCGCGATCGCTATTTTCTTGAAGACTTTCTTTTAGTTGTCGGCAAATATTATCAATTCTTTGGCGGCGGCTGCGGGCAAACTGCATACCAAATTCCAGCGCGACTTCTCTCAGTTGTCGTTCTGCTTGGAAAATCAATGCCTCAGAACGAGTCCGCTTTTCAATTCTTTCTTTACGTTCGCGATCGACATCAGCGTATTTTTGAGCGTCTTGAATCATCCGATTCACTTCCGACTCGTTCAAGGTGGAAGCGCCTTGAATGGTGATACTCTGCTCTCGCCCTGTGGTTCTATCTAGGGCTGTTACCTGTAAAATCCCATTAGCATCAATATCAAATGACACCTGAACTTGAGGAATTCCTCGTGGCGCTGGTGGGATGCCGTACAGCTTGAACCGTCCTAAAGACTTGTTGTTTGCTGCCATTTCCCGTTCGCCCTGGACTACGTGAATTTCCACAGTATTTTGGTTATTTTCAGACGTGGAAAAAATGTCAGAACGGCGTACTGGAATTGTCGTGTTGCGGGGAATGAGTTTTTTCATTACACCACCGATGGTTTCCAATCCCATAGAAAGGGGTGTAACATCCAAAAGCAGCACATCTTTGAGTTCGCCGGCGAGAATTCCTGCTTGAATTGCTGCACCCACGCCCACGACTTCATCGGGGTTGACGTTCTCGTTCGGTTCTGTGCCAATTAAGTCCCGCACAAGCTGCTTTACCATTGGCATTCGTGTAGAACCGCCAACTAACACAACTTCTTCAATGTCTCTAGGTGAAAGTCCGGCATCTTTGAGGGCGCGTTTTACTGGTGTCCGCAATCTTCCCACCAAATCACCACACAAACCTTCAAACTGGGAACGAGTTAAACGAGTTTCGAGATGTTTCGGGCCATCTTCCGTGGCAGTGATGAAGGGTAAATTAATCTCGGTGACACTGACAGCAGAAAGCTCAATTTTGGCTTTTTCCGCCGCTTCCATTAGACGTTGCAAAGCTTGGCGATCGCGTCTTAAGTCTACCTCTTCTGTTTCCAGAAATTGCTCTGCTAACCAATCTACGATTATTTTGTCAAAGTCATTCCCACCAAGTTGCGTATCTCCACTGGTAGCCTTGACTTCAAATATCCCATCGCCTACTTCTAAAATCGACACGTCAAAAGTACCACCACCCAAATCAAAGACTAAGATAGTTTCCGTGTCACCCCGATCTAATCCATAAGCCAAAGATGCCGCAGTCGGTTCATTGAGAATCCGCAGCACTTCTAAACCAGCAATTCTGCCAGCATCACGGGTTGCCTGCCGTTGAGAATCATTAAAATAGGCGGGTACTGTAATTACTGCCCCTGTAACTGGTTCACCTAAATAGCGACTAGCATCGTCTGCCAATTTCTTCAGCACCATTGCCGAAATTTCTTCTGGGGCGAAATCTTTATTCATACGAGGACAGGCAATTTTAATATTACCTACTTCGTCTTTGCGGATGGTGTAGGGCACACGCTTAGAATCTGCATTAAGTTCACCATACTTCCGCCCAATGAAACGTTTAACTGCAAAAAAGGTATTTTGAGGATTGAGGACGGTTTGTCGCCGTGCCATTTGCCCAACTACCCTTTCACCTTCTTTGCTGAAGCCAACTACGGAGGGGGTTGTTCGCATTCCTTCTGCATTGGCAATCACCACCGGCTTGCCACCCTCCATAACGGCGACTACTGAGTTGGTTGTACCCAAGTCGATGCCGACTACCTTGCCCATGCGTTACTCTTCTCCTAAAGTGTCTTATATATTTATTATGATTGGGCGGAACTACCCCTAGCTTTGTGCTACAAGATAAAAACACCTCAATGTATAATACTCATCATTAAGGCAGTAAGCTAAGAAGTGCAGCTAGAGGAGATAGTTGCAAGACTAGGATAGCATTGAGATGGTTGGTGTGCCCAAGCAGCCTCAATTCTTGATATCCGCCTACTTATGTTTAAGTTATCTGCAAATTGGTAAGTTAACCTTAAGAATGCTTGCTCTGCTTTTTGAGTGCCTGAAAATTCTAAGAAAATTCTAATATTATTGCTACTACTTAAAAGATTTGAATTTAACAGAGCGATTACAGAGTTCCCTGAGTGCGATCGCGCGAGAACGCGATCCTTACATGGCAACGGCTGGGCATTTTTTTGTCCAAGAATACATCCGCCAGGAATTTTCCCAATGGGGGAGTGTGGAAATCCACACCTTTGAAGTCAGAGGCAAAACTTGCAATAACCTGATATTAAATTTACCATCCCAAGCTAAAGGGCAAAAAAAGGATTTGCCACCTATTTTAATTGGCGCTCATTATGATGGCGTTCCGGGAACAGTTGCGGCTGATGATAATGCTACAGGTGTGGCAGTCTTGCTGGAATTGGCGAGAAAGTTTGCTGCCCAAGCTGTCAGATATCCCTTAAGACTGGTTGCTTTCGATATGGAAGAATACGGCTTACTAGGTAGTGCTGACTATGCAGCCCTGTTGCATCAACAAAAGCAACAGCTACGCTTAATGATCTCCTTAGAGATGTTGGGTTATAAGGATTCGACACCTGGTTCCCAAAGTTACCCCCCTCCTCTGGAACGTTTCTACCCAGATACGGGTGATTTTATTGCTTTAATTGGCAACTTGCGGACATTGCCTGACTTAATTGGGATGAGCCGTAATATTCGTAAAGCTGGCGTATCTAGTCAATGGCTACCCGTGCCGAATCGAGGTTTAATAGTTCCCCAAACCAGACTTAGCGATCATGCTCCATTTTGGGATTTGGGTTATCCGGCAATGATGGTGACAGATACGGCATTCTTGCGAAATCCACATTATCACAAAGTTAGTGATGCGATCGCTAGTTTGGATTTAGATTTTCTTACTCGTGTATGTGAAGGTTTAGAAATTGCGATTCGGCGGTTGTGAAAAGATATTTTATCTTATATCTGGTGCGTGAATTTTAGATTTTTTACCTCACTTACTTGTTGCAAACTACTGTGTATTTTTTTATTAATCAATATCTTCAATTTTTTTCAATTATTTATACTATCTTGTTGATGCGATCGCGCATTAGGAGTCAAAGTAATTAAATCGTCAATATTACGCTTCATTGTTTCACAAATTGCATCTAGTGGTAAATCATTAGCATCATAGCCGAAGGGGTTTTCTATCTCTAAGCCAATGGCTTCAATGCCAAACAAAGTGAACCCAACCAAAGCAGAAACTAAACCTGTCCACCAACCGAGACTGTCTACTATTTGAAATGGTAGCAAAAAGCAATATAGTATCAGTAATTGCTTTAAATGAATAGCATAAGCAAGCGGCATAGGCGTTTTTAAAATACGTTCGCAAGCACCTAAATTATCCACAAGACTATTCAATAATTCTTGCATTGATGTTAGCTGGTAGCTATTAAGACAATTGCGATCGTACTGTTGCTGTAAATAATCTCCTATCCAAAAGGCAACCTCTATAGGAGGATTATTCATAATCTTCAGTTTTATGTACTTAGTAGATGGCATTAAGTCTTCTAACTCGCTATTGACACCTTCTCCTCGCAAATGTAATTTAGTTGTTACAGCAAACGCTACCAATAAGTTTAATGCCGTAATTTTTTTATCTTTATCTTCTGGTGAAATTTCACCAACTGATACCCAAATTTGCCTCGCTAAATTTCGGACGTTATTTACTATAGAACCCCAGCATTTTCTCCCTTCCCAAAATCGCTCATAAGCAGTATTTGTACGAAAGACAAGTAACAAACCTAAAACAATACTAGGAATCACATTTACTAAAATAGGCTGGGATACAGGTTTTTCAAAATGGTGAAGCAGAGAAATTAAAAATCCAAAAGCTCCACACCATAAAACATGTTTGAAAATTGCTTTTATTACTGAACCTTTGGGTTGTAATGCTGTGCGTAACCATTTGATTTTTTCGTTCATCATGTATTCACCCTAGTAAAATATTTATTGAACTGACAAATTCAGCATTTATTAGCTTAAAAATAATCATTATAAAAATAGCATAATTAGCAAAGAGATACTTGAAAAACTATTCTTGCTAAGAACATTCTGTACTGGCGACTATGTATTGTATTCTAGTTTCTGTTATAAAATTTCGAGTCAGCTTAAATACTTATTATTAATACTGAGGCAAACAGTTTTTTGATCGTCAATTAGGTAAATATTGTATAAAAGTCAAAAGCGATGCCTACGAGGCAATTGTAAAGAAATGTAAATATTGTTCAGTGGTTGCATAAATCCGGTATTTCATTCCGATAAATCTATGGAAGAAAAGGTATATTCCTATCGATAATGTTCATACAGAATTAGTCGGTATCATGTACCCCAGTAAATCAAAAAGTTCTAGCCTGTAAAAATCCTACCCTGTACATTAAACGTCTAGACATAACTTATTTGGTTATGTCTTTTTTGTTGTCGTTAGTCTCAAAACGTTGAATTTCAATCAAATAACCATCAAGATCGCGGAAAAAACAATGGTAAATGTTGTACTTTTCATTTAGTGTCGGTGGCTTTTCAAATTCGACGCCACGTTCTTTGAGATATTCAAACCATTCATCCACCTGCTGTGTTACGAGGGTAAAAATAACACTTGAGTGTTTATCGGTTGGAGGAGTTAATTTTTCGCTTGCTTGACACAATCCTAAGTATCCAGAACCACTAATAGTATAAATTCGGCAGGTTCCTTGGTCAAGCCATAACTCTAAACCTAGCTTTTGCTCGTAGAATTCTGTAGATGCATTGAGATTATGGGTAGAAAAGAAGGTAATTTGCTGGTCTATTTGCGGATGAGTAGACATAAAACACATTTGAGTATATACCCTAACGACATCGGGCGATCGCAGATGTAAAAATTGATTGATGTTAGAAACCTGTTACTGCTCCAGAATGCCTTAAGTGCATCTGGAGTTTCTTTTTGGATAAAAGCATAAAAATTTTCCCAATCATCCTGATATGGCAATACATGGCTGAATAAGGATGCATATTGAATTATCTATATTTAACACGGGCATCACTTATTGATTGATGTACCCTTCCTACCAAACAACTCTCGCAAAACAGCTTCAGATTATCTGGGGCTGTTTTGCGTTACTTCTCACAGAGAAGGAATGTAAACAAGAATCCTCAAACACTTTTATCTACATTTGAGTGTATACCCGGATGACGTAGGATTCTCTCAGGGTGAAAATTTGGTATAGGTAAATGCGTATCTTTCCTGACTCCAGATTTGTCACAAACATTTCTGGAGTTTTTTCATTACTGGAGTTTGAAATCAGCAATTTAGTCTAAATTCAAGTGAATATTTTGATTTTGATTATGAACACGCATATTATAGCTGTGCAGTAAAATAAATATAAATTAGGAATTTTTATAAAAATTCCTAAGAAAGTATGGAAATCTCAAATTCTACTCCTCAGAGAAGAGAGACATACCACAGCTACAAGCTTCGCAAACACTTGTACAAGCTAAGAGTATCAGCCGTCGGGAGTTTATGAAATTGTCATTAGAAGAACGGCAATGCGGCAGCACAGGCTGAGTTAATGTTATTACATTACGAGCAAGATAAAGAATGGCAGGAATTACACACAGGAGAATTGATTGATTATTTATTTTACTTATAAGCAAGGTTATCTGGCTTACTGATTTTGAGCCGACATCGGGAGCATAAATAACAAAAGTCTGCCCTATTTTTAAAGTAATTTTAAAAAACTATTATCATCGTCATCATCGTCTTTATCTTTCCAAAAATTAAACGTATCCTCTATACTTTTATGTATAGAGTTTTTACTTGATTCTACCGATTTAATGACATTTATTAGGTTCTTAGACAAACCATCAGCGACAGCAACACCATTATCTCCTATGATTTCTTTAGCCTTATCCACTTGAGGACTAATTGGTTTACCTGTCTTACAATAATGTGCAAAATGCTCACAGTTATTATAAAAAATATTGTAGTCTTTCTCTCCTAATCTTCGTTTTGCTCTCATGAATACAACTAGTGGAGAATCAGATTTATCATATTTCTTAATAGAGATTTTTCTATTTTTAGCAAACTCATTCATGGAAACCCAGAGAATTATTCCGTCCTTCCCGTGTTTATAATTATTTTGATAATCAATAATAGTGTCATTACCACAATCAATTCCATGATGATAGGGAGATTTACTATTATTATAAATACTACAGTATATGTGATCTCCTTGTGCCATTATTGATCTCCAGATATAACTATACATTTTAAAATATTTAGGCACATTTTATTAAACGTGTTATTTATTTGTCAGTAGTAAAAACCCTAAAAATTTTTTATAAAGTCAGAACCAAATCTTTAAGTAGAAATTTTTTAAACACTAGAATTTTATCTAAGTAAATACTGAGCAATTTCAAGAAATAAACATGATAATTTATATAAATAAATTTACAAAGTATGAAATAAATAACAAGTGCGATCGCACCTATCCTTATTGATTAGACTCAGAAAAAAAATAGTTAAGCGATCGCACTTCCAATTTTGACTAAATCAAAGTGCGATCGCAGTAAATATAAATGTTTATTTCGTTGTATACGTCACAAAAATATCCTTTTTCATTTCAACTTCTGCTGGGGCATCTGGATTATAAGCTGGTGATAATAAAAAACTAGCAAATGACGGTAAAGGAACTCCAGTTTTAGAACTACATGAGGGATAAAATAATGTATAAAATGGCTCGGCGACAGAGGGTGTACCAAGTTTAACTTCCATCGCAGTTGCTAAAGCCTGAGCGCGGCTTTGAGCATCTTTCATCGCTGATTGATAAACTGAACTCTGCAAAGCCTGACAGTCATTTACTGCGTACTCAACACCCACACTCTTGACAGAAAGGTTTTCAATTTGGCTTGTGGACTTGTTCGCTGTAGCAACAATTTCCTGGACGCGATCGCGTGTTGGTTTTTCCAGTCTCACCAATATCTTGGCGTTATTTTCACTGGCATTAGGGTTAATTTGCACTTGAATTTTATCAGCCTTAATACCTTTAGCAACTAAGCTATCTACTACAGGCTGAAGAGTTGCTTTAGTTGGGGATTTTTTGTTTGGTAAAGGTTCTGCTACTGTTTTGTAATTCAAAAGTAGAGTTGGTGAGGCAGCCCGGTCTTGTTGTTCCA
>NNBT01004000.1_pt1 | contig 10146 bp, 8 predicted proteins | sample 1173831 | NCBI WGS metagenome assembly NNBT01 (sample SAMN07173936, study PRJNA388173) | plant metagenome | isolation source: symbiotic tissue sample KVJ10 | place: Norway: Troms, Kvaloya island | reverse complement strand
GCCTGACGAACACCGTGGGCGGCACGCTCAACGGCGCGACCGGTGCCGCGGGCTCGGCCGGCAGTGGCCTGAAGGCACCCGGCGCACCGGGGGCCGGCGTGAAGGCGAACGGCAAGGCCAAGGGCTCCAGCGCCGTCGACCTGACCAAGTAAGAAATCAAGTCTGTCACACACGGAAAACCCGCAGCGCTCGCGCGTTGCGGGTTTTTTTGTGCATTCAGGGCGCCGGCTTGAGCTTGAAAAGGCTGGTCACATCGACCTCGAGCACCAGCTGCTCGCGCTGGTTGAATAGCCGCCAGCGCCAGCGCAGGATGCCCAGCGTGGGGCGCTTCTCGGAGCGTCGCACCTCGCTCACTTCGGCCACCAGCCGCAGGGTGTCGCCGGGCCGCACGGGGTGGGGCCAGCGCACCTGTTCGAGCCCCGGGGACGCGAAAGACTCCGACCCCGCCAGCACCGCATCGACCACCAGCCGCATCGCGATGGCGCAGGTCTGCCAGCCGCTGGCGATGAGCCCGCCGAAGGGGCTCTGCGCGGCCGCTTCGGCATCGGTGTGGAACCACTGCGGGTCGTAGGCCCGCGCGAACTGCACCAGCTCGGCCTCGGTGAGCACATAGGGCCCGGCCTCGATGACCTGGCCCGCATGGAAGTCGGCGAACTGCATCCGCCGCAGCTCAGTAGGTTTCGAGGTGCAGGCGGCCTTCCCGTTTCAGCGCGGCGCCCACGGTGTCCCAGTCGAGCCCCGCGTCCTTGGCCACGTCGCGCAGTGCGAGCACCACGCCCTCTTCCATGCTCTTCAGGCCGCACACGTAGAAGTGGCTGCTGCCGTCCTTCAGCAGCGCGGCCAGGTCTGCGGCGCGCTCGCGCATCAGGTCCTGCACGTAGCGCTTGGGTTGCCCCGGCGTGCGCGAGAACGCGAGGTTGATGTCGATGAAGTCCTTCGGCAGCGACTGCAGCGGCCCGAAGTACGGCAGCTCCTGCTGGGTGCGCGCGCCGAAGAACAGCATCAGCTTGCCGCCTTCGAACTTGCCGCTCTTGCGCAGGCGGCGGCGCCACTCGGTCATGGCGCGCATGGGGGCGCTGCCGGTGCCGGTGCAGATCATCACGATGTTCGACTTGGGGTGGTTCGGCATCAGGAACGAGGAACCGAAGGGCCCCACCACCTGCACCGTGTCGCCCACCTTCAGGTCGCACACGAAGTTGGAGCACACGCCGCGCACCGGGTCGCCCTCGTGGTCCTCGGTCACGCGCTTCACGGTGAGCGAGACGTTGTTGTAGCCGGGCCGTTCGCCGTTGCGCGGGCTGGCCACCGAGTACTGGCGTGCATGGTGGCGCTTGCCGATGGCGTCCACGCCCGGCGGGACGATGCCGATCGACTGGCCTTCGAGCACCGGAAACGGCACCACGCCGAAGTCCAGCACGATGTGGTGCGTCTCGCTGTCGAAGCCCGCCTCGGTGCAATTGAAGTTGCCCACCACCGTGGCAGTGGTCGGGGTCTTGGGCGGAAAGAGATTCGTGTACGCGTGCGCAGCCGACCAGGGCGGCACGCTGGCGCCGTACTGCGCGGAATTGAAGACCGGCTCGGTCGCTTCGGCGGCGGCCTGGGCCTGCGTCTGGGCGGGCACTTCGGCGGCTTCTGCTGTCGTTGCAGGCACGCCGGCGGCTTCGAGCTCTTCGGGCGACAGTTCGCCGGGCAGCGACTCCCAGGTGAGCTGTTCCTCGATGGTGTAGGCCCGCACCAGCGGCATCGTGCGCCAGTTGTCGATCGAGCCCGTGGGGCACGGCGAGATGCAGGCCATGCAGCCGTTGCAGATGTCCGCGCGCACGACGTAGTTGTTGTCGTCGTGCGTGATCGCGTTCACGGGGCAGATGGCCTCGCAGGTGTTGCAGCGGATGCAGATCTCGGGGTCGATCAGGTGCTGCTTGATGACTCCGGCTTCAACGGCCATGTCCATGTGGTTCTCTCCTGAAAGCCCTCCCCTTTCGGGGGAGGGTTGGGTGGGGGCAAGCGGCGTTTGTCGTGGTCACGCTGCCGGCCCCCATCCCAGCCTTCCCCCAGCGGGGGAAGGAGCAATACCGAAATACCGATCAGCCGAAACGAACGTACTCGAAGTCCACCGGCTGGCGATTGATGCCCATCACCGGCGGCGAAATCCAGCCGGCGAACTTGCCCGGCTCCACCACGCGGCCCATCAACGATGCCACGAAAGCGAAGTCTTCGGAACTCGGCAGCCATTCGTCGCGCTTGGCGGCCCATTCCACCTCGTTCACCACGCGGCCTTCGGGCGACATCTTGATGCCGGCGAGCGCGCCGATCTGGCGGTTGAAGGCCTTGTGCGGCACCGACAGGCGCGTCGGGATGCCGGCCTTCTCGAGCACCTTGTTCCAGCGGCCCACGCCGGCCACGGAGTCCTTGATGAAGTCGTCGCGCAGCACTTCGTTCAGCGCGTTGAGCATCGGCACGTCCTTCTCGACGAGCTGGCCGTCGCGCACTTCGAGCACCTTGTAGGTCTGGCCCTTGAGCACGTGGTCATCGTCGCGCTTGCCTTCTTCGTAGCGGCCCTTCAGGCCCGAGCTGTAGAAGATGGCGGCGTTGCTCGACTGGTCGGCGCCGAACAGGTCAATGGTCACGCTGTAGTGGAAGTTCAGGTAGCGCTGGATGGTGCCCAGGTCGATGCAGCCGGCCGCGCGGATCTTCTGCGCGTCGTCGGTCTTCAGCTCGTTCATCACCTGCGCGGTGCGCGCGATGACGCGCGACACGCCGCTCTCGCCCACGAACATGTGGTGGGCTTCCTCGGTCAGCATGAACTTCGTGGTGCGCGCGAGCGGGTCGAACGCGCTTTCGGCCAGCGCGGCCAGCTGGAACTTGCCGTCGCGGTCGGTGAAGTACGTGAACATGAAGAACGCCAGCCAGTCGGGCGTCTTCTCGTTGAAGGCACCCAGGATGCGCGGGTTGTTGGCGTCGCCCGAGGTGCGCTGCAGCAGTGCGTCGGCTTCCTCGCGGCCGTCGCGGCCGAAGTGCTTCTGCAGCAGGTACACCATGGCCCACAAATGGCGGCCTTCTTCCACGTTGATCTGGAACAGGTTGCGCAGGTCGTACATGCTGGGCGCGGTCAGGCCCAGGTGGCGCTGCTGCTCGACCGACGCGGGCTCGGTGTCGCCCTGCGTCACGATGATGCGGCGCAGGTTGGCGCGGTGTTCGCCGGGCACGTCCTGCCAGGCCTTCTCGCCCTTGTGGTCGCCGAAGTGAATTTCGCGGTTGGCATCGCCCGGGTTCAGGAAGATGCCCCAGCGGTAGTCGCGCATCTTCACGTGGCCGAACTGGGCCCAGCCTTGCGGGTCGACGCTCACGGCCGTGCGCAGGTACACGTCGTGGTTGGTCGAGCCTTCGGGGCCCACGTCGTCCCACCAGTTGATGAAGTTGGGCTGCCAGCCTTCGAGCGCGCGCTGCAGCGTGCGGTCTTCGCCGAGGTTGACGTTGTTGGGGATCTTCTCGCCGTAGTTGATCGTGCTCATCGTTGTTCCTTGGGTTGTTCGGACGGTTGTGTGCTCAGACGCGGTTCAGGTCGAAGCCGGCCTTCTCGCCGGTGCCATAGACCTTCAGCGCGCCCTTGTCGCCGACGGCGTTGGGGCGGTTGAAGATCCAGTTCTGCCAGGCGGTGAGCCGCCCGAAGATGCGGGTGTTCATGTTCTCCTTGCTCGCGAAGCGCAGGTTGGCTTCCAGGCCGGTGAGCGCGTCGGGCGACATGGCCGCACGCTCCTCGATGGCGATGCGGATCTCGTCGTTCCAGTCGATGTCGTCGGGCGCGGCGGTCACCAGGCCCAGCTTGACGGCCTCGTCGGCGTCCAGTGCCTTGCCGACGGCGGCACGTGCGGCTTCCAGCGGCGCGGTCTCTTCATAGAAGCGGCGTTGCAGGCGGCTCTGGTCGTTGACCATCGGGAAGTGGCCGAAGTTGGCCTCGCCCAGCGTGAGCCTGGGTGCGCGGTCGGCATCGTCGGGCAGCGCGAGCATGTAGGTGCGGTCGGCGGCAAAGGCCAGTTCGGCCAGCGTGCCGGCGAAGCACGAGCCAGCTTCCACCAGCGCGAACAGGCTGCGCGACGACACATCGAGGCGCGCCAGCGTGCGACGCAGCGCGCCGATGGTTTCACGCACCAGCCAGTGGTCCTTGTGGGCGAACATCACGGCATCGGATGCCAGCACGGCGGCGGCGTCGCCTTCGGTCTTGAGCAGCCAGGTCCCGGTGTCGAGCTCGTTGGTGCGCAGGTTGAGGATGGCGTCGTCGAGTTCGCGGCACATCGCGAGCGGCCACCAGGCGGCGCCCGCGGCCTCGATGGCGGCAATGTCGGCCGGCTGCGTGCCGGTGGGCGCCTTGATGGTGATCGTGGCCGTGCGCTTGCTGCGGTCGATCTGCACGTTGACGTGCGAATACGCCATGCCGTCGGCGCTGTCGGTGCGCTCCAGGCGGGTCAGCGCCACGCCCTTGCCATCGGCCGGGCGGTCGCTGCCGGCGGCGAGCTGCGACGCGCGCTCCTGCACTGCGGCGGGAAACTGCGCGGGCTTGGCCACGGCGTCGACCAGGCGCCAGTCGACCGCGCGCTGGCCGCGCACGCCTTCCACGCTGGTGCAGAAGATGTCGGCGAGGTCATGGCGCACGCGGCGCTTGTCGGTCACGCGGGTCAGGCCACCGGTGCCGGGCAGCACGCCGAGCAGCGGCACTTCGGGCAGCGACACGGCCGACGAGCGGTCGTCCACCAGCAGGATTTCGTCGCAGGCCAGGGCCAGCTCGTAGCCGCCGCCGGCGCAGGCGCCGTTCACGGCCGCGATGAACTTCAGGCCCGAATGCTTCGACGTGTCTTCGATGCCGTTGCGCGTTTCATTCGTGAACTTGCAGAAGTTCACCTTCCAGGCGTGGCTGGATACGCCGAGCATGAAGATGTTGGCGCCCGAGCAGAAGATGCGGTCCTTGCCGCTGGTGACGATCACGCTGCGCACTTCGGGATGTTCGAAGCGCACGCGGTTGAGCGCGTCGTTCAGCTCGATGTCCACGCCCAGGTCGTAGCTGTTGAGCTTCAACTTGTAGCCGGGGCGGATGCCGCCGTCTTCCGCAATGTCGAGGACCAGCCGGGCAATGGCGCCGTCGAAGCTCAGCGACCAGTGGCGGTACTGGCCGGGTTCGGTGCGGTAGTCGACGCGCGCGGGCGCCTGGAGCGTGGTGGTGTCGGTCATGCAGAAGTCTCCTGTGGGGCTGTGTTCGGAAACCGTGAACAGGAAAGATAATGCACTTTCTTGCTCCGATGACATGCATCATGCTGCATGCATACAGGCAAGTCAATGCCTGTTGTGCTTTTTTTCAGATTTCAGTCAGGCGCCCAGGCCCATCGACTGGCGCGTGGCCGCACGCAGGGCCTGGAAGCTCTGCGCCAGCGTCTTGCCGCTCGTGTCCACCGACAGGTCGGCCTTCGAATAGAAAGCGGCGCGGCCGTTCAGGATGCGGCGCAGGTCTTCCATCGCCTCCTTGCTCGCGGCCATCGGGCGGGTGTCGCCCTGCGCAGCCACGCGGCCCATGTGCTCCTCGGGCGCGGCCTGCAGCCACACCGTGGTGCAGTGCGCCAGCAGCTCGTTGAAAGTGGCAGGGTCGGACACGATGCCGCCTGGCGTAGCGATCACCACCTCGCTGTAGATCTGCACCGCTTCTTCGAGCGCGCGGCGCTCGTAGCGGCGGTAGGCGTTGGTGCCGTACAGGTCGTGGATTTCGCGCACGCTGCAGCCCGCGAGCTTCTCGATCTCGCGGCTCAGCTCGATGAACGGCAGCTCCAGGTCTTCGGCCAGCATCTGCCCCAGCGTCGACTTGCCCGCGCCGCGCAGCCCCACGAGCGCAATGCGCCGGTGCCGCGCCGGGTCGACCGAGGCCGTGCCCAGCAACTCGCCGAGCGCCACGCGCACGCGGCGCAAGTCGGTCTCGCTGCGGTTTTCGAGCAGCTCGCGAATCAGCAGCCACTCGGGCGAACTGGTCGTCACGTCGCCCACCAGTTCGGCCAGCGAGCAATGCAGTGCGCCCGCCACCTGCTGCAGCACCAGGATCGACGCGTTGCCGATGCCGTACTCGAGGTTGGCCAGGTGGCGCTCCGACACGTCGGCCGACAGGGCCACCGCCTTGCGCGTGAGGCCGCGCTGCGCGCGCAGGTTGCGCACCCGGTCGCCCAATGCCGCCAGCAATGGATTCTTCGCCTCCCCGGCCGGCGCGGCGGCACCGCCGTTGGCGCCTTCCGGCGCGGTGGCCAGCACCGCCTCTACATGCTCGTTCATGCAATTCCTCGTTCTTCGCCGGGATTGTGCGCGCTCAGGGTAAACACCATATATGCACTATATTGCTTGACACTCATTGTCTCGATGCTTATTGTTCGGCCACAAGCAAGATACTGCACGCGCAGCATTCCTGCAAGGTAGTTCATAAGTTCGAGGCCCCACGATGTCCGACCGCAACACACCCGCCAACGGCAAGGAAGCATTTCACCAGCTGATTGCCGGCCTGACTGCCGAAATCGCCGGCAAGCCGCTCGACAGCGCGCTCGACCAGTGGCTCAACGCCACCCACGGCGCGGGCAGCGCCAGCTTCGAGCGGCTGCGCCAGGCCTGCATCGGCGGCGTCGCCGAAGGCTGGCTGTGCGAGCGCGAAGGCGGCGGCATCAAGTACGGCCGCGTCTTCAAGGCCGAGGACGCGCTGCACCGCTTCTCGGTCGACGTGGTCGACATGCAGGACATCGCCGGCCCGCACCATACCCACCCGAACGGCGAGATCGACCTGATCATGCCGCTCGACGACCACCCCGCCACCTTCGACGGACGGCCCGCGGGCTGGTGCGTCTACGGCCCGGGCACCGCACACCGCCCGACCGTGGCCAGTGGCCGCGCACTCGTTCTCTATCTCCTGCCCGAAGGGCAGATCAAGTTCACCCCATGACCGAGCTCCTCCCCAACTACGTCGCCGGCCGCTGGCAAAGCGGATCGGGCGCCGGCACGCCCCTGTTCGACCCGGTGCTGGGCACCGAGCTCGCGCGCGTCGACGCCACCGGGCTCGACCTGCCCGCCGCCTTTGCCTTCGCCCGCGAACAGGGCGGCCAGGCGCTGCGCGCGCTGACCTACCGCCAGCGCGCGGGGCTGCTCGGCGCCATCGTGAAGGTGCTGCAGGCCAACCGCGACGCGTACTACGAGATCGCCACCGCGAACTCCGGCACGGTGAAGAACGACTCGGCCGTCGACATCGACGGCGCGATCTTCACCGTCGGCCAGTACGCCAAGTGGGGCGACACGCTCGGTGACGTGCGCGCGCTGCGCGACGGCGACGCGGTCAAGCTCGGCAAGGAGCCGGTGTTCCAGTCGCAACACCTGCAAGTGCCCACGCACGGCGTGGCGCTGTTCATCAACGCCTTCAACTTCCCCTCGTGGGGCCTGTGGGAAAAGGCCGCGCCCGCGCTGCTGTCGGGCGTGCCGGTGATCGTGAAGCCCGCCACGGCCACCGCCTGGCTCACGCAACGCATGGTGAAGGACGTGGTCGACGCGGGCGTGCTGCCCGCCGGCGCGCTGTCGATCGTGTGCGGCAGCTCGGCCGGCCTGATGGACGCGCTGCAGCCCTTCGACGTGGCCTCGTTCACCGGCTCGGCCGAGACGGCCGCGGTGATCCGCTCGCACCCCGCCGTGACCGAGCGCTCGGTGCGCGTGAACATCGAGGCCGACAGCCTCAACAGCGCCCTGCTGCTGCCCGGCGCCGCGCCCGGCAGCGAGGCCTTCAACCTGCTCGTGCGCGAAGTGGTGCGCGAAATGACCGTCAAGTCGGGCCAGAAGTGCACCGCCATCCGCCGCATCCTGGTGCCGGCCGAGGTGTACGACGCGGCCGCCGAAGCCATCGGCGCCAAGCTCGCGGGCATCAGCGTCGGCAACCCGCGCAACGAAGGCGTGCGCATGGGCTCGCTCGTGAGCCGCGCGCAGCTGAACGCGGTGCGCAACGGCCTCGACGCACTGGCCGCGCAGACCACCGTGCTGCACGACAGCCGCGACAAGCCCCTGGTCGATGCCGACCCGAAGGTGGCCGCCTGCGTCGGCCCCGTGCTGCTGGGCGCGCGCGATGCCGATGCGGCGCAACGCGTGCACGACGTGGAAGTGTTCGGCCCCGTCGCCACGCTGCTGCCCTATCGCGACCTCGCACATGGCATCGCGCTCGCACACCGGGGTCAAGGCTCGCTGGTCACCTCGCTGTACGGCAGCGACGACGCCGCGCTGGCGCAAGCCGCTCTGTCTGTCGCACCGAGCCACGGCCGCGTGCACGTCATCACGCCCGAAGTGGCGCAAGCCCAGACCGGCCACGGCAACGTGATGCCGATGTCGCTGCACGGCGGCCCCGGCCGCGCGGGCGGCGGCGCCGAACTGGGCGGCCTGCGCGCGCTCGACTTCTATCACCGCCGCACCGCCGTGCAGGCCAGCCCCGGCGTGCTCGCGGCACTGGGCCTCTAGAAGAAACACAAAAAGCGGCCGAAGGAGACAAACAAATGACCCTGCCCCCACGATTCAACTTCGCCGAGCACCTGTTCGCCCTCAACCGCGACCGCGCCGAACGCATTGCCTACATCGACGACCGCGGCACGCAGAGCTACGGCCAGCTCGAAGACCGGGCGCGCCGCCTGGCCGCCGCGTTGAAGGCAGCGGGCGTTCGCCGCGAAGAACGCGTGCTGCTGCTGATGCTCGACAGCAGCGACTGGCCGGTGAGCTTTCTCGGCTGCCTGTATGCCGGCGTGGTGCCGGTCGCCGTCAACACGCTGCTCACGCCCGACGACTACGCCTACATGCTCGACCACAGCCGCGCGCAGGCCGTGCTGGTGTCGGGCGCGCTGCTGCCGACCTTGCAGGACGCGATGTCGCGCGGCGGCCATGAGGTGCAGACGCTGTTCGTGTCGCAGCCGGTGGGCGCACTCCCTGAAAACGCCAAAGCGTTCGACACTGCGCTCGCCGCCGTCGAGCCCATGGCCGCGCCCGTGACCACGGCGTCGGACGACCCCGGCTTCTGGCTCTATTCCTCCGGCTCCACCGGCAAGCCCAAGGGCACGGTGCACACGCACGCCAACCTGTGGTGGACGGCCGAGCTCTTCGGCAAGCCCGTGCTCGGCCTGACCGAGAACGACGTGTGCTTCTCGGCCGCCAAGATGTACTTCGCCTACGGCCTGGGCAATGCGCTGACCTTCCCGCTGTCGGTGGGCGCGACCGTGGTGCTGATGGCCGAGCGGCCCACACCCGACGCCACCTTCCGCCGCTGGGTGGAGCACAAGCCGACCGTGTTCTTCGGCGCGCCCACGGGCTTCGCGGGCATGCTGGCTTCACCAAGACTTCCGGCGCGCGAAACGGTGGCGCTGCGCATGTGTTCGTCGGCCGGAGAGGCCTTGCCCGGCGAGATCGCGCAGCGCTTCAAGGCGCACTACGGCTGCGAGATCATCGACGGCATCGGCTCGACCGAGATGCTGCACGTGTTCATCTCCAACCGGCCCGGCGACGTGCGCTACGGCACCACCGGCAAGCCGGTGGAGGGCTACGACATCGAGCTGCGCGGCGAAGACGGCCGCCCCGTGGCCGACGGCGAGATCGGCGACCTCTACATCCGCGGCCCGAGCGCGGCGCTGATGTACTGGACCAACCGCGAGAAGTCGCGCGACACTTTCCAGGGCGGCTGGACCAAGAGCGGCGACAAATACACGCGCGATGCCGACGGCTACTTCACCTACGCAGGCCGCAGCGACGACATGCTGAAGGTCAGCGGCATCTACGTGTCGCCCTTCGAGGTCGAGGCCACGCTGATGCAGCACCCCTCGGTGCTCGAAGTCGCGGTCATCGGCAAGGAAGACGCCGAAGGGCTGACGAAGACCAAGGCGTTCGTGGTGCTGAAGGACGGCAGCACGGCGACCGAGGAAGAGCTGAAGGCCTTCGTGAAGGAACGGCTCGCGCCGTACAAGTACCCGCGCTTCCTGGAGTTCGTGAGCGAGCTGCCGAAGACGGCGACGGGGAAGATTCAGCGCTTTCGCTTACGCGAGCGGGAGAAGCAGGCATGAGCTTCCCCTCTTGTCCCCTCTCCCGCTTGCGGGAGAGGGTCAGGGTGAGGGCATCGGC
>NNBT01000206.1_pt1 | contig 10148 bp, 9 predicted proteins | sample 1173831 | NCBI WGS metagenome assembly NNBT01 (sample SAMN07173936, study PRJNA388173) | plant metagenome | isolation source: symbiotic tissue sample KVJ10 | place: Norway: Troms, Kvaloya island | reverse complement strand
ATCAACATTGATGTTACATCTCCAATTTAAAAATATGTAGTTTTGCGTTTATCGCGTAGAGTCTAACTCGATGGATGGGCTGAGTTACGAAGCCCATCTACCATACTTGAGTGCAAACGTCTTATTTCTGTTTGCAGCTTGCGGTAAGTTCTAGATTGTAGAAAGTCCCTGGTTTAGGATTAATTGAACGCAACTCCTGGATAAAAGCATTAAATTTTGTATTGCTTGTGCCGAAGCCAGCTTCAGCACAAGCAGATAAACCTCCTTCGATGGGAATAGATCCGACCCTGGGACTATATACAATGAATTTATCGACGGTGCTAGTGCCGACTGCAAACCCGATAACCTGGCGAATTGTTCGCAAAGCGGCATTATCTAAGGGACCACCAATACTGCCAATACTAATATTAACCGCACGACTTTCAGCAAAGGCCGGCGCGCTAATCGACAATACAGTTCCGACAATCATCAAACAAGTGAACTTCTTCATTTTTCTCTCCTCCAAAAAATTGAAAAACTAATAATTAGGTTTAGACATGGATGAAGTACATCAGAGACTTTGCCATGTAAGGTTTTCAGACACTAGGGTGTGTGTAAACTACACAATCTATGATTCTGAACTTTTGGGGATTACTTCAGCATTAGGTCTTTCGTTTTCTGAAAAATGTTAATTTCTTAAAAATTCTTTATAAAATCGCTTTTGCAGACCCTGGCTGTCTAATTGGTGTTGTTTACAGGTAAGCTGAAAAAACATCTACCAACGGCGATCCCAGCGTGAGACTAATATTAATTCGGTTTTACTCTCAGATAAAATTGCGTAGCCACAAACTTAACATCTCTCTCGATCGGGTTTAAGTCGTCTACTACCTTTATGTAGGTAAAAACGTGGAATAACTATTTATTATACTGTCATGGTACTTTTTTAGTGTATCAGTGATTGAAACTGAAATCGCAACTAACTGCCATAAATCCTCTTTTCATAACCTATCCATTCTTTTTCTCGTAACAGATACTTTTGAATTTTACCAGTGCTAGTTTTTGGCAGAGTAGTAAATTCAATTGTCGTAGGGCATTTAAAAGCAGCAATTTGATTGCGGCAGAATTGGATTAATTTTTGTTCTGTGACTTGCGCGTTTTCTTTGAGGGTAACAAAAGCTTTTGGCACTTCACCACGTTTGGCATGAGGTACAGCAATCACTGCACACTCTAACACGGCTTCATGGCGGTAAAGACATTGTTCAACTTCAATACTAGAGACATTTTCCCCATTTGTAATGATGATATCTTTCATGCGATCGCGCACCTCAATATAACCGTCAGGGTGCATTACTGCTAAATCACCGCTATGAAACCATCCTCCTCTAAATACCCTTTCGGTTGCTTCTGGGTCATTATAATAGCCTGTCATCACCATATTTCCCCGCATCACCACTTCCCCCATTGTTTCACCGTCCGCCGGGACATCATTCATATTTTGATCTACAACTCGCAAACCATCTGCACCGATATAAGGTACGCCTTGGCGTGCCATAAGTTTTGCTTGCTTTTCAATATTTAAATTATTCCAATCTGATTGATATTCACAAACACTATAGGGGCCATAAACTTCTGTTAAACCATAAACGTGAATAATTTTTGCACCAATGTTAGTAAGTTTTTCAATCAATATTGGTGATGGTGGTGCGCCTGCTGTAGTGATAGTTAGAGGTTTTGCTAATAATTGTGGACAATCTGGATGATTGAGGAGAGAAATTAAAATTACAGGTGCAGCATTTAAATGAGTTACTCCTTCTTGTTGAATTAACTTCCAGATATTGCCGGGGTTAAACTTACGCAAACAAATATGAGTACCACCGATAGCAGTTACCGCCCAAGTAAAACACCAACCATTGCAGTGAAACATAGGCAAAGTCCATAAATAAACTGAGTTAGGTGTTAGTGTTGTTTCAATTATTTCTCCTAAAGAGTTAATATATGCACCGCGATGAGAATACATTACACCTTTGGGTTTGCCAGAAGTCCCACTAGTGTAATTAATAGAAATCGTATCCATTTCATCCGTAATTACCCAAGACAAAGGAGTAGAATTACCTGTTTGGAGAAATGCTTCATAATCCTCTCCATTTATCGGTTCAAATCCTTTAGTATCGCTGATATTGATTATATACTTAACAGTTTTTAGACTATTTTGAATAGGTCGAATTATATTTGCTAACTCAGTATCAAGAAAAAGAAATTTAGCACCGCAATCATTTAAGATATAAGCAACTTCTTGGGGAGCCAAACGAGTATTAATAGATACTAGAATTCCACCTGTTAAAGGCACAGCAAAATGGGCTTCCAGCATGGGTGGAGTATTGAAACAAAAAAAAGCGATGCGATCGCCTTTTTCAAGTCCAGCATTATGCAGTGCTGAGGCTAGACAATTTATCCGGTCTGCAAATTCCCTGTAAGTGAAGCGTTTTTGATTATATATAATAGAAACTTTCTGACTATAGACTTTAGCATTACGTTGAATAAAAGTTAGAGGTGTGAGAAAGCTGCGCTCAACTGTTTCAGGGTTCATGGCTAATGCTAACAGTAATTATTTACAAAGGAGCATACCATACGGTCATAAGATGCTACATGATTGTTACAGTACTTAGTTACCGCGATCGCTTCTAGGAGAAATAGAAGTACATTAGTTGGTCTTCCCTTCGACTCTAAAACATAATTGGCACAGGCATCAATAATACAAATATGATTACGAATCTGAAATTTATCGGAACCCAGCAAAACTAATAAAGAATTTAAATATAAATTCTGCCAATTCTGTTTATTTGCATCAGCACAAAGCAACCGACGCTCTCGTTCTGAGGTAATCAAACCATGTCCTGCCCAAAAAATGTAGAGTAAATCTCCCGACTTTGGGGATAAAAAGTTAGTCACAATGTCGGAGATATTTTGCTCTGTTGCTAACTCTACTTAAAAATTAAAAATTGCAAGATGCTCTCTACAAGACACTGCGCGAACATGGGAGAGGTTTCCTCCTGCTCCCTGCCTCCTTCAATCGCTTGGTTTATTAAAAACTTCTAAAATCTGTCGGCAAATTTGTTTGAGCTTATCCTCGATTTCACCTGAAGGTGAAGATGCGCCGACAATACTCCAGTTTTCCACCGTAGAAAGTCGCCACGCTTCACCGCGATGATCGAATCCAGCTACCTCCACGCCGATCGCACGGCGGGAATTATTGATGGGATCTTGATAAAATCGGATTTGAATTAAAATACTACGACTTCGCCAAGATTTGCTAATACCAGGAAAGTGAAAGCCAATATCTATAGAATCTGGATCGACTAACTCCCTAGTTTCCGGGTCATTCTTCCAGGGTTTGAGATCGGATTTGGCATCAGGAAACTCGAATTTGAACAAATTAACTACCGTAGCAATGTTGCTGGCGAGTTCAAGGTTCGTTGCCTGTTCAGCTGCGTTCACTAAAAAACACTCCTATATCGCGTCGGCATCTTCAAGGATGTGAAGACAGAAAAACCGCCAGAAGGCTTATGCTATTGGTGTTTCAGCTTATCAAGACCTTTGAGATTTAGCAACTCTAAATCATACTTCCCTAACAATCCTCGTTACTAACAGAAGCCAAAAATCGCTTCTTGTTGGGACTGCCTAACACCTATTAAGTAATTATACTTAAAAATTACTCAAAAGCAGATGGAACTCTGCTCTTTAGAGAAAATATCAAGATTTTCTGCAAAATCCTTGGCTGACAGGAACGATTGACTGCGCTAGCGATCTAAAATGACACTGTGAATCGGTAAACCAAAAGCAATTAAGTTCAATATATGGTGCGTCAACGCTCGATTTTTTCATTTTTCCTAGTACTATTGGCCACATTCCTGATTAGTTGTGGTGGCCCTGGTGTTGCGGTGGCACCTCCGACTTACACAGCAGTACAACTTGAAAAAATTCAGGCTTATGTTCCTGAAATTCAGGCTGTGCGCGATCGCTCAGAAGAGTTGACAACCCTAATTAAAAAAGGTGATTGGATCAATGTGCGTAACTTTATACATGGCCCGATAACGGAAGCAAAGCTGAATCTGACTTATGTCACTCCTAACCTTCTACCCAAAGACCAACCCAAAGCACGTCAAATAACACGAGATTTTTTTAACGACCTGGTTAAACTCGATAAAGCTACTAGTGCTGGCAATCCTCTAATTGCCTTGAATCAATCCCAAGCTGCTTTCGCAGAGATTGACAAATTCCTCGACCTGCTTCCGAAAACAGAAGAAAGTTAGGAGTTAAGAGTTAGGAGTTAGGAGTTAAGAATTTTTAACTTCTCACTTCTAACTCCTCACTTGAAACACAAGTTATGAATGTAGTTATTATCGGTTGTGGTGTAGTCGGGGCTGCGATCGCTTACGAATTGAGTCTAGTAAAAGGGCTGAAAATTACAGTTTGCGATCGCCAACCACCAGCACAAGCTTCCACGGGTGCTGCACTTGGCGTTTTGATGGGCGTAATCAGCCAAAAAATCAAGGGTAAAGCTTGGCAGATGCGACAAACTAGCATCCAACGCTATGAAACTTTGATTCCCGAATTAGAAGCTTTAACTGGTCGCAAAATTCCTTTTAATCGCCAAGGAATTCTCATGCTTTTGTCTGATTCCTCGTTAGAGGGAATGTCAGCATGGGAAAAGTTAGTAGAAATTCGCCACTCTCAAGGCTGGAATTTAGAAATTTGGGACACAGCTAAACTCAAGAATATTTGTCCTCAAATTAATAACGAAAAAATTACTGGCGCTGTCTATTCTCCGCAAGACCGTCAACTCGATCCAACTGCCCTGACATTAGCTTTAGTTGAGGCTGCCCAGCAAAATGGTGTAACTTTCAAATTTGGCGTGACTGTTTTGGATGCCCCAAACTCAACATTTAAATTTTGCAATCAACTTGACACTACAGAAGGAAAAATAACCGCAGATTGGTTTGTAATTGCTGCGGGACTAGGTTCAACACCTCTAACAGCAAAATTAAATCAGATAATTGATATCCGCCCCGTACTTGGGCAAGCCTTGCAAATGCGTGTAGGGCATCCATTAGGCAATCTCGACTTCCAGCCAGCGATAACCGGTAACGATGTCCATATTGTTCCTGTGGGCGGTGGAGATTATTGGGTAGGCGCAACAGTGGAATTTCCCAGCAATGGCGATGAAATACCGCCAAATCAAGAACTGCTGGAATCTGTTAAAGAACAAGCGATCGCATTTTGTCCAGAATTAACCACAGCAACTATTCTCCGCACCTGGTCAGGGTTACGTCCCCGCCCTGAAGGACGCCCAGCCCCAGTTATTGGTAAATTGCCAGGCTTTAGTAACGTCCTCCTAGCTACCGGACACTATCGCAACGGCGTTTTACTAGCACCCGCTACAGCTTATGCGATTCGTGAGATGATTATTTCTCAGGGAATGGGGGGATGAGGGGGCAGGGGAGCAGGGGAGCAGAAGAAGAATTTCTAACTTTTGGCTTAATGACCAATGACCAATGACAAATGACAAATGACAAATGCCCAATATAGGAAAATAACGTGTCAATAACAGAACATAAAATCAATGTAGATTCACTTGAATGGTTTTATCGGGAATCTTTACCAATCGGCAGAAGTGACTTAGCGCCTGTGGTGTTGCTACACGGCTTGGTTTCACAAAGTTACAGTTGGCGTCATATTATACCTGCGTTGGCGAATCAGGGGACAAGAGCGATCGCTCCCGATTGGATTGGTTACGGCTTTTCTGCCAAACCAGAGAAACGAGATTTTGCTTACACTCCCGATGCTTTTATCACAGCTTTAGAAGGATTTATCAAAGCTCTAGAACTTGAACATTTTTCTTTAGTAGTCCAAGGTTTTTTAGGTTCTGTAGGACTGCAATATGCTTTGCGTCATCCCGAACAAATTGCTAATTTAGCTATTTTAAATACACCAATTTCAACTGCTGCCAAATTACCCTGGAAAATTAAACAAATGGGTTTACCTTTGGCTGGTGAAGTAATGACCCAAGATCCTTTGTTAGTCGATCGGACACTAGAAGGTGGAAGCCGTTATCGCATAGGAGATAAGGATTTAGATGTTTATCGAAAACCATTTTTAACTGCTTCTTCATCGGGTCGAAGTCTCTTAGCAAGTATTCGCAATTTACAGCTTGATTCTGCAATGACAGAAATACAAACTGGCTTTAAAGAGTGGCAACAACCAATTCTGATTCAATGGGGTATGATTGACCCTTGGCTACCTGTAGACATTGCCGAAACCTTTACCAATTCCGTACCAAATACCGAATTAATAAAACTTAATAACGTCGGACATTATCCTCAAGAACACTACCACGAGGCAATTTTGGAAGACCTTTTACCCTTTGTGCGTCGTAAAGATGCTCATTGACAATATAGCTTTGGCAAAAATCGATATTATAAAAATGAATGTCAGGATTCAGGAGTCAGAATGGGCTACGCCCCGCTGCGCTAACAGAATTCAGGAATCAGAATGAATTAGTAGAGGATGCAAAATCATCACTGTAGTCCACTCAATCTTCGATTTAGTGGCAGAATTAAAATGTTTTTTCTGGTTAAAACTCATCCTTTAACGGGTGGAATATTCTGAATTCTGGCTCCTGACTACTTTTTATTACCATTACAAGTAAAGGAGATTATGATTCGTGGCTTATTCATGGTTTAAAGCTTTTCATATTGTCGGATTTGTAGTTTGGTTCGCTGGTTTATTTTACTTAGTACGTCTTTTTATATATCACGTTGAAGCTAACGAAGAACCTGAACCAGCACGAACGATACTGAAAAATCAGTATCAAATTATGGAAAAGCGCCTTTACTCTATCATCACTAATCCAGGAATGTACGTGACGATCGCAATGGCCATTGGTTTAGTAAGCACTGAACCGGATATTTTAAAAGAGGGTTGGTTGCATATCAAACTGCTGTTTGTGGCTATTTTAATTGGCTATCATCATTACTGCGCTCGGCTGATGAAGAAATTAGCAGTAGATGAGTGTCGCTGGAGTGGTCAGCAATTACGTGCTTTAAATGAAGCGCCTACAGTTATGTTAGTAGCGATCGTGTTGCTGGCTGTGTTTAAGAATAATCTCCCTACAGATATAGCGGCTTGGGCAATTTTCGCCATGATTATTTTGATGGCAGTCACTATTCAACTTTATGCCAAAAAACGCAGGCAAGATAAAGAGAAATTGACGGCACAAATAGGGCAACCACAAGAACAAAGTTAGACAAAGTAAGGTAGCACAGTTGTGCTACCTTACTAAACGTTGCATCACAACAATAAATGCTACCAATTAACCATTACCTCATCCTGGAAACCTTTACAGTAAATCATCCCCAGGAATTACGGTTGTGTAAAAAATATATTTGCGATTAGCGACATAACGGCGGTCTTGTTTAATAATTGCCATAAACTCTCTATGTCCCTCACGGGTACGTCCTACTAAACAACCCGCGCTAGCAAGACGAATATCATTCCGGGGAAAATCAAAGCCGTAGTGTTGATTCACATAAAAATTATCACCTGTATCAAGTTTGTCGCCAGTTCGTTTAAAATCTTTGTTGAAATCTCTACAAACAGTTATATCTCCAACTTGCACTAATGCTTCGTGAGGCTCTGCGGTGCCGTGAGTACCAACAGCCCAAGCTTTGTATTGTCCAAATTGAATCCTAGCCGCTCCTTTGGGATTCATCGGATTATAAGTGTAATACTTACCTGGTTCTGTAGTAGCTTCCCAGTGGTCTACGATTTTGGGAACACCATTTACTACTTCAATGACAATCCGCCGATCGTTAAATTCATTGGGTGTATCACTGTTGAGAGTCCAGTCTCCATTCATACCCTCTACATAAACAATGTTATATTCTTTGGGATTGGTAAATACCTGATAATCTTTGGTTAGCATATATTTCACAATCTTACTAGCGATGTCATTGCCTAGTTTTAAGGGGGGTTTAGGAAGATCGTCTATTTTGGTTTCAATTAGTTTCTTGGCTGTGACTGCCCCTAAAAAGCCACTCTCTTCAGTCTTTATTAATTCTTGAAATTTTTTGAGAGCTATTACAGAAACAGGGCCAAATTTACCATCGGCTGGAGGTTCTAGCAAACCTAAGCCGTTTAACAGTATCTGAATCTGACGAGCCAAGTCTGCATCTTCTGCGATCGCATCAAACGACCATTTCTCATCTTTTCCCAAGAAATCTTGTAGTTTCATTATGCACCTGCTTTCATTTACTGAGTTCTAAGTATAAACATCATTTTAAAAATTGATGTCGTCTAAAACTATACTCTAACCTCAAATATGATGTCATCTGGAGACTGCGATGTCTACGACGAGCTACGCTAACGCACACACATTGCCTGAATGCAATACTTCATACAGGCTACATTATTAATTAGCTCAATTTCTCTGCTGCGCGTTCAAGCAGCAACTCGTCGTCAGGCATCGCCTCTGTAAAACCCGAAATGGCTAACGAAGTACTGCTGCAAATTCTTAAACAAGCTGTCAGAAAAAAGGTGACAAAATTAGACCTTTCTAGCAAAGGCTTAACAACGCTGCCACCGGATATTGGAGAACTCACCAACCTGCAAACCCTAGACCTCCGCTTCAATCAACTGAGTAGTCTGCCAGCGGAAATTGGAGAATTCACCAACCTGCGATTCCTCTACCTCAGTAGTAATCAACTGAGCAGTCTGCCACCGGAAATTGTCCAACTCACAAACCTGCAATTCCTCGACCTCAGCAGTAATCAACTGAGCAGTCTGCCACCAGAAATTTTTCAACTCACAAACCTGCAATTCTTCTACCTCAGTAGTAATCAACTGAGCAGTCTGCCACCAGAAATTATCCAACTCACCAATCTGCAATTCTTCTACCTCAACACTAATCAGGTGAGCAGTATACCACCGGAAATTGTTCAACTCACTAACTTGCAATCCCTCGATCTCAGCAACAATCAACTGAGCAGTCTGCCACCGGAAATTGTCCAACTCACTAACTTGCAATCCCTCTTCCTCATAAGTAATCAACTGAGCAGTCTGCCACTGGAAATCAGGCAACTGCCAAACCTGAAAAAACTGGATCTTCGTAGAAATCCACTCCCCATTCCACCTGAGATTTTGGGGTCGAAGAATTTATCTGAAGATCCGGGTGATGTGAATGAAATTCTCGATTTCTATTTTCGGGTGCAAGATCCAACCGAAACCGAACCCTTCTATGAGGTAAAATTCTTGATTGTTGGCGAGGGAGGAGCCGGGAAAACCTCTTTAGCCAAGAAAATCAGTGATGAAACCTACGAACTCCAGCCAGATGAGGAATCAACGGAAGGTATTGAAGTCATCCGATGGGATTTTATACTTCCCAATGGTAAAGATTTTCGCGTCAACATCTGGGATTTTGGCGGTCAGGAAATCTACCATCAAACCCATCAGTTTTTCCTCAGCAAGCGTTCTCTCTATGCCTTAGTTGCCGATACTCGCAAAGAAAACACTGATTTTTACTGGTGGCTAAAGGTTGTCGAACTCTTGAGCGACAAAAGCCCAGTTTTCATCATCAAAAACGAAAAACAAGACCGTCAGTGCGAAGTCGATGGAGGGCAGTTACGAGGAGAATTTGATAACTTGAAGGAAATTCTGGCAACCAATTTAGATACTAATCGCGGTTTGGCAGAGATTAAAAAGGCTATTCAACTTTACATCAGTAATCTTGACCATGTTGGTACACCTCTACCAAAACTCTGGGTAAGAGTCAGAGCCGCCTTAGAGAACGATTCCCGAAATTACATCAACCTCGAAGAATACTATACCCTTTGCCGAGTCAATAATTTAACTGACCGTAAAGACATGCTGCGCTTGAGTAGCTATTTACATGACCTCGGCGTATGTCTCCATTTTCAAGATGATTCTACACTCAAACACTACGTCATCCTCAAACCGGAATGGGGAACAGCTGCCGTTTACAAAGTTTTGGATAATCAAACTGTCAAGGACAATCTAGGTTGTTTTACCAAAGACGACCTCGAAGATATTTGGAAAAGCAGCGAATATGCTGATATGCGCGATGAACTCCTGCAATTAATGATGCGGTTCAAGCT
>NNBT01000116.1_pt1 | contig 10161 bp, 8 predicted proteins | sample 1173831 | NCBI WGS metagenome assembly NNBT01 (sample SAMN07173936, study PRJNA388173) | plant metagenome | isolation source: symbiotic tissue sample KVJ10 | place: Norway: Troms, Kvaloya island | reverse complement strand
GTGACAGGCAGCACCAGCACTGATGCCGATGCCAGCAAGGTTTAGCTGCCGTACCAAGGCTTTACCGCTGAGTTTTTTCCCATCGGCGTTTTCTAAGCACATACTCACATGGTGAGGTAAACGATCGCAGTCATCCCCTGTAGGAATTAAACCAGGAATTTCAGCTAATTGGGCAAAGGCGCGATCGCGTAACTCAATTAATCGTGGTGTTTCTGTAGCTAATTCTTCGGCTGCTAATTCTGCTGCTACACCAAACCCCGCTATTATCGGCACTGCTTGCGTACCAGAACGCAGTCCCATTTCTTGCCCACCACCACTCAGTAAAGACCTCAAATCTACCCCAGGACGCACATACAGCGCCCCTGCACCTTGCGGCCCATATATTTTATGACTGGAAAGACTAAGTAAGTCTACAGGTAGTTGTTGCACATCTATGGGTAAGCGTCCCGCAGCTTGCACTGCATCTGTGTGGAACAAAGCACCATGCGCTCGCACAATTTTACCCAGTTCTGCGATCGGCTGCACAGTCCCAACTTCACTTTGACCGTAAATTATAGAAACCAAAACTGTATTATGTCGCAACGCCGCTTTTAAATCCAAGGGATTAACTCTGCCTTTAACATCTACAGACAAGCGCGTAACTTCCCAACCCCACATTTCTAGCAACCGTACTGTCTCAGAAATTGCGGAATGCTCGACGCTGGAAATAATTAGATGTTGAGGAACAGCATACAACCGAGCTACACCCATAATTGCTAGATTATCTGCCTCAGTGCCACCAGAGGTAAAAACGATCGATTCAGGGGTAGCGGCGTTAATTAAACCAGCAACTTGGACTCTGGCTTGTTCTACAACCATTGCCGCCCGTTGTCCCCACTCATGTAAACTGGAAGGATTGCCCCACTGTTGAGTGAGGATTGTTTGCATAACTGCGATCGCTTCTTTTCGAGTCGGAGTAGTGGCGCTGTAATCTAGATAAATTTGCATAAAACCGATAATAGTGAGAACACACGTTGGTGATAGACTGCGGATTTGTCAGGATATACAGTTTTTGTGAACAAATCCTGAAAAAAATATCTGTAATTTTACATCTAATAGTGGATTTTTCCCTTTACTTGGAAACTTATTTCTCTACTTAATTCAGAACCCAAAATTTTGGGAATGATAAATATATCCACTCCCAATCCACTTTTAACAGATTACAGTGCAACTTATCTCTAGACAAAGATATTTTTTATATATCTTTTTACTGATATTCTCCCTCGCTGGTTGTCAACGAGTCCAGTCCTACAATCAGCGTCCAGCACCTTTACCACAAGACCCGTTAATTCAAGCTTACTTTAACCATTCTGAGTCTTCAGAATACCAAGAAGCTTACCGTCAGCAAACTCGCCTGGGGGATGATTTAGAAAAACAGATTGTGGATGCTATTACGAATGCTAAATCTACAGTAGATGTAGCGGTGCAAGAATTACGTTTACCCAAAGTTGCCCAAGCATTGGTTGATAGACAAAAAGCTGGGGTAAAAGTCAGGATAATTTTAGAAAATATCTATAGCCGACCTTGGAGTAGCTTAACATCTGCGGAAGTAGGTAAGTTAGATAAAAGAGAACAGGAACGTTACAACGAATTTCGCAAATTTATCGATCTTAACCAAGATAATCAACTCAGTCCAACCGAAATCAATCAAAGAGATGCTTTGATGATTTTGCAGAATGCCAAAATTCCCTGGCTAGACGATCGAGCAGATGGTTCGACGGGTAGCAGCTTGATGCATCACAAATTTGTGATTGTGGACAATCGCCTCGTAATTATCACTTCAGCTAATTTTACATTAAGTGATACTTCTGGTGATTTTACAAATCTCAGCAGTTTAGGCAATGCCAATAACTTATTGCAGATTGACAGCCCAGAATTAGCTGCTTTATTTACAGAAGAATTTAACATTATGTGGGGTGATGGGCCGGGAGGTCAACCAGATAGTCGATTTGGTTTGAAAAAACCGATACGTTTACCTAAACAAATAACTTTGGGTAATACCAAAATTACTGTGCAATTTTCGCCTACTTCTCCAACTCAACCTTGGAATAACAGTAGTAACGGTTTAATTGGTAAAACTTTAGATTCAGCAACTAAATCTATTGACATGGCCTTATTTGTCTTTTCCGAACAGCCTCTTGCCAATATTTTAGAAAAACGCCATCAACAAAGCGTGCAAATTCGCGCTTTAATTGAACCACAATTCGCCTACCGTCCTTACAGCGAAGCCTTAGATATGATGGGGGTTGCTCTTAGTAACAAATGTAAATATGAAATTGACAATCATCCTTGGTCAAATCCAATTACTACCGTAGGTGTACCTGTATTACCCAAAGGCGATTTATTGCATCACAAATTTGGTGTTATTGATAGTCAAACTGTAATTACAGGTTCTCATAATTGGTCAGATGCGGCCAATACTGGTAACGATGAGACGCTTGTAGTGATTGAAAATCCGATAGTTGCTGCCCATTATGTGCGAGAATTTGCTCGTCTTTATACCAAAGTTAAACCCGGTTTACCACCAGCAATTCAAGAAAAAATCAAATTAGAACAAACACGGTGTCCGCAAATAAAAACTTCCTCATCAAGTGAAGTACAAGCAATTCAAAAAGTCAATATCAACACCGCAAGTTTAGAAGAATTAGCAACTCTCCCTGGCGTGGGTAAGAAGTTAGCACAGCGAATAATTATTAGCCGTCAACAGCAAAAATTTACATCTTTACAAGACTTAGAAAGAGTTCCAGGAGTGAGCGCTAGAACTTTAGAAAAATGGAGCGATCGCGCGACTTGGTAGGTAGCACAGTTGTGCTACCCTACGAGAGTCTGTATTCTACTTAGTTAAAAAGATGTAAAATTACATAAATTCGATATTTAAATGCGATCGCTAGCTAGCTAAATCAACCAAACTGCGGAAATGCCCATTCTGAGAAAATCGTTCTGCTATTATTTGTTGATAAACCGCCTCATAGCCATCAGTCATGTGCTTAACACTGAAAAGATTTTCGACATACTGACGACAGGCATAACGGTCTAACTCGATGACGCGATCGATAGCACTGATGCACTCTTGAATATTATTGCAGAGGAAACCCGTCTTGCCGTGGGAAATTACCTCTTCAGTAGACCCCAATTTCATTGCAATCACTGGCGTACCAGAAGCCATTGACTCTACCATTACCAATCCAAATGGTTCCCGCCAAGTGATGGGGAATAGAGTTGCTACTGCACCACCCATCAGGGCATTTTTTTGAGCATGGTTAGCTTCACCCAGATACTCAATTTGCTCTCCGTCAATGTGTGGTTTAATTTCCTTCTCAAAGTATTCCACATCAACGACATCTATCTTACCTGCCATTTTTAAATGCCAACCAGTTTCTTTGGCAATTTCTATAGCTAAGTGCGCTCCCTTCTCTGGAGACATCCGACCTAAAAACGCTAAGTAAGGAGGATCTTCTGGTTGGGAGTGAAATTCATAGCTGCTAACATCAATTCCGTTGTAAACCGTTGCTATAGAGTTTAAACCTAACCTTGGTTCTCGTTGTGCATTAGAAATATTGACGTAGGGTTGTTTTTTACCAAAACTAAACATCTTTTCGTTGTCAGGGGTAAAAGTACCGTGCAACGTGTGAACTGTAGGAGTTTTTACTAGATTTGCATAAGGCAGTGCCCCATACCCGATATGGGAGTGAATAATATCAAACTCTTCTGCGCGTTCATACACCGAAGCTAGATTTAGCATCTCGTAAATGCCGTAATCTTTGATAGTAGGATCGAGTCTGAGGGCACGGGGATGAACTGACGTTATTTTTGCCAGACTAATAGAATCTCCCGATGCAAATAAGGTTACTTCGTGTCCGCGTCGGACTAATTCATCAGTCAGTAACCCCACTACTAACTCTACGCCACCATAAGCTGGTGGTGGAACTCTTTCCCACAGTGGAGCTAATTGAGCAATTTTCATCACAAACCTCCTAAAAAATAAAACTTGAATTAGAAGTTTTTTATTTCTGTTGTTTTAGTGCTTGTAATTTATCCACTTTGGCATCAGAAAGTAACTTCAGATACTAAACTTATTAACAATTTCCCTTAAATCTTACGCTGTACCTTCTATATTTTTTGTCTATCCTAGTACGGAAATTACCCACTCCTAAAGAGGTAGCTGTATTCTGATTTATTAATTTTTATGTGATTTATAGCAGTTTTTAATAGAAGTTTTTTTTAAACAGGAACTTTCTACAATCGCCTAAATCTATCATTAAAAGGTAGTTTTGACTGAAAAAGCTCTATTTTTGACCGCCAATCATCCAATTTTAAAATGTTAATTAAAGAATAAAGTCTCTAGACACTCTTTAGGCGGCTTTCCGTACTATAAAGGATCATCTCTAGCCGAACAAAAGGTAAACTTTCGTAAAGTAGATACTCTGAAATCATAAGTAGCAATTTTTCTGATAAATGCTATCCAAGTTCCTGAAAGTAAAATTAACCTGACTTTTAAATTTGTATGGAAAAGCCTACAAAAAACCTAACCCCTAACCCTTCTGATGATTGCGATCTATTGAAATCTGCCTAATTATATTGGTTGATTTTAGGGGTTATTTTTCGTCTTTTTTCGACTCCCTGAACGCTTACATAAATTTAGCGGCTTGTATCCCTTTTTGAATTTTGAATTAGAGCGATCGCGCCGCGTCTCGTAAAGAAGCGAAAGTCACATTAAAATGACTCATAAAATCTCTGCGTTCTCTGTGCCTCTGCGGTTCGATAAATAAATTTTAAATCGTGATTGACTGATTGCATAAAATATGCTATTTTGTATTGCTATCAATAACATATATAAACGTGAATATCTCCCCATCTCTCAAAAAACCGCGTGTCTCATGGCAGGCGGTTTTCTCACTGTTGATATTTGTATTCATGTACCTGCCCATACTAGTACTTGGCTTTTATAGCTTCAATCAGTCGCCCTACAGCGCAACTTGGCAAGGATTCACCCTCGATTGGTATCGCAAGTTGTTCAGTGACGATCGCATTTTATCGGCTTTGCAAAACAGTATGATAGTTGCAGGTTGTGCTGTGGCAATTTCCGCAGTGCTGGGAACCTTGATGGCGGTTGGGTTGGCGCGTTACGAATTTCCTGGTAAAAAATTGTATCGGGGTATTGCTTACCTACCATTGATTATTCCTGATATTGCGATCGCAGTGGCTACCCTAGTATGTCTAGCAGCCTTTGCAATACCTTTGAGTTTGTGGACAATAGTTGCAGCCCATGTGGTGTTTTGTCTGGCATACGTGGGACTTGTAGTTGCTTCCCGGCTGACTAATTTAGATCCGCACTTAGAAGAAGCAGCACTAGATTTAGGTGCGACACCAACCCAAGCTTTCATCAAAGTATTGTTACCTCAATTAATGCCTGGGATTGTCGCTGGTTGTCTCTTGGCTTTTGTCCTCAGCTTAGATGACTTTCTTATTGCTAGTTTTACTGCTGGTAGCGGTTCTAACACCCTGCCAATGGAGATTTTTAGCCGCATTAGAAGCGGAGTTAAACCTGATATTAATGCTCTCAGTGTAATGTTAATTTTAGTATCTGCGATCATTGCCCTTGTAGCGGAATTAATTCGCGCTTCTGGAGAGAATAAAACTTTTAAATAATAGTCGCAATTCGCAATCAAAGTTATAGGTAGGTGATTTCGTTCTTCGTGAACTTTTTTAGATAGTGAACAACAGTTATATTAAAATTTAGGGTGCATTACGGCAAGCCTAACGCCCGAATCTTATGGCAATATGCCATACTTTCTGCTAACACAACGTCATAGTATAGATAAGTAATACCAATTGTAAAAAAGAATGCGACAAATACACCATTTGTAGAGACGCGATTCATCGCGTCTTAACCCAAGTATGTGTTGCAATCATTAATTGAATTGGTATAAATAAATATAATTTATTCATTCTTATGCCCTCGTGTGAAAGATAGTTTTAAGCACATGAATAAACTTCCGTGTTCGCTTCTCTACATAACTGTTTTCAATTAGATAATATTGGGGCTAACTTTGGAGAAGATGCTATTTCCCCCTCATTATGCAAATCTGCCAAAATCCCAATTGCTCAAATCCATTCAACTCTGATAGCAATAGATTTTGCGTGAGTTGCGGACAAAGCAACTTTGGCAAACTTCTCAGAAACCGTTATCGCGTATTAAGACTCTTAGGCGAAGGTGGATTTAGTAGAACCTATGCTACAGAGGATGTAGACAGACTAAACGCCCCTTGCGTCATCAAGCAATTTTTCCCCCAGTTTCAGGGAACAGGACAACGCACTAAAGCCGCCGAATTTTTCAAAGAAGAGGCTTTTCGGTTGTATGAACTGGGAGAAAATCATACCCAAATTCCCAGATTACTAGCTTATTTTGAACAAGGTACTAGCTTGTATCTCGTACAAGAATTTATTCAAGGAAAAACTCTCTTACAAGAAGTTCAGCAACACATTTATGGCGAACAACAAATTTGGGAACTTTTAGCTGATTTATTGCCAGTTCTGCAATTCATTCATACTCATAACGTCATTCATCGAGATATTAAACCAGAAAATATCATCCGCCGTGCAAGTGATGAAAAACCTGTATTAATTGACTTTGGCGGTGCTAAACAAGTAACACAAACCAGTATCGGAAGACAAGCTACAGTAATTTATACCCTTGGCTATGCCCCAACAGAACAAATGGCTGGATTTGCTTGTCACGGCAGTGATTTATATGCTTTGGGCGTAACTTGTGTGCGTCTTTTAACTCAATGTTTGCCTTTGCAGGATGCTTCTGGACAGATTAACGATCCTATTTATGATGCCATGAGTGCTAAATGGTTGTGGCGCGAACGTTTACAAAAAAAAGGTATTACTATCAGCGACGAATTAGGAAAAATTTTAGATAAATTACTCAAACATCTACCGAGTGAAAGGTATCAAACAGCAGTAGAAGTCATTAACGATTTGAAGTTTGCCACATCGAACATTGAACCTGTTGCCTTAAAAATTGTTTCGATGCCTCAACCTATATTACCGCCGCTACCACAAAAAGTAATCGTCCCATTACCCCCACTAGAAACCTTTGAATTTGACGTAGTGACAGTAGACACAGGGGGTAGAGAAGTAAACCGCATGAACTGTAATGCAAATTTCTTTGCTGAAGAATTAGGTAAGTCTGTCACATTAGAAATGGTATCAATTCCTGGTGGTACTTACATGATGGGTTCACCAGAATTTGAAGGAGATGCTGACGAACGTCCTCGACATCAAGTTACCGTTGAACCATTTTTTATGGGGAAATTTCCCGTAACTCAAGCACAGTGGAGAGTAGTAGCAGCTTTACCCAAAGTTAAACAAGCTTTAAATCCCCATCCATCGAAATTCAAAGGTCTAGATAGACCAGTAGAAAATGTATCTTGGTATGAGGCTGTAGAATTCTGTCTCAGGCTATCAGAAAAAACTGGACGCGACTATCGTTTACCGAGTGAAGCGGAATGGGAATATGCTTGTCGTGCCGGAACTACAACCTCATTCCACTTTGGCGAAACTATTACCTCTGAGTTAGTCAGCTGCACTATGGAACCAAAAAGCAAATTCCGTAAAGAAACAACAAACGTCGGTAGTTTTGAAGTCGCCAACGCCTTTGGATTGTACGATATGCACGGGTTAGTTTGGGAATGGTGTGCTGATTCGTGGCATAACAATTACAACGACGCACCCTTAGATGGAACAGCTTGGGAAGTTGGTGGCGATATAAATCGTCGGGTGCTACGCGGTGGTTCTTGGAGTTTTAGTGCAGAACTGTGTCGCAGTGCTAGCCGTAGCTGGAATGAGTCAGACGGTGGACTGAGGGTTTGTGGCTTTAGAGTAGTATTTTCTGTAGAGGAGATTATTTAGTAATTTAATACCAGGCTGTATAAATTATGAACAACAAAATTGAGAAAGGTGACATAGTAGTTATAAATAAAAGTGGAAAACATTATCAGCAAGTGGGTGAAGTTAGTGAGGTAGATTACAATATTTTCTTTGTCAAAATAGTCTTAGTAAAGTTAGGTAATCAAGAAGAAACTTTTGAAGAAAAAGATTTACAATTACAAACTAAAAAGCCGAGTCTGCAAGAAGTTATTACATCAATAGACAAAATTTTAGAACAAGTCGATCGGATTTATCACTTGCCGACACAAGAGAAAGTAGAGTTACCCAACCGTTTGAAATATCTGAAATTAGATATTCCTAAACTAGATAAGCGATTGATTCAAAAAAACTTCGACATTATAGATAAAATACTTGCAGCAACAAGAGAGGTAGACTCTTCAGGCAGCTTTTGGCAGGAAATAGATCCTAATTTGGAGAAAATAAGCTGGTGGATTAGAACAAGTCTGTGAACTAAGAAGTAAATCGGCGAGAATAAATCAGCTTTCTCTAGTTCTCAGCTAGAATCTGCGAATACCTAATTAGACTTATTGCATGAATCAATGAGCTTTCACCCTAAATCCCTATCCCAAGCTTGGGATAGGGATTTTGAAATTGGCTCCTAAATAATTGGCATTGGACATAATTAAACGTAACTATATTTTTTTCCTCTTTTATCCTTAATGCTTTATACCTTATACTTTACGCTTCATTTTGATGATTTATTTTTATTTGTACCTACTTACTTAAATTTGTCTTTGCAACTGTCTGCCTTCAACTTCGTTATTAACTGTACGTTTACATAAACTTAACTTGTTTGAATATTTTTTTACAGTAAATTCTGACTTTATATATTAATAAAAGACGTTTTATTATATAAAATAAACTACAAAGATCGTCAGAAGTATATATGCATTTTTTTCAGTGTGCAGGAATTCTTGGTTGTACTACAGCAGCTTTCATCTCAATAGCACCCATACAGGTAGAAGCTGCAACTTTTAAAGTGATATCTGGAGTTACCAGCATCGATCGCGATCACGAAGAGATTCTTAGTGGTATTGGGCTAAACTTGACAGGCACTAATCAGACAGTTGCACCAATTCCTAGCAATTATTTAGTTGGCTTCAACATCGACTCGCTTACTAACTTCACGTTCAGTGACGAGGGCGGTTTTACTCCGCTCTCAGGTACAATCGAGCATACTGGTACTGTTACATTCAACAATCAAATTACTGTTGGTGACTTTTCCATCGGTTTTGCGCCAGGACGTACTGTCACAGGTGCCAGCGGACTTGTTTTAAGAGATACATTTTCTTTAAATACAATTTTGTTTGATTTGAGCGCTCCGGGACTTGTGGCATTTGATGGCCACAATTTAACCATCCCCGATGTTCAATTGCTGATTTCTCCAGAGTTTGCTAATGCATTAGGCGACTCTAAATTGACCGGTTTATTTGCTGGAACTGCACGAATTGATGCTCAAGTTGCTGCCGTACCTGAACCTGATAGTGTACTAGCAACTTTGGTAGCAGGTGTGGCTCTTTTAGCAGCTAGGTTTTATACTCAAAAAATTAAATGCACCTGATATTTTGAAGCATAGCCAACCAAAAGTTCGCTTTACAACCAACGTTTAATCCTTTTCAAATCTCGTTCCTAGCCTCCGCTGGAACGAGACAACCCAATTATCAAAAGTGCTGAGTGGGGAATCTCACTTCTTTACTCAGCATAGGCTAAACGTCCCGCTAACGCTCAGTAAAAACGCCCTATGACCAAATACTTTCTGCTCTCATGTTGATGCAATGGCTAACTATATTCCCGCGAACAGCCTCAACGTTGGTACAGAGATTATTAAACTTCTCTGCTTCTGAGATTACTTGTTGTAAGAAGTTTATTTTCTGAGCGCTGCACAGCATATATATAGTGCGGTATTTCGCGCCATAGTGTCTCCTGAACAACCTTGAGTCCGTTCTTTTCAGCTACACGGCGAGAGGGAATGTTTTCTGGGCGAATCAGGGAGATAACACGAGTGCTACCCAGCACGTTAAAAGCGTAGTCTTGACAAGCAGATGCAGCTTCAGTTGCGTAACCCTGCATTTGTTGGTCGCGGCGGACATGATAGCCAATTTCGAGTTCTTGGTATCCCTCGACCTCCTGCCAAATCAGTCCGCAATCGCCGATTACCTCACCTGT
>NNBT01002457.1_pt1 | contig 10169 bp, 9 predicted proteins | sample 1173831 | NCBI WGS metagenome assembly NNBT01 (sample SAMN07173936, study PRJNA388173) | plant metagenome | isolation source: symbiotic tissue sample KVJ10 | place: Norway: Troms, Kvaloya island | reverse complement strand
GGGCTCTACGGCATGACGCCCGACCCTGCTGACGATTTCGGAATCCAGCTCGGCTCGGTCGCGGCGCGCGGCGAACGCGGCACGCTGATCGTCAATCTCGACGCGCTGCTGCGGATGTCGTCGAACCCGTTCTATCCCTATCTGCTCGGCCGCATCGATGAGCGGCTGGGAGGGCCAGTGGGCGCGGCGGCGGAGAAGAAGGTGGTGGAATAGCCTTCGTCGTCATTGCGAGCGCAGCGAAGCAATCCAGAGGTTTCGCTCGACGTCCCCCTGGATTGCTTCGCTGCGCTCGCAATGACGTTGGAACGGAAGCCGCCCCTCAGAACCGCCAGATCAGCGGCACGTAGAACACGGCCATGACGAAGAACCAGATCATCAGCGGCAGGCCGAGCTTCCAGTAATCGCCGAAGGCGTAGCCGCCGGGTCCCATCACCATCAGGTTGGTCGAGGTCGCGATCGGCGTCATGAAGGAGGCCGAGCCGGCGATGCACAGGCTCATCAGGATCGGCCGGGGCGAGACGCCCATGCTCGTCGCCGCCGCCATCGCGATCGGGATCACCAGCATGGTGGTCGCCGTGTTGCTCATGATCTGGCCGAGGCAGGCGGTGAGCAGGAAGAGACCGGCGAGGAAGACCGTCGGCCCGCCGCCACCGGTCAGCGCCACGAGCTGGCGCGCGACGAGGTCGGCCGCGCCCGACTGCACCATCGCGATCGAGAGCGGCATCATCGCGCCGATCAGGATGATCGTGGTCCAGTGGATGGCGCGATAGGCCTCCTCGACTGACAGGATACCGGCGCCGATCAGCGCCAGCGCGCAGATGAGCGCGGCGACCGCGGGCGGCACAATGCCCGTCGCCAGCAGCAGAACCAGCGCGCCGAGCGCCGCCAGCGCGACCCCGGCGCCGGCCCCCATCGGCACCGCCTGGCGCCGGACGAGATCGGGCGAATTGACGACCAGCACGTCGGCATCCGCAAGCCGCAGGTCGAGCGCCTTCCAGCTGCCCTTGAGCAGCACCGTGTCGCCGGCCCGTAAGGTTGGATCGGCCGGATCGAGATCGACGCCACCGCGCTGGACCGCGAGCACGATCAGGTCGCCGCCCTCGGTGGTCATGCCGGGATGCACTGCCTTGCCGATGAAGGCCGAGCGCGGCGGGATCACCACCTCGGCCAGCCCCGTGCTGCGGTTGAGCAGGGCGCCGGCCGCATCGCCGTCATCGGCTTCGTCGCGCGGTGCGAGATGCGAGGCCGCGCAGAGCCGGGCGACCGCCGCCGCCTCGCCCTTGACCAGCAGATAGTCGCCCTCGCGGATCGGCTGGTCCCCGCGCGCGATGCCGGATGCTCCGGCCTGAACGCTGACGAGGTCGATCGCGCCCTCTTGCTGCGACAGGGCCAGCGCGGCGGGGAGCTTGCCGATCAGATCCGAGCTCGCCCGCACGCGCAGATAGAAGAAGCCGTCGGTCAGGCCGTAATGCTCGACCAGCGTCTGGGCATGCTGGCTGAAATCGGCCGGCAGGCGCGCATTGCCTTGGGCGGGGAGCAGGCGCTTGCCCAGCAGCAGGATGATCAGCATGGTGCCCGCCAGCAGCGGCAGGCCGACCAGCGCGAATTCGGCGAAGCCGAAACCGGTAAGTCCGTTATCCTCCAGCGCCTCGGAGACGAGGATGTTCTTGGGCGCGCCCGTCAACAGGATGTTCGCGCCGGCATGCGCGGAGAAGGCGAGCGGCATCAAAAGCAGCGTCGGCGATTGCCGCAGCCGGATCGCCGCGAGCACGACGACCGGCATGAGCGCCGCGACCGCGCCGCCGCCGCTGATCAGCGCGGTGAGCGCACCCGCCGCGGCCATGATGATGACGAGCAGGCGGTTCTTGCTGTCACCGGCTTTGGCGATCAGGATCTGCCCGGCCCAGGCGGTGACGCCGGTCTTGTCCAGCGCCGCGCTGACGATGAACAGGCTGGCGACGAACATCACCGCGCGGTCGCCGAAGCCGGCCAGCGCCTGCTCCAGCGTGACGACGCCGAGCGCCCAGAGCGACAGCGCCGCCCCGATCGCGACCACCACCACCGGCAACCGGTTCCAGGCGAAGAACGCGATCGTCACCGCGACGACGAGGGCTGTGCTTTCGATGGCGTTCACGAGGTCGCGTCCAGGGCCTTGAGGCGGCGTTCCGGGCTGTCGGTCATCATCATGCCGCCAGCAGGAAGCCGCCGCCAAGCCAGATGACGAGGCCCAGCAGCACGAGCCCGGCCGCGGGCCAGAGCCGCAGCCGCCCGTCGAGCCGCTCGATCGCGGCGGGCAGGCGGGCGAGGCGCGGGGCCTGCCGCTCCGCCAGGACGAGGATGTCGCCCTCCGGCACGCGGCCGGCCAGCCCCGCGAAGCGTCCCGCGCCGATGAAGACCACGACGCCCAACATCATCGGCCAGATGAGCTTCCAAAGCGAAGCGAGGCTCCAGGCGCTGGCGAGCGCGCCGCCCGACAGGGCGGGATAGAGCCACCAGGGGATGACCAGCGACGCGGCGGCGACGGCCAGAAACGGCAGGGTTTCGTCCCATGGGGCGCTCGATGGTGGATTGTCCGCCGTCTCGCGCATTATGACGGCGATGAAATGCAGCATCAGTATCATGCTGCCGGCCGCCGCGAGCGAGACCGCGATGCTGAGCACGCCGTAACCCAGCATCGGCTTGACCGCGAGCTTGGCGAGCGCGCCGCTGGTCAAAGGCAGGCCGGCGAGGCTGAGCGCCAGCAGCCCGGTCAGCAGCAGCACGGGAAGCCGGCGCGCGCCGCCCGTCGCGAAGGCGACGCCGACGGCGAGGAACAGCCCGCCTTTAACCAGCGTGTGATGCAGGCCGTAATAGGCCGCCAGACCCGGCGCGGAGGCATCGCCTGCGGCCAGCCCGGCGCCCAGGATCGCAGCGACCAGACCCATCTGGCTGACGGTGGAATAGGCCAGGATCGTCTTGGGCCGTTGCTGCATCACGCCGAGCGCCGCACCGCCAAAGGCGGTCAGGATGCCGAATGTGGCGAGCAGCCCGCCCCAGGCCGGGAGTGCGGCATCGAAGGGCAGAAAGCGGATCAGCCCGATCACGCCGGCCTTCACCAGCACGCCGCTGAGCACCGCCGAGGCCGGCATCGGCGCGGCCGGGTGGGCGAGCGGCAGCCAGACATGCAGCGGGATCAGCCCCATCTTGAGGGCGAAGCCCAGCATCAACAGGGCCACGATGCCGTCCTGCATTGGCGAGCCCGGCAGCGCCGCTACGGCATCGCGGATCAGCGGATTGGGATCGGGCTGTCCGGCCGCCAGCATGACGAAGGCGAAGAGCAGGAAGGCCTCGCCCAGCAGCGCCAACACCATGTAGACGAGGCCGGCCCGCTTGGCCGCGTCGGTCTGCTCATGCGCGACCAGGCCATAGGCCGAGAGGCTCGCCAGCGTGAACAGCAGGTAGAAGCCGGCGATATCGGCGACGATGAGGACGCCGAGGCTGCCCGCCAGCGTCAGCAGCCACCAGACGCAGAACCCCGTCAGCCCCGGCTTGCCGCGCAGATAGGAGGCGGCATAGCCCCCTGCCGCGCTCCAGAGCAGCGCCGCGCCGCCGAGCAGGATCGCGCCGGGCTGGTCGAGCGCCAGCGCCATCCGGAACGGCACCGGGAAGGAGATCGCCGTGCCGGCCGGCAGGAGCCCGGCCGCCAGCAGGGCCGGGATGGGCGCGAGCCAGAGCAGCCCCGGCACCCGCGTCCGGACGGCACGCGACAGGCAGGCGGCCGCCAGCGCCAGCGGGACGAGCAGCGCGGTGGCCAGCAGAAGGCCGGCGGCACTCATGGTGAAACCACCAGCGCAATGTCGGGCCGGCCGATCTGCAGCAGGCCGAAGGGGGCGAGCGGCAGGAAGCCGAGCGCGACAGCCAGCACCGCCAGGACCAGCGGGATAAGCTCGAGCCTCAGCGGGATCGGCTTGCGCAGTTGCAGCGGTTCGGCCGGCGTCGCCAGAGCCCGGTCCATGACGCGGAAGACATAACCGCCGGCAAGCAGCCCGCCAGCGAGGATCGTCAAAGCGAGCCAGAGATGGCCGCCGATCGCGGCGGCCGTCAGCAGCAGGCATTTCGCAATGAAGCCGCCGCTCGGCGGGATGCCCATCAGCGACAGCCCCGCCAGCCCGAAGGTCGTGGCGGTCAAAGGCAAAACGCGACCGAAGCCGCCGAGATCGCGGATGCGGTCATGGCCGACAGCCTCCGCGACGATGCCCGCCGCCATGAACATCGCCGCCTTGGCCAGCGCATGGGAGGTGAGCTGCAGAGCCCCGCCGGTCCAGGCGATCGTTCCCCAGGGCGCGGTCCCGTCGCCGATCCCCGCCAGCGGAAACACGATGAAGAGATAGCCGATCTGCGCCACGGTCGAATAGGCTATCATCAGCTTCAGCCGCTCCTGCCGCAGCGCCATGACGCTGCAGAACAGGATCGAGGCCGCGCCGAGCACCGCCAGCACCTGCCCCGCGATGGCGGCCGACCCCGGCGGGGCGATGTCGACGACGAGCCGTAGGATCAGGAAGACCGGCGCCTTGATCACCAGTGCCGAAAGGACCGCACTGGCGGCGGCGGGTGCCCCGGCATGAGCCGGCGGCAGCCACAGATGCAGCGGAAACAGCGCCGCTTTTGCGAGCAGGCCGGGGATTATCAGCGCCAGCGCGATGGTCATGGCCGGGCCGTGATGGCTTGCGCTCGCGATCAGCCGGATGTCGAGCGTGCCATAGGCGCCATAGAGCAGGCCGGCGCCGAGCAGATAGAGCATCGAGCCGAGCAGCGCGAACATCAGATAGCGCAGCGCAGCGGCCATGGTCTCGCCGCGCCCGTCGAGGCAGACCAGCGGCACGGCGGCGAAGGTCAGGAGTTCGAGCGCGACATAGAGGTTGAACAGATCCTGCGAGACGAAGACGAGGTTGAGCCCGCTCCACAGCCCCATCAGCAGCGTCCAGAAACTCGTCGCCAGGCGGCCGTCGGCTGTCGCGAGGTCGAGCCCGAAGAGTTCACGCGCAGACAGCCCCGTCGCCGCCATCACGACGGCGGTGACCGCCAGCATCATCACGGACAGGCCGTCGGCGCGCAACGCGATGCCGAGCGGCGGCTGCCAGCTGCCGAGGACGTAGATCAGGGCGGCCTGGCTGCGGACCAACTGGAGGCCGGTTGCGAGCGCCACGACGAGGCCGAGCGCCAGCGTGGTCAGTGCCACCAGACGGGTGTGGCGCGGGCCCAGCACCAGCATCGCCAGCACGGCCGCCGCGGGCAGCATGACGGCCAGCACCAGCAGCAGGCCGCCGGGCGTCGCCGCATAGGCCGGCGTCATGCGTCGCTCCGCGGCGGCGTCGCCGGCGTCGTGGCGTCGAGCGATGCGCTCCCGGTCAGCGACGCCAGCCGTCGCAGCAGCGCGATCGCCAGGGCCGTCGCCGCAAAGGCGACGACGATGCCGGTGATCACCATCGCTTGCGGCACCGGATCGCCTCCGAGCCCAACAGCCGCGCCGCGGCGCGCCACCGCCCCGAAGACGAGGAAGATACCGGCGCCCAAGATGTTGAAGCCGATGATCCGGCGCAGCAGATCGGGATGGCTGACGATGCAGAACAGCCCGATGCCGACGAGCGCGGCGCCGCACAGGCCAAACAGCGACGCCGATGTCAGGGCCATCGCGCTCATGGCTCGGGCGCCCTGTCCGGCGGGCCGGCGACGAGCAGGGCGAGCGTGCCGGCGATCGACAGCGTCAACGCCGCCTCGATGCCGACGATCAGCGGCTTGGCGATGGCCTCGGGATAGGACAGGAACCCTTGCGCGACCGCGACGCCGAGGAAGCCGACCAGCACGAAGAGCGCCGGCCCGCCCGCGAGCATCACCCGCAGCGCCCTCGCCTGCGTCGGTGGCGCCGGGCGCAGGCCCGCCAGCATCACCAGCAGCGCCATCGCAGCCAGGATGGTGCCGGCCTGGAAGGTCCCGCCGGGAAGGTCGGCCCCGACCCAGACCTGATAGACCGCGATCAGCACGCCGAAGGGCGGCAGCACCCGCGCCAGAAAGACCAGCGGCTCCGGGATGATCGCCGGGCGCAGCTGCGAGGCGCCGCCCCAGGCGGCGTCGCGGCTCAGCGACCAGACGCCGACCAAGGCGAGGATCAGCACGATCTTCTCCAGCAGCGTGTCGATGGCGCGATAGGCCAGCAGCACGGCGGTGACCGGATTGCCGAGTCCGGTGGCGTCCAGCGATGCGACGGCCTCGCGCGCCAGGCTGGGCGCCGGGTCGGGGAAGGCGAGCACGACGGCCCCCAGAGCCAGGGTGACGAGGCCACAGGCGATGGCGGGAGCCAATCTGCGCCACCGCCGCGATGAGGCGGAGACCTCTTGCGGGGCATGGCGCGCGAGATGGGCCTGGGCCCGGAGCATCAACATGCCGGTCAGACCGCCGCCGATCGCGGCCTCGGTCAGCGCGACATCGACGGAGGCGAGCCGCGCCCAGCCGATACCGAGCAGCAGGCCAAAGGCGATGAAGGCGAGGATCGCGCCGCGGCGATCGCGGGTCGCGACGACATGCAGCGCCAGCGCGATCAAACCGGCGACCAGCGCGATGTCGAAGACGAGGCTCATGCCTGCGGCTTCCGGCGGGCGGCGATGCCGGCGATCAGCTGGCTCGCGGTGGCGGCCGAGAGCTGCGCCAGCAGCCAGATGCAGACGAGCTTGACCCCGCCCATCAGGCTCGCTTGCTGCGGCAGCAGACCGAGCACGATCAGGCCCAGCCCGAGATTGTCGGCCTTGCTGAGCGCATGCAGGCGGCTGAGCGTATCGGGAAAGCGCAGCAGCCCCAGCGTCCCCGCCAGGAACAGGATGGCGCCAGCGACGACGCAGACCAGCGTGAACGCCTCCGTCAGCCCCATCACGACGGCTCGTCGGGCTTGGCCGCGCCATCGGGGCCGTTGCTCTCGCCAAGGGTGAACGCCGCGCAGGCGAAGGCCGAGAGCAGCACCAGCAGCAAGGCGATATCGGCGAGCGCCGGCTGTGCGCTCGCTGCGCCGAGCAGAAGCAGCGTGGCCGCGCCGCCCGTGCCGAGCAGTTGCACCGCCATCAGCTTCTCGATCGCGAGGCGCGAGCGCAGCACGACCACCAGCCCGGCAGCGCTGGCCAGCAGGACGAAGAGGGCGACGAGGGTCAGACTCTCAGCCAACGCTGCGCCCTCCTTGCCAGATGCGCAGGAAGGCTGCCTCGTCGGCGGCGAGTTGCGCGGTCACGGGCGCGTCCCTGTCGAGGCAATGGACCAGCAGGTCCCCGCTCGCGTCAGTTGAGACGGGCAGCTTCCCGGGCTGCAGGCTCATCACCGCACGCATCGCGTCCTGCGCGAAACCGGGCGCGAGCGTCGCCCGGTAGACGACCAGTCCGGGCTTCAGCGACGCGCGTGGCGAAAGCGCACGCCAGGCGACGTCGACGCCCGCGACCACGGCCTGCGGCAGGAAACGCAGGAGGAAGCGGGCGAGGCCGACGACCGAAACCCGCCCGCCCGAAGGCCAGCACTGCGTACTCGCCCAGGTCGCCGCCGCCGCTGCGACGAGACCGACCGGCATGTCCTTGGGCCCGGCGCCGATCAGAACAAGCCAGAGTGCGAAGAAGGCGAGCCCCCGGCCAAGCAGATGCGCCGTCGGTGGAAGGTCAGGCGGCGCTGCCGGGCCGCTCATCGTGAGGGCGTCCGGAAAGCATCGACGGCGCGTTTCGTCAACGGCTTGCAATCCCGGCCCATCGAAATCGCGAAGACATGTAAATACAGCATTCGATCCGGGAGAATGAAGCGATGTCTTTCCGATTTCATTGGAAAACGGAATCTCTTGTTCGATGATGGGAAATCATCTTGCGCTGCGTGACATCGATAAGCTAGCATCGGCGTCCGGGCCGGGCATCTGCCGGCTGTCTCAGTTCTGTGCCCGCCGTCCCATTTTGCGGGCGGGCTGTAGCGGGTCGCGCGGATGGTCTTTCAGAGTGCTTCGGAAGCATCCGTGCTCCCGTTCGGAGGGCGGCCGGTGCGCTGGGCGTCGGCGTCGATGGCATCCTGCCGATGCTGATCGAACCGCGCGGCGGCGACGCCGAAGACGACGCCAGCAGCACCAAGACGCATTCCCTCCTCGCCATCGCCGGCACGCTGCTGGGCGAGATCAACCTGCCCAAACTGGCGCTGGCCTGGATCATCCTCGCGCTGGTTCCGGGCGTCCTGCTCGGCGTCGCGCCGCTGGTGGTGACCGCCTGGTACGACGACGTCGCCGACCGGATCCTGGCGCTGGCCGGCATCGGGCCGTTCCTGCTGCTGGGCCTGGTCGCCGCCATCGGCTGGTTCGGGCTGCGCCCCCTGCTGCGGGCCGTCGAGCGCAGCTTCTGGTCGCTGATCTCGCTGGCGGTGCAGCCTGGCTATGTGCTCGCCCGCGAGGGCCTGCGCCATCTCGCCGAGCGGTTTCTTGCCGTGGACGCGAGCGAGGACAGCCGCGCGCGGTTGCGGGGGCTGACGGCCTTCGCGGCGGGCTTGGGCGCGGCGCTCATCGCGCTGGCGCTCGCGGCGGCCGTCTGGCCGGCGACGCGCTGGTCCGGCGAGGTCGCCGATCTCGCCTATCCGCTGCGGCTGGTCAGGCCGGCGCTCGCCAACACCGTCGCCGTGATGAGCGCCTATTTCGCCGGAGCCGCGCTGCTCTGGGGCATCGCCGACGGAACGATGAGCCAGCCCCGTGGTCTGGAGCGCTTCGACGAGGCCGCCTTGTCCGATCGGATTTGGCGGGTGGCGCATCTCTCCGACATCCATGTCGTCGGCGAGCGTTACGGGTTCCGCATCGAGAGCGGCCGCGCCGGCCCGCGCGGCAATGAACGCCTCCACCTCGCGCTGAAGCGGCTCGCGGATATCCATGCCGCCGCGCCGCTGGATATCGTGCTGATCACCGGCGACATGACCGATGCCGGCCGCTCGGCCGAATGGGCCGAGTTTCTCGACGCTCTTGCCCGCTATCCGGAACTCGCCGCGTTGACCCTGATCCTGCCCGGCAACCACGACGTTAACATCGTAGACCGGGCCAATCCGGCGCGGCTCGAGCTGCCTGGCAGCCCCGGTAAGCGCCTGCGCCAGATGCGGACGCTCTCGGTGACGGAGGCCGTGCAGGGCGCGCGCGTCCATGTCGTCGACAAGACGGCCCACCGGATCGGCCAGACACTATCAGAGCGCCTGCACCCGCATCGCGCGGCGATCGCGGAATTCGCCGATGCCGGTGGCCTGCGCCTGTCGCGGGGGCTGTCGGCGATCTGGGAGGCGTCCTTCCCGATGGTGCTGCCGCCGACAGAACCGGACGGGCTCGGCGTCGTGCTGCTGAACTCGAATGCGGAGACGCATTTCTCCTTCACCAACGCGCTCGGCCTCGTGGCGGAAGAGGACATGCAGGCGATGCTGGCGGCGCTGGCGCAGTATCCGCATGCGCGCTTCGTCGTGGCGCTGCATCATCACCCGGTCGAGTATCCGCAGCAGGCCAAGGCCTTCTCGGAGCGGATCGGCACGGCGCTGATCAATGGCAGCCGCTTCGTGCGCCTGCTCAAGCCGCAGGCGCATCGGCTCGTGGCGATGCATGGGCACCGCCATGTCGACTGGATCGGCCGCTGCGGCCCGCTGCGGATCGTCTCGGCGCCGTCCCCGGTCATGGAAGCGACGAATGAAGAGCCGACCGCCTTCTACATCCACCGGCTCGGTGCGCGCATGGATGGCGGGTTGGCGCTGATGGCCCCGGAGCGGGTCGAGATCGGGCCAGCCCCTGCCGCTTAGGGCGATCCTTTCGTCATTGCGAGCGCAGCGAAGCAATCCAGGAGGCTGGCGCTACGTCCGCTGGATTGCTTCGCTGCGCTCGCAATGACGGGACAGAGACAGGCTCGCGCCCTCAGACCTTGATGACGTCGTTGGCCGGGACCGGTTCGGGGGCACCCGCGCCGAACAGCTCCGCCACCCACAGGCTCGCCGGATGCTGGGCGCAGAAGGTCAGCAGCGCGATGGTGAGGGGCACGCCGATGAAGGCGCCGAACACGCCCCAGAGATAGCTCCAGAAGAACACCGAGAACAGCACCAGCGTCGGCGACATCGAGAGCGCGCTGCCGGCGACGCGGGGCTCGATATAGCTGCCGACGACGAACTGGATC
>NNBT01003669.1_pt1 | contig 10174 bp, 6 predicted proteins | sample 1173831 | NCBI WGS metagenome assembly NNBT01 (sample SAMN07173936, study PRJNA388173) | plant metagenome | isolation source: symbiotic tissue sample KVJ10 | place: Norway: Troms, Kvaloya island | reverse complement strand
ATGTCCTGGCCGTCGTCATGATAGGCGGGGATGGGAAAATCCCACCAACCGGGCACGAAAGCTCCCGCTGCATCGCGCGCCGTGGCGACCTCGACGAGCGCAGGCCCGCCGCATTTGAGCGCTTGCTCCAGCGCCGGGCGCAGCTTCTCGGCTGAATCGACCATCCAGGAATCGAGGCCGAAGCTCCTGGCGATATCGGCGAAGTTGGGGGAATATGGCTTCCCGTTGCCCATATTGAATTCGCTCGCGACATGCCGGCCGAGAATTTTCCGCTGCCCGCCGCGGATTGACATATAGCCGGCATTGTTCTGCACCAGGAAGACAACGGGCAGGTTGTGCATGACGGCGACGGCGATCTCCTGGATCGACATCATGAAATCGCCATCGCCCATGATCGCCACGACCTGACGATCGGGCTCGGCGAGTTTGGCGCCAAGCGCGGCCGGCACGGCCCATCCCATGGTCGAGAAGCCGCCTGAGGTCAGATGGGTCCGCGGTTCATAGACGGGGAAGGTCTGCTTTACCGCCCCTTGCGTGTTGCCCGAGCCGACAACGACGATGCCCGAGCGATCCAACACCTTCCTAAGCTCACCCAAGGGTCTCTGAGATGTGAACGGACAATCATTGGAGTCGCGGCGCGTGGCGAGCTGCTGTTCCCACTCGGCTTTCCGCCGGGCGATTTCATTGTTGTAGCTCTCGCGATTGCCGAGAACCTTCCTCGATTGCGTATCCGATATCGCGGAGAGAATGTCCGAAAGAGTGGCCTTTGCATCGGCGACTATGCCGACCGCCGTCGGGTAGTTCTTGCCGATCTCCTGGAAGTCGATATCGATGTGGATGAGCCGCGCGGGCGGGATGGAGAAGGTGACACCTTTGCGCCAGCTCGAGGCTGACCAGTCGGTGAACCGGCACCCGACCGCGATGATGAGATCGGCGCCGGCAGCAAGCTGGTTGCCGCAGCTCGATCCGGTCTGGCCGACCGCCCAGGCATTGAGCTGATGATCTTCCGGGATCGAGCCCTTGCCGTTCCATGTGGTGACAACCGGCGCACCGATCTGCTCGGCAAGCTTGACGAGCTCACGGGCGGCCTCGGACGTGATGACGCCGCCGCCGGCGACGATGACCGGGCGCTGCGATGCCAGCATGAGGGCGGCGGCCTTTTCGACCGCCTGCGTATCCGGCCGCTGCCGGCCGGCGGCGGTTCGCTCCTCCAGGGGATGGAGGATCACATCGGCCGCTTGAGCTTGAATATCCATCGGGACTTCGATCTGGACGGGTCCCGGCCGGCCCGAAAGCATAGCATTGAAAGCGCGATGCATGATGAACGGCAATTCATCGACGCGGCCCGCCTCGAAAGACCTCTTGGTCACGCCACTGACAACTTGCGGGAAATAGTTGGTGCGATGACGCTCGAGCTCCTGCATGACGCCGTGGCCGCGCATGTGCGTGGCGGGGCCGCCGGTGAACAGGATCGTTGCGGTGGAATCGGCAAGGCATGTGGCCAGTCCGACGATCGTGTTCGTGGCGCCCGGCCCGATGGAGGTCATCGCCGCCATCGGCTTGCCGCTGGCGCGGTAAAAGCCATCGGCCAGATGGACGGCGCTCTGCTCGTGCATGACCTGGATGACCGGGAGCTCGCTTCCTTCCTGGAGGAACGCATCGAGCATGGCCCAGCAGCCATGCCCGGGGATGGCCGCCACATAGGGGACACCATAATTCTTGAGCGACTTCGCGATGATCTGGCCGCCAGTGAGCTTCATGGCTGCGGTGGGTTTCATGAGCGACGTCTCCTTAAGGTGTTGAGCGCGGAATTTCTCGGCAAGAGCTGCATGGATGCCGAGGAGGGTCATTTTGGTGAGCCCGACACCGGCAGGCCGGCCGACCAGGCGATGCCGCGCCGCGTCATTTCCAGGACTTCCGGTATGAGAAGCTCGTTGCGTGTATGTCCAACGGATTGATAGAATACGCGGCCCTTGCCCCAGTTGCGGGTCCATGCGGCTGGGCAGGACTGTCCCTGGAGCCAGGGATAGCGCTGACCGGCGAAGGTTGTCGTCGCCAATACCTTGTTGTTCGGGTCTACATGCAGGAAATACTGTTCGGACACGACTTTGAACGACTTCAGGCCGGCCGTGATCGGGTCCTTATCGTCGACAATGTCGACGGTGTATTCAACAAAGTCTCCTGGGTGACAAATGAACTGGCCACCCAGCACGAATTTGAAGATGTGGTTGTCATTGAAGGCATCGGCGGTGCCATGCCACGTGGCCATGCCAACCCCCAGCTCAACCGCCGTCGCGATAGCCTGCTCCTGGTTGACGGTGAGTTTGTCGACAGTCCAGATCGGAACGATGATTTCGTAGTCGAGCAGCCGGATCGACGTGAGAACATCGAGATTGTCGAAGATATCGACTTCGAAGTCCTTGAGAAAATTCTCGAGACTGAACTCGAGTATTTCCTTCGGATAGTGCCCTGGCCAGCCGCCAAAGAAGACCAAGGCCCGCTTTTTCATTTTACGCTTCCTCTGTTTATTCCTAGTAAGGGCTTTGTTGTTCTGGATCATCGCTTCTTCACTTGCATGCGATATTAGATCGATCTAAAAGTTTCTGCAATTGCGCAAAAAGGTGAAGTCCGGGCGCGAACTGGCGCAGCTCCTGCGCCACCCTGCGCCAGAGGAGGTTAGCCCTGTGAACATTTCTCTGCCGTGTAGAAAGGACCGGACTGCGAATTTCGCGGCTAATCTCCGGCGCTTGTGCGGAAGCCTAGGGTCGATATCCGAGGCTTGCCGTCGGCTCGCGATCAGCCGCCAGCAGTTCACCAAATATCTTTCCGGAACACATCTGCCGTCACCGCGCAATCTTGAGCGGATCAACAGCTTCTTCGGCATAGGCGAAACGGAAATATTCCTCGAACCGTCACGGTTTGCGGAGATGACCAGCTCAGTGGACTTCGATTTTCTGCGCGTCCTGCGCCATTCCCCCTCTTTCGCTCAGTTCAGCATGCAGCAGAATGGCGCAGCGAAGCATCTCGCCGAATATTACGGGGTGTATGAGCGCTATCACTTTTCCTCGATCTATCACGGCCGCATCTTGCGCTCGATACTGTGCATCTATCCGCGCGATGGCATTCCCCATCACTGCTACATCGAACGGTTTCCGAGTTACGATGATCCGAGGCGCAGCGATTATCTCTTCAAGTATCATGGGATATGCTCGCATATCGGAGGGCGGCTCATATTCCTCGATTTCGAGGTCTTGCAGAACAATGAGCTGACCTTCTCGGCCATCATTCCAAGTCACCGCAACACGGTCCGTTTCCTCTATGGCGTCACCACCGGGGTTGCGGCCACTCTCCATCGCGAACCCTTCGCGACCCGCGTCGCGCTGCATTTTCGCGACCGTGGCCTGATCTCTCGCCGGCATCTGGAGCGGGCGCGAACACTCCATCCCGAGGACGCTTCCATCCCCTTTGAGATCAAGGAATATCTCGGCTCAAAGCCGAACATCGTTCGCGGTGGATAAGGGGCGAGACGCGCGGCTTTGAGTCTCAGTTGATCTCCACGGCACGCCCTTTCGCGGCGGATTGTTGCACGGCTAGCCCCAATTTGAGCGACCACAGGCCGTCGCGCCCGCTCGCCGAAGGATTGCCCTGCCCTCTCATGGCCAGGACGAAGTCGGCAATGGTGCGGTCATACGGCACCTTCTTCTCGAAGGGGATTTCCTTCTCTCCGCCGGCATTGCGCAGCACGACCTTGCCGCTCGCTTTCTGCCATAGCGTGTCGGGCGCGAAGATCGAGGCTTTCGTCCCGTGAACCTCGACCCCTGTCCCCGCATGCGGCACGACCAGGCTGTCATGGCACTGGGCGATGATATTGTCGGGGAATTCCCAGACGGACATCACCCCATCTTCGACATCCTTGGGGCCGTCTCCCACCGTTGCTGAGAACGCAATGACGCGCTTGGGGTCTCTGCCGGTGTAAAAGCGCAGCGTATCGGCGCAGTGCACAGTCAGGTCGAGGATGGCGCCGGCTCCGGCAGCCTTGTTGTAGATGCGCCAGGTCTTCAGGTTGTCGGGCAGCATCACGGCGAAGAACATGCGGATGGAGTTGATCGATCCGATATCACCATTGTCGATCAGTGTTTTGATCGTCCGGTGCGACTCGTGATTGCGGATATGATGGTTTGTCGCCAGCACGACGCCGGCCTTCGTGCAAGCCTCGACCATGCTTTCGGCATGATTGACGCTGAGCGCCAGCGGCTTTTCACAAAGAATATGCTTGCCGGCGCGCGCTGCGGCGATGACCTCGTCATGGTGGCGATCATTGGTCGTGCTTACATAGACGGCGTCGATCTCGGGATCGCCCAGAATCTCTTCAATGTCGGTCGTTGCGATCTTGATGCCCTTGGCGCGAGCGAAATCCTGCGCCCGCTCCTTGCTGCTACTCAGCACCGACTTCACATCGCTTTCCGGATGGCGGTTGATGGCATCCACGAGCCAATCCCGGGCGATATTGCTGGCACCGATCAAACCCCATTTGACCATCTGACCTATCTCCTCTTTCACGAGTTCAGTCTGCAAGGTATTAGATCGATCCAAACTCGTCAATCGGTCCTTTCCGGGCGGGTTTGACGCAGGCCGGTTTCCGGGTTTTTCGCGAAGGCGCCCTAGTCCAGGCGACGACCGGATGATTCTCTGACGATCAGGCGAGGCTTGATAATGATGCGCTGCGGTGTATGCGACTCGCCGCGGACCTCGCGCAGCAGCAATTCTGCCGCGAGGCGGCCAATCTCGGTCGCATCGATGGCGACCGTGGACAGCGATGGCGTCCAAAGCGCCGCCTCGGGAATATCGTCGAAACCCATCACGGCTATGTCCCTGCCGGGGACGCGGCCCTTGTTCATGAGTCCCAGCATAGCACCAAAGGCCATTGTATCGTTGAAGCAGAATATCGCTGTCGGCGGCTGGGAACGGTCCAGTAAGGCGAGCGTGGCTTGCATCGATGCCTTGCGGTCGATCGGAACGGGAATGATGAGCTCTTCGTGAATTTGGATGCCGTTGTCCTTGAGCGCATTGAGATATCCCAGCTTGCGCTCGCGGCCCGACGACCAGGACTCGGGTCCGCTTAGCATCGCGATGCGCTTGTGACCGAGACCAATGAGATGCTCTACCGCCTCGGCGGCCCCTTGCACATTGTCGGGACCCACATAACTGCCTTCATTTCCGTCGAGATGCCGCATGATCTGGACGACCGGCGTTCCCGGCATGCGATCCGCCAGAACGACATCCGGCGTAGAACCTTCCGCGGGGCAAAGGAAGATACCCGCCACGCCCTGCTCGATGAGCCGGCTGATGATGAGATCCTGCCGTGCACTGTCCTCGCCGGAATCGGCGTAAATCGTCAGATAGTCTTCTCTGTTGCAGGCCTGTTCGATGCCGGACGCCAGAATTCCGTAGAAGGGATTCGATACATTGGCGATGACCATGCCTAGAATGTGAGTTCTCTGCGTTCTAAGATTGGCCGCCGAGCGATTATAGACATAGCCGAGCTCGCGCATCGCTTGCCGGACCCGCGCCTTGGTCTCGGGCGAGATGAGATCGCTCTGGCGCAGCACCAGTGAGGCGGTTGATCGAGACAGGCCGGCACGCGCGGCAACCTCATCCAGCGTGACCCATTTCTTTTTGGTTCTCACGGCCTTCGCCGGCTTGCGTTTCTTCGTCGCTCTCATCAACGTCCTCGATTTTTGGATCGGTACAAACATATAGCCTTGGCTTCGGTAATTGGTAAGAAGGAGAACCTGCAAAATTTTCGCTTCTGAGATGAAATGGCTTGTGTTATTAGATCGATCTAATTCTTTGTTCCAAACTGCTCCAGTATTCGGATTTTAATAATGAAATCAATGACAAAACCCAAAGGCGGCCGTGGCAAAGCAGAGCCGAAATGCCGCCTGGCTGTCGATATCGGCGGAACCTTCACCGACGTCGCCATCGAATGGCCAGGTGGACGCGCGACGGCGAAGGTCCTGACCACCCCGACTCAGCCGGAGATCGGGGTGCTGGAAGGCATCGACTTGGCACTCGAGAAAGCGGGGCTGGCACCTGGCGATATCGATCTCTTCATTCACGGAACCACGCTTGCGACCAATGCGCTCATCGAGCGCAAAGGGGCGCGGACAGGCCTCATCACCACCAGTGGATTTCGCGATGTCATCGAGATCGGACGCGAGAGCCGGTTCGATCAGTATGACATCAATCTTCAGAAGCCTGCCCCACTTGTCCCGCGCGAGTGGCGCTGGACTCTCGATGGCCGAGTGGCCGTCGATGGCGGTGTCCTGCAGAAAATGGATTTGACGCAAGTCGATGCCCTGGTGCCAGGGCTCGAAGCGGAGCGGATCGAAAGCGTCGCTATCGCCTTTCTGCACAGCTATGCCAACCCTTCGCATGAAAAGCAGGTCGCAGCACGGCTCGCGAAACTCCTACCCAGGCTCTGGATCTCGATCTCGAGCGATGTCTGCGGCGAGATCCGGGAATACGAACGCTTCATGACCACCTGTGCCAACGCCTATGTCCAGCCGATCATGGCGAGCTATTTGCGCCGGCTGGACGTGGATCTGCGCCAACACGGCTTGAACTGCCCCCTCCTCCTGATCACCTCGAGCGGCGGGCTGACGACTCTGCAGAACGCGTGCTCTTACCCTATTCGCCTGGTGGAATCGGGTCCCGCCGGCGGCGCCATACTGGCGGCGTGGGTCGCGCAGAAATGCGATATCGACGATCTGCTCTCCTTCGACATGGGTGGAACGACGGCGAAGATCTGCCTCATAGACCAGCATGTCCCGACGAAATCCCGCTCCTTCGAGGTCGCGCGGACCAAGCGGTTCATGAAAGGCAGCGGCTTGCCCATCCGTATACCGGTGGTCGAGATGGTGGAGATCGGCGCCGGCGGCGGATCGATCGCTGGCATCGACACGCTGCAGCGCATCAAGGTCGGACCGGAAAGCGCCACGTCAGTGCCGGGACCTGCTTGCTACGGCAAAGGCGGTGTGAAGCCGACGGTGACGGATGCCGATCTGATGCTCGGAAAGATCGATCCCCTCCTCTTCGCTGCCGGCCGCATACCGCTGAGCGCCGACGCCGCGCGAAAGGCCATCGCGGATGAGATTGCGGCCCCGCTGGATCTCGATTTGACTCAAGGCAGCTTCGGCGTTTGCGAGATCGTGGAGGAAAATATGGCAAATGCGAGCCGCGTCCACGCCATCGAGCGCGGCAAGGACATTTCGAAGCGCGCCATGCTGGCCTTTGGCGGGGCCGCCCCGCTTCACGCCGCGAGGCTCGCCGAGAAGCTCAATATCGACACAGTGGTCGTGCCGCTGAATGCAGGGGTGGGCTCGGCGATCGGGTTTCTGCGGGCGCGTGTCTCCTACGAGGTCGTCCGCAGCCATGTGATGAGGCTCTCCGGCTTCGATGCGGTGATCGTCAATGCACTGTTCAACGAAATGATCGTCGAAGGCACGGACGTGGTAACCCCGGCCGCCGCCGGGAGCCGGCTGGTCGTCGAGCGCAGCGCCTTTGCTCGATATGCCGGACAAGGTCACGAAATCGAAATCGCGCTTCCCGACCGGCCGGCGCGAGCATCCGACCGGCAGCAATTGATCTCTTCCTTCAATACCAACTACCGGCAGCTGTTCGGCCGTGCCATCGAACATGCCGATATCGAGATTTTGAGCTGGTCCACCGTCGTCTCGGCCGGCGACAAACGACAACCGGCGAGAGAAACTCATCGAAGAGCCCGCCGCTATATTCCAAAGCCGCGAGGTTATCGTAAGGTGTTCGACGGCAAGCAGGGGAAGTTCCTGAATTCTCCAATCTATTGGCGTCCTGATCTGCGGCCAGGCGCCAATATCGAGGGACCGGCCATCATCACGGAAGAAGAGACATCGACCGTCGTCACATCAAGCTTCTCGGTGACCGTCAGCGACGATGCTTATCTGTTTCTGCGGCGAAAAACCCAAGGAAAGACCGCGAAACCAGCTGTTTGAGGAATGAACATGAAAAAGAAAGCTTCGGCGATCCATCAGCAAGTGATGTGGAACCGGCTCATTGCCGTCGTGGAAGAGCAGGCCCAGACATTGATGCGAACGGCCTTCAGCCCGATCGTGCGCGAATCGGGCGATCTTTCCGCGGGCGTGTTCAGCATCGAGGGTGAGATGCTGGCGCAGGCGATCACCGGCACGCCGGGCCATGTCAATTCCATGGCCCGCTCGGTCGGCCATTTTCTGGCAAGCTTTCCGGCGGCGTCCATGTCGGAGGGCGATGTCTACATCACCAACGATCCCTGGATGGGAACCGGCCACCTCCATGACATGGTGGTCGTGACACCCGCTTTTCTGCGCGGAAAACTGGTGGGCCTTTTCGCTTGCACTAGCCATCTGATCGATATTGGCGGGATCGGCTTCGGCCCGGACGGCCGCGATGTCATCGAAGAAGGACTCTATGTTCCGTTTCTCAAGCTCGTCGATCGCGGCACGGTCAATCGAACGCTTATCGATATCATTCGGGCAAATTCACGCTACCCGATCGAGGCGGAAGGCGATGTCATGTCGCTCGCCGCCTGCAACGACATAGGATGCGTGCGTCTGCGCGAGATGATGGAGGAGTTCGCCATTGGCTCGCTCAAGGAACTGGGCGACTTCATCATCAAGACGTCGCATCGCGCCATCATCGAGGAGATAAGCAAGCTCCCCCGCGGCGAATACACAGCGAGCATGAGGGTCGACGGCTATGACAAGCCGATCGATCTCGTGGCCACGGTAAGGATCGGCAAGGACAGCATCACCGTCGACTATTCCGGGACCTCGGGACCTTCGGCGCGCGGGATCAATGTTCCGATGGCCTATTGCGAGGCCTATACGACCTATGGCGTGAACTGCATAATCGCCCCCGAAGTCCCGAACAATGCCGGCACGCTCGCCGCCGTGAAAGTCAGAGCGCCCGAGGACAGCATACTCAATGCGCAGCGTCCGGCTCCCGTCTCTTCGCGCCACATTATCGGACAGATGCTGCCCGACGTCGTCTTCGGGTGCCTCGCGCAGGCCATCCCCGACCGCATCCCTGCCGAAGGCACGTCCTGTCTGTGGAATCTCATTCTGCAGAATCATGCGACGTCGTCCAATGGCAGCGGCGCCGGATCGTTCACACGTTTTTCAGTGCTTGCGGTACAAACCGGTGGCGTGGGGGCGAGGCCGCGGCTCGACGGGCTTTCGGCAACCGCCTTCCCGTCCGGCGTGGCCGGTGTTCCGGTCGAAATCATCGAGTCGATTTCGCCGCTCGTCTTCTGGAAGAAGGAGTTGCGGCCCGGTTCCGGCGGTGCCGGTAGGACTCGCGGCGGTCTCGGCCAGATCATCGAGATCGAGAACCGCGAGGGAGTCGACTTTGAAATCTACGCCGCGCTCGACCGCATCATCCATGCGCCACGCGGACGAAATGGCGGCGGAGACGGGTCGGCCGGCTACGTTGGCCTGGGTTCCGGCGGGGTTTTAAATGGCAAAGGCCGTCAGACGATCCCCGCCGGCGACCGCCTCATCGTTCACACGCCGGGCGGCGCAGGCTATGGATCGGTCGAGGACCGCGATCCTGCTCTCATCCGGACGGATCTGAGACAGGAACTCGTCACCCCGCCGCTAAACGAGCACCGGAAAAGCTCCGCCGCATGACGTCATGATGTGGTGGCCAAAGCGCGCAGGAAGAAGTCGGGTTTCCCGAAATTCCCGGACTTCAACGCCACGGCGAGGCCGCCTTCTTCCTCGAACATCCACGGCACGCCGGGATCGATCTCCTGGCCCACGGTCAGCGCCTTGAGGCCAAGGCGACCGATCACCGCGCCTGAGGTCTCGCCGCCCGCGACGACGAGGCGTGTCACGCCAACTTTGACCAATGCATCCGCGATTTCGGCCAGGCTGTCTTCAACGACCTGGCTTGCGGCGGCCACACCCAGCTCGCTTTGGGCGCGTGCCACATCCGCTGGTGCCGCGCTGGCATAGATGAGCACGGGTCCTTGATGGAGCTTTGCTTTCGCGAGATGGGCGGTCCTGGCGCTCAATCCGCGATCGCGCGTCAATTCGACAGGATCGAGCTTGAATGCGGGAGCGGTCGCCTTGAAATGCGCGATCTGGTTCAATGT
>NNBT01003705.1_pt1 | contig 10184 bp, 8 predicted proteins | sample 1173831 | NCBI WGS metagenome assembly NNBT01 (sample SAMN07173936, study PRJNA388173) | plant metagenome | isolation source: symbiotic tissue sample KVJ10 | place: Norway: Troms, Kvaloya island | reverse complement strand
CGCGGCGCGAAGGGGCGCCACGGCCCCGGCCCCGTTGCCGTGGCGGCCGAGGGCGATGAGCGGTATGGCGCGGCCGGTGGCGGTGCGGAACTCGCCGAGCTTCTGACGCGCGACCGCAGCAAGTCGGGCACCAGACAGGCCGGCCGCTTGCCCGGCGTTCGGCGAGGCCAGCGCGGGGCGCGAGATGGTGGTGTTGCCGATGATGAGCGCATCGAGCCGGTGGTCGATGACCGCGGCGGCAATGTCGTCGATTGCAGCATGGTCGAGATCAGGCGCGACCTTGAGGAAGAGGGGGAGAGTGCCGGCGGCGGCGCGGGTCGCGGCGAGGAGGTCGCGCAGCGCGCTGCCATGCTGGAGATCGCGCAGCCCGGGGGTGTTGGGCGAACTGACGTTGATCGTGACATAATCGGCAACGCGGGCCGCGGCCGAGACGCCGGCCACATAATCGGCGACGCGATCCGCAGCGTCCTTGTTGGCGCCGACATTGAGGCCGAGCACGCCAGCACGCTGCGCCGGCAAGCGCTTCAGCGCGGCATCGAGCCCGCCGTTGTTGAAACCCATTCGGTTGATCACGGCCTCATCCTCCACCAGGCGGAAGAGGCGGGGCTTTGGGTTGCCGGGCTGGGGCAGAGGGGTGAGCGTGCCGACCTCGACCGCGCCGAAGCCGAGCGCGTGGAGCCCCGTCACCGCCTCGCCATCCTTGTCGACCCCGGCCGCGAGGCCGAGCGGGTTGGCGAAATCCAGCCCCGCAACGCGGGTCGCCAGCCTGTTATCGGATACGGATCGGCCGCCGGGCGCGCCCAGCCGGCCCCATACCGCGAGAGACCGTATGGTCAGGCGATGGGCGCGTTCAGCGTCGAGGGCGAAGAGGGCGGGGCGCATCGGAAAGCTCATGGCCGGGCGGTGCCCCCGAACCACCCGCGAGATCAAGGGCGTGAATGCTCTTCGCGGGTGCAAAATCGTTGGTTGATTTCCGCGTCACGGAAGCCCATCTGGCAATCAGAACGATTTAGTCTGATTTGAGAACCGCTCGCAATATGCGCCTGTCCAGCCTTGCCGATTATGCCGTCGTCATGATGACGGCCGCGGCACGCCATTGCGGCGGGCTGGCGCGCGTCAACGCCACGAGTCTTGCGCAGGAGACCGGCGTGCCGCTCCCCACGGCGCAGAAGCTGGTCAGCCGGCTCTCCTCTGCTGGACTGATTGAAAGCACGCGCGGCACCGGCGGGGGCTTCCGCCTGTCGCGCCCGCCATCGGCGATCACGCTTGCCGATGTCATCGAGGCGGTGGAGGGGCCGATCGCGCTCACCACCTGCGTCGACACTGGGCAGCATGATTGCGCGCTGGACGGCAGCTGCCGCGTGAAGCCGCACTGGGCGGTCGTGAACAATGCGGTGCGCGGCGCGCTTGCCGGCATCACGCTGACGCAACTCGCCGCCACCACGCCGCTCGTCCCCAGCGAGGGACGCGCCATGACCGATATGAAAGTGGACGCCTGACATGGCCACCAAGAACGCCGAGGCGCTCGCCGCGGTATCCAAGAAGTACGAATGGGGCTTCGCCACCGAGGTGGAGCAGGACTTCGCGCCCAAGGGGCTGAACGAAGACACCGTTCGCTACATTTCCGCGAAGAAGGGCGAGCCCGAATGGATGCTCGACTGGCGGCTGAAGGCGTTCCGCAAGTGGCTGACGATGGAATCGCCGGACTGGGCGAAGCTCAACATTCCGCCGATCGATTATCAGGACGCTTATTATTACGCGGAGCCGAAACAGAAGAAGACGATCGCGTCTTTGGATGAGCTCGATCCGGAAATCCGCCGTACCTATGAGAAGCTGGGCATCCCGATCGCCGAGCAGGAAGTGCTCGCCGGGGTCGAGGGCGCGCGCAAGGTCGCCGTGGATGCCGTGTTCGACAGCGTCTCGGTCGCCACCACGTTCCGCGAGGAGCTGAAGGCTGCCGGCGTCATCTTCCTGTCGATTTCGGAGGCGATCCGGGAATATCCCGATCTGGTGAAGAAGTGGCTCGGCAAGGTCGTGCCGCAGCACGACAATTATTTCGCCACGCTCAACAGCGCGGTCTTCTCGGACGGGACGTTCGTCTACATCCCGGAGGGCGTGCGCTGCCCGATGGAGCTCAGCACCTATTTCCGCATCAATGCGGAGAATACTGGCCAGTTCGAGCGCACGCTGATCGTCGCCGACAAGGGCGCCTACGTGTCGTACCTCGAGGGCTGCACTGCCCCGATGCGCGACGAGAACCAGCTTCACGCCGCGGTGGTCGAGCTGGTCGCGCTGGATGATGCCGAGATCAAATATTCGACGGTGCAGAACTGGTATCCGGGCGACGAGAACGGCCTTGGCGGCATCTACAATTTCGTCACCAAGCGCGCGCTGTGCCAGGGCAGGAACAGCAAGGTCAGCTGGACCCAGGTCGAGACCGGCTCTGCCGTGACGTGGAAGTACCCGTCGTGCGTCCTCGCGGGCGACGGCAGCGTGGGCGAGTTCTATTCGGTCGCAGTGACCAACAACCGCCAACAGGCGGACACCGGCACCAAGATGATCCACCTGGGCAAGAACACCCGATCGACCATCGTGTCGAAGGGGATCAGCGCCGGTCGGTCGGACAACACCTATCGCGGGCTCGTGCGTGTCGCACCGACCGCGGAGGGCGTGCGCAACTTCACGCAGTGCGACAGCCTGCTGCTGGGCGACCAGTGCGGCGCGCATACCGTGCCGTATATCGAGGTGCGCAACCCGTCGGCGCAGATCGAGCATGAGGCGACCACGTCGAAGATCAGCGAGGATCAATTGTTCTACGCGATGAGCCGCGGGCTGGATCAGGAAGCCGCCGTGGCGCTGATCGTCAACGGCTTCGCCCGCGAAGTGCTTCAGCAGCTGCCGATGGAGTTTGCCGTCGAGGCGCAGAAGCTGCTCGGCATCAGCCTTGAGGGCTCGGTCGGATGATCGGCGCTTCCGTCACTCACCTTTTCGGGTCGGCCGCTCCGACCGGCTTCATTTCGGAATGACCATGCTTAAAATCGAAAACCTTCACGCCGAGATCGACGGCAAGCCGATCCTCAAGGGCCTCAGCCTCTCCGTGAATGCGGGTGAAATCCACGCGATCATGGGGCCGAACGGCGCGGGCAAGTCGACGCTTGGCTACGTGCTCGGCGGTCGCCCCGGTTATGAAGTGACCGAAGGCAGCGTCACCTTTGATGGTGTCGATCTGCTCGAGCTGGAGCCGCATGAGCGCGCCGCGGCGGGGCTGTTCCTCGGCTTCCAGTATCCGGTCGAGATCCCCGGCGTCTCCAACGTCCAGTTCCTGCGTGAAAGCCTCAACGCGCAGCGCGCCGGCCGTGGTGAGAAGCCGCTGTCGGGCGGTGAGTTCCTGAAGCTGGCGCGGGCGCAGGCCGATGCACTCGGCCTCGACCAGGAGATGCTGAAGCGTCCGGTCAACGTCGGCTTCTCGGGCGGTGAGAAGAAGCGCAACGAGATGGTGCAGATGGGCATCATCGATCCCAAGTTCGCGATCCTCGACGAGACCGACAGCGGCCTCGACATCGACGCGCTGCGGATCGTGGGCGACGGCATCAACCGCATCATGCGCAAGCCCGAAAAGGCCGTGCTGCTGATCACCCATTATCAGCGCCTCCTCGATTACGTGAAGCCGGACTTCGTTCACGTCCTTGCCGATGGTCGCATCACCCGTTCGGGCGGCGCGGAGCTCGCGCATCAGCTCGAGCGTGAGGGTTATGCGGAGATCGCGGCGTGAGCGACGCCGTGCTTGATCTGCCCTCGGCCCGAGAAGAGGCGTGGCGCTGGGCCGACCTCGGCGGGCTGGCGGCGGCAGCGGCGCTGGCACCGATCGCGGCGCCGGAGGCCGATTTCCTCGATCTGCCGGGCGCGAAGCTGCTGTTCGTTGACGGCGTGCTCGATGAGGGGCGCAGCGACCTTCATCGCGTGGCGATCGGCGCGCTGACTGCCGACGATCACCCGCTGGGTCGTCGCGCCAACGGCACCGGTTGGTCGCTCCGCCTCGATGCGCAGGCGGCTGCCGATCCGGTGCAGATCGTCCATGTCGCCACCGGGCAGCAGAATCATGTGCCGGCCGAGATCATCCTCGCCGATGACGCGGCGGCCGAGGTGGTGGAGACGTTCGTTGGTGCGGGCTGGCAGAACCGCTTCACCCGCACACGGCTGGGCAAGGGCGCGCGGCTGATGCGATCGGTGCGGCTGCTTCAGCCGGCGGGCTTCGTGTCGCTGCGCGAGGCGGCGGAGATCGGTGAGGCGGCGAGCCTCGTCACCGTGTTCCTCGGCGCTGGCGGGCAGGGCAGCCGGATCGACGCGCAGCTGACCATGGCGGGCGATGGTGCCTTCGCCGAATATGGCGGCGCGCTGCTGACCTCGGCCGATCAGAAGCAGGAATGTGCGGTGCGCGTGAACCATGCGCATCCCAATGGCTCGTCGCGCCAGGTGTGGCGTGCGGTGGCGGCGGATCGATCGCAGGTGAGCCTGGCGGCGGCGGTCGAGGTGGCGCGTCATGCGCAGAAGACCGACGGCGAGCAGAGCCTGCGCGGCCTGCTGCTCGATCGCACCGCCACGGTGAACCTAAAGCCCGAGCTGGAGATCTTTGCCGACGATGTGAAGTGCGCGCATGGCGCCACGGTGGGCGAACTCGATGCGCGCGCGCTGTTCTACATGCAGAGCCGCGGCATTCCGCGGGCGCGTGCGGAGGCGATCCTGACGCGGGCGTTCGTCGCCGATGCGCTGGAGCGGATCGGTGATGAGACCGTTCGCGCCGCGTTCGAGACGGATGCCGATGCGTGGCTCGAGGCGGCGCTGCAGTGACCCAGGCGGGCACCATCCTTGACGCTGCCCGTCCGCTCGACGTGCTGGCCGACTTTCCGGCGATCCCCGCGGGCTGGGCGTATCTCGATACGGCCGCGACGGCGCAGAAGCCGCGGCCGGTGATTGATGCGATCACGCGCGGCTATGACACGACCTATGCGACCGTCCACCGCGGCGTGTATCAGCGGTCGGCGGACATGACGCTGGCCTATGAGGCGGCGCGGCGGCGCGTGGCGGGCTTCATCGGCGGCGCGGAAGAGGAAGTGGTGTTCGTTCGCGGCGCGACGGAGGCGATCAACCTCGTCGCGCAATGCTGGGCCGGGACACAGTTGAAGGCGGGCGACCGCATCCTGCTGTCCGCGCTGGAGCATCATTCCAACATTGTGCCGTGGCAGATGGTCGCCGAGCGGGTCGGCGCGGCGATCGACGTCGTGCCGCTGACCGCGGACCATCGCATCGACCTCGACGCGATGGCGGCGATGCTGACGCCGGCGCACAAGCTGGTCGCGCTGGGCCATGTGTCGAATGTGCTGGGATCGGTGCTGGATGCGAAGCGTGCGGCGGCGCTGGCGCATGGTGTGGGCGCGAAAATTTTGATCGACGGGTGCCAGGCGGTGCCGCGGCTGCCGGTCGACGTCGTTGAGCTCGATTGCGATTTCTACGTCTTCTCCGCACACAAGCTGTACGGGCCGACCGGGCTTGGCGTGTTGTGGGGCAGGGCGGAGCTGCTCGACGCGATGCCGCCTTATCAGGGGGGCGGGTCGATGATCGACCGCGTGACCTTCGCCAAAACGACCTATGCCCCGCCGCCGACGCGGTTCGAGGCGGGGACGCCGCATATCGTGGGTGTGCTGGGGCTTCATGCCGCGATCGACTATGTCGAGGGTATCGGTCTCGATCGTATTCATGCGCACGAGATGGCGCTGGTTCGCCAGACTCGCGAGGCGCTGTCGGCGATCAATTCGGTGCGGCTGTTCGGGCCGGAGGACAGCGCCGGGATCGTCTCCTTCGCGATCGAGGGGGTGCATCCGCATGACATCGGCACCATCTTGGACGAGGCGAAGGTCGCGATCCGCGCCGGCCATCATTGTGCGCAGCCGCTGATGGAGACGCTGGGCGTCGAGGCGACCGCCCGCGCCAGCTTCGGCGTCTATAACGGCCCGGCCGACGTCGAGGCGCTGGCCAGGGGCATTGAACGAGTAACGAGGATTTTCGGATGAGCGAGCCGATCCGGATCGAGGAAGTGGAAGCCGAGACGAAGCCGCCCCGCGCGCGCGTCGAGGATGCGGTGGAAACGCCGGTGGAGACGGGTGGTCGCCAGCGCGACTATCTCGACGGGTTCCTTGCGCAAAAGCCGCAGGGTGACGCGGGACATGAACCGGGCGGCGCACTGTACGAAGCGATCATCGATGCGCTGAAGGAGATCTACGATCCCGAGATCCCGGTGAACATCTATGAGCTGGGCCTCATCTACAATGTCGAGGTGACGGACGGCGGCCATGCCGTGGTCACCATGACGCTGACGACCCCGCATTGCCCGGTGGCCGAGTCGATGCCCGCCGAGGTCGAGCTGCGCGTCGGATCGGTGCCGGGCGTGTCGATTGTGGATGTGAACCTCGTCTGGGATCCGCCGTGGGATCCGGCCAAGATGTCCGACGAGGCGCGGCTCGAATTGGGGATGCTGTAATGGCGACGACCGTTCGTGAGCGCCCCGCGGCGCTGATCCTTACCGAAACCGCGAAAGCGCGGATTGCCTCGCTGATGGCAAAGGCGCCAGCGGGCGCGATCGGCGTCAAGCTGTCGACGCCTCGGCGCGGCTGTTCGGGGCTGGCCTATTCGGTTGATTATGTGACCGAAGCCAAGCCGTTCGACGAGAAGATCGAGACGCCCGGCGGCACGCTGTATGTCGATGGCGGATCGATCCTGTATCTCATCGGATCGACGATGGACTGGGTCGAGGACGATTTCAGCGCGGGCTTCGTGTTCAACAACCCCAATGCGAAGGGCGCCTGCGGGTGCGGCGAGAGCTTCACCGTCTGATGTGAGACAAGCTGCACTGCAGCATGGCGCGTGACTCTACGCGCGCCGGCGCTAAGCTTCGTGGTTGATGACCGACGCCGCAGCTTCGCCCGCCGTTGACCGTTCGCCGCTGGCGAACCGGATCGTCGACACGCTGATCCATCGCATCGGCAAGGATGAGCGCGCCGCGCGCAAGCACGACTGGCTGGACGCCACCATCCTGACGCTGCGCGACGAGATCATCGACAAATGGATGGAATCGACCCGCGCGGCGCACGCGAGCGGCGCCAAGCGCGTCTATTACCTTAGCCTTGAGTTCCTGATCGGGCGGCTGCTGCGCGACGCGCTGTCCAACCTTGGCCGCAATGCCGAGGTGAAGGCGGCGCTCGCGTCGCTGGGCGTGGACTTGGACGAGATCGAGGAGATCGAGCCGGACGCTGCGCTGGGCAATGGTGGGCTCGGGCGGCTGGCGGCGTGCTTCATGGAGAGCATGGCGACGCTGGAGCTGTCCGCTTATGGCTATGGCATCCGATATGTGAACGGCATGTTCCGCCAGCGCATCGACGATGGCTGGCAGGTCGAGCTTCCCGAAACCTGGCTGACCCATGGCAATCCCTGGGAGTTCGAGCGGCGCGAGAGCGCCTATTTCATCGGCTTCGGCGGCGAGGTAACCAGCAATGCCGCCGGGCGTGTCGACTGGAACCCGGCGGAAGCGGTGGAGGCGGTCGCCTTCGATACGCCGGTGGTCGGCTGGCGCGGGAAAAGGGTGAACACGCTGCGGCTGTGGAGCGCGCGCGCCTTCGATCCCATCCGGCTGGACGCGTTCAACGCCGGCGATCATGCCGGGGCGCTTGCCGGGCAGGTGCGGGCAGAGGCGCTGGTGCGGGTCCTCTACCCGTCGGACGCCAGTGCCGCCGGCCAGGAATTGCGGCTGCGGCAGGAGTATTTCTTCTCCTCCGCCTCGATCCAGGACGTCGTCCGCCGGCACATGCAATATTTCGGGGACATTCGCCTGCTGCCGGAGAAGGCGGCGATCCAGCTCAACGACACGCACCCGGCGATCTCGGTCGCCGAACTGATGCGCTTGTTGCTCGACCATCACGAACTCGATTTTGACGAGGCGTGGGATATCGCCCGGCGGACGTTCGGCTACACCAACCACACCCTGCTGCCCGAGGCGCTGGAAAGCTGGCCCCTGCCGCTGTTCGAGCGGCTGCTGCCGCGGCACATGCAGATCGTCTATGCGATCAATGCGCAGGTGCTGCGCGAGGCGGCGCGAAGCGGGGCGGCTGACGGCGGGGCGATCGCCGCGATCAGCCTTATCGACGAGAATGGCGAGCGGCGCATCCGGATGGCCAACCTCGCCTTTGTCGGCAGCCACAGCGTCAATGGCGTCGCCGCGCTGCACACCGAGCTGATGAAGCAAACGGTGTTCGCCGACCTGCACCGCCTGTACCCGGACCGGATCAACAACAAGACCAACGGCATCACGCCGCGCCGCTGGCTGATGGAGTGCAACCCGCGCCTGACGTCCCTGATCCGCGATGCGATCGGACCGGCGTTCTGCGACGATGCCGAGCAACTCAAGTTATTAGAATCTTTTGCGAACGACGCCTCGTTTCGGGAGCGTTTTGGTGAAGTGAAGCGTTCCAACAAGGTGGATCTGTCGAATTATCTCAGGGAAGATCAGGGGCTGCGGGTTGACCCCGATGCGCTGTTCGACGTCCAGGTCAAACGGATCCACGAATATAAGCGGCAGTTGCTGAACATCATCGAGACGGTGGCGCTGTACGACCAGATCCGCAGCCATCCGGAGCGCGACTGGGTGCCGCGGGTGAAGTTGTTCGGCGGCAAGGCGGCGTCGAGCTATCACAACGCCAAGCTGATCATCAAACTGGCCAATGACGTCGCCAAGCGGATCAACAGCGATCCCGCCGTGGGCGGGTTGCTGAAGGTCGGCTTCATCCCCAATTACAATGTCAGCCTGGCGGAGCGGATCATTCCCGCCGCCGACCTGTCGGAACAGATCTCCACCGCCGGGATGGAAGCGTCGGGGACGGGGAACATGAAATTCGCGCTCAACGGTGCCATCACGATCGGCACGCTGGACGGCGCCAATATCGAGATCAAGGACCGGGTGGGCGATGACAATATCGTCATCTTCGGCCTGACGGCCGACGAGGTCGCCGAAACGCGACGCGCGGGCTATTCGCCGCGGTCTATCATCGAGAACAGCCGGGAGCTGTCGCAGGCGATCAACGCGATCGCCTCCGGCGTGTTCTCGCCCGACGATCCTGGCCGATACCGCGACCTGATGAGCGGCCTCTACGACCATGACTGGTTCATGGTGGCGGCCGATTTCGACGCCTATGCGGCGGCTCAGCGCACGGTGGATGCCCGCTGGCGCGACCGCGGCGGATGGCAGGCGTCGGCGATCCGCAACGTGGCGAATGTCGGCTGGTTTTCGTCCGATCGGACGATCGGCGAATATGCGCGCGACATCTGGAACGTGATGTGAAGCCGCCGCCCAGCGCGATCGCCGCCTTGCTCGCTGGGCGTCACGATGACCCTTTCTCGCTATTGGGCGTCTATGCCGGCCCGACCGGGACCTTTGCCCGCGCGCTGATCCCAGGGGCCGAGCGGGTCGAGGCGCAGACGCTGTCGGGGACGGCGCTCGGCGCGCTGGTTCGTGTCGATGAGCGCGGGCTGTTCGAGGGCGTGATCGCCGGCGAGCCGCAGCCACTGCGCTATCATGCGCAGGGCGGGGGCGCCGAATGGTGGGTGACCGACCCTTATACCTTTGGCCCCGTGCTGGGTCCCGTCGACGATTTGCTGATCGCGGAGGGGACGCATTTCCGCCTGCACGACAAGATGGGCGCGCATCTGATTGAGCATGAAGGTGCATCGGGCGTGCATTTCGCCGTCTGGGCGCCCAATGCGCAGCGTGTCTCCGTGGTCGGCGACTTCAACGACTGGGACGGCAAGCGCCATGTCATGCGGCGGCGCGCGGACGTCGGCGTGTGGGAGATATTCATCCCCGACATCGCCGAGGGGCGGCATTACAAGTTCGAGATCGTCGGCCCGGATGGGCAGTTGCAGCCGCTGAAGGCCGACCCCTACGCCTTTCGCACGGAATTGCGCCCCGGCACCGCATCGATCACCGCGACCCCGCTGACCCATGAATGGGGCGACGCGGACCATGTCGCGCATTGGGCGCAGGTCGATCCGCGCCTCGTGCCGATCAGCATCTACGAGGTGCATGCCGGGTCGTGGGACCGGGACGAGAATGGCTGGTTCCTGACCTGGCACGCGCCGGG
>NNBT01002805.1_pt1 | contig 10186 bp, 9 predicted proteins | sample 1173831 | NCBI WGS metagenome assembly NNBT01 (sample SAMN07173936, study PRJNA388173) | plant metagenome | isolation source: symbiotic tissue sample KVJ10 | place: Norway: Troms, Kvaloya island | reverse complement strand
GGGGGAAAATAAGACATCGTCTCTTCCAAAATTGCATATGCGATAGCCCTTCCCCTTCGGGGGGCGAGCGAACGCCTGCATCACCTCACAGCTCCGTCCGCACGTCCCATAATTCCGGGAACAGCACCACTTCCAGCATGCGGCGCAGATAGGCGACACCCGACGTGCCGCCGGTGCCGCGCTTGAAGCCGATGACACGCTCGACCGTCGTCACATGGTTGAAGCGCCAGCGGCGGAAATAGTCCTCGAAGTCGACGAGCTTCTCGGCGAGCTCATAAAGCTCCCAGTGATGCGCCGGGTCGCGATAGATGACCGCCCAGGCCGCCTTGACGCTTTCTTGCGCCTGATAGGGTTCGGCCACGTCGCGGCCGAGCACGGCAGGGTCGATCGCGAAGCCGCGCCGGTCGAGAATGCGGATCGCCTCGTCATAGAGGCTGGGCTTGCGCCTTATGCCGTCGAGCCAGTCATAGAGATCGTGCCGGTGCCCATGCGGCGCCAGCATCGCGGCATTCTTGTTGCCGGCCAGATATTCGATGGCGCGATATTGAAAGGATTGCAGCCCCGAGGACTGGCCGAGGCTCGAGCGGAACAGCGTATATTCGCTGGGCGTCATGGTGCGCAGCACGTCCCAGGCCGAATTGAGCTGCTCCATGATGCGCGCCACCCGCGTCAGCATTTTGAAGGCGGGCTGCAGCTCATCGCTGGCGATGGCGTGTGTGGCGGCGCTCAGTTCGTGGATGGCGAGCTTCATCCACAATTCGCTCGTCTGATGCTGGATGATGAACAGCATCTCGTCATGGGCGATCGAATGCGGCGCTTGCGCGGTCAGGATCTTGTCGAGCTGCAGATAGTCGCCATAGGACATGCGGCCCGTGAAATCCGTCTCGGCCCCATCCTTCTTCGGATCGAAGGGCTTGGTGCTCATGTAACGGCGGCCCGTGTCTTGAATTGCGGCTGGTCCCACAGGCGTTCGGCCATCACCCGCTCGAGGATTTGCGCCGCGTCCCAGACATCCGCGAAGCCGATATAAAGCGGCGTCAGGCCGAAGCGGATAATGTCGGGGGCGCGGAAGTCGCCGATGACACCTTCGGCGATGAGCGCCTGCATCACCGCATAACCGTCGGCGCAATGGAACGACACTTGGCTGCCGCGGCGTGCCGCATCACGCGGGCTCGCGAGCCTCAGGCCATAGGCTCCGCAACGTCCCTCGACTTCCGAAATGAAGAGCTCAGCGAGCCGGACCGATTTGTCGCGCAAGCTATCGAGATCGACACCCTCCCAGACATCGAGGGCGGAATCGAGCGCGATCATCGACAGGACGCCCGGCGTTCCGGCGCGCAGACGGTCGATGCCCTGCGCCGGCCGGTAATCGAGATCGAAGGCGAAAGGCGCTTCATGCCCCATCCAGCCCGACAGCGACGGCACCACCTTGTCCTGAAGATCGGGCCGCACATAGACGAAAGCCGGCGCGCCTGGACCGCCATTGAGATATTTGTAGCCGCAACCGACCGCGAAATCTGTATGGGCGCCGGCGAGATCGACCGGAAAGGCGCCGGCCGAATGGCAGAGATCCCAGATGGCGAGCCCGCCTTTCGCCTGCGCCTTGGCGATGAGATGCCTCATGTCGTGACGCCGGCCGGTGCGGTAATCGACCTCGGTCAGCATCAGCACCGCGAGATCGTCATCGATCGCCGCTGCAACTTCTTCCGGCGCCACGATACGCAGCTCGATGCCGCCGCCCAGCGCCTTGATGACGCCTTGCGCGACATAAAGGTCACTCGGGAAATTGCCGCTGTCGGAGAGAATGACACGCCGGTCGGGTCTCAGCCGCAAGGCGGCAGTGAGCACCTTCACCAGATTGATCGAGGTCGAATCCGCCGCCAGCACCGTGCCGGGTCCGGCCCCGATGAGCTTGCCGATGCGGTCGCCCAGAACGCGCGGCAGGTCGAACCAGCCATGGGTGTTCCAGCCGCGGATGAGGCTCTGGCCCCATTCCTCCGCCACCGCGCCCGCAAGCCTCGCCGCCACATGTTTCGGCAACGGCCCCAGCGAATTGCCATCGAGATAGATCGTCTTCTCCGGCAGGACGAAAAGCTGGCGCTTGTCCTTGAGCGGATCGGCGCGGTCGAGCGCCTCGGCATCGGCGCGGGTGATCATTTGCCGGCCTCTTCGGCGCGCAGCGCGAAACGCTGCAATTTGCCGGTCTGGGTCTTGGGCAGCGCGTCGCGGAACTCGATGCGGCGCGGATATTTGTACGGCGCGATCTCGGACTTCACATGGTCCTGCAGGAGTTTCACCATATGCGCGTCCTTGGGGTTTCCGGGCCGGAGCACGATGAAGGCTTTCGGCACCATGCCGCGCTCCTCATCGGCGACGCCGATCACCGCACATTCGGCGATCGCCGGATGGGTGAGCAGCGCATTTTCGATCTCCGGCCCCGATATGTTGTAGCCGGCCGAGATGATCATGTCGTCGGAACGCGCCTGGTACCAGAAATAGCCGTCCTCATCCTGGATGAAGGTGTCGCCCGTGATGTTCCAGCCGTTCTCGACATAATTGCGCTGGCGTTTGTCGTCGAGATAACGGCAGCCGATCGGACCTTTCACCGCGAGGCGGCCGGGTGTGCCGCGCGGCGCTTCGGTGCCGGCCGCATCGACGATGCGCGCCTGGTAGCCCGGCACCGGCAGCCCGGTCGAGCCGGCGCGGATTCGGTCCTCGGGCGCCCCGATGAAGATATGCAGCATCTCGGTGGCGCCGATGCCGTCCATCAGCTTGATGCCGGTGCGGTCGAGCCAGGCGTCGAACACCGCCTTGGGCAAGGTCTCACCCGCCGATACACATTTGCGCAACGACTCGGCCGATTTGGGACCAAGCTTCGTCAGTATCGCGCGATAGGCGGTGGGCGCGGTGAAGCTGATCGTCGCTTTGTGTTTATCGATGGCCGCGATCAGGTCGTCGGGTGCGGCTTTCTCGAGCAGGATCGAAGACGCGCCGACCCGCATCGGAAAGATCACCAGCCCACCAAGGCCGAAGGTGAAGGCGAGCGGCGGCGACCCGATGAAGCGGTCGGAGGCCTCGGCCTTCAGCACGTGTTTGCCATAACCGTCGGCGATGAGCAGCACGTCGCGATGGAAATGCATCGTGCCTTTGGGCTCGCCGGTCGTGCCGGAGGTGAAGCCGATCAGGCAGACATCGTCCGCCGCCGTGTCGCAAGGTGCGAACTGCGGCGAGGCCCCGCGCATCAAGGCCTCGAGCCCGTCCGGCGCGATGCTGTTGAAATAGATGATACGGCTGAGATCGGGGGCCTGCGCCTTGGCCTTCTCCATCTCTTCGGCGAGGCGCTGATCGCAGAGCGCCAGCGCGATCTTCGCCTTGGCGATCGGATAGGCCAGCTCCTTGGCGCGCAACAGCGGCATGGTGGCCACCGCGATGCCGCCGGCTTTCATCACTGCGAGATAGGCGGCGACGAATTGCGGATTATTGGCCGAGCGCAGCAGCACCCGTCCGCCGGGCACGAGCCCACATTCGGTCCTGAGCACATTGGCGATGCGGTTCACCCGTTCGGCCATCTCGCCATAGCTGACGGTGCCGCTGTCGGTGATCATGCACGGCCGGTCGTGCCAGCCCTTGTCGAGCCAGCGGTCGAGCAACTCGCTCACGCAGTTGAGACGGTCGGGATAGCGGTATTCCGGGCGATCGAAGATGAGGTCGGGCCACAGATCGCGCGGCGGCAGATGATCGCGGGCGAATGTGTCTGCATAGGCGCTCGGAATCATTGCGGCTCCTCACGGATATAGTGCGCGGCAGCGCGCCGTGTGAATAGTTTAATTCTAAAATAATTCCGGCCGATGTCAATCGCGCTTCACGCGCCGGTGCGTCGCCGCGATCCGCGCCACCTGCTCATAGATGCCGGTGAGCAATTCGAAGGTGCGCGCCGCTTCCGAGAGCCGCGTGTCGAAATCGGGCACGTTCGACAAGGCCTGCACCAGCAGCGTCTTACGCAGCTTGGCATAGTGGTCGGTGACCTCGATGCCGCGCTCGCTCGCCCTATAGGTGACGCCGGCGCGCCCGCTTCCCGACCGGCGCACCAGCCCGGCCTTGATCAGCTTGCGCAGGCTGTACTGGATATTGGGAATGTCGTCGCGATTGGTCATCCAGGCCAGATCCTTGATGCTTTTCGGCCGGTCATGCATGCGGATGATGTGGAGCAGCGCGTTTTCAGGCCCGCTCAGCTGGTGCTCGATCACCGAGCCCAAGCATTCCTGTTGCCAGCGGCCGAAGCCTTCATAGGCGCGCATGAGGGAATATTCGGCCTCGGTCACTTCGATCTCGAACGGCGTGTTGGCGAGATGCCAGCGCCGGTCGAGACCCTCGCCGCTCTTTTCCTCAGGCTTCTTCTTATGCGCCATGGCCGCTTCTCTCCTGCAGGCGTCCAGGATGCCGAAGCCGGCCGGTTGCGTCCACATCGATTTTATAATAGATTTTCTATCATAAACTATAAACATACATACTGGTGGAGGAAGTCGAATGGCCCGATCGCCCAACCGCATGTTCGCCAAGGACCAGTTCCTGCTCGGCACTTTCGCGTCCAACTGCTCGAGCGGCATGACCGTCACCAAGGTCGCGGAGCGCTGGGACAACAGCTGGGAGAACAATCTGAAGCTGGCCCGGCTTCTCGATCAGGCCGGCATCGACTTCATGCTGCCCATCGCGCGCTGGATCGGTTATGGCGGCGAGACGAACTTCCATCACAACGTGCTGGAGACCATCACCTGGGCGGCGGGGCTCCTCGCCCATACGCAGGACATCACCGTCTTCGCCACCCTCCACACCGCCGCCAATCACCCGGTGGTCTCGGCCAAGCAGCTCGCCACCATCGACCGCATCAGCCGCGGCCGTATCGGCCTCAACATCGTGGCCGGCTGGAACAAGCCCGAATATGAGGCCTTGGGCCTGACGCTGCCGGACAAACATGAAGTGCGCTACGGCTATGCGCAGGAATGGTTCGACATCGTGCGCGCTTTATGGCGCGAGGATGAGAGCTTCGACTGGAACGGGACCTATTTCCAACTGAAGCAGGTGCTCGGCGAGCCCAAACCTTTGAGCCCGGTGCCGATCATCAACGCCGCCGGTTCCGGCGAAGGCCGCAATTTCGCGACCCGCAATGCCGATTTCCTGTTCACGCCCGCCATCGATCTCGCCCGCTCGAAAGACGAGATCGCCCAGCTCAAGGACATGGGCCGCGCCAATAAGCGCGATATCGAGGTGCTGACTTTCGCGCATGTCGTCTGCCGGCCGAGCGAGCAGGAGGCCAAGGACTATCTCGAGCATTTCGGCCGCACCCATGCCGACTGGGATGCCGTCGACAATCTGGTGCGCCTGCAATTCGCCCATGCGCAGTCCTTTCCGCATGATCTGCTGGCGCTGATCCGTGACCGCATGGCCGCCGGTCATGGCGGCTTCCCGCTCATCGGAACCCCCGAGCAGGTCGCCGACGGTATCATTTCGCTGCACGAGGCGGGCTTCAAGGGCACCACTTTGTCCTTCGTCGATTATGTCGAGGAATTCCCCTATTTCCGCGACACTGTCCTGCCGATCCTCGCCGCGAAAGGCCTGCGCCAGGAACATCGCGCGGTCGCCGCCGCGTAACGGTAAACCGAAAAACGCTTTAGACTTGAAATAATTTCCGGCCCGGCCCTACAATCGCTGTGAGCAAAGAAAGAGGGCACATGGCGGAACAGCGAGCACTCGTCACGGGCGGCAGCCGAGGCATCGGACGCGCCATCGCCATGGCGCTCTCGGGCCTGGGCCATGACGTCACCATCATGGGCCGCTCGGAAGCGACATTGGCGCAGGCGGTCAAGGACGGCGCCGCCAGGCGGGCGTTGAGTGTCGACGTCACCGATGAGAAGGCGTTGAGCCGGGCGGTCGCCGAGAGTGGGCCCTATCATATCCTGATCAACAATGCGGGCGCCGCCGAATCCGCGCCCTTCTCCGCAACCGGCCTCGACCTCATCCGCCGCATGATGGCGGTGAATGTCGAAAGCGCCTTCATCGCGTCACGCGCCGCACTTCCCGGCATGACCACGCTGGGCTTTGGCCGCATCGTCAATGTCGCCTCGATCGCCGGCCTCAAGGGTTATGCTTATGTCTCGGCCTATTGCGCGGCGAAACATGCCGTGATCGGCCTGACCCGCGCTTTGGCGGCCGAACTCGTCAAGACACGCATCACCGTCAATGCGCTCTGCCCCGGCTACACCGACACCGATCTCATCGCCAATGCCGCGGCGGCGATCTCCGAAAAGACCGGACAGCCGAGCGAAAAGGCGATCGATCATTTCGCCAGGACCAATCCGTCCGGCCGGCTGATCACGCCGGAGGAAGTGGCCAATGCGGCTCTGTGGCTGTGTTCCGACGGCGCCTCCGCCATAACCGGCCAGGCCATCACCATTGCGGGAGGCGATCCGTGACCGCGCCCGAAGAACAGCCTCCCTTGTGGATCGATGCCGAGACGACGGTGGCGGCGCGGCCCGCCGATCACAAGATGGAGCTGCGCCTGTGGCTGCGCCTTCTCTCCTGCTCGCGCCTCATCGAAAACGACATCCGCCGCCATCTCAATGCCGAGTTCGATTTCAGCCTGCCGCGTTTCGACATCTTGGCGCAGCTCGACCGCGCCGATGAAGGCCTGGTGCTGGGCGAGGTGTCGAAGCGGCTGATGGTTTCGGCCGGCAACATCACCAGCCTGGTCGAAGGCCTCGTCAAATCGGGCCACATCACCCGCACCACCTCGAGCGGCGACCGCCGCGCCCAGGTCATAAGGCTCACCGACAAGGGTAGGCGCGAATTCCGCCGCATGGCCAAGGTCCATGGCGACTGGATCGCCAGATATTTCGAGCATCTGTCGCAAAAGGACATCGACAAATTGATGGATCTCCTGGCCTCTCTCAAGGACTCGACGCGTGAAACCATCCTGGCGAGGCAGCAGCCATGAACCGGACCCATGCGGTGATACCGCCTTTGAGCGCCTACAAGGCCCGCCATGTGCTGATGACGGTGGCGGAGGGTGTCGCCCATATCACGCTCAACCGGCCGGAGAAGAAGAACCCGCTCACTTTCGACTCCTATGATGAGCTCACCGCCATCTTCGCCGCTGCCCGCAAGGACGAGACGACCCATGCTTTTGTGATCTCGGGTGCCGGCGGTAATTTCTCCTCCGGCGGCGATGTCATGGAGATCATCGGGCCGCTCACCGAGATGAACGTGCCGCAATTGCTGCGCTTCACCGAGATGACCGGCGATCTGGTCAAGACGATGCGCGCCTGCCCGCAGCCGATCATTTCCGCCATCGACGGCATTTGCGCCGGCGCCGGCGCCATCATCGCCATGGCCTCGGATATGCGGCTCGGCACCGAAGCAGCGAAAGTCGCCTTCCTGTTCAACCGCGTCGGCCTCGCCGGCTGCGACATGGGGGCTTGCGCCATGCTGCCGCGGATCATCGGCCAGGGCCGCGCCGCCGAGCTGCTTTATACCGGCCGCGCGCTGGGTGGTGCCGAAGCCGAGCGCTGGGGTTTCTTCAACCGTCTCGTCGATCCGGCAAGTCTGCTCGAGGATGCAACGAAGCTCGCCCGCCAGCTTGCGTCCGGCCCGACCTTCGCCAATGGCATGACCAAACGTATGCTGCAGGCCGAATGGGCAATGAGCATCGATGATGCGGTGGAGGCCGAGGCGATCGCCCAGGCTCTGTGCATGAAGACCGAGGATTTCCGCCGCGCCTATGAGGCTTTTGCCAACAAGCAAAAACCTGTCTTCAAGGGCGATTGAGCATGACCGACCGGAGCTTCCTCGCCTGGCCGTTTTTCGACCAGAAGCATCGTGATCTCGAAGCCGAAGTTCTCGATTTCGCCCGCCATCAGGTGCCGGGACTTGTCGACCATCATGATCCCGATCAGTCCTGCCGCCGGCTCGTCGCCGCTCTGGGCGACAGCGGTCTCTTGCGCCATGCGGTGACCGCCCCCTTCGGCGGGCACGCCGAAAAATTCGACGTGCGCTCTTTGTGCCTCATCCGCGAGACCCTCGCTTTTGCCGACGGGCTCGCCGATTTCGCTTTCGCCATGCAGGGCCTCGGCACCGGTCCCGTCACCTTGTTCGGCACCGAGGAGCAGAAGCGCAAATGGCTGCCGTCCATCGCGCAAGGCACGGCGATCTCGGCCTTCGCTCTGTCGGAGCCGGAAGCAGGTTCGGATGTGGCGGCGCTTGCCTGCACTGCCCAGCCCGACGGCAATGAGCATGTCGTCATCGAGGGCGAGAAGACCTGGATCTCCAATGGCGGCATCGCCGACCGTTATGTCGTCTTCTGCCGCACCGGCGAGGCGCCGGGTGCCCGGGGCCTCAGCGCCTTCATGGTCGAGGCGGACACGCCCGGTTTCTCGATCGCCGAACGCATCGAGACCATCTCGCCGCATCCTTTGGCGCGCCTGCGTTTCGACAAGTGCCGGATTCCGATCGGCAACCGCATCGGCAAGGGCGGTGAAGGGTTCAAGATCGCCATGTCGGTGCTCGACATCTTCCGCTCGACGGTGGGCGCCGCCGCTCTCGGCTTCGCCCGCCGCGCTCTCGACGAGGCGCTGATCCATGTGTCGAGCCGGCGCCTGATGGGCGGCGTGCTCGCCGATCTCCAGATGGTGCAGGGCCAGATTGCCGACATGGCGCTCGACGTCGATGCCTCCGCTCTGATGGTCTATCGCGCCGCCTGGACCAAAGACCAGGGTGCCGAACGTATCACCCGCGAGGCGGCGATGGCGAAATACACCGCGACCGAAGCGGCGCAGCGGGTGATCGATACCGCCGTGCAGCTGTTTGGCGGGCTCGGCGTCAAATCGGGCTCACGGCCCGAGCAGCTCTACCGCGAGATCCGCGCCTTGCGCATCTATGAAGGGGCGAGCGCAGTGCAGAAAGTCATCATCGCGCGTTCTCTGCTCTCTCCGACCACGAAAGCTTGATCATGACCGTGTCGCTCGCCCGCGAAGATGGCATCGCCATCATCACCATCGACAACCCGCCGGTGAACGCCACGTCGCATGCCGTGCGCCAGGGCCTCGCGGACGCCATCACGCGGATCGCCCAAGACACATCGCTCTTCGGCGTCATCCTCGCCTGCGCCGGCAAGACCTTCGTCGCCGGCGCCGATATCCGTGAGTTCGGCAAGCCGCCGCTGCCGCCGTCCTTGCGCGACGTGATCGCCGCGCTGGAAGCGCTCGCCATCCCCGTCGTCGCCGCCATTCACGGCACGGCGCTGGGCGGCGGCTTCGAGCTGGCGCTCGGCTGCCACTATCGCGTGATGGCAAAAACCGCCTTTGTCGGCTTGCCGGAAGTGACGCTCGGCATCATCCCGGGCGCCGGCGGCACCCAGCGCCTGCCGCGCCTCATCGGAATGACCCCCGCCCTCGACATGATCACCTCCGGCCGGCGCGTGGCGGCGGCGGAAGCACTGCAGCTCGGCATCGCCGACCGGATCGCGGAAGGCGATATCCTCGCCGAAGCGCGCGCTTTCCTCGCAACAAAACCGCCGGTCAGACGGCTGTCCGGCCTCGCCGCCGCATCTGCGGACTTTGCCGCGTTGCGCAAGCAGGTGAAAGCGCGCGGCCAGATCAGCCCGGTCCGCGCTTTCGACGTCCTGGAACAGACCGCACATCTCGATTTCGCGCAAGGCATGGCGCGCGAGGCGGAAGTCTTCGCCGAGCTGCGCAATTCCGAGCAGGCGCGGGCACTGCGCCATATCTTCTTCGCCGAGCGTGAGATCGCCAAAATCCCCGAGGCCAACGTGAAGCCACGACCGGTGGCGCAACTGGGCGTCATCGGCGGCGGCCTGATGGGAACCGGCATCGCCGCGGCGGCGCTGCTGTCCGGCCTTTCCGTCACTTTGCTCGAGCGCGACCAGCCGTCGGCCGATCTCGCCCGCGACCGCACATTGGGCCTGCTCAAGGCTTCGGTCGAACGCGGCAAACTCGCGCAAGCCGACTTCGACCGGATCGCCGCCGGCGGACTGCGTACGACGCCTGAGATCGCCGATCTCTCTTCCGCCGATCTGGTGATCGAGGCGGCCTTCGAGGATCTGGGCGTCAAGCAGGCGATCTTCCGCGATCTCGACAAGGTCGCGAAGCCGGACGCCATTCCCGCCACCAACACC
>NNBT01003604.1_pt1 | contig 10190 bp, 11 predicted proteins | sample 1173831 | NCBI WGS metagenome assembly NNBT01 (sample SAMN07173936, study PRJNA388173) | plant metagenome | isolation source: symbiotic tissue sample KVJ10 | place: Norway: Troms, Kvaloya island | reverse complement strand
AAAATTTAAAGAAACTTTGGGTAGAATGTGGGTCCAAATATGGCACAGCCGAATCCTTTGATGCCATCCAGAGTAAGGCTCAGGGCGAATTTTTTGCCGTAACCGTTGAAGGTAAATTTGCCAACGGCGATCAGAATTTTATCCTGGGTTTTAATAAAATGCAAAAAATTGTGGGGATTTTCCTCGCGCCTTCCAAAAAAGTAACTACCTATTTAAAACCAACTTATGTTGATACAGGCCTTTATGTAGAAAAATCGGTATATATCGGTCCTGCGGGTAAACAGTTGGCTGCCATTATTACCACACCGAAAAATGTTAAAAATTTCCCGATGGTTGTTTTTGTACATGGTTCTGGTCCTGGTGATATGGACGAAACAGTAGGGGCCAATAAACCTTTTAAAGATTTAGCCGGTGGACTGGCTTCTAAAGGGATTGGTTCCGTTCGTTACGTGAAAAGAACACTCATTTATCCGAATGAATTTGCTGGTCCTTACACAGTAAAAGAAGAGGTTTTGGACGATGCTGGTGCCGCTATTGCTGTCGCCAAAACAACTGTTGGCGCAGACCCGAAAAATGTTTTTGTATTTGGGCATAGTTTAGGAGGAATGTTAGCGCCTAAAATGGCAACACTTTCGCCCGATTTGGCTGGAATTATTTTAGCAGCTGCACCCGCAAGAAAGTTAACGGATATTATTGTTGACCAAAATCAATATATGTTTGATCAGGCCAACGATACTACAGCTGCCTTTAAAAAACAATTGGCAGATGCCATGACAGAAATTGATAAAAGCAGGATTTCTCAATTGGGAACTACCATAAAACCTGATTCTGTTATTTTAGGGCTACCTGCAAAATACTGGACAGATTTAAACAGTTATAACCAGGTTGCTGTAGCAAAGACTTTGTCGAAACCGCGTATCTATATTTTACAGGGTGGAAATGATTTTCAGGTAAACAAAACAGATTTCGATTTGTGGAATGAAGCTTTAGGGAAGAAGAAAAATGTAACCCTTAAATTTTATCCGGATTTAAACCATTTGTTAAGTTCGCAGAGCGGAAAAGGGACCATGGCCCAATACCAGGCGGCTGCAAGTGTTTCTGATGTTTTGGTGAACGATCTTGTACTTTGGATTAAAGCAAAATAACGGCATTACAGGCATCATGTGAATGATCAAAGCTCCGAAAGATCGGGGCTTTTTTTATGCCTTCCTGAAAATTAATAAAAAACAATTCAAAAAATAAGCGGTTTAATTTAGAGAATCTCATCTAAAACCCCTTTATTATGGCAAAGAATAAAATCACTTTAAAAGGAATCTGGACTGTTTTAAAAGCTTCATTTACAGGGTTTACTGATCATAAAGTAACCAAGTTAAGTGGCTCACTAGCTTACTACACCGTTTTTTCTATGGCTCCTTTATTGGTGGTGATAATTTCTTTATGCGGTATATTTTTAGGTAGGGAAATTGCCGAAGGTCAGGTTTACGCACAGTTGGAAGGCTTTTTAGGAAGAGAGTCGGCTACTTCTTTACAACAGCTGATTAAAAATGCTTATTTGGACGGAAAAAGCACTATCGCTCTAATTATTGGTATTTTTACGTTATTACTGGGAGCTACTACTGTTTTTGGTGATATTCAGGATTCCATCAATACCATCTGGGGCTTAAAACCAAAACCAAAAAGGGGCTGGGTAAAGATGTTACAGAATAGATTTTTATCTTTTTCGGTAATCATCAGTTTAGGCTTTGTACTATTGGTTTCACTTGCCGTAACTTCCGTATTGGATGCTTTTAGCAGCCGTTTACAGGCCAGATTTGCCGAAGTATCGGTAGTCGTATTTTACATCGTTAATCAGGTGGTTACCCTTGCCGTTATCTCTTTAATATTTGGGGTGATCTTTAAGGTATTACCTGATGCAATTATCAAGTGGCGCGATGTTATTGCCGGCGCAATTGTAACGGCAGTGCTCTTTATGATCGGTAAATTTGCCATTTCAATTTATATTGGGCAAAGTAACGTAGGGGGCACTTATGGTGCAACAGGATCATTGGTAGTGGTGCTTCTATGGACTTATTATTCTTCTATCATTTTATATTTTGGCGCTGAATTTACCAAGGCTTATGCAGTTGCTTTCGGGTCGGAGATTTATCCTTCACATTATGCGGTTACCACGAAAGAAATTGAAGTAGAAACAGAGGGGAGATCTATTCAGGATAATCATCCTGAAATTAAAGAAGAGGTAAAAAAATCATAAATTATTCTCCCCAGGCGGTAATAATCAATTTTCTTTGCCCACCACGGTTGCGGTGTTCGCAAAGGTAAATGCCCTGCCAGGTGCCAAGAGCTAATCTGCCATTTTTGATAGGAATAGTAACCGAACTTCCTAATATTGCCGATTTTAAATGGGCAGGCATATCGTCTGATCCTTCGTAATCGTGCTCATAATCGGGATCATTTTCTTTAACGGTTTTATTAAAGAACATTTCAAAATCCATTCGGACCGTAGGATCAGCGTTTTCGTTAATGGTAAGTGATGCAGAAGTGTGCTGAATAAAAACCTGACAGATGCCGATATTAATCTTATCAAGCTGGGGTAAGGCATCTTCAACCTCATCGGTAATGATATGGAAGCCCCTTCTTCTTTCTCTAAGGGCTAATGCTTGTTGGTATATTTTCATTTTAATTAATCATTTTAAATTTTCGAAACAGATCTGAAATTTTGAGATTTTCAAATTCGTCAGACAGTGTCTGGCTTTTTCAATTCATAGATCTCTCCACTACGGTCGAGATGACGACGAGTGTATTTTAATTAATCCCAGGATTCTATTTCAAAAACTCCACATTCCAAATTTTCTCTGCCTTCCGGCCAATCAACCAAAAAGAAGCCGCTAGCACAGAGAAGAATAAGGCTTTATGCCAGCTGTCCCAAAAATATTCGAAATAGCGTGTGTACAGGTTAATGAAAAGAAATGTAATGCCGAATTCCCTTGCAATATCATCGTGGTTTTTTAAGCCAAATAAAGTGCTTACTACACAGATAGCAGCCGATATTAAGGCCCAATAAAACAAACTTAACTGCCTCACGGTATACCACTCTTCTAAGCTGGCGAAATTTCCGAATACTGATAAAGCCCAAAGCGATACAAACAAATAAACCATCCCAGCGATATAGGTAACCTGAAAGAAATTTTGCGTTTTAGGAATAGCTTTCATAATGAACGATGCTGCAGTTAGCGTCGCTCCAAAAACAACAAAACGTAAAGGATAATTCATGCCCAGAAAGTAATAATTCCACCTGCTTAGGTACCCTGTTTCGGTACCAAACCAGGCGCCTAAGGAGATTAAAGCAAAAATCCAGATCAACCTTGAATTGAAAATAAAACCTAAAGCACCATAAATAAATACTGAAGCCAGTATCAGAATAGAGAAATTACCTGAACCATTATCAAATGCCTTTCCGAAATAAGCAACGGCATTTGCTGTAAGTAAAATCGCCGAAAAAACGATGGCTTCGTTACTGAACTTTAAATGTGCGAGCTTCTTTTTTCGCCTGAAACCAAGGATATAAAGCCATGCCGCCAATCCACCAGAAACAATAGCAATTACAATATTTGGAGTATTGTAAACCCTTTTTAGGTAGTTTAATATCGAATTATCAATCAATAATGAGCCGAGCGCAATAAAACCACAAGCCAAAGCCACCCAAAAAGCATATTGCGCCAGGCGCAACCAATCGAAATTTTTAGCCTCGTAACTTTTACGGAGTTTATTTCCTGTTTCTTCGTTAATGATCCCATCGCTTTGCCACTGCTCAATCATATCATCAAGAAACTCACTCTTTTCTCTATCGACTTTCATAGGTTAGGTTATATACGAAGATAGCTTTTTTTAGTCCTTAGTCAAAAGTCCTCAGTCAGTAGTCTATATCGACTAAAAAATATGGACTAATGACTCCCGACTAATGACTCCGGGCTACCTAAATCACCTCTTTAATCTTCTTATTGTTCCCCACAATCCAGATGATATCGCCCGTATCGAAAATAAAGTCTGAAGAAGGATTCAATATCCGATCGGCGCCCCGTTCAATACCAACAATTAAAGCCTGGGCTTTTTCACGGATTCCTGCATTTCTGATGCTTAATCCATAAACCGGCGATTCGGCATGAACAACTACTTTTTGTAGGGTCATTTCTTTATTCGGGAAGTTGTCTTCTTCGGCAATTTCAGGCATATCAACTTCTAACAATGCTTTAACAGCTGCCAATTGATCATCTGCACCAATCACCAGTAATTTATCGTTAGGATAAAGCCTTTCGTCTCTTCCAGGTGTTGGAATATTATTCCTTCCCCGTTCAATTAACGCGATGTTTACGCCATATTTTTCCCTGATCATCAATTCAGTTAATGTTTTTCCAACTACTTCCGATTCTGGAGAAACCGTAAGTTCCGTTAAGTGGGTATCCCAAGGCAAAATATCAGGTTTTTGGTTTTCACGTGCATTTAAGTTTAACATAAAACGTCTTTCCAGTTTATCGTAAAACGATTGAAGTTTTCTGGAAAAAATTACCATGCCCAGAATGATCAATCCAAGTGCAATCATTGCTGCCACCCAGGTATCAAAAAACTCGTACATCAAAAAGCCCACAAAGAAAATCCCCAATGCAACCCTGAAAAATTCGATCGCAATCAATGGTCCACGGGTATATTTTTTGTTTAACCAAAGGTGAGAATAAGCTGTCCTTTGAATCCTTCGGATGGATAATGCCCATAAAAATGGCGACATCAGTATAAACGATACCGCCACGCTGATGATAATAGAAGTTAAACTGTTGGCAATATTGCTCACAATAAAGGGCTGCACGTACCGGTAAGCTAAAAATATGATCGCAATAATAATTACCGAATGGATGATGGTATTAAAGATATATGATCGCAATAAAACCTTCCAATCGCTTAAGGTGGTAATACCTTCGGTACTCGAACTGTACCTTTCAATCCCATCTAACCATTTTTTTGGTAAAACGCGGTTTAAGTATTGATAAAAAGGCTCTGATAGTTTGATAAGGTAAGGAGTGGTAAAGGTTGTGATGGCCGCTGCAGCCACTGCGATAGGGTATAAGAAGTCGCTGGTTACTTTAAGGGTTAAGCCCAACGAGGCAATGATGAAGGAGAACTCCCCAATCTGCGCCAAACTCATACCCGATTGTACCGAGGTTTTAAGCGGCTGACCAGATAATAATGCACCTAATATAGTAAAGATGATTTTGCCAAAAATAATCACGGTAGTAGCCACTAAAATTGGGACTGCATATTTAACCAGCATAGATGGATCGATAAGCATCCCAACTGAAACAAAAAATACCGCTGCAAATAAATCCTTTACTGATTTGGTTAAATGTTCGATCCGCTCGGCCTGAGTAGTTTCGGCTAAAATGGAGCCCATAATAAATGCACCAAGGGCAGGAGAGAAGCCGACTTTATCAGCTAGTAAAACCATTACCAAACATAAAGCCAATGATACTACCAACATGGTCTCATCATTCATTAATTTCTTGGTGGCTTTAAGAAAAGAAGGAACTACAAATATTCCGCCCAAAAACCATAGTACAAGGAAAAAGGCCAGCTTTAAAATGGAATATAACATTTCTGTACCGGCTGATTGCTGACTAACCGCCAGGGTAGAGAACAGTACCAATAAGAGGATAGCAACTAAATCTTCAACAATCAAGACACCGAACACCAGGCCAGCAAATTTTTTATGTTTTAAACCCAGTTCTTCGAAAGCTTTAATGGTGATCATGGTTGACGAAATGGATAAGATCCCCCCTAAAAATAAACTGTCCATATCTTTCCAGCCCATAGCTTTCCCCACAAGATAGCCGGCCAGGATGATAAATAAAACTTTTACAATTGCTGTAATGGAGGCAGAGCCACCCACCTTAACCAGCTTTTTAAAACTGAATTCTAAGCCTAAGCTGAACAAAAGGAAAATTACTCCTATTTCGCCCCAGATGTTAATACTTTTGGTATCGGTAACGGAAGGAAAAAAATCTAAGTGAGAACCAACCAATAAGCCGGCCAATATATAGCCCAAAACGAGGGGCTGTTTTATTCTTTTAAATATAAGTGTGGTTATCCCTGCTGCGGCAAGGATTAAGCCTAAATCGGCAATTAAATCAGGTAAATGCATCTATAAAAAATGGGTAATGATGTTAAATAATCTATTTCCGGACATTTTATTTGCCCGACATGTATTAAAATTTCAATAAAATGAAATTACTTACCAAAAAACATGTTTTGGATAGAGCATCTGAAACAGGCACCAATAATTATATTTTAATCTCTTGATTATAAATTGGTTGCTAACAGGTTTATTCTTTAAAAAAAGGAACAGCAAAAAAGACAGGAGGATACAGGCACTTGAAGCTATTTTTACAATAGAACTTTTAATAAAATCCTTTTGTAAACTTTCATTATCCTGATTAAAACCAAGATTGATCCTGATGTTTTTTTTACAGGTAAAGAAACTGATTTTAGTGTTTTTTAATGCTGCATCATTTCTTTTTTCCTGCGATGCGATGGCCGCAAAATTTATAGAGATAGAAAGAAATAAGATGATGTAAAAAAGCCTCATTGCCGCTAATATAACGAAAATAAGGCTTTTTTGAAAGGAAAAACTGATTAAAACGAGCTTTGACTTTTAATTTTAATACCCATTTGACATCAGGTACACAGCATGTTATTCTAAAAAATATTGATTAAATTTGTTATACATTGAAAAAATAAATCTAATGAAAGAAGTAACCATCAAATATAAAAGTAATAAAACGCTGGAGGCACTTAAGGAATTGGGTAAATATTTAAATTTCTCTGTTTCTGATCATAAAATTAAAACAGTGGCGGAAAAAGATAACAGCATTAACGGCATTCCCATTATCGTTGGAGATGCAAAAATAGACATTGCTGAACTACACGATATCTTTACTGGAAAGAATCTCAATGCCTGGGAACTGAGAAATAAAGCATGGCAAAGGAAAAAGTAATTTGTGATACTGATGTATTGATAGATTATTTTGATAGAAATAAAAATCGAAATGCATCTGCAATGGCGATATTAGAAACGCATATCGGGTTGGATAATGTGATCATTTCGTCCATTACCAAAATGGAGTTGTTGTTTGGCGCTACCAATAAACTTGATCTTGGCATTATCAATAAAAAATTAAGCAGGTTTAGTGTCATTTTGATCAATGAAAGGGTAAACCTTACTGCCATTGGTTTAATGCAGGATTTTAAATTAAGCCATGGTCTTGCAATAGCCGACTCATTAATTGCAGCTACCGCAATTGAAACTAAATTAAGACTGTTTACTTATAATTTAAAAGATTTTAAATTCATTAATGATCTGACTTTATATTCAGAAAAATAAATCTACCCCTTAAAATAAGCTAAAGTAGCTTCCTTATCTTTTTGTAACTGAATGGTTAAAGCTTCTAATCCGGTAAATTTTACATCATGGCGGAGGAACTTTAAAAAATTCATCTTGATGTCCTGTCCATAAATTTCCTGGTTAAAATCAAAAATGTTCACTTCGATATTCCTGGTCATCCCGTTAATGGTTGGACGCTGCCCGATATAGGCCATACCTTTGTAAGTCCGAAGTCCGGAGTCCGAAGTCGGAAGTCCACTTGTCGATTGCAAATCCTCTTTAAATTCTGGGCTCATCTCAACTGTTACGGCGTAAATGCCATCGCCTGGAATCAATTTGTAGGTTTCTTCGACGAAGATATTTGCTGTAGGGAAGCCAATTGTTCTGCCGATTTTGTCGCCCTTAATTACCCTGCCGAAGATGGAAAAGGGATAACCCAGATAATCGTTGGCCAAACCAACATCGCCGGCTAAAAGCGCCTGACGGATTTTAGTCGAGCTTACAGCAACATCATGGATATCCTGCTCCATAATTTCCTCAACAGTAAAGCCAAAGTGTAAGCCGGCAGCTTTTAAATCACTCAAATTACCCGAACGGTCTTTCCCAAAGCGGTGATCGTAACCAATAATGATGTGTTTAGTTCCAATATTATTAACAAGGGTGTTTTTGATATAATCTTCTGGCAGCTGATTGGAGAAATCGCGGGTAAAAGGAGTAATAATCAAATGATCTACGCCTAAACTTTTTAAAATTTCAGCTTTTTCATTAATGGTATTGATCATCTTCAGATCCTGGTTTTCAGGGTCGATGATCATTCTTGGATGGGGGAAAAAAGTTAAAATTACACTTTCTCCATTCTCTGCCTTTGCTTTTTCTACCAGTTGTTTAATGATTTTTTGATGTCCAAAATGTACACCATCAAAAGTGCCAATGGTAACAATGGCATTATCTAATTTTTTAAAATCCGAAAGGTTATTGTATATCTTCAATGGTAAAATCTATTTTATTGATCTGGGTTTTTGCATGAGGGATGGAAGCGGTATCCCCCGATTTTTCATCGGGGATTTAGCGTACAGCCCGACCCTTTGCGTAGCTTAGGGGCATGCCCAAATTTTTATTGTTTATTAATGTAAAGCGTGGCGTTTTACTACCCCGCCTTTTAAATCGGCAATTTGTTGTTGTATCACAAAGGCATCCTGATCAATCTGTCGGATAGCGGTTTGCAATTTGCTCATTTCCAGCTTGGTAACTACGGTGAAAATAATATCGATATCTTTCTTTTCCCCGTAACCGCCCTCACCTTTATAAATGGTAACTCCGCGTTTCATTTCGTTGATAATGAACCCTTTAATGGCTTCCTGGTGTTCTGAAATGATGGTTACACCTGTGTATTGTTCTATACCATTTACAATGAAATCAATAGTGCTGGATGCTGATAAATAAGTTAAAATAGCATATAATGCCGTCTCGATATTCAGAAAATAGGCTGCGAAAGCAAAAATAATGATATTTAAAATCAGGATGATGTTTCCAACGGTTAAAATGCTGTTTTTACTGATGTAAAGTGCTAAAACCTCTGTTCCATCAATTACACAGCCACCACGCATGGCCAAACCGATTCCTCCACCTAAAAATAAACCACCAAAAAATGCGATAAGCAATTTATCATGCGTAATGGGCTGGAAAGGCAGAACAATCAAGGCTATAGAAAGTGCTGCAATAGCAATGGCTGTTTTAAGTGCAAAACCTTTGCCAATCTGCCGGTAACCTAAAATAACGAACGGGATGTTAATGATGGCAATCAGGTATGATAAATTCCATCCTGTTAATGTGCTTAATAACAATGAAATACCAGTAACGCCACCGTCTATAAAATGGCTCGGCATTAAAAAGCTTTTTAGGCCAAAACACGCCGAAGTTACACCCGCAATAATTAAAAGAATTTCTTTTATAAACCTGGTGTGCCTGTTTTTGATGTGGTTCATGCTTCTGCTTCAGTTTTGGCTTCTTCTTTCTTGCTACGAATATAATTAACAAGTTCTAATACCTCAAACGCATCTTTAAGTAAAAAGTTTCCGCTACGGGTACGGGTAAGTTTAGATAGATAAGCGCCATTATTTAAAGCCTTGCCAAAATCGGATACCAGCGAACGGATGTAAGTGCCTTTACTGCATACAATCCTGAAATCGATTTCTGGAAGTTCGATCCTGGTGATTTCAAATTCTGGAACGTTTACAAAGCGCTTACGCAATTCAACCTCTTCGCCTAAGCGTGCTTTTACATATAAACGCTCTCCATTTACCTTTACAGCAGAGTGCGCTGGTGGATATTGCTCGATATCGCCAATAAAAGGTTTGCAGGCAGCATAAATTTCTTCCTCGGTAATGTTGCTAATATCGAAAGTTTCGTCTACCTCAGTTTCCATATCGAAAGATGGGGTAGAAGCGCCCAGAACCATCGTTCCGGTGTATTCTTTCTCCTCAGCCTGGAAGGTGTCTATTTGCTTGGTTAACTTGCCGGTACAGATGATTAACAGGCCTGTTGCAAGGGGATCTAAAGTGCCGGCATGACCAACCTTTAATTTTAGCGGTTTTAAAGAGTTACGGATTTTGCCAACCACATCAAATGAGGTCCATTTGTATGGTTTATTGATTAAAAGCAATTCGCCTTCAGCAAAACTGAAATCTTTAAATTTTGAATTTTCGGTACTCACAAATCTTTTTTGCGCAAAGATACGCATTCAATGTGGTTTACTTAATTTTTT
>NNBT01002861.1_pt1 | contig 10193 bp, 11 predicted proteins | sample 1173831 | NCBI WGS metagenome assembly NNBT01 (sample SAMN07173936, study PRJNA388173) | plant metagenome | isolation source: symbiotic tissue sample KVJ10 | place: Norway: Troms, Kvaloya island | reverse complement strand
CACTTCGCCGAAACGGTTTCGCGCCCAAATTAATACTTGGAGCAAATCCTTATCGCCAAAGTCTTCAACTTTGGCGGGATTTGCTCTAGCTGGCGCGGCCGCGATAGGCGGCGCTGACGGGAACCAGCAATATGCCCTTTTCGGCGAGCGAGCGCGCCCATTGATCGACCGCATCGATGGTGACTTCGAGGCCGGTTCCGGTGCCGATCGCGAAGCCCTTCTCGCGGGCCTCGGCTTCGAGCTCGGTCAAGGCCTGGTCGATGCCCTGATCGGTGGGATCGGCGTCGATCACCTTCACGCCATTGCGGACCGGCAGGCCGACAATCTGGCCGATCTGCGCCGACATGCTGCGGCTTGCCGCTCCGTCATCGAGGAAGACCAGGCCGCGCTTCTTCAACTCGGCGAAGACCGGCCGGAGCGCCTGGACCTCGGTGAGGAAACGCGCGCCCATGTAATTGGTGATGCCGGAATAGCCGGCGAAACGGCCCATATGCCAGGTGAGCGCGTCGAGATTGGCCTCGGCCTTCCCCTCCGCCATCAATGTCTTGGGCCCGGGATTGGCGGCCGGATAGCCGAAGGGCTCGAGCGGCAGCTGCAGCAGGATTTCATGGCCCTGGGCGCGGGCCTTGTTCACCTGCGCCTGCAGGTCCTCGCCATAGGGGGCGAAGGCAAAGGTCACTTCGCCGGGCAATGCCCGCACGGCCTTCTGGGTCAATTCGGCATTGAGGCCCATGCCGCCGAGCACGATCGCCACTTTCGGCATGTCGGAATAGATGATGCTGGCGGAGACCGGCCGCGCATAGACATTCTGCGGCTTCCGGTTGCCGTTGCCGATGCGCGGCAAGGTGCCGTAAGGGCCCTCTTCGCTCACTTCGGCGAAGGGCGCGGGCTTCAGGCTGCGGCGCGGCGAAACAATGATCGCCGCTTCGGTTTCCACCGTTTCCTGCGGCTGCGCTTCCAGGATCTCAACCTTCCGGCTATCGTCGTCTTCAGGCGGGTTCTCGGCCGGCTCGGCTTCGGCGGGTTCCGCCGACTCAGGCTTCGGGACTTTGTCGGTCGAGGCCGTCGTCAGCTCCATGACGGGAGGTATCTTCACCATCACCACCGGCTCGCCGGCATAGGGATGCGGGATACGGGAGAGGCCAAGAGCGGCAGCGGTGAGGAGGAGGGCCACCGAGACCGAGGCGGCCGACAGAGCGGACGGGCGCTTGGCCCAGAGCTTTTCCCAAGCTCCGCGCCGGCGCAAAGGCTGCCGCAGTTCGTTTCGCCGCATGGCCGAATCGTCTCCCTCCCGGCCATGCTGCGCCCGGAAGGGTTAATTTCGGGTTTACCTGTTGAATTACAATGGGAATTTCACGCGAGCACGGATCAGGACAGGCCCTGGAGGCGGGTTCACCCTCCGGCGCTGAATGCCGGCGCCGCAGCTAGCGGTTATATTCGATCTTCTTGCGCTTCTTCGGAACGTATTTGTACCCGCGGCTGGCCATGCAATCCTTCATGTACCGTTCGCGGGCGAGGGCAAAACCAACCACCCCGCCGGTGAGGCCATAAAGGATCACCTCTTTGGAGCCGCTCGCCTGCGACGAGCACTCCGAGTGAGCGATCTCGCTCGGCGTGCGCTTGTCGGGGACTGCCTTGGTGGCGCCGGCCGGCGCTCCGAAAGCCGGCAGAATGACCAGGCTTGCGAGCACGAGACAAAAATGGCCGGGCATGCGCTAGTTCCGCTTGCCGTCGCGGTTGGTCTTCTTGTTGCCGTCGAAGAAATTGTTGCGCGTATCCGCCTTGGCCGATTTCTTGGCCTTGCCCGCCTTCTTGCTCGCCACCCGCTCGAAGCCCCGGGCTTTCATGCAGTCTTTAATGTAGCTGTCGCGGGCGACCATCATGCCGATGACACCGGCGACGATCGTGCCGGCGATCACCTTGCCCGAGCCTTGGGCCTGGGTGGCGCATTCATCCTCGGCGATCTTGGCCGCCGAACGCGTGTCGGGGCCGACCTTCTTGTAGTCGGCAAAAGCGCTGTGGGGTTGCAACAATAGAACCGTGGCGAGGCCCGCAACCGCGAGCCGACCGGAAAGCCGTCCAAACATAAGAGATTATTCCCTTGGATTAGTTTTAGGGCCGCACCATAGCGAAGTTGCTCAGACGCTACAATGGCAAACAAAAAACGCGGCCGTTTCCGGCCGCGTCTTGAATTTCCCGTATGCGCTCTAGCTCAGTTGGCGTTGGTCTCGGTGCTGGCGCTGCCCGGCTTCTGATCGGGCTTCGCCGCTTCCTTCGGCTTGACGTTGCTCGCCACCTTCACGCCATGGAGCACGTCGATCGCCGCTTTGAGCTGCAGGTCCTTGGTCTTGTCGTCCGGCACATAGGCCGAGGATCCGCCGCCTTCGTCGCCGCCGCCTTCATTGGTGAGGTGGCCCTTGAGGCTCGCCTCACCCTTGGTGGAGGTGTCCTTGCCGAGGAGCTCCGGCGGCAGTTCCTGTTCGATGATGGTATCGGGATCGATGCCCTTGGCCTGGATGGAGCGGCCGGCCGGGGTGTAATAACGCGCCGTCGTCAGGCGGAGCGCACCCTGGCTGCCGAGCGGGATGATGGTCTGCACCGAACCCTTGCCGAAGGACCGCGTGCCGATGACGGTAGCGCGCTTGTGGTCCTGCAATGCGCCGGCAACGATCTCGGAAGCCGAGGCGGAGCCGCCATTGATCAGGACGACCACCGGCTTGCCGTCGGAGCCGTCACCCTTCTGGGCGTTGAAGCGCTGCGTCTCGTCGGCATTGCGGCCGCGCGTCGAGACGATCTCGCCGCGATCGAGGAAGGTGTCCGACACCGAGATCGCCTGGTCGAGCAGGCCGCCCGGATTGTTGCGCATGTCGATGATGTAGCCCTTGAGCTTGTCGCCGGCGTCCTTGCGCAGCTGCGTGATGGCCTGGTCGAGGCCTTCCTGCGTCTGCTCGGTGAAGGAGGAGATGCGGATATAACCGACATCCTTCTGCGGGCCTTCGACCTCGAACTTCACCGACTTCACGCGGATGATGTCGCGCACCAGCTTGAATTCGAGCGGTTCCTTGGCGCCCTGACGGGCCACCGTCAGGGTGATCGGCGTGTTGACCTTGCCGCGCATCTTGTCGACCGCCTCGTTGAGGGAGAGGCCCTGCACTTCGGCGCCGTCGAGCTTGATGATGAGGTCGTTGGCCATGATGCCGGCCTTGGCCGCCGGCGTGTCGTCGATCGGGGCCACAACCTTGACCAGGCCGTTCTCCATCGTGACCTCGATGCCGAGGCCGCCGAACTCGCCCTTGGTCTGCACCTGCATTTCCTGGAAACGCTTGGCGTTCATGTAGCTCGAATGCGGGTCGAGGGAAGTGAGCATGCCGTCGATGGCGGCTTCGATCATCTTCTCCTCATCCGGCGGCTCGACATAGTCGGAGCGCACGCGGTCGAACACGTCGCCAAACAGATTGAGCTGCTTGTAGGTGTCGGAGTTGGACGCCGCGATGGCGCCGCTGAATGCCTGCCAAAGTACCGTCGCCGAGACAGCGCCTGCCAGAACCAAACCAACTGATTTCATCTTCATTTCAGGCCTCATCCTCGGGCTTGCGCGAAGCCGCCGATCCACCAGGGTGATGAATCGATCGCCTCGCCGTTCTTCCGGAACTCAATATATAGTACGGGCCGGCCATCTTGCAGCTGGTCACCCGTCAGCGTCCCCGGTGCGGCGCTTTTTCCCATTATTCCTACAGGCTCTCCGGCTCGCAGAAACTGTCCCTGCTCGGCCGTAATCTCACCCAAGCCTGCGAGGAGAACATGATAGCCGCCGCCGGTGTTCAAGATCAAGAGTTGGCCATAGGAGCGGAACGGGCCGGCAAATTCCACATGGCCGTCGGTCGGGGTGATCACCTGGGCATCGGCCCGGGTGGCGACGAATATGCCTCTCGTGGTCCCGCCGAAGCCGTCATTCGCGCCATAGGCCTTGAGGATCTGGCCCTGGGCCGGATATTGCAGGCTCGCCTTGATGTCGGCGAAGGCCATGCGCGGCTGGAGCTTCTTGGCGGCCTCGATGCGGGCCTGGGCCTCGGCCTTGGCCTTGAGCTCGGCCGCCGTCTTGGCTTCCGCCTCGGCCCTGGCCTTCTCGGCGGCTTCCGCCTTGAGCCGCTCCTCCTCCAGGGTGGCGAGGAGCTGCTTCATGTCCTTGGCCTTGGCGGCCAGGTCGCGGGCGCGCTGCTTCTCGGCCTTGAGGCGTTCATTGGTGTCGGCGAGCAGTGATTTCTTGCGGACCTGCAGGTCGGTCATCTCACGGCGCGACGACAGAAGGCGCGTGACATGGTCCTTGAGGCTCTCGCGCTCGCTCAGGGTCTGGGCTTGCAAGGTTTCGAGCCGGGCCAGCTGGGCGGAAAGGGCGGCCGCCTCCTGGCGCAGCTCCGGAACAATGGTCCCGAACATCATGGCGCTGCGCAAGGCGGAAAGAACGTCGGTCGGCTCGACCACCAAAGGCGGCGGCGGATTGCGCTCGATGCGCTGGAGGCCGGCGAGCAGCCGGGAAATCTCCTCGCGCCTGGCGGCGAGGCCGGTATGGATCTTCAATTGTTCGGCATCGAGCTCCTGCAGGCGCTCCTCGGCGGCGAGGATGGCGGCCTCGCGCGACTGGATCTTTTCGGCGAGCGCGATCAATTTCTGCGACAGCGCCGCCTGCTCCTGGACAATCGCCTCTCTTTCGGCGGCGATCTGCTGCTGGAGACTCTTGGACGCGTCGAGCTGCTGCTCGAGCGTATTCAGGTCATCCGTCGTCTGTGCCCAGGCAACCGGCATCAGGGCGGCAAAAGCCGCCATGGCCGCCAGCATCGGGCGCAGTTGCAGGAGTGATGACCTCATTGGGCGGGCAAGCTATCCAGGTGAGATGTCCAAAGTAGGGCTTCCGTAAGGCAATGCCTGTCCGCCCGCATCCGGACTCAAATGCGATGATAGGGATGTTTCACCAAAATGGTGACCGCCCGGTAAATCTGTTCGGCCAGCATGACCCGGGCGAGCCGGTGCGGCCAGGTCATGGAACCGAGCGACAGCAGAAGTCCGGCCTTCTTGCGCAAGTCCGGCCCATGGCCATCCGGCCCGCCGATGAGAAAAGCGAGCGACGACGTGCCCTGATCGAGATGGCGCTGGAACAGTTTGGCGAAATCGTCGCTGCTGATCGATTTGCCGCGTTCGTCGAGGACGACGGTGAATGCAGAATCGGGGATGGCGTCGGTGAGGAGGGCGGCTTCGGCCGCCATGCGGCCCGGCGCATCGGCGAGCTTCGATTCGGCGAAGTCGCGGACGGTAAATTCGGTTATCCCGCAGGAGCGGCCGAGGCCGCGGGCCCGCTTGGCATAGTCGTCGAACAATTCCAGCTCCGGGCCGGCCTTGAGCCGGCCAATCGCTAGAACGGCGAGCTTCACCCGCTCTTAAACCGCGACGCGTTCGTCGGGCGCGTGATCCGACCAGAGCTTCTCGAGATTGTAGAAGCTTCTGACTTCCGGCCGGAAGATATGCACGACGACATCGCCGGCATCGACCAGAACCCAATCGGCATGCGGCAGGCCCTCGACACGGAGGTCCTTGTGGCCCTCGCCCTTGAGCTTCTCGACCAGCTGGTCGGCGATGGCGCCGACATGGCGGTTCGAGCGCCCGGAGGCGACGATCATGCCGTCGGCGATGACGGCCTTGCCATTGAGATCGATGGTGACGATGTCCTCGGCCTTGGCATCTTCGAGATGGCTGAGGATAGAGGTGAGCAGAGGGTTCTTCGTCTTGCGCTTCGGCGCAGACTTCACCGCTACGGCGCGCTTAGGCGCGCCGGTTTTCTTGGGCGCTGTCAGTGTGGATGTCCTCTTCAATAAGGCAGTGCTTCATAGAGACTGCGTCAGTATCCTTCAGGGATTACGACACCCTAAGAATAGGTGTGTGAACGATTCTATTCAAGCACCTCGCTCATGACGCGGTCATGACGATTTGTTTCCGTTTCTTGGCGCGTTCGCGGATGGCGGTGGAGCTTTCTGACCGGAGCGGCATAGGAATAAAGCACCAAGCCGGGGGCGGCGCGCCGGGAAGCTCGCGCGCCTTTTCGGTGGCGATCCGCCGGCTCTCGTAGCGTAGCGCCGCCGGGCTCTCCAGCGCCCGCATGGCGAAGCCGGGGCGCGCCAGGATGGCGAGCGGAATGGTCGCGGGAATATCGGTCCAGTCGTTCCAGTGGTGCAAATGGGCGAAGCTGTCGGCGCCCATGATCCAGACGAAGCGGCCACGCTTGAGCACCGGCGCCAGAGCGGCGAGCGTCGCCGCGGTGGTGCGGGTGCCGAGCTGCGCCTCGAGATCGGTGACGACGAAACGCGGATGGCGCGCCACCAGCCGGGTGATCTTGAGGCGCTCGTCATAGTCGCGATAGTCGCCTTTGTCCTTCAGCGGATTCTGCGGCGAGACCAGCCACCAGACCCAGTCGAGCGCCAAGCGCTTCAGTGCATAAAGCGCCACGGCGCGATGGCCGCTATGGGCCGGGTTGAAGGACCCGCCGAATAGCCCGATGCGCTGGCCGGCGCCGAAGGGAGGGGGAACGATCACGCAAAGCTCATGGGCGGATCTGTCCCGTGCCCGACACCTGATATTTGAAGGTGGTCAGCTGCTCGAGGCCGACCGGGCCCCTGGCATGCAGCCGGCCGGTGGCGATGCCGATCTCGGCGCCGAAGCCGAATTCGCCGCCATCGGCGAATTGCGTCGAGGCATTGTGCAAGGTGATGGCGCTGTCGACCTCGGTGAGGAAGCGGCGCGCCGCCGCCGCGTCCGCCGTGATGATCGCATCGGTATGCTGCGAGCCATAACGGGCGATGTGGTCCATCGCCGCGTCGAGGCCGCCGACGACCTTCATCGAGACGATGGCGTCGAGATATTCGGTCGACCAGTCCTCCTCGTTCGCCGGCGTGACGCGCGGATCGGCGGCCTGGGTTTCGGCACAACCTCTCACTTCGCAGCCGGCATCGATGAGGGTGGTGATGAGCGGCTTCAGATGCGTCGCGGCGGCGGTGCGGTCGATGAGAATGGTTTCGGCGGCGCCGCAAATGCCGGTGCGTCGCATCTTGGCGTTGAGGACGATCTTCTTCGCCATGTTGAGCTCGGCGGCCTTGTCGACATAGACATGGCAGATGCCTTCGAGATGACTGAAGACCGGCACACGGGCTTCCTGCTGCACCCGCGCCACAAGGCTCTTGCCGCCGCGCGGCACGATGAGATCGACGGTGCCGTCGAGGCCCGACAGCAACAGCCCGACGGCGTCGCGGTCCATGGTCGGCACCATCTGGATCGCTTCCTTCGGGAGGCCCGCCCCGGCGAGACCGCGCTGCAGCGCCGCCACGATGGCGGCGGAGGAGCGATAGCTGTCCGAGCCGCCGCGCAGAATGGCGGCATTGCCGGATTTCATGGCGAGCGCGCCGGCATCGGCGGTCACGTTGGGCCGGCTCTCATAGATGATGCCGATGACGCCGATCGGCACGCGCACCCGGGCGATGTTCAGGCCGTTGGGCCTGGTCCAGCTTTCGGTGACATGTCCCACCGGATCAGGCAGTGCGGCGATCTCGTCGAGGCCTCGGGCCATCGCCTCGATACGGTCGGGCGTCAGTGTCAGGCGGTCGACGAAGGAGGATTTGAGCTCCTTGCTCTTCGCCGCCTCGAGATCGGCGGCGTTTTCGCGTGCGATGACCTTGGCGTCGGCGCGGATCGCTTGCGCCATGAGACCCAGCGCCTTGTTCTTCGTCGCCGACGAGGCGAGCGCCAGCTGGCGGGCGGCGCGGCGGCCGGCCTTGCCCATGGCGAGAAGGGCGGCCCTGGTGTCGGATGTGGATTCGATCTTGTTCATCAACGTGCTCCCGCCGTCATCACCAGGTCGTCCCGATGCACCATCTCATCGCGGCCCCGGAAACCCAGGGCGTTCTCGATCTCGCTCGTCTTGCGCCCGGCGATGCGCGCCGCATCGTCGCGGTCGTAGGCGACGAGGCCGCGGGCGATCTCGGTGCCGGCGGCGCTCACAATACTCACGGCGTCGCCCCGGGCAAAGCTGCCTTCGATGCGTTTGACGCCGGCAGGCAACAGGCTCTTGCCCTTGTTGAGCGCGGCGGCGGCGCCGTCATCGATATGGAGGCGGCCCATCGGCACCAGCGTGCCGGCGATCCAGCGCTTGCGCGACTGCAAGGGATTGGCGCCCGACAGGAACCAGGTGCAGGTCTCGCCCGTCTCGATGCGCTGGAACGGATGCAGCGCATGACCGGATGCGATCACCATGTTGCAGCCGGCGGAAAGCGCGATCTTGCCGGCCTCGATCTTGGTGATCATGCCGCCGGACCCCAAGCCCGATACCGGCTTGCCGGCCATGGCCTCGATCTCAGGCGTGATCTCGCTGACCTCGGGAATGAATTGCGCACCCGGCGTGCCGGGAGGCGCCGTATAGAGCCCGTCGATATCGGAGAGCAGCACCAGGCAGTCGGCCGACATCATCGAGGCGACGCGGGCGGCGAGGCGGTCATTGTCGCCATAACGGATTTCGGAGGTGGCGACCGTGTCGTTCTCGTTGATCACCGGCACGGCGCCGCGCGCCAGCAGCGTCGAGAGCGTCGAGCGGGCATTGAGATAACGCCGGCGCTCCTCGGTGTCGTTGAGCGTCACCAGCACCTGGGCGGCGACGATGCCATGCTTGCGCAAGGCTTCCGACCAGGCATGGGCGAGCGCGATCTGGCCGACCGCGGCCGCGGCCTGGCTTTCCTCGAGGCGGATGACGCCCGAGGCGATGCCCAGATTGCGGCGGCCGAGCGCGATGGCTCCCGACGAGACGATGATCACGTCCTGGCCGCGGGCGCGGGCCTTGGCCAGATCCTCGACCAGGGAGGCCAGCCATCCGGCCTTGATCGCGCCGGTCTTGCCGTCGACGAGCAGCGCCGAGCCGATCTTCACCACGATGCGGCGGGCTTTGTTCAGTCTCTGTGTCACGGCTGCCAGTTCTCGATCTTGACCTTGTCGCTCGTCTCGCCCTTTTCGGCGCGGCGGGTGTCGCTGATGACCTTGAGAAGCTTCTTCATCACGTCATCGACATTCTTGCCGGTGGCGCCCGACATTAGGATCGGCGTCTTGCGGATGCGGCGCTTGAAGTCGGCGAGCTTCTGGGCGAGGTCCTCCTCGGCGACCGCGTCCACCTTGTTGAAGGCGATCACTTCCGGCTTCTCGGACAGATGGCCGCCATAGGATTTGAGCTCCTTGCGGATGATGCGATAGGCGGCGGCGGGATCATCCGCCGTCACATCGATCAAGTGGAGAAGCACGGCGCAACGCTCGACATGGCCGAGGAACCGGGTACCGAGGCCGTGGCCTTCATGGGCGCCTTCGATGAGGCCCGGTATGTCGGCCAGCACGAAGCTCTGGCCCGCCGCGCGCACGACGCCGAGCTGCGGGTTGAGGGTGGTGAAGGGATAGTCGGCGATCTTCGGTTTCGCCGCCGAAACAGCCGCAAGAAGCGTCGACTTGCCGGCATTGGGCAGGCCCAGCAGCCCGGCATCGGCGATGAGCTTCAGGCGCAGCCACAGCCAGCGCTCCTCGGCGTCCTCGCCCGGATTGGCGCGGCGCGGCGCGCGGTTGGTCGAGGATTTGAAATAGGCGTTGCCGAAGCCGCCATTGCCGCCGCGCGCCAGGCGGACGCGGTCGCCGATCTTGGCGAGATCGGCCACCAGCGTTTCATTGTCTTCCTCGAAGACCTGGGTGCCGGCCGGCACTTTCAGCGTGATGTCGGGCGCATTGGCGCCGGCGCGGTCGCGGCCCATGCCATGGCCGCCGGTCTGCGCCTTGAAATGCTGCTGATAGCGATAGTCGATGAGGGTGTTGAGTCCGTCGACGGCTTCGATCCAGATGTCGCCGCCACGGCCGCCATCACCGCCATCGGGTCCGCCCATCTCGATGAATTTCTCACGGCGGAAGCTGACGGCGCCGGCGCCGCCATTGCCGGAGCGGATGTAGATCTTAGCCTGATCCAGGAATTTCATAATATTTGCCTAATTTCGTAAGCTTCAATTGTGGCGAATGTCCTTACGTAACTTGCCCGCAAATGACACCGAAAGCTCCTCATTCTCGACACAACCGACGGGCTTTTAGCACCCTTCATTGCTGAGTGTGACAGGGACAGTACACCAGCATGGGGA
>NNBT01002422.1_pt1 | contig 10205 bp, 8 predicted proteins | sample 1173831 | NCBI WGS metagenome assembly NNBT01 (sample SAMN07173936, study PRJNA388173) | plant metagenome | isolation source: symbiotic tissue sample KVJ10 | place: Norway: Troms, Kvaloya island | reverse complement strand
ATACCGGATGGTACCACCTGACCAAAGTTACGTACCGTAGCTCCTACGGGGAAATTATCCTTTTCGAGCTGCAATACCGATTTATCTAAAAGTAAGGCATGGTAAGCGTGGAAAGTACCTAAAATGCCACCGCCAACTACAATAAGATCGAAATGTTTATTCATTGTTTATTTATTTTTTGTGTGAGATGCTTTAAATAGCACCTTCATCGATGTTAATATATTTTAAAAATTATTCGTCATCCGATAGCTATCGGGTTGGGAATGACAAAACTGTTTATAAAAGCCACCTCAACTTCGTTACCATTAACAAATTCCAAATAAAAAAGTCGTCATTGTGAAGAGGAACGACGAAGCAATCATTCATGCTCTACGACCACAATAAAGATTGCTTCGTCGGCCGAAAAAGCCTTCTCGCAATGACGATAAATCTAGGATCATCACGTCCCCAACCTTTAACCATATAAGTAATGTAAGACACATATAAGCCCCTTATATGTCTTAAATGGTAAAATGAAAGCAGATATAAACCCATGCTTATTTCTCTGTCAAAACCAAGCCCTCCGCTTTCTGTAGCTTTTTATTGGTAGCCAATGTTTTCCTTCTGAAATAAATTAATGAAAGTACGCTGCACACGCCACCAATCAGCGGAACGGCAAACAAACACTCTTTAAAAAAGTGCATCCAGCTGATGTTGGTTTCGCCAAACTCGTGCAACATCAATACCGAAAAACTACCTACATAACCAATAGAATCGGCCACATACATAATAAAACCGATATTACTTTTATAGTGAAAATTGGCAATCATACGTTCAAAGAAAATCGCATTATACGGAATATAGGCCATATATAGTCCCATTCCCAGTAAAGCCATCCAGGTAACCGGCCCCATATATCCACGATCAAAAAAGAAGGTACTTACACCAATCAACAGGCAACCCGCAATAATCATGATATGGATCACGGTAAAGGCTTTGAGATTATCTTTAATCAGGATCAAAAGCCCCATCATCACCAGCACCACCACCGAAATGAGCGTATCAATCTGTGTATAAATATGGTTGTTATGGATACCAAGGCCATTCCAGATTTCTACCTCAAAATTATCGCGCATATCACGGATACAGGTTAGCAATACATAAATGATGATGGTTAAGATAATACCCGGCAAAAATGTGGTGATAAAGGCCTTCCGTTGGTTCCCATCCATCGGTACCCGCTTGGTTCGCAACTCCTGATCTTCTTTTGAAGGTGGTGGAATTACTTCCAAACAGAAAACGAACAGCAGCAGGGCAGGTAAAAATACCAGGCCCGTTAAAAAAGGCATCCAATAATCGCTTACTGATGCAAACGACATCAGAGAACGGGCCACGGTTTTCACAAAACCTGAAGCAAAAATTAAACTGATAGACATTAAAGCGCCCATAAACTCAGTTGTTTTTCTGCCTTCGAGGTAACTGAACACCAAACCCCAGATCATGCCCAGCGGAAAACCGTTAAGAAAGAGAAATATAATATTGTAAGGAGCAGGTACCAGCGCAAAACCAAGCAGGGCAAGCCACGAAAAAAGGATCAGAAAAATAATGCTCCTGGCGCGGTTACTTTTTCCCGATTCGGAAATAAAACGGATACCATAAAACTTACTAAGGGTATAGCCTACCATCTGTGCAATCACAAGCCAAACCTTATAATCAATGTGCAGAAATTCCTGATGCTCGAAAGTGGCCGAAGCAAAGGCTTTCCTAAACGCATACATACTGGTGTAACAACCAAAGGCTGCTACACCACCAATCACAGTAACCAGCCAATAGGGCCAGTGTTGTGCTTTTTTACGGGCAATATGAAGCAAGCTCATTGCATTATAAATTTAATATCCCGGCTACGGTATCATTGGATGCCAACCTATCTAACAAGATTAATCTAATTTCCATAATTATTAACATTAAAACACAATAGTAAACAATGTTTATTATTTGTAAACAAATGTTAAGTTATCAAATTGTTAAATCTGCCTGACCTGGGAAGCTTATTTGCCAAACGGCTCTAACACAGGCTTTCCCCGCCAGCTTTGCGGTTGTTGCAAGCCCATCAACCAGGCAAGTGTTGCTGCAGTATCGTAAGTAATGATTACATCTTTAATCTCGTGGTTTTTGCGCACGCCAGGACCAGAAATAATCCATGGAATCTGTACTTCATCAAGCGATTTACCTCCATGGCCTTTACCCGTTCCCCCGTGATCAGCGGTTACTAAAATAATGGTTTCATCGGCAATGCCTGCAGCCTTAACCGCATTTATAATTTTACCAATGCGCTGATCTACCAGTTCCAGTTGTTTGTAATAGGCGGGTGTACGGTGACCGATGGCATGTCCTGTATTGTCAGGTTCATCTAAATGCAGAAAAGTAAAATAGGGTTTTTCTTTTTTAATAATCGCGGCAGCAGTATCGGCACAAAAATCATCTTTTTCTTTACCGTTCACTACTATATTTACAGCTTCTTTCTCGAACAGGTAACCGATACCGTTCCAGCTATAAACAATAGCAGTTTTAGCGGTTTTTTTCTGATCCCTGATCACGCTGAATATCGTGGGGAATATGCCATAAGAAGTTTTGGTTACTGAAGGGATTTCGGGCACCTTGCTGTCCCACTCTGTGTAACCATGTTCGGTAGGCCCTGCTCCCATCAACAACGAAGCCCAGTTAACTGCGCTGGATGATGGCAGCACACAACGCGCCTTATCGGTCCACGAGCCATTGGCCATTAAAGCTTTAAGATTAGGCATATTGGCTTCCTGCAGGGCATAACCTCCAAAGCCATCGCAACCGATGAGGATGACATGTTTAATTTTTTTTGGCTGTGCCTGTGCACACACAGCAATGCAAAGCAGCAGAATGGTGCTTTTAAGAAATTTTTTCATATTTATAATTTGCCTGCTAATATAGGCTTGGTTTATAAAGATGAAGATAAAAATTTGTTAAGTATAAATAAACTTTGTTTACTAAATTGTTACTCGAAGAAATAAATTACCAGCATCAATGCCTTGGTATCGCCAATGTTAACAGGCGTATGCGAAAGCCTTCCGTCGAAAAGCATAGAGTCGCCTTTTTCGAGTATCACTTTCTTTTTCGCAAACTGGTATTCTACCCTGCCTTCAATCATGTATTTAAACTCAAAAGCTTCGGTTTTTACCATCGGACGGTGTGAATTTACTTCAAGCTCGAGCAGCACAAAATCGGCGGTAGAAAACTTGATGTTTTTGGTTAAAATACGCGAGTAATTAAAGCCAACGGCTTGTTCTTTTTCGAATTTCTGGTAATTATCCTTCCGTTTTACCAGCACAGGGGCATCTTTTTTATGAAAATTGATATCTTTAAAAAAGCTGTTTAAATCAATCTCCAGACTCTTAATAATGTCCATCAATACCATAAGCGATGGGATGGTCCTGCTGTTTTCGATCTGGGAAATAAGGCCTTTACTTACTTCTGCCTTATCTGCAAGTTCCTGAACGGTTATACCCAGTTCTTTACGTCTTTCTTTGATTTTTCCGCTTATCTGTAAAAGAATTTCTTCCTGCATGGTTAAAATAGAGATTAATAGCGCTAATGTATTATTTTATTCCTGTATTCTAAATGAAACATTACAATAGTTACACCTCACCATGTTTAAGGAAGTGGATTTACCTAAAATAGTGCATCCCTCTCCAAATGGAGAAGGAAAGCACAGACTTTGCTTTTAACCCGGCTGATAAGCATGAGTTAAAGAAAATTGGTAAGGATAAACTAACGGTAATGGCCGTGTACCCAATGGCGACCGCCATGAGGGCCAACAACATAGTAACCGGGTACCCAGTGGGCACGTGGCGCACGTGCGCTTACTACGCATGCACTAAAATTTAACGCCAAAACCAATAAGAGCAACGCATTTACAATCTTTTTCATAACCTAACCTTTTAAGTAAAAAAATAAATCAAGCTTTACGCTGTGTGTATAATTTGGACAGGTGCGTAATAAAAAAGTTTAATTGTTTAATTGTTTAATTGTTACAATAATTATTTCAATTAAAACATCTCCGTGTTTTCCGTGCATCCGTGGCCAATTAAGCAGAACGAATGATCCTTCGACTCCGCTCAGGATAACAGTTTGTGAAATGAAAAATCTATCTGGATAGATTTCTCCACTACGGTCGAAATGACGACCTTTCTATATAAATCCGGCGTGCGTTAAACAAAAAACGGCCTGACCTTTATCAGGCCAGACCTTTATATCTATTTCTTTAAAAAGATTAGAAGCTATACCTCAATCCCAATTGCATCTGGTAACGTGATGCAAAGAAATCTTTTGAGTAAGAAGTTACATCTTTTTGAGCAAAGGTATAAACCGGATAGGCTGTTGGTGTACCTGCCGTTTGAACTTTGATACCCATACTGGCCATAGAGTTATAAGTATTAGGAGAAAAATACTGGATTCCCCAATCTTTATTTAACAGGTTGGTTAGGTTAACAATATCGTAAGTTAAAGTAAGTACATGCGGGTGTTTTCCTTTTGCCACCTGAATATCCTGCGAGAAACGGAAATCAGCCTGAACATTCCAAGGGGTACGTGCACCGTTACGCTCTGTAAAATCGCCACGACGGGTACTTAGGTATTTATCACCATTAATGTAATTATCAAATGCTGCAGCCTGTGCAATTCCATCAGGTGTATTGGCAAAGAATTTCTGTGTTTCGCCTACAGCCGGCACATACATTAAACTTACGGTTTGTCCCGTTCCATTGATCCTTGTGTTCACTAAGCCCAATGAGTATGGCGAACCCGACTGACCGCTGAAGAACAACGAGAAGTTAGATACATATTTATTGTTTTTAAACCAATCTAACCTGTAATTGATGGTCGAGATAATCCTGTTGCGGATATCGAAGTTAGAATAAGCCAAACCTGGATTATTTGGATTAAGCGCCTGGTTTAACTGCCAGTTAGACTCCATCGAGTTACGGATACCATTGGCAATATCTTTCGACCTTCCGTAGGTATAAGCCACCATCATATCTAAGCCCATAGGAAGTGATTTACTTACCTGTGCTGTTAAACTGTATTTGTATCCTTTATCTGTATTTGATAAAAGGTAGGCATTGGTATATAAAGGATTAATTTTGGTACCTGAATAAATCGGCATCTGTTTCTGTGTATCATAAACCATGTATTTTGGATTATCTACATAGTTGATCTGCTGAAACTGCACATCTTTAATTACCTGGCTAAAAATTCCCTCAACTGTAAATTTCCACTGGTCATCAGTTTTATAATCGAAAGCTAAATTACTTCTCCATGCTTTTGGCATTTTAAAGTTATTGTCAACTAAATCTACCTGTGTAGCGCCACTTGCATCTTTAACATTTACGCCCTGATTAGTTACATAACCTGCTTCGCCATTACCAGTTAAAGCATCTTTAATCGGATCGGAACCCGCAGCCGGTTTCACGATTTTAGTCGGATCTGTACTTGTATAAACATACGATTTATCAAAAGCACCGTAGTTTACACCGTTGTTGTAATAAGCATAACCGATCCATGCAAAAGGAACACGGCTGGTAAATAAACCGGTACCACCACGCATAACCAAACTTTGGTTACCCAATACATCGAAGTTAAAACCAACACGAGGAGAAATCTGGATTTTGTTCAGGAATTTTCCGGTAATTGATGATGGCTGCGTGTAAGTATAAGTTGTACCATAGTTGGGATCAACAGGAGAGTTGGTCGTTTTTGAACTCAATGATGGCATATCTGGCAAGTTTGCCATATCAAAACGTAAACCCGGTGTTAATTTAAAACGGTCGCCAATACGGATTTCGTCCTGACCGTAAACACTGTACATGTTCACATTAAATTCTGCAGTTGGGTTGGCAATAATGTTATCGCGGCTGTTATCATCATAGTTATAACTGGTACGTACCCTGTTTGGCTGGTTAGCCAGGAAATCGGCAACGCTGCTATAAGCCACACGACCATTCCATGAGTTTACAAAACCGTAGTTGATTTTATAAAATTCGTTGTGTGTACCAACGGTAAAAGTATGGTTACCGGTGCTGTAAGTAAAGTTATCGGTAAATTCGAAAGTGTTCTGTTTCATGTTGAAGATACTGGCCTCACGGTCGGTACCTAAAAACAATGTTCCACCGTTTGAAGTAATCTCGATCTGTGGCAAAGCCGGATTAGAAAGCGGATCACGGAAATCGTGGACAGTAGAATAACCCACAATTAAGTTGTTGGTAGCTGAATTACCAAAACGGGTTTTCAGATCAGCAACGGTTGAAGTTTGGTTGTTGTTCTGTTTAAAATCGATACCGCCAAACCTGAAGTTAGACTGATCTCTTTCTAAGTTTGTTGCTTTTGAAATAATGGTGTTATTCCTGATGGTTAACTGGGTGCTTTCGCTGATGTTCCAATCTAAACGGTTAAAGAATTTGTTAGATTGTGAATAGATATTGTAATCACCGAATGAACCTGCATCAACACCATAAGCATTTTTCATGCGGTCTGAAATCTGTTGTGCTTCTGCCAAAGTAAGCAATTTCATATCTGATGATCCTGCACCCAAAATTACCGGATCCTGACGGCGGGTAATCTCCTCATTGGTAAAGAAGAACAATTTATCTTTAATGATCGGGAAACCTACACGGAAACCAGTTTGATAATCGTGAAAAGCAGAAGGCTCTTTGCTGTTATCGCCAATTTTGTTTCTACCGATTAGCGAAGCGTTACGGCCATAACCATAAACCGATCCTACCACTTCATTGGTACCCCCACGTGTAACGGCGTTAATGCTACCGCCCAAAAAGTTACCTACTTTAACATCGTAAGGAGAAAGTAGCACGGTAACATCCTGGATCGCATCAAGCGAAACCGGATTGGTACGTGTACTGCTTCCCGGCATGCCCGAACTTCCACTCTGACCACCTAACGAAGGACTAAAACCAATGGCATCGTTATTAATCGCACCATCGATAGTTACGTTATTGTACCTGAAGTTGGTACCGCCAAAGGTATTGTCTTTACTGCCCTGAGGAGTTACACGGGTAACATCCTGCAAACTGCGGTTCATGGTTGGTAAGGTTTTAATCTGACCTTCGCCGATACTGGTACCTGCACCAGATTTTGTTCCACCTTTTTGCCCTTTAACACTTACTTCAGCCAACTGGTTACCCTGCTCCTGAAGATCGATATCGAGTTTTACATCATTACCAAGGGTTAAATAAATATTTTCTTTTACCACCGGACTATAACCAACAAAGGTTACGGTGATTTTGTATGGTCCGCCCGGATTTAAGTTACCAATGCGGTAAAGGCCGTTTTCGTTTGACGAACCTTTAGAAACTGTACCTGTAGGAACGTGCACCATAACGATGGTTGCCCCTGGGATGATACCTTTGTTATCCTTAATCTTTCCATTAATGCTAGATGTTGTAACCTGTGCCTGAGCAAATGTGACCAGGAGTACCAGAATACTTACCAGGGATAGTATACGTGATTTCATTTTCTGTTATTTTATTTTGGTACAAAACAACAGCCTTAATGTTAATTCAATATTAAGATCAGATTAAGTTTAACTTTGAATTAACACTATGAAAATGGGAATTAAATAATGGCAAAACAATTCCTTAACAAGCCTTTAGAAGCCGGAATATGATGAAGAGCAATATGCTCAAATATCAAACTGAAAGATGAAGATTTGATGAAGATCGGTTAGTCCTGAGTTCTTAGTCGGAAGTCCTAAGTCGATTAATCATGAACTAGTTTGGAGTTGATTGCACAATTAATAAGTTAACCGATTTTACACGCGAAATATCACCCTGAATGGAGTCGAAGGGTTAGCCTGGAATTGGGCGTGTGAGGTCAATTAACCGATTTAAACAGTTAACCCAATAATCAATTAGCATTTAACAATTTTCAGTTGGCAGTTTTCAGTTGGCAGTTATCCAGTTTCTGCATCACGCTAACCAATAAACAAATGACTATTGAACCAATGAACCAACAAACAAATGACCGACGAACAACTGAACCAATAAACCTATCTATTATCTTTGCATCCATGACAATAAGATTAGCCGTTACAGAAGATATCCAGCAAATTATGCAGCTCGTAAAGAAAGTTGTACCCTTAATGCGTGCTGCCGGAAATTTCCAGTGGGGAGATGATTACCCAAATCCTGAAGTATTTGCCAAGGATATTACTATTGATCAGTTATGGGTAGCAGAATTAGAAGAGCAGGTTGTCGGGGTTTCGGCGATTACTACCGATCAGGATCCTGAATATACCGATGCCGGTTGGGACATTACTGAAAACGCGATTGTTACACACCGTTTGGCTGTAGATCCCGATTGCCAGGGCAAAGGCATTGCCAAAGCCTTAATGCAACAGGCAGAGGAGGTTGCCAAAGCAAATGGCATCAACATTTTGAGGGTAGATACCAATAGCGAAAATAAGGCCACACAAGCATTGTTCCCTAAATTAGGTTATACTTTTAGTGGCGAAATTGGTTTGGCCAAACGTCCTGGATTGCGGTTTTTCTGCTACGAAAAACTATTATAAAATCATACTCGAAGCAAACCGCGGAAAGCCCTTGCAGCATAATACGATTGCGCACCATTATGGTAAATAAATACATGATCATAACGGCGATCGCCAAATAGGGCACCGCCAATTTTTCTGATTGCAGAAGGGGTATCAATCCAGCTTAAAGTTTTAGTATCGAATTTCCCGAGTTGTTGTAAATAACGGTATTGTTCTTCTGTTAACAGTTCGATCCCCATTGCAGCGGCCATATCAACCGCGTTATTTTCGGGCTGGTGTTCTTTTCTCGATTCAAGCCCTTCAAGATCGTAACAAATACTTCTCCGGCCTTTTGGACTTTCAGCCGAGCAATCGTAAAAAATATATTCGTCAGTAGCTTCATCATACTCCACCACATCAGGTTCGCCGCCGCTAATTTCCATTTCATCAAGGATCCAGAGTTTTTGAGGGTTTGCTTCAAGTTTTGCCTGTACTTTAGCCCATTCAATATCTTTATGGCGGTTCATGTTTCTCCCGAAACGGGTTTTCAGCGCATTCAGCAATTCATTCGTCTGTTCTACAGATAATTCTTTTTTACTCATGTTATGGTCCTAATTGGATTTAGTAGTTCAGGTTTTTAGTTTTAAAAATACCAATTTCTATTTGGAGCGCAGTGCCAGTACAAAATACTAAGTTTCTTCCCGTTTTTTACTTTTACGCTTCGCTGCCTGCTACGTCGTTGCTGTCCCGAAAACTTCGGGATATCGCTTCAACCGGGGCTAAATGGCCAAACCAGTATTTCATCTTTGAGGTTGCAAGGTGCACAAACCCTTATTTTTAAACCCGACAGCAGCGGCAGCCTCCGATTTTTTCTATCGGAGCTACAGCGGATGGCGGGGCTGAAGAACGCCAAGATTTAATGTCCGCTCATTTCCAAATAAAAAACACTCATTTCCTATAACTTTATTTTTTAAATTTCAAAAGCGTTTCATCAACCAAATGCGCTATTGATAAAAAACTATTAGCCAACGATAAAACGTCATGCTGAAAATTGCTCTGATTAAGCTTCACCCAACCTTCCATTAAAGTTAGCGGACCAAATTTTACACTCACATTTGGCCATTGGTTTTCGAAAAGCTTAAAACGGCTTCTGAATACATCGGCAAATTGCCTGCTTTGTATTGCATAACCTTTAAGGTGCCGAAGTTTAAATGCATGAATATTATAATAAATCTTTTGTGCCTCAATTATGTCATCATTTACCCAAATGGAAAAGAAAATCCTCGATGCTGCGGTTAAGGGATCTTCCCCGGGACTTGCCCAGGATTTTTTATAGAGTTTTAAAAATACTGAATCCATAACCTCTCCAACAGCCACTTCAATTTCTTTTTCACGGAGCACTTTTTGATCCAGCTGATCGGCTGCTTTTTGAAATTTATCTAAGTAAAATGCAGTATCCATATTGCGGTTTTGGAATTAAATGTAGTGAAAAGGAATAGATTTTTCATTGGGTTTTATCTGCGCCCTGATATCCGGCATAGCGGATTTTCGCCGGAATAAGCATTGAAATTCAGGCACAAACCCTCAACAATCCACAACACAAGGCAATATACAGTCCCGATTTTTCGTCGGGGCCTCCATATTGCCGCAATAA
>NNBT01004190.1_pt1 | contig 10214 bp, 8 predicted proteins | sample 1173831 | NCBI WGS metagenome assembly NNBT01 (sample SAMN07173936, study PRJNA388173) | plant metagenome | isolation source: symbiotic tissue sample KVJ10 | place: Norway: Troms, Kvaloya island | reverse complement strand
CCACCGCTTCCGGCGCGACGTCGCCAGATTTCGTCGCCGCCAACGCCCAGATGTTGATGCGGATATAGACCGCTTCCATGGCCGCATGCGTCACCGCGTCGGCGCCGGCGACGGCCTTGAAGGCCTCGACGAAAGTCTTGTTCTGCGGCGTGTCGACGGTCTGGAAGTAAGGCAGCGAGACATAGCTCCCGAGCGCATATTCCGCGCCCATCGCCTTGATCTCGACTTCCGTCGTCGTCGAGGCGCACAGCGGCAGCTTCTCGAAGTCATAGCCCTGGTTGCGCAGCTCGCGGTAGAAGGCGACGATCGAATCGCCGACGACATTCGAGAAGATCACATCGGCGCCGCTAGCCCCGATCTTGGAGACGAGCGAGGCCCATTCGGTGTGGCCGAGCGGCAGATATTCGTCGCCCACCACTTCCATGCCGATCTTCTGGCAGATGGTCTTCGACGTCTTGGCCATGCCGCGCGGGAACGCGTAGTCGGAGCCGACGATGAACAGCTTGTTCTTGCCGAGATTCTTCTTGAGCCACGGCAGCGAGTTCTCGAGCTGCTGATTGGGCACCGCGGAGCCGGCATAGAGCACGTTCTTGGAGCACTCCTCGCCCTCATACCATGTCGGCCATACCAGCAGGCCCTTGCGCCGCTCCACCACCGGCAGCACCGCCTTGCGGCTCGCCGTCGTGTAGCAGCCGAAGATCACCGGCACCTGATCCTCGATGACGAGCTTGCGCGCTTTTTCGCTGTAGATACGCGGTTCCGACGCCGGATCCTCGATGATCGCCTTAAGCTGCTTGCCGAGCACGCCGCCCTTGGCGTTGATCTCGGCGATTGCCATCTGGGCGCATTGGTTCATCGATTTCTCGACGATCGCCGTCGTCCCGGTCAACGAGTACATGATCCCGACCGGAATCTCCTCGGCCGCCCAGGCTCTGTCGCCCATACGCAAGATCGCCGGCGCGGCGAGTCCCGCTGCGGCCAGCCCCGTGGTCTTGATGAAGGTACGCCTGCTCTGAAGTAGTTTCATTTCCTCCTCGCTTCCGCGCTTCGTGAGCGCTTATCTTTTTGAGATTTGCTGGGGTGCTGCGGACACTGCGCATCCGTCACGCGACCGCATGAGCGGTGGCGCAGCGCAGAGCCTATCAACGGCATGCCAACGGCCCTGTCGGCATAGTCGGAAACAAAAAGCCCGCCGGCTCCGATCATGGAGCTTGCGGGCTACCTAGCCTTGCGACGCAGACCGCGCTGTCTTGCGTCTCTTCGTGTTCAGCTTTTACTAAGCTTCAACTAATTTTCATCTTAGGCACGACGATCTTTGAACGTCAAGAGTTCATGTGCGTTGATGATCGCCATCGCGAGATCATCCATCGGCACGCGCTTGGCCATCGCCTGCCGGCGAATGCTCTCATACGCCTCGGGCTCCGAGAGTCCCTGCGTCTCCATGAGAATGGCTTTCGCCTTCATGATGCGGTTGTTCCCGGCGAGCTTGCGTTCGAGCTTGCGGATCTTCTTGCTCGCATTCTGCCGTTCGAGCCACAGCGCCCGCGCAATGGTGAGATTGGTGAGAAGGCCGAAAGGCCGGATCGGCCGCTCGATGACGGCGAGCGCGCCGCATTCCAGAACTACTTGCAAGGTGCCGGGATCCTCGAATGATACCACGGCCAGCAAGGCTGGGTCAGACGCCTGGTTCGGACGGAACAGCTTGAGGATCTTCTCGCGATTTTCCTGCTCGATCGATACCATGATGACCGCGGCGGCGGGATTGACTTCATCCGGCAGCGGCCATGTCGTCTCGCAGCTGCAGCCGACACGTCTCAGGTGATCGACCAGCGCCAGCCCTTCCGAGTCGGGCGGGTGGATCACTTGAATGCGCAGTCCTTTCAGGTCGCGAAGGATGTTCGTCGCCACAGGACCGTTCCTATGTCCGGCGTTTCATGCGCGGCGTTGCCTCCATCCAGTTGTCGAAGGCGGAGGTGACGAAATAAGGATCGGGCTTCACCCGGGCCTCGGACTGCCAGACGATATCGAACCGGCCTTGCGCATTGATGCGCCCGATCCGGGACCATAGCTCGGTGTGGTTATTGTCGGGATCGATTCTGATGCGTCCCTGTGGTGCGTCGAATTCGAGCCCACGCAGATGCCGCACCACCAGATCCGGCTCGTCGTCGCCGGCAAGCTCCACCGCCTTGGCGTAGAGATGGATCTGGCAATAGGCGGCCTCGGCGCTGGCGGTTACGGGTGCCGCATCGCCGAACCGGCGCTTGAAGTCGGTGACGAAGCGGCGCGCAGCGGTCGTGTCCAGGGTCTCGAAGAACGAAGCGGCCGTGAGATGGCCGACCGCGATTTCAGGCGCCATCTCCGCGAGTTCGGCCTCGGTCGTCGACAGGCTGGCGATCGGCATGGTGCGGGCGTCGAAACCCGCCTCCTTATAGGCCTCGTACAGCAGGACGGCGCCGGTGCCGACGACATTGGAGACGACGACATCGGGTTTCAGCTTGCGGATCTGGCGGATCACCGGCTCGAAATCCCGGCGTGTCGCCTCGACCGGAACATAGATCTCGTCGGCGATGCTCCCCTTCCCCGTCATCACGAGATCGGTCACGACCCGGTTGTATTCGTACGGGAACACATAGTTGGATCCGACGAGCAGGAAACGCTTGCCGAAAGTCTCCATCAGATAACGCGCGAGTTGCACGGCATTCTGGTTGGAGGAAGACCCGGCATAGAAGCAGCGCGGCGAATATTCGAAGCCTTCATAGAAGGTCGGATAGAACAACAGGCCGCGATAGGCCTCGATTTCGGGAAGCACGGCCTTGCGCGCCGTCGACATATAGCAGCCGACGACGCTTCTGATCTTGTCCTCGGTGAGCAGGCGCACCGCAAGCTCGCGATATTTCTGCGGCGAGCATTCCGGGTCGTAGAATGTCGGGCGGATGGGCCGGCCGAGCACGCCGCCGCGTGCATTGATCTCTTCGACCGCCAGCAGGGCGGCATTGGCCTCGGCGATCTCGGCCGCCGCCGTCACGCCGCTGCGTGAAAACAATATGCCGAGCCGCCAGTCACCATTCGTCACGATTTTAGTCACCTGCCAAGAGACGATATTCAACGAGAGCGCCCGTCAGCAGCGTTTGCCGGATCGAGATCTGAACGGACGGGAATTGGAGAAACGCCACTGTTTCTCAGGGTCCCTTCAAGCTATCCCGTTGTAATGGAAAACGCAACGCCGCCCATCGGGCTTGCGGTCACCGGCCTGTCATTTACGAAACCTAAGGTCCACTCCAGCCGCCTTTTGCGGCGGCATCGGATCAGCCTTGGGAGCCTTCATGAAGTCCGCCACGCTCGCTTTTCTGGCCGCCCTCTTCTACCTCATCTCGGCCTTGCCGGCTCCCGCCGAGCCCATCCATGGCGCGGGCTCCACCTTCGCCTATCCGGTGATCGCCAAATGGTCGGAGAGCTACCTGACCGACCGGGCCGGCGGCACCGACATCACCTTCATGGGCTCCGGCATCGATTACGAGCCGGTCGGTTCGCTCGCCGGCATCCTGCGCCTGACCCAGCCGGAAATGGATTTCGCCGCCAGCGACGCGCCGCTCGCCCCGCAAGACCTCGAAAAATTCGGCTTCGTCCAGTTCCCGCTGGTCGTCGGCGGTATCGTGCCGGTGATCAATCTCGACAATGTCGCGCCGGGCGGCCTCCAGCTCTCGGGCGAGGTTCTGGCCGACATCTATCTGGGCAAGATCCAGAACTGGTCCGACCCCGCCATCCTCGCCCTCAATGAAGGCCTCAAGCTGCCCGATCTCAGGATCACCGTCATCCACCGCGCCGACGGCTCGGGCTCGACCTTCAACTGGACGACTTTCCTCTCCACCGCGAGCCCCGAATGGAAGAGCAAATATGGCGCCGACACCCTCATCTCCTGGCCGCTCGGCACCAGCGTCGAGAGAAGCTCAGGCATCGTCAGCGCCGTCAAGGCGACGAAGGGCGCCATTGGTTATGTCGAATATGGCCAGGTGATGCGTGCCGCGCTCACTTTCGCCACGGTGAAGAACCGCGCCGGCAAGTTCGTGCGGCCGGCGCCTGAAAGCTTCGCCATCGCCGCCGCCAAGGCGCCCTGGTCGGCCGCCAATGGCTTTTACTTGTCCCTCGTTGACAGCGCCGAGGCCGATGCCTGGCCGATCACCGCGGCGACCTACATCCTCATGCGCCGCGATCCCGATTCCACCTCGCGTGCCCGCCAGGCGCTCTGGTTCTTCAATCACGCATTGACGGCGGGCACCGCCGATGCCGAGGCGCTTTTCTACGTGCCCCTGCCCGGCCCCCTGGTCGAGCAGATCAAGACCTATTGGGCGCACGAGCTGAATTTCGGTAGCTGACTCAACGAGAAAGAAACGGCGAACATGGAAGCGGATATCTTCAAGGACATCATCGTGCCGGTCATCGGCGGGCTCGGCATCTTCATGCTCGGCCTCGAATTCATGGCCAACGGCATCCAGGCTCTTTCCGTCAACCGCATGCGCGAATGGCTGGCGAAGATCGCCGGCACGCCCGCCAAGGGCGTCATCGCCGGCACGCTGATCACCGGCGTCATCCAGTCCTCGACCGCCATGACCGTGATGGTCGTCGGCCTCGTCAATGCAGGCGTCATCGCGCTTAGGCCCGCCATCAGCGTCATCATGGGCGCCAATATCGGCACCACGCTCGGCAACGGCCTCATCGCTTTGCCGCTCGGCCCCCTGGGGCTGCTGCTCGGCGGCTTCTTCTCGCTCGTTTATGTCTTCGCCAAGAGCGAGAAAGTCCGCAACATCGCGCTCGCCTGCATGGGCTTCGCGCTCATCTTCTACGGTCTGAACCTGATGACCGGCGGCTTGCGTCCCTTGCGCGGCATGCCGGAGGTGATGTCGATCATCTCAGGGCTCCATGCCGAGACCTTTGCCGGCCTCATCGTCTGCATTCTCATCGCCGCCCTCATCACCGCGCTGATCCACTCCTCCTCAGCGACCATCGGCATCGTGATGGGCCTCGGCGCCGCCGGCGTGCTCGACTGGCAGACCGCTGTCGCCTTTTCGCTCGGCGCCGATCTCGGCACCACCATCACCTCGTGGATGGCCTCGCTCAATCTGTCGCGAAACGCCAAACGCGCCGCTTACGCTCACATATCGTTCAATTTCATCGGCGTCGCGGTGATGCTGCTGCTGTTCTTCCCGGCGATCGAGATCCTGAAATACGCCATGGGCTGGTTCGGCGGCGATCCGGGCGTCGCGGTCCTGGTCGGCGGCAAGGAGACCTTCCCGCTGGTACCGGTCGCCGTCGGCCTGTTCTCGACCGCCTTCAACGTCTTCAACACCGTGCTGCTCTTCCCCTTTGTCGGCGTCTTCGAGCAGGTCCTCTCGCGCATCGGCCGCACCGCCGCCGAGGACATCGAGGATTATTCGGTGCCCAAATATCTGAAGCGCGAATTGACCAGCGACTTCACCAACTCGGTCAATGCCGTGCAGCAGGAGACCTTGCGCCATCTCAATGCCGGCGCCCTCTTCCTCGACATCGCGCGCGGCGTGAAGACGGCGCCGAGCGATCCCGGTGAGCACTATGTCGCGACCGACATATTGAGCCGCGACATCCGCTCCTTCTCGGCCGCGCTGTTCAAGGACAGCATGCCTTATGACCAGCAGGATCTGGTGGCGAGCCTCATCGAGGAGGCGGATTTCTCGGCGAGCCTCGCCGAGACCCTGAACCAGGTGGCGCGCCGGGTGAAACGCGAGAAATTCACCGCCGACGCCGAGAAGGTGGTGACCGCCGCTTTGACCCGGCTGGAATTTCGCCTGCGCGAGATACTCCCCGATTTCGGCGTCCCCAATCCCGCCGTGCCGGCCGGCCATGTCAAGCTCAGCTCCGTCGAGGAGCTGCGCGAAAAGGTCCTGCTGCTCGGCCCGCAAGTGTCCTCGGGCGAGCGCGGCGCCATCCTGGCGCTGCTCGGCAGTATCGAGCGCGCCGAGCTGCTGATCCGCCGCATCGACGCCGAGCGCCAGTCGGTCAACCGCGCCGACGTCATCGCCCGCGCCAAGGCGGCGATGTCGACGCCCGATCGCCGGCCGGATATCGGCGGCAGCCTCACCCCCGCCCCGGCGGAGTGAACGAAAAAAGCCCTTCTCCTTGCGGGAGAAGGGCTCGCTTCGATCAAAATATCTGCGAGCTTACTTGTCGCGCACGACCTTCTGCTGCTGGACGCCGAGCCCCTCGATGCCGATGCGCATGACGTCGCCGGGCTTGAGGAAGCGCTGCGGCTTCATGCCCATGCCGACGCCCGGCGGCGTGCCGGTGGTGATGATGTCGCCCGGCATCAAGGTGAAGAACTGCGACAGGTAGGCGACGATATGGGCGACGCCGAACACCATGGTCGAGGTCGAGCCGTCCTGCACCTTCTTGCCGTTGAGCTCCAGCCATAATTTGAGCTTCTGCGGGTCCTTGACCTCGTCGGTCGTCACCAGCCACGGGCCGATGGGACCGAACGTGTCATAGGACTTGCCCTTGGTCCACTGGCCGGCGCGTTCGATCTGGAATTCGCGCTCCGACAGGTCGTTGATGGTGCAATAACCCGCCACATGGGCGAGCGCGTCCTTCTTCTTGATGTTCTTGGCGCGGGTGCCGATGATGACGCCGAGCTCGACTTCCCAGTCCGACTTCTTCGACTTGGGCGGGATCGTCACGTCGTCATCGGGACCCGAGATGCAGCTCACATGTTTGGTGAAGACGACCGGCTCAGGCGGAACGGGCAGGTTCGATTCCGCCGCATGGTCGGAATAGTTGAGGCCGATGGCGATGAATTTCTGCGAATTGGCGACACACGGCCCGATACGCGGCGTGCCGCGCACCAGAGGCAGCGACTCCGGCTTGATCTTGGCGAGCCGGCTCAGGCTCTTCGGGCTGATCGTTTCGCCATTGATGTCGGCGATGATGCCGGAGAGGTCGCGGATGCGGCCTTCCTTGTCGAGGAGGCCCGGCTTCTCCTTGCCCTTCGCGCCATAACGCAGCAGTTTCATTTATTCCCCTTCCCCAATGATTGGACTGACGGATGCCAGCGTGGTTGAAAACCGCGCGCGAGAATGCCGACATAGAGTGCCGGAGTCAAAAGCTTAGCGCTCATGACTGGCCTGCGCGGAACGGCCAATTCATACCCTTCGAAGGACCACTTGAGTAGGCGATCGCCCAGAACCGCGAAGGGTCCGTCGCCGGCATCGATCATCGCGCCGTCGGGCAGCTTCGCCACCTCGATATCGGGCCTGGGTCCCCGCCTGTCCTTGTCGACGATGCGGTCGGCTTCATCCGCCATCAGCGGGGGAACGGCCAATGATAGAAAGCGCTGCGCCTCCTTGCGCCGGCAATAAAAGCAGGGCCGGTGGCCCGCCGCCAACGCCGTCACCTCGTCGAGGAAAAACAACGATGTATAACCCTTGCCCATCGGCTCGTGATGAACGCCTTTCCAATAGAGATCGCAGCAGATCCAATGCCGGCTCGCCCAGCGTCTTTTGCCGAGTGTCTGGTCGTCGCGATGGAACTTGCCGCCGCGATTGCCCATCATCGTGCCACGCGCCGGGCTCGCGACGATCTCGCCATAGGGCGTGACGCGGTTCTGGAGCGGCATGGTCAGGCCACCCGCCGGAACAGGCCCGGATAATCGGTCACGAGCCCATGGTCGTCGAAGGTGATCTCGGCCTCGAAGGCACCGTCCGTCGCTTCATAATGGAAGCGCCGGCCGGGCTCGCGGCAGGTGTAACGCTGGCCGTCGACGAACGGATCGAGCGTATCGGTCGGCATCCACAGCATGGCGAATTCATGTGCCTCACCTTTGGCGAAGGCCATCCGCCTGACCGGCAGGCTGTTGGTGAAGCACGTGAAGGAAAGATCGATGTCGATGCAGCCGTCGAAGACTGGCAGTTTATTGCCATTGCCGTCTTCCCAGCGTCCCGGCGACGGAGAACGGAATTCACGCCGGCGCCCGTCGACGGAATCGACCGTGAAGCTCAAAGTGCGCCAGCCCTTGTCGAGATCGATCGCATAGGAAACGGCGAAGGACGGGCCGATGACCTTGCTGCGCACATTATAGCCCTCGGGCGTGGCGCTGAGGACGAGATGCTCGAGGCCTTCGCCCTCCTCGGGGCGCCAGCGCGCGACGATCTCATCCGCCTCCTTCCACATCACGGGCTCCTGACGATGATCACATGCATGTCCTTCGGTCCATGCGCCGGACGCACGATCGTCTGCTCGATATCGCCGGTGCGCGATGGCCCCGAGATCATGTTCACGGTGCGCGGCATCTGGCCTGGCCCGTAGATCTCGCGCAGGCGCGTCCACACCTCTTCATAGCTCGCGGTGATGTCCTTGGCTTCGAGGAGCACGATATGGGCCTCGGGCATGAAATTGAGCGTCGTCGGATTGTCCGGCCCTGAGAGCTGCACGACCGTGCCCGTTTCGGCGACACCGGCAAAGGCATGGGTCAGCGATGCCGTATCAGCGTCCTCCGCCTTCCCTTCCTTCACGGTGAGCGTCTGGGCGCGGTGCCAAGGGAGATTGGCGATATATTCATCCTGGCCGCGCCGGATCATCGCCGGCCGGTTGGTGTTGCGCAGATAATTGGCGACCGAGGCCGGCACGTCGTTCAGGTCGCGCAGGATCTCGACCGAACCGCCGACGGCTTCCATCATCCGGACGAAGACCTCGATGCGGTGCGCCTCATCGCCCTGGCCGCGTTCCGGCACCAGATTGCGCTGCGGATTCTGAAGCCGTGCTTCGACGGTGGCGACACGCTGGGCTTCATCGCCCGTGGCGGCCGAGCGGCGGATGCGCGACAGGATGCGGGCGCGGGCGCTATCCATGGCGACGCTCCTTCCACATTGCCTGGAAGGTCTTGCCCTGTGGCGCCGGCATGTCGCGATACCGCGTCCAGCCCTGGGCCAATGGCAGGCTGGCGAGCCTGCCTTTCCTGCCGCTCATGATACTGAGGAGACGCGCCGCGATCCGCGTGCCGAATTGATAGAGCTTCGGCCGTTTGGCGAAATAGGCCCAGAGACTCAAGCCCGAACGCACCGCGCCCGGGGTCAGGTGCTTCTCGAACTCCTTCTCGCGCCAATGCCGCAAAAGGCGCGGCAAGGGAATGCGCATCGGGCAGACTTCCTCACAGCGCCCGCAGAAGGTCGAGGCATTGGGCAGGTGTTTCGCCTTCTCGATACCGATGAGCGCCGGTGTCACCACCGAGCCGATGGGACCCGGATAGACCCAGCCATAGGCATGGCCGCCGACCGCCTGATAGATCGGACAATGATTGAGGCAGGCGCCGCAGCGTATGCAGCGCAGCATGTCCTGGAATTCGGTGCCGAGCACATTCGAGCGGCCATTGTCGAGGATGACGACATGGTATTCGCCGGGGCCGTCAGGATCATCCGGCCGCCGGGGCCCGGTCGAAAACGTCGTGTAGTTGGAAAAATCCTGTCCCGTCGCCGAACGCGCCAGCACGCGCAGGATCGTCGTCGCATCCTCGAGCGTCGGCACGATCTTCTCGATCGAGGCGATGACGATATGGGCCTTGGGCAAGGTCTGAGTGAGATCGCCATTGCCCTCATTGGTGACGATGATCGAGGTGCCGGTTTCGGCGATGAGGAAGTTGGCGCCGGTGATGCCGACATCGGCGTCGAGATATTTCTGACGCAGCACCGTGCGCGCCTCTTCGACCAGGGTCGGGATCTCGGTGAGATCGCGATTGGGATCGAGATGCGTGTGGGCCTTGCGGAAGTCGGCCTCGATCTGGTCGCGTGTCAGATGCACGGCCGGTGCGATGATATGGCTCGGCGGCTCGTTCCTGAGCTGGATCAGATATTCGCCGAGATCGGTCTCGACCGGGGTGACGCCCGCGGCTTCCAGCGCCTGGTTGAGGCCAATCTCTTCCGAGATCATGGACTTGCCCTTGGTGGCGAGCTTGGCGTCGAGCTTGCGGCAGATGCCGAGGATGGCGGCGCGCGCCTCCTCTGCCGTTTCCGCCCAATGCACATGGCCGCCGCTTTCCGCGACCTTCGCCTCATAGCGCTCCAGATAGAGATCGAGATGGGCCAGCACATGGTCCTTGATGTCGCGCGCCTGGTCGCGCAACGCATCGAATTCCGGCAGGCTGGCTCGGGCCTTGGCGCGTTTCTCGATGAAACGCGGTCCGGTTTCGGTCATCGTCC